>Ga0222623_10000815_pt1 | contig 10309 bp, 5 predicted proteins | sample PLMtaG_FD_177336 | JGI IMG/M metagenome (GOLD analysis project Ga0222623, IMG submission 177336) | Groundwater sediment microbial communities from an aquifer in East River, Colorado, USA - PLM2_30_coex | ecosystem: Environmental > Terrestrial > Soil > Riparian zone | place: USA: East River...
CGCCATCGTGACCGCGATTCTGCCGGCCAGTGGCGCACGCTGGCAAGTCATGACCGATGCCTCGGGGCGTTACTTCATCGAGAACGTGGGCGTCGGCGGGCCGTACGTAATTCAAGCCAGCGCACTCGGCTTCAAGCCGCAAAGCTTCGACGGTATCGTCCTGGCGCTAGGCCAGCGCCACCGCGCCGATTTCGCCCTGCCACCACTCGCGCTCGAGCTGCCCGCCGTCACGATCCGAGCCACGGTGGACCGGCTGTTGAATTCTGGGCGCACGGGTCCCGTGCACATCATCTCGGACACGGAGCTGGCGGCGCTCCCGAACCTGTCGCGTGACTTGAATGTCGCGGCCGCGCTCGATCCCCTGGCGGTCTTGAGGCCGCTCGGCGGGATTTCCGTCGGCGGTCAAAACCAGGGTTACAATGGTCTGCAGGTGGATGGCGGACTGAACGCGGATCCTTATTTCGGACGCACGCCCGGTGGCGCCTACCCGAGTGGATCCTTCCCCGAAGTGCTCCCGCACGCGATCTCGCTTGAAACCGTGAGCGAATTCCAGGTGCTCAGCGCGCCATTCGATGTTCGGCTCGGCAACTTCGCCGCCGGGCTCCTGAACGCCGTGACAAAATCCGGGACCAATACGCTGCATGGCTCGGGGTTCACCTTCGTCCAGGACGGCCGGCTGACGGCTGGCGGCCCGGGCGGTCGGACCGCGTTCACGAGCTCGCAATTCGGGGGGACGCTCTCCGGTCCCCTCGTGCGCAACCGCGTGCACTTCTTCATGAACGCTGATTTGCAGCAGCTCATCGTCCCCGATCCGGGGCCGCTGCCCTCGCAAGTCGGACGGACTGCCGTCAGCGAGTCCAGCGCCGCTCGCTTCCAACGAATTCTTGCAGACACGTTTGGTCTGAAGCCCGGCACGATCGGACCTTCCGAAGGCCACCTGCCGGCGCAGGACATTTTCGGCAAGATCACAGTCCAACTCGGGGCCAGCGGCCACCTGGAGATCTCCCATCGATATGCTCACGGGGATCGCCGGGATTTTGTCGATGCGGGACGCACCTTCGACACGACAAGCCTGTCATCGGTCGCCGGTCGAAGTCGATCGACCGTGAACACGTCGCGCCTGATTTGGAGCGCGCCGCTGCGGGGCCGGGCCCAGAACGAAGTCATCGTGAGCTATCAACGGTTGCTGGACACCTGCGAGCCAAACGGCTCGTTCCCGTTCATCCAGGTCTCCGCTGACGGGGGCTTTCTGATCGCGGGATCCAATTCAGTCTGTCCCACAACCGCAGTGCGGCAGAACGCCCTCGAGGTCACCGAGAACCTGACGATGAGCACGGGAGCGCATCTCGTCACCGTCGGCGTGCACGGTGAGATGCTCCACTTCCGCGATCCGTTAGTGCAGGTGTCAGCAGGCAGGTGGTTTTTTGCGAACCTCGACTCGCTGAGAACAGGCGGGGCGTACCACTATGACCGCGGCCTCCCCGGTCCGTCACCAGGAGCAACCTTCCACGCAGCTGGGCTCGGTGTCTACGCGCAGGACCGTTGGTTGCCCTCAGACCGTTTGACGCTGACCGTCGGGCTGCGCGCCGACATCCCGTTCCTGCCGGACGCTGCCTTCACCAACCCGTCGGTGCTCACCAGGCTGGGCGCGAATACGGGACACCTGCCGAGCGGGAACGCGTTGTGGTCGCCGCGGCTTGGACTCAACTACGATCTGACTGGCAGCGGCACTGCTTTTCTACGCGGTGGGATCGGACTGTTCAGCGGTCCCCCGCCCTATCGCTGGCTCGGAAACGGCTATCGCGATGGCGGGCAGGAGATGGTGGTGAACTGTAATAATGTGCCCGACGTGCCACGGCTCGGGAAGCCGTTCGTCGCGGCTTCCCAGCCGGCGACATGTCCGTCGCGCCGGGGCGCGATGCCCCGCATCAGTTTTTTCGACCGCGACCTCAAGTTGCCGCAAAACCTGAAGCTCGCGCTGGGAATGGATCGCCATCTCCCGAGCGAGATGACGGCGACGATCGATTTCTTGTACACACGCGCAATCCATGAGATCGCGATTCGCGAAGCGAACCTCGGTGCGCCGAGCTCGTGGGCGTTGGGCGAGGGGCGCCCCATGTACGGAACCGTCAACCCCGCGACAGGGATCGCGCGAACAGCGTGGCGTGACACATCGTTCCAGGAGGTTTTCCGCGTGTCAAACCGGAGCGGCGACTACAGCATCTCGCTGTCGGTGCAGTTGCGGAAGCGGTTCGGGGAGCGTGCTACGCTGTACGCGAGCTATGCGCTGTCACGAGCGTACGACCGCATGTCGATCGTCAACCTGCCGACCCGGGCGAACTTCAGCAACACGCCGCTCGATGGCACCGTGGAGGATCGCCGCCTCGCACCGTCCTTCTTTGAGACTCCACACAAGGTGGCACTGGGCGGAACGTTTCGTCTCGCGCGCGGCGTCGAGATGTCTCTCCTTTATCAGGGCGCGTCGCAGCCGCCGTTTACCTACGTGATCGATGGCGATGCAAATGCCGATCGCATCGGCGTCGCTGGCTCCCTCTTTAACGACATCGTGTACGTTCCGCGCAATAGCAGTGACATCACTCTCAGGATGGCGGACGGCTCGCCCGCCACGCCTGATGAGCATGCCAAACTGCAGAACTTCATCACGCAACACCCATGCCTGGACAAGCAGCGGGGACGCATCATGCAGCGCAACAGTTGCCGGAACAGCTGGCTCGGCGCGTTGAATGCCCGGCTCACGACGACCCTACTGCTCGTGCGAGGTCAGTATATCCAGATTGTCGCCGACATCGCCAACGTTGCGAACCTGATCGAGCCGCGGTGGGGACAATACCGTGACGTGACGACTGGACCGTCCGTACCTCTGCTCAAGCTGGTGGGGTGGGACTCGTCAAACGGGCGTGGCGTCTACACGCTCGAGCTGCCGCAGCTGGGACTCGTGGAAGACGCCCCGTCGAGGTGGCGCATTCAGCTCGGCGCGCGATACGCCTTCTAACTCAGGGCGTGAAAAACTCCGCCATCGCGGGCGCCGTGGCCGCCGCGCCCGGATACTGGGTGACGCCGAGGGCTTCGAGAATCAGGCGCAACGTGCTCTGATGCTGGTATAGCGTCGTCGACTGGTAACTCAGCTTGGCCTTGGGGCCGACGACCACCCACGCGATGCGGCCGCCGCCGTTGGTGTTATCGCTTCCCGCCTCGTCGAACACGATGATGAGCAGACCGTCCTGCTGGAACGACGCGCTCGCGAGCAGCGGCCCGATGTTGTTCCTGAGCCAGGTGTCGGCCGTGGTCAGCGAGCAGTCGTGGGCGTCGTTGCACAGGTTCGGCACGATGTTGGAGAAGTGCGGCAGAGTGCCGTTCGCCAGGTCGGTCGGGAACTGCGTGAACGGCACGAGATTTCGGCGCTGCACCGAGTCGTTCGCGACATCAGACAGCAGCGCGAACACGTTGTGCTTGCGGGCGTAGTTCCCGACGTCGCCCCCCGTGTACCCGACCGATGGCAAGTTCTCGGCGTACGACTTCCACGTCTTCCCCGCCGCCAGCAACCGTCGCACGATGTTGTCCACCGTGACGATCGTAGAGTAGCTGTCGTTGTTGGTGATGATCTGGCCCGTCGCCAACTCGAAGTAATTGCCGATGGACGGGTGGGTGTTGGCGTAGTACTGCGTGGCCAACCCGTACTGCTGCGCGAGACTGTTCAGGTACGGCATCGACGAGCTGCCGATGACGCTCGCGTAGTTGGTGTTCTCCTCGGTGACGATGAAGACGTGCCCGGCCCGCGGCACGCCGCCGCCACCAGTGGTGACCGTCACGCTCGCGGTGTCTGCCAGGGAATCGTTCGCCAGCGTCGCAATGACGCGGTAGCTCCCCGCTGTCTGTCCAGCGGTGTAAAGCCCGCCGCCGGTGATCGTACCGCCGGTCGCCGACCACATGACTTGCACCGCGACGCTATCGCCCGTGGCTGTGCGGCCCGACGCGACGAAGGGTTGTGTTTGGTTGGGCTCGAGCGTCACGCTCTTGGGCACGACCCGGATCTGAACGACCGGGGAACCGTTGCCCGAACGGCTCGGCACTTCGCACCCGATCAGGGCGAGGAGCGCGAACCAGCCGAAAGCAGTAATCGAGGTGCGCATATAGCCCCCTATGGCAGCGTCGCGGTGCGTTCCCCATTCACCTTCGCCGGCAGATTCTCCTCGACGAACTTCGTCAGCAGCGTGTACAGATGCTGCCGCGTTGTCCCCCCCGAGATCGAGTGAGTACGGTTCGGATATACCATCAGCGAAAACGGCCGGTTCGCCGCCACCAACGCGTTGACCATCGCCTCGGTGTTCTGGAAATGCACGTTGTCGTCGCCCGAGCCATGCACGATCAACAACCGGCCCTTCAGGTTCTTGGCGTACGTGAGCGGTGAGCCCTTGTCGTACCCCGCCGCATTGTCCTGCGGCAGGCCGTTGTAGCGCTCGGTGTAGATCGTGTCGTAGTACTTCCAGTGCGTCACCGGCGCGACGGCGATGGCCATACGGTACACGTCGGGCGCCTGCGTGATCACGTTCAGCGACATGAAGCCGCCGTAACTCCAGCCCCAGATTCCGAGCCGGGTCGAGTCGACGTACGGCAGCCGGCCGACCGCACGCGCCGCCGCCGCCTGATCCTCCGTCTCGACGACGCCCATTTGCCTGTAGATCAGCTTGCGCCACCCACGGCCGCGCGCGCCCGTGCCGCGATTGTCGACGCTGGCGACGATGCACCCGCGCTGCGCGAGCATCTGGTACCAGAGATAGTTCTGGCCGCCCCACGCGTCGGTGACCGTCTGCGAGCCGGGACCCCCATAGACATAGAAGAGCACCGGATACCGGGACGTGGAATCGAAATTGGGCGGCTTGATGAACCAGCTATTCAGCTTGATGCCGCTGCCGATGTCGACCTGACGGAACTCGGTCGCGCCGAGCCGCAGACCGGCGACTTTCGCTTTGAGCGCGGCGTTGTCCACGAGCGTGCGGATCAGGTGGTTATCCGGCAGGTTCACGAGCGTCGTCGTCGGGGGAACGCCGAAGCGCGAGTAGACGTGGATCGCGTACCGGCCGGTCGGGGACAGGTTGTAGGAATGACTGCCCGGTTCCGCCGTCGGCGTGATGCGCTGCGCCAGCCCCTTCTTTTCGTAGTTGATGCGGTAGAGGTAGCGCTGCGTGGGGTTGTCGGGTGACGCCGTGTAGTAGACCCATTTGCCAATCGTGTCTACCTGCTGCACGCCGAGTACGTCGAAGGTCCCGCTGGTGAGGGGCCGCGGCGCGCCGCCGTCGCGCGGGAAGAGATACAGCTGCGTCCACCCGCTCCGCTCCGACTCCCACAGGATGTCCTTCCCGCCGTTGAGGAACCGCAACTCGTCAAACTGCTCGATCCACGCGCTATCCGTCTCGGTGATGACCGTTCGCACCTGGCCCGTCTGGGCGTTGGCCAGCATGACGTGCAGCGTATCCTGCAGCCGGTTCATGTGCTGAATGACGAGGTCCTTACTGCCCCCCCGGGCAGGCGCCCACTCCATGCGGGCGATGTAGCTGTTGCGGGGATCGCCTGGGATGTTGATCCAGCGTGTTTCGCCGCCGGCGGCGCTCACGACACCCACGCGTCCCGCCGAATTCGTCTGTCCCGCTTTCGGATACTGCACGGGGATCGTGAAGGCGTACAACGAATCGGTCACGTTGTCGAGCAGGAAATCGCGGACGCCGCTGGCGTCGAGCTGCCAGTACGCGATCGACTGGCCGTCGGAGTTCCAGCGCCAGCCGTCCTGCAGCCCCAGCTCTTCTTCGTGGACCCAGTCGAATGTGCCGTTGATTGTGGTGCGCGAGCCGTCGCGCGTCAGCTGCGTGATGGTGCCACCGGTGATGTCCTCGACGTAGAGGTTGTACTCGCCGTAGCGCACCCAGCCCACGCGTCCGCCGTCGGGCGAAAACTTCGCGAACATCAGCGTCGAGGTGGGACCGGTGCCGCCCAGCTTCTTGAGCGTCCACCCGGCGAGATCGAGGACCCAGTAGTCGCCGCGCGTGTTGGTGCGCCAGACCTGCTGCGAGTTCGTGAAGATCAACAACCGCCGGCCATCGGCCGACCACGTGTACTCTTCGATGTCGAGTGGCGTCGAATCGCCGGAAGGGACGAGCCGCGCCGCCGGCACCAGAATCGTCTTGAGGCCGGTTTCGGCATCGTACCGCACGATGTCCCGGCCGGCCTTCCCGCCGGCGGCAGGCTCGAGCATCGAATAGCCGACGCCATCGGAGAGCCAGGCGAGCGCGGCGAGCGAGCCGCCGCGGAACTCTTGCGAGCCGAAGATGCGATCGACGGTGAGGAGGCTCGTGTCGGTTGCCGGGCGCTGAGCAGCGAGTCTGCTGCTCAGCCCTGCAACGACAAGACCAAAAACATAAAACGAAATACGACGCATCGTTCCGGATCCGATTAGAGTGGGACCCGAACGATAGCTACTGTCGGCGGCGGAACGCGAGTTGAGGCTTAGGCAACGCGTCGAACTTCTCCTGCTGTTCCGGTGTCAGGTTGTTGCGAATCGCTGCCACCCACTGATCTGCTTCAGCCTGAAACCCGTCCATCTCGGCGCGGATACTGTCCATCCGCGCGCGTTGCTCGGGTGTCGGCTCCTGCCCCGGGGTGAATCCGCCGGACGCCTGCATCTGCTGCCGGATCGCCTGACGGCGCGCCGCGGCGTCTTTCATCACGCCGTTCAGCGCAGTGTAGGCGGGCGTGATCTTCGTGCGCTGCGCGGGAGTCAGACCGAGGGTCTGGCCGAGCGAATCGATCGTCGTCCAGTGATCGGGGGGCGGTTGGAAACGGCGCGGCGGCTCGCCCTGCGCGGTCTGCGCAACGGCAGGGGCGGCGAAGACGAGGGAAAGAACAGCTATGGCGGCAAACCGACGCATTGCCTGCTCCAGATAAGGGGTGACCTCGATACGCGCGAGCGACCCCTCGCGTTAACGGGCTTCGCCGCCGGTTTTGGACGCCCATAGAGCTTCGTAGTCGCCCTGGATCTCGCCGTAGATCCGCCGCATCAGTTCTTCTTCCTTCACGGCGATGGAGCGCCAATCGCTGCCGGCGCGGGCCAACTCGTCGCGGTCGCGCTTGAGACGCAGCGCGATGGCGCGATCGGCATCCCTGCCGAACTCCTTGGTCGCGAGAAAGAAATACTCGAGTTTGCGCGACAAGTTGAAACAGAAGGCCGCAAGCATGAAGAATGACTCGTCCGAGCCCGGCTTGAGACCCTCCAGCTTGGGGCCGAGCATGTGGGGGATCTGATCGACGATGATCGCGACGCTTCCAAGGGCGCTGTTCACAGACATAAAGGCCTCCGCATCAGGGGAATGGACGTCTGCATTGTGCCAATGCGTCGTGGGTATGTGGCCCGCGTCGTACGCCCAGCTCCCGGCGCACACACGCTACCCGCCGCGCGTACAACACATCGCCGAACGACCACGCGTTGCTGAATGAATCGAGCCAACGGCGCGCTGTGGCCGTGTCTCCACGGGCGAGGTTCAGTTCAGCGAGCAGCATTCGCTCCGGAGCCATCGACAGCAGCGGATAGAAAACCATGAATGGCTGTGCCGGACGTTGCACCGACCGTTCGAGGGATGCGAGAGCGCGCACCGTGTCACGAGCGAGCAATGCGAGACGCGCGTCCAACACCGCCGTGAGGGCGTCCGGCATAGGATCTGAAGCGTCGGCGTCACGCATCGTGACGGCGACCCTCCCGCGCAACCACCGTACATCGACGGAGTCACCCGCAACGAGGGCGCGGTGGACGAGTCCGCGCAGCGCTTCGTCGGCCTCCTCTGTCGGTCTGACACCGCTCCCCCCCCCTTCGCCGCCCGCGGTTCCCGCGTTCACTCGAGTGCGAGCCAGCGCGAGCATTGGCTTGGCCAGCTGCTCAGCCGGCCAGCCGGCCAGATACGCTGCGACAACCCAGCGATCGAAGTCGAGCCCTGCGCCAGCGGTCTGCCCAGCCCGCCACGCCGCGAGGGCGTCATTCCAGCGCCCCTGCCCGGCGAGGGCCACGAGCCGGTACTGCCCGCCGCGCACGCGGTCCTCATGCGTTCGACCGGGCGCGATGAGCAGCGCAGCGGCGGTATCGACGAGTGGGAGATTAAACGAGGCGTGCCCAAAGACTGCTGCGATGAGCGAGATCCGCGTCCGCTCGCCTCCCTGCAACGATGCCAGGGCTCGAGCGCGTTCGTCGGAGCCGCCAAATGCCAGCGTGACGCTGGCTTCCTGGCCGGGCAGATCGCGATCATGCGGGTGCATGCTGCCGAGCAGCCGCCGCGCTTCAGGTCTGTCGCCGCGGTAGATCGCGAGGTCCACGCGGTGCTCCCACAGCGGGGCGAACGTGGGATCGTCCGTCAGGACGCGACGCAATGCCGGCTCGGCGTCCTGCGGGCTGTTGTCGGCGAAGCCGGCAAAATGGTACAGGGCTTCGGCGAGCCCGAACCAGGCGTCCGGCAGGCCAGGGTAGTCGGCGACGAGGCCCTGGAAGGCGACTATCGCGCTGTCCGCTTCGCGCATGATGTAGAGGCGCTGCGCCCGCAGCAGCTCGCGCCACTTCGGGGAGAAACGGGATGCTCGCGCGAGGCCGGCCTCGATCGTGCGCCGTGCGGCCGGGTAGTCCCAGCGCCATGTCTCGACGACGCTCAAGCGCTGGTAGGCGATCGCCGCGTCCGAGTCGGCGGCGAGCGCGCGATGATACGCGGCGGCCGCCCCGTCAAAGTCGATACTCCAAAACAATTCCTTGCCGAGCCGCAGCTCGCGAAGCGCGATCGGAGACGCCGTGGCCGACGTCAGGACATCGCGCGATTCACGGCCACGCGCTGCATGCAGCACGCCCCAGATCACAATCGCCAGCGCCGTTACGCCACCGGCGCCCACCGCGATCCACTGCCGCCGTCGCTTCGCCGGATCGAACGGCCCTGATCGACGCGTCAATACCGCAAGCGCTTCGGCGAACGCCCCCGCCGTCGCGAAACGGTCTTGGGGATCGCGCGCGAGCGCCCCGCGCAACACGCGCACCACCCCCACCGGGACGTCCTGACGACGGCCCGTCAACGAATCCAAGCCGTGCTCAGGGCCCGGTAGCTCGCCCACCAGCATCTCGTAGAGCACGAGCCCGAGACCGTAGACATCGGTCCGCCCGTCGAGATCCGGACGCCCCTGCTCCTGCTCGGGGCTCATGTAGTCGACGGTGCCGAGTACGACGCCGGGCGACGTTTCCCGGACTCCCGCCTCACTGATCGCCCGAGCGATACCGAAGTCGCCCACCAGCGCGTGCCCTTCCTCGAACAGGATGTTTTCGGGCTTGATGTCGCGATGGATGATGTTGTGGCGATGCGCGTGATCGAGGGCTTCGGCGACCTCCTGGGCGATCTGGATCGCGTCGATCACGGGGAGGGTGCGCACCCGGGTGAGGCGTTGCCGCAGGGAGTTGTCCTCGACGTGCGGCATGACGTAATAGAGGAGGCCGGCGGCTTCGCCATAGTCGTGCAGCTTGAGGATATAGGGATGCTTCAGGCCGGCCGCGACTTTGATCTCGCGCAGAAAGCGCTCGGGGCCGAGCGCGGCACTCAGCTCGGGTCGCAGAACCTTGATCGCGACCCGGCGCTCGAGGCGCAGGTCGTATGCGAGAAAGACGACCGACATCCCACCGCGGCCGATCTCGCGCTCAACCGTATAGCGGCCCGCAAGCGCGGCAGCGAGCCGCGGGCGAAGCTCGTCCACAGGCACTAGGATACGGCGCCGGGACGTGGGCGGTAAGGCCTTGGCGACACGCGGTTTGCCGACTACTTTCCGTGGCCCGATGCGGGACTTGGCGTTGTCACGCAGCCAGTTGTTGCTCCTCGCCGGCACGGCCAACCGGCCTCTCGCCGAGGAGATGGCCCAGCATTTGGGACAGCCGCTGTGCGCGGTGACGTTGCGGCGGTTTGCCGACGGCGAACTCTTCGTCAAAATCGACGAGAACGTGCGCGGGCGGGATGTCTTCATCATCCAGCCCACGAACCCGCCGGCGGAAAACTATATGGAGCTGTTGCTCCTGATCGACGCGGCGCGCCGGGCGAGCGCCGCACGCATCACCGCGGTGCTTCCGTACTTCGGCTACGCGCGGCAGGACCGGAAAGATCAACCGCGCGTGGCGATCAGCGCCAAGCTGGTGGCGAACCTGATCACCCACGCCGGAGCGGACCGCGTCCTGGGAATGGATTTTCATTCCCACCAGGTCCAGGGATTCTTCGATATCCCGGTGGACCAT
>Ga0222623_10000816_pt1 | contig 10304 bp, 13 predicted proteins | sample PLMtaG_FD_177336 | JGI IMG/M metagenome (GOLD analysis project Ga0222623, IMG submission 177336) | Groundwater sediment microbial communities from an aquifer in East River, Colorado, USA - PLM2_30_coex | ecosystem: Environmental > Terrestrial > Soil > Riparian zone | place: USA: East River...
GCGCTGTTCGTCGGCCCGCTTGCCGGACTCGGCCTGCCGGGCGCGCCCTACCTCCTCGCGGCGATCCTCATGGCCGCGACCGCGGTGCTCGTGATGCGCTCGGCTACAACGCTCCGATCGTCAGCAGCAGCCCGTCCTTCTTGATGGTGTTCATCGTCGCGAGGCTAGATCGCTGGGACGATCTCGACGATCCGATGATTCGGCAGCTCGAGCGAGACGTACGAGGGAAGGCCGAGCCTAGCCCACAGCTCGGAAGCGTCCACGTGCGCGCGTGATGCGACGAACAACGACATCACGGTGCCGTGACTCACGACGACGACGTCACCCGACTCCTCACTGACGACCTGATCGACGGCCTTCGCGTAGCGTGCCAGCGCGGCGGACCCGGACTCGCTCCCGAACACGATGGCGTCAGGATGCGCGAAGAGCTCCCGCATGCGCGCTGCGAACACATCGGCCTTGAGGAAACCGGCGGCGCGGCGATCGTGTTCGTGCAGGCCCTCCACCGTCGCGAACGGCAGTCGCAGCCGCTTCGCGATGATCGAGCCCGTCTCAGTTGCCTTGGGCTCGAGGCTGGCGACGATCTTCGTCGGCCTGTAGTGCGCAGAACGCAGGCGTTCCGCCACGGCGTTGGCTCCAGCAACACCTTCAGGGCGCAGCTGCCACTGGTGTGCCGGTGTCTCGACGTCCACCTGAGGCATCGCGTGCTTGACGAGGACGAGGTGTCGCGCCTCAGAGTTCTTTACGGGTGAAGCTCCACACCGCGAGCGCCAGCATTCCGATGATCCAGATCACGCACCACGCGACGTACGCGGCCGGCGGCGGATCGGCCGCGAAGAAGGGATTCGCCGCCGCTGCCCGGCCGGAAGAGCGCATGACGGCGATGAACGACGCCGGCTCGAGACTCCAGACCGCGCCACGCCAGAGCCCGTCGGTCGGCAGCAGCAGCTTCGAAGCGGTGCCGACGTGCGTGAGCGTCGCGTTCTCGAAGGTCAGCCCGATGCCGCCCACGATGCCGCCCATCCACGCCAGCCCCCACAGGATGAGCCCGGTGACTCCGCCGACCATTCCGGCGAAGCGCGTCGACAGGAGCAACGAGAGCGTGAGCACGACGATCGCCTCCCCGGTCACGAACGCGAGGAACTGGAACGGATGAGGCGGGGAGTAGCCGACGACCCACTGCACGAGGAGCAGCTGCGTGACCGAGGCGGGGACCGCGTATATGAGCACTGTTGCGACGAGGCCGAGCCACTTGCCGACGACGTACTCGAGTCGCGTGATCGGTCGCGCGAGCATCGCGAGCGTGATGCCGGACTCGACCTCGGCTGAGATAGCCGGCGACGCCGCGAACACGGCCGAGAACGCGAGCACGAAGCTGAACATGAACATCACGAGGATGAGGAACTGCGACGCTACCGCGGTGATCTCCGTCGATGTCATGTCATTGTCGAGGGTCGGGATGCGCGAGAAGCCCCACGTCGTGAGCGCGATGACCACGACGGTGAGCAGCAGGAGGACGAGGAAGAGCCGGCGGCGCAGCAGCTCCTTCAGTTGCAGCCGTGCGATCGTGAGCGCGAGCATCAGTTCGGCTGTCCCAGCAGCCTCAGGAATCGGTCCTCGAGCGATTCGTGCCGAGGCTCGACCGCGTAGACGCGACCGCCTAGCCGCACGATCTCAGCGACGAGCTCGGGCACTCGTTCGTCGTCGATGCCGCGTATGACCAGCCAGTCGCCCTCGTCGTCGAGCTGGCCGTAGCCGGCGAGACTCGCGAGCGCCGCGCGATCGAGACCGGTGGCGCGGATCCGGACCGTGTCGCCGCCCAGGAGCTCGTCGAGCGTGCCCTGCGCGACGACTCGGCCGCGATCCACGATCGCGACGCGGTGGCAGACCTGCTCCACCTCGCTGAGGAGGTGCGAGTTGAGGAAGACCGTCGTGCCTCGCTCGCCAAGGGCGCGAATGATCTCGCGCACGTCGTGACGGCCGACGGGATCGAGCGCGCTCGTGGGCTCGTCGAGGACGACGAGCTCCGGCGCGCCGATGAGCGCAACGCCGAGGCCGAGCCGCTGCTGCATCCCCTTTGAGAAGGTGCCGACACGACCCGCGCCACGGTCGGAGAGGCCGACCACCGCGAGCGCGTCTGCGATCTCACGTGGCCAGGCGCTGCGGTCGATGCCGGCAAGCTCGCAGTGCAGCCCGAGCACCTCCCGCGCGGTGAGCCACGCCTGATAGCGGAAGAGCTCGGGGAGGTAGCCGACGCGGCGCAGGGCGTCGCGATCGCCGATCTCCGCACCGAGGACCTCCGCGTCACCGGACGTCGGCGGCGTCAGCCCGAGCAGCAGCTTCACCGCCGTCGTCTTGCCCGCCCCGTTCGGACCGAGGAAGCCGAAGACATCGCCGCGCGGGATGGTCATCGTCAGGCCCGCGAGCGCGGTGATGCTCCCGTATCGCTTCGCCAGCTCGTGCGTGCGTATGGCGGGCGCGTCGATCAATGGAGCGAGTTTGCCACCGCCAGGACCTGTTGTTCTGTGAGGGTGCCGGCCACGCCGTAGACGATCCCGTCCTTCTGCCAGATGACGGCGCTTCCGAGGCCCGTCGAGTCACCGACGAAGATGCCCTCGACGCCCTGCACCGTGACCTTCTTCGACGTCGCCATGTCCACCGGGATCGGAACGGGGAGCGTGGTCGACGGATCCTTGATCGCGCGGATCTGGGCGGCCAGCTGCGGCGAGATGCCCGGCTGCTGGAGCAGATAGCTCTGCAGCTGGTCCACGGTCACGCCGTCGGACTGCACGACGGGCGGCTTGCCCTGCGCCACGATGAGCCTCGGCATCCCGCTGAACGGACTCGCGCCGCTGGCGCCGGTCGCACCCGTCGGGGTCGTGCCGTCGTCGTAGAACGCGACGACGGCGGGTCCGCCGGTGATGAAGAGCTTGCTGCCGTCCATGTTCGCGGGCATCGGCGGCGGTGTGCGCTTCTGCGCCGCGGCTGCCTGCCGCGCCTTCTCGGCGCTGAAGGTGAACGTCGCAGTGGTCTTCGGCATCACGCCGTAGCGGGCTGCGCCAACACCGGCGGGCAGGTTGCCCGGGATCAGCACCGTCATTCCGCTCTCGCGCGCGGCCGTGCGGACGTCGGGAACGTCATATGGCTTCGGCTGCTCTGTCCAGGTCAGCGTGCCGTAGGCATCGAAGCTCGATGCTCCATTCAGGTCGCTGTTGGTGATCGGCACGGCGACGATCTGCTTCGGTTCGAAGATCGTGAGGATCGTCTCCGCGAGGCCGCTCATTGTCAGTACCGTCGCGACGAGAGCGACCGTTGCAGCGGCCGAAAGTCCCTTGAGCCAGCCGCTGACGGCCGGACGGCGGCGCGGCGCGGCCACGCGCGTCACCGGCGTGATGCGCTCGCCCTCGACGCGCGCGCGCAGCCGCGCGAGCGCGCGGTCCGTGTCCACCTTCGGCTCCGGGACGGAAAGCATGTCCTCTATGTCACTCATTTCGTGACCTCCTTGCGGAACGCGTCTTCCGCGCGGCGGAGCAGCGTTCCAATACTCGACTGCCGCAGCCCGAGCGCCGCGGCGATCTCCTCGTAGCTGAGTCCGCTGTATCGAAGCGCGAGAAGCGCTGCGCTCCGCTCTGGTAGGCGCGCTAGCGCCATGCGGACCTCGGAGGCGGTCTCGGCCGTCTCGGCGGCCTGGGCCGGATCCGGTGCCTGCGCGTCGCGGCGCAGCGCCTCGACCGCGTCACGCTTCGCGCGCCGCTCGCGCGAACGCAGGACGTTGAGCGCGGTGTGCGCTGCCGCGGCGTACAGCCAGGGTGCGGCGTAGTGCGCCTCGGCGGGATGCTTCCGATAGAACGAAACAAAGACGTCCTGTGCGACGTCCTCGGCCTCGTCCGCATCGGCCACGACGCGGTGCGCGATCGATACCACCCTTGGGTACTCCCTCCGGAACAGGTCTTCAAAGGCCGGCGGCAGGCCGGGCACCGGGACGGACCCGAGGCGCAGGCGCTCAGCCGCTTCCATCTCTTCCTTCAAAGCACCGCCGAGCCGCGGATCGTGACAATCGCCTCATCCTCCGTCCGGTAGTCGAGACCGGCGGCCGCGGCGGGGTCGGCCGGCGGCGACTGCGAGTACCACTCCAGAGCGCGCTCAAGGCCCTCGGCGCGGCCGACGAGCTCGGCATAGTGCAGCTCCCGTCGGATGCGTGAGGTTTCCACGATGAGGTGGTGATCCCACATATCGGGACGTTTATCGCGCAACTCCATCGGCATCTGCTCGGAGGGTGCCACGACCAGCTCGCCTGGCCATCTCAGATGTGACGCGATGAGTCGTGCCCACTCGATCCAAGACAGCGCGTCCGGCTCACCGACGTTGTACACCCGACCGCGCGCCTCGTCGTTAGCGACGGCGAGCGCGACCGCGTGAGCCGCGTTGTCCACGTGCGTCCGCGAGGAGCGGAAGGCCGCCGCCTTCGCGGTCATCGGGATCGCCGCCCGATGGTCGACCATTCGCTTCCACAGCCAGTAGAAGCGGCGCTGCTCGTCTCGCTCGCCGTGGACCATCGGGAACCGTACGACGGTGCCGGAGATCTCCGTTGATCCGAGAACAGCCCGCTCGACGAGGATCTTGTCGTACTCGCCGAGCCAAGCCGGTCGCTGGCCTATCGAGGCCGGCGTGTCGTCGCGATATGGGAAGAGCTTTTCACGCAGCGGTGAGTCTTCGTCGAACGGTGTGGCCACCGGCGGCCCGGGCTCCGTCCCATGAGCTCGCCCGTACGCGCGATAGACGTCCATGCTGCTTACGGCGACGATCCGGTCGGCGATGCCGCTCACGGCGTCGACCACGGCACGGGCATCGCTCTCGGTCATCGAGCGCATATCTACGACCGTATCCGGATCGAACGAGCGGAATGCTTCGCGATGATCGACGATCCGCGCGCGCTCGCCGTGGATATGCCGCACCGACGCGGGGAGATCTGTCTCGTGCTCTCCACGATGGAACACCGCGACCTCATGGTCGCCATTGACCAACTCCCGCACGACGCTTGGCCCAACGAAGACCGTTCCCCCGACGATGAGAACGCGACTCATGCGCCGATTGTGCGGGTCAGGGGGTCCTTGAGCGCGGTGGCGCCACGGGCTGAGCATCCGCGTTCGTCATGATCAGAAGCGTCCCGGCGCGTCCCTGTACGGGATATGACTCCGCCACCGGTCCCTCGAACCAGACGGAGACCGTCGCTCCCGGCAGGAGGTCCTCGACGCTCGCCGCGGTTTTCACATGGAAGATCCGAGTCGAGCGATCCACCGTCACGAGGGCCTTCGCGCTTCCGGACAGATCGGTCGGTACGGCTTCGACGAGGATGTTGATGCGTCGAGCTCCGTCGACCACGCTCGTGGTCGCACGCGTGATCTGACCGACGATGTCGGGCGCGCGTGACGGCGCGCGGTCCGCGCAGCTGACCAGGACCAGCGCGAGCAGCGCGGCGGACCAGCGCAGCCTGCCTCCCGGTTCCATGACGTGCCACGCTACAGGGGTGCTGATCCGCGAGCAGCCCGCGACCGAGCTGACCGTCGCCACGCGGATCCTTGCCCGTGCGGACGCACTCGCGCCGGAAGGACGCATCACGCTCCGTCTGCACGATGTCCTCTATATCGCCGGACGCGGCGCCTCGAATCACACCATGACGCCGTACGACGTCGCGTCGATCCTGCTCGCCGACGGCTCGTCGCTGCTCGGCGTGCCGCCCGACGATCTGGAGGAATACCTCGCCGCTCATCGCGCCGCTCCGGAGGCCGAGAGCGTGGGACGCGGACCAGACGGCGTCATCGTGGCGGCGACCTCGCTGCGCGCGTGCGCGATCACCCTGCTCGTACGACGCCGTGGCGAACAGGGGACGCACGGCCCGAGCCTCGAGGAAGTGTGGGAACAGCTGGTCGCGGAGGCGCGGATCTCTGGCGCGCTCATCGGCGCGTTCCCGTCGGAGGACGCGACCCCCGGCTGACATCGCTATCGGCTCACTGCATGCGCGGGCGTGCTCGGTCGCCGGACGACCGAGCGTATCGCGCGGTGGCGTCGGAGTTGCAGGCCAAAGTCCCGTGGACTGGATCGGAGCGATCCTCGAGCGCATCCGCACGATGGAGTGCCCGGCCTGCGGCGCGCGCCTCGCGAGCTGCGCCGTGCGCGGGATCACCGCGGAGCCGCAGGCGCTCGTCGTAAAGCTCGCGTGCACTGTGTGTGGCGAGTCGAGCGTGGCGATCGTCGAACGCGAGGCCGAGAAGACGCCGGCCTTTACGAAGGATGACGTCCTCGACGCGCACGACTTCCTGCAGACGTGGCACGGTCCACTCGCGCAGCTCATGAGCAACACCGCCAGCAACAGCACCATCAACAACACCGCTAGGAGATAGACATGGCAAAGATCGAGAAGGACATCGTCGTCGATGTTCCCGTCAAGGTCGCGTACGACCAGTGGACCCAGTTCGAGTCGTTCCCGGAGTTCATGGAGGGCGTGAAAGAGGTCGTTCAGCTCGACGAGAAACGCCTTCGGTGGACCGCCGAGATCGCTGGCAAGGACGAGGAATGGGAGGCCGAGATCACCGACCAGGTCCCGGACCGCCACATCGCATGGCGCAGCGTCACTGGCGCGCCGAACGCTGGATCAGTGGTGTTCCAGCCCGCCGGCGAGGGCAAGACGAAGGCCTCGCTCGAGTTGATGTACGAGCCGCGCGACGCGGCCGAGAAGATCGGTGACGTGCTCGGCTTCCTCGAGCGTCAGGTCAGCGGCGACCTAGAGCGGTTCAAGCGCTTCGTCGAATCGCGCGGCGCGCCGACCGGTGCGTGGCGTGGCGTGATCCACGGCGATCACGTGGACAAGGGCTCCGGCAACAAGACCGCTTAGTCGCAGCACGCGGAGCGGCGATCGTTAGGCCCTGAGGGCCGCGATCGCCGCTTTAGGGGCTGCTCGCGCCGGCTCGCCTGGCCGCACTGCTATCGTCCGGCCGACGTGCTAAAAATTCTCATCGCCGACGACTCGGTCCACATGCGTGAGCTCGTGCGGATCACGCTGTCGAGCCAGGCATGGCACGTCGTCGAGACCGGGGACCCCGACACGGTCGCGGAGCTGGTCAAGTCGACGAAGCCGGACGTCGTGTTGCTCGACGTGACGTTCGAGGGCTTCAAGCACGATGGCTTCGATGTCTGCCGCACCCTGAAGGGCGACGCGGCGACGCGAGACGTACCCGTCGTGATGCTCAGCGCGCATGACAAGGCCGCAGACAAGGCCGAGGGCCGCGCCGTTGGCGCATCCGATTACCTCTTGAAGCCATTCGGCCCGATCGAGCTCATCGACGCGATCAAGAAGGTGCTCGACCTCAAATAATCACCAGCGCGCCGCCAGTGCCATCATGGCGCCGCGATGGATCAGCGTTTCCTCGATTCGCTCCGCGAGCAGGTCGCCGCGATCCGCGAGGGCGGTCTGTACAAGAAGGAACGGATCATCAGCTCGCCGCAGGGTGCTGAGATCGCGGTCCGCCCCGACCTCGACGTCATCAACTTCTGCGCGAACAACTATCTAGGACTCTCGGACGACCCAAGGGTGCTCGCGGCCGCGCACGCCGCGCTCGATCGATGGGGCTACGGCATGTCGTCTGTCCGCTTCATCTGCGGCACGCAGGACATCCACAAGGAGCTCGAGGATCGGCTCACGCGCTTTCTCGGCACCGAGGACACCATCCTCTACGGCTCCTGCTTCGACGCGAACGGCGGTCTGTTCGAGACAGTGCTCGGTGAAGAGGACGCCGTGATCAGCGACGCGCTGAATCACGCGAGCATCATCGACGGCGTTCGCCTGTGTAAAGCGAAGCGCTTCCGGTACGCGAACAACGACATGGCGGATCTCGAGCGCCAGCTGAAGGTAGCGGCGTCGAGTCGCTTCAGGCTCATCGCGACCGACGGCGTTTTTTCCATGGACGGGATCGTCGCCGACCTCGGAGCCATCTGCGATCTCGCCGAGCGGTACAAGGCGCTCGTGATGGTCGACGACTCGCACGCCGTCGGCTTCATGGGAGCCCACGGCCGCGGCTCGCACGAAGCGCGAGGCGTCGTTGGGCGCGTCGACATCCTGACCGGCACACTGGGCAAGGCGCTCGGTGGCGCGTCCGGCGGCTACACCAGCGGTCGCAAAGAGATCGTCGAGCTGCTGCGCCAGCGCAGCCGGCCCTATCTGTTCTCGAACACGCTCGCGCCCGTGATCGCCGCGACGTCGATCGCCGTGCTGGACCTCATCGAGTCTGCCGGCGATCTGCGCGAGCAGCTGTTCGCGAACGCTGCCCGCTTCAGACAGGGCATGACCGCAAGCGGCTTCCGGCTCGTCCCCGGCGAGCATCCCATCGTTCCGGTGATGCTCGGTGACGCGAAAGTCGCGACGCAGGTCGCCGACAACCTGCTCGCCGAGGGCATCTACGTCATCGCCTTCTCGTTCCCCGTCGTGCCGCGCGATCAGGCGCGTATCCGCGTACAGCTGTCGGCGGCGCACACGTTCGAACACGTCGATCGCGCTGTCGCGGCATTCGCCAAGGTCGGTCGCGCACTCGGAGTGATCTAGTGCGCGCGCTCGTCAAAAGCCGCCCCGAGCCGGGGATCTGGCTCGAGGACGTGGAGCGTCCGACGATCGGCCCGAACGATCTGCTCGTTCGTGTCCGCTACACCTCGATCTGCGGGACCGATCTCCACATCTGGAACTGGGACGCGTGGGCGCAGAAGACGATCCCGGTGCCGCTCGTCATCGGCCACGAATTCGAGGGATCCGTCGCTGAGATCGGCAGCGAGGTGAGCGGCTTCTCCACAGGTCAGCGCGTCGCCGTCGAGGGCCACGTCACGTGCGGGCATTGCCGGAACTGCCGCGCCGGCCGCCGCCACCTGTGCCGCAATGCGGTGGGCATCGGTGTGCAGCGGCCCGGTGCGTTCGCCGAGTACGTCGCGGTGCCCGCCGCGAACGCATACGCGCTTCCGCCGGGGATGCCCGACGAGATCGGCGCGTGCCTCGACCCGCTGGGCAATGCGGTGCACAGCGCGTTGTCGTTCGAGCTCGCGGGCGAGGACGTGCTCATCACCGGCGCCGGCCCGATCGGCGTCATGGCCGCGGCGGTCTGCCGCTTCGTCGGCGCGCGCTACGTCGTCGTCACCGACCGCAACCACTATCGACTCGCTCTCGCGCGCCGACTGGGAGCGACCCTCGCGGTGGACTTCACCACGACGACGCTCGATGCCGTGATGAAGGAGCTCGGGATGATGGAGGGCTTCGACGTCGGGCTCGAGATGTCCGGCAGCCCCGAGGCGCTCCGTTCGATGCTCGCGTTCATGAACCACGGCGGGCGCGTCGCGCTGCTCGGCATCCCGAACCAGGAGATCCCGATCGACTGGAACCAGGTGATCTTCCGTGGCCTCACGCTGAAAGGGATCTACGGACGCGAGATGTTCGAGACCTGGTATCGGATGGGGACGATGCTGCAGAGCGGGCTCGACATCTCCGGCGTGATCACGCACCGTTTTCCGGCCAAGGAGTTCGCGCAGGCGTTCGAAGTCGTGCGCTCGGGCCAGTGTGGAAAGGTTGTCCTGGACTGGACCGCTTGAGGGTTCCCTAACATCCCCAGGGTGCCACGACTGGTGCTCCATGACGCGGCGCTCGCCGACGGCACCTCCGGCTCGCTCCGGACCGGTGTGAGCCTCGCGATCGAGGGCGGGCAGATCGCCTGGATCCGGCCCAACGACTCCGCGGACACGACGGAGGCCGAGGTCGTCGACGCCGGCGGCGCGACGATCGTCCCGGCGATGGTCGACTGCCACAGCCACCTGACGATGCAGGGCGGCAGCCACTGGATCGCCCGTGGCGACGATCCCGCGCCGGTGCTCCAACAGGTCGCGCGCGACAACGCCAGGCGTCTGGCGCACGCCGGCATCCTGTGGGCGCGCGACGTGGGCGCGCCGATGAGCGGCGGCATGCCGCTCTCGATCGGCATCCGCGACGAGCTCAAAGGAAAGCCGGGCGCGCCATACATCCGAGTGGCCGGCACGTGGATCGGGAAGACGGGTTATCCCGCGATGTGGGTCACCGTCGACGGCCCGCAGCTGAAGGACGCGGCGCTCGCGCAGCTCGACCTCGGCACCGACCTGGTCAAGCTCTACATGGACGCTCCCGGCGGGGTGAAGGACTCGCCGTTCGAGGTCGACGACGTTCGCGAGATGGTCGCTGCGGTGCACGCTCGCGGCGCGCGTGTCGCAGCGCACTCCGGTTACCTCGCCGGTGCCCGCGT
>Ga0222623_10000822_pt1 | contig 10279 bp, 8 predicted proteins | sample PLMtaG_FD_177336 | JGI IMG/M metagenome (GOLD analysis project Ga0222623, IMG submission 177336) | Groundwater sediment microbial communities from an aquifer in East River, Colorado, USA - PLM2_30_coex | ecosystem: Environmental > Terrestrial > Soil > Riparian zone | place: USA: East River...
ACCTCCTGCTGAAGAAGCGCCACGTCGTCGAGGGCGTTCGGGACGCGTTGCTCGAGCGCGAGGAGCTCGTCGGCGACGAGATCGAGGTCCTGATGGCCGAGCTCGGCGAACGGGAGCCGATCGAGGTGCCAGTATCGCGCCCCGACGAGGGTGTCGTGGTCGTGCCCGAGGTCGTCGACGGAGGTCGCACAGGGCCGGGCCCCTCGGGTGACGGCAACGGGCAGGCGCCGCGTCGCCCTGATACCCCACCGCTCCCGTAACGCCCTTTCGACGTCGACGGTATCCTGGCGTGATCGTGCGCCTGTACGACTCCCTCACGCGTGAGCTCCACGACGTCTCCCCCATCGACGGGGAGACGGTGAAGATCTACTCGTGCGGTCCGACCGTGTACCGGTACATCCACATCGGGAACATGCGGTCGTTCATGCTCGGCGACCTGATCAGGCGGGCGCTCCGGTTCGAGGGGTTCAGGGTCCGCTGGATCATGAACATCACCGACGTCGGACACATGACCGACGAGGTCTCGGACACCGGTCGCGACAAGATGGAGCTCGCCGAGGCCGACGAGGGGCTCTCGGCGTTCGAGATCGCGCAGAAGTACACGGACGCGTTCCTCCATGACGCAGATCTCGTCGGGATCGAGCCGGCCGACCTGTACCCTCGCGCCACCGATCACATCGAGGACATGATCAAGCTGATCCAGACCCTGATCGAGAAGGGGCACGCCTACGAGGTCGACGGCACCGTGTACTACGACGTCACGAGCTTCCCGGGGTACGGCAAGCTCTCGGGCAACACGCTCGACCGGCTGCGTGCCGGTCACCGCCAGGAGGTCGCGGTCGATCCGGCCAAGCGCCACCCCGAGGACTTCGCGCTGTGGAAGAAGTCGGGACCCAAACGGGCACTGCGGTGGCCCAGCCCGTGGGGTGACGGCTACCCGGGGTGGCACATCGAGTGCTCGGCGATGTCGATGAAGCACCTCGGTGACCGCTTCGATATCCACACCGGCGGCAACGACAACAAGTTCCCCCACCACGAGGACGAGATCGCGCAGTCAGAGGGGGCCGTCGGCCACCAGGTCGTCTTCACGTGGGTGCACGGCGGGTTCCTGCAGATGAGCGGGCAGAAGATGGCCAAGTCCGCGAAGAACATCTACCGGGTCACCGACCTCGCCGAACACCACATCGATCCGCTCGCGTACCGCCTGCTGTGTTTCGGCACCCGCTACCGGAGCGAGATGGACTTCAGCTGGGAGGCGCTCGAGGGCCAGCACCACCGTCTCGCCGACCTCCGCCGCAGGATGGCGACCTGGGCGCCCGGGACCGAGGAGCGCTCGGACGAGGCGAAGGCGCTGGACGGGCGGTTCCGGGCGGCGGTCGCCGACGACCTCGACCTGCCCCGGGCGCTCGTCGTGCTGAACGAGACCGTCGGCTCCGCCGTCCCCGACGATCAGAAGTACGGGCTGCTCGCGTCGTGGGACGCGATCCTCGGGCTCGATCTCGAACACGACGCGCGCGAGCGCTTCGAGCCGACCGAGGAGATGCTCGCCCTGGTCGCCGAACGCGACGCGGCCCGAGCCGCCAAGGACTTCGTCACCAGCGACCTGATCCGCGAGCGCCTGCAGGCCATGGGTCTGGAGGTCATGGACTCCGCCGAGGGGACGGAGATCCGACCCCGGATCTAGCGGGATCCGAGACCGCCGTTCTCGGACCGCGCGTCAGGCCGGGACGGCGGTCCACATCCCGGGCGCGCGACCGGGGATCGAGGCCGCCCTCCCCCGCGCCTCGGTGCGCGCGTGACGGAAGATCGCGGATCCCTTCATCCCGGGGAGCTCCGCCATCGTGCGATCCATCTCGAGCGCGGCGCTGCGGCCGTCCCCGTCCCCGAACAGGTGCAGGACGACGAAGTCGGTCTCGCTCTGCGGCCGGACCCCCGTGCCCACGATCGCCCAGAGGTGCTCCATCGCCCATCGCGTCAGACGGCGAGCCCACGCGCTTCGGGCCAGCCGGAGCCTGGCCTGCGCGCGGTAGAACGCGAAGTGTCGGCGCTCGTCCTTGATGATCGCGTTCAGGAGGTTGACGAGCTCGGGGTGCTCGGTCTTGGCGATCAGGCGGTGGTAGGACGTGAGGGTCGAGAGCTCGTTGGCGGCACCCCAGGTCATGTGGAGCGCGACGAAGTCGTCCATCACGGCGGATCCGAGCATCGTGCCGACGTGGCTCAGCTGTCCCTTGCCGCCGAGCCGCCGGCGGATCCACTGGTTCCTCGGCAGCCGCGACGGATACGCGGAACCGGCGCTCACCCGTTCGAGATCCGGCGCGAGCTCCCAGCCCGCCTCACCCAGGAACCGGCTGAACGCCTCACCGTGCCACAGCTCCTCGTAGACCCAGCACGACAAGAACGCCGTGACGTCCGGCTCGTGGGCCGCCGGCGTCGCGAGCAGGTCCCGGAGGTAGATCGAGGTGTGGGTCTCGATATCCATCATGTACGCGAGGCAGCGCGCCTCGGACTCGGAGACCGGGTGGCTGCGCACGCGCTCCCAGGTCACGCCGGAGAGGTCGACGCGCTTGGACGCACGCAGGTACCGGTCGAGATCGAACTCCTCCATCTCGAGGGGATTCGCAGTCACCCCACGCAAGGATGACCGAACCTCACGGCGACGGGCGATCCGGGTCCCGTCGCCGTCAGGCCACGATCGTCAGATCGCGGCTCGCCTCGTTCAACCGTTCGGCACCCTGCACGGTCACGACGACCTGGTCCTCGATCCGGACGCCGAAGCGCCCCTCCAGGTAGATCCCGGGCTCGTCCGAGAAGGTCATCCCCGGCTCGAGCGGCGTCGCGTTGCCCTCCACGATGTATGGGGGCTCGTGGATCTCGAGCCCGATCCCGTGTCCGGTCCGGTGGACGAACCGGTCCCCGTAGCCCGCCTCGGTGATGACCGCCCGCGCCGCCCGGTCGACGTCCTGGGCCGAGACGCCCGGCCGCACCGCCTCGAACGCCGCCTGCTGCGCCGTCCGCACGATCCCGTAGACCTCGCGTTGCTCGTCCGTCGGCTCGCCCACGAAGACGGTGCGTGTGATGTCCGAGCAGTAGTCGTCGCGCACCCCGCCGAAGTCCATCACGACGGCGTCGCCGGCTGCGATCCGTCGCTCCCCCGGCTCGTGGTGGCCCGAGGCACCGTTCGGACCCGAGCCGACGATCGTGAAGTCGACGCGCTGGTGGCCGTGCTCGAGGAGCAGACGGTCGAGCTCTGCCGCAAGCTCGGTCTCGCTGCGGCCGGCGAACGGCAGGTCGATCACGTCGGCGAACGCGGCGTCCGCGGCGCTCCCGGCGGCGCGGAGCCGCTCGATCTCCTCGGGGTCCTTGACCGCCCGAAGCAACGGGAGGGCCTCGCCGGCGGCCGCGAAGGAACGGTCGGGTGCCAACCGTTCGAGCGCGAGCAGGTGTGACGCCCAGGTCCGGTCGGTGATCGCGTAGCGGCCCGGAGCGAGCATCCCCGCGACGATCGCGTACGGGTCGTCCCGGCCGTCGCGCCAGTCGCGCAGGGTCAGGAGGGCCACCCCCGCCGTCCGCTCGGCCGACGGGCGCTCCAGTGTCGGAACCACGAGGGTTGGGTCGTTTCCCACCGACAGCACCAGCAACGTGAGCCGTTCGAGCGGGAACGGCGTGTAGCCGGTGAGGTAGGCGAGGTCGGGACCCGGCGAGACCAGGATCCCCGCGAGCCCCTCGGCATCGGCTGCCTCGAGGGCGCGGGCGCGGCGTACCGCGTACCGGTCCGCCTTCACAGCTTCATGTGGATCGGTTGGGCAAGGATCTCCACGGTGGCCGGGGTGGTCCCCAGGACCTCGCCGTCGGACTCGATCGGGAGCGGGCGGTCGGCGTCGATCACGAGCTCGCGCTTGACGCGGAACTCCTCGACGTGATCGTGCGGGATGTGCTCGCCGCGGTAGATCTTCGGGATCATCGTGAACGAGTCCGACTTCGGACCCTTGAACACGAGGACGTCGAGCACCGCGTCGCCCGGGTACGAACGGGGTGAGATCTTCATGCCGCCACCGTAGTACTGGCCGTTGCCGACCACCACGAGGAAGGCCGGCCCCTCGTACGTCTTCCGGTCCGCCTGGACGCGCACGTTCGCGAGCTTGAACCGGGGCAGCTCGAGCCAGAAGCCGAAGAAATACTTGGACTGGCCGAGCCGCGGCGACATGCGTTCGGCGCGAGCGGCGACCGCCGCGCCGAGACCGGCCTCGGCGACGTTCACGAAGTAGCGCGTTGCTCGTCCACCCTCCCCAGTGGTGTAGGTCAGCTTGCCGACGTCGAGCGGGTAGGTGTTGTCCCCGGCGAGGTGGTAGCAGGCCCGAGTCGCGTCGCCGGGGAGGCCGAACGTCCGCACGAAGTCGCACCCGCTCCCGGCCGCCACGACCCCCAGGATCGCGTCGGGGACGAGCGGCTTCCCCTCGTCGTCGAACATGCCGTTCACGACCTCGTGCACCGTGCCGTCACCGCCAACCGCGACGACGAACCGCCCGCCGGCCTCGAGGGTCTCCGAGGCGAACCGGGTCGCGTCGCCCGGACCCTCCGTCCTCAGCAACCGGTACGGCAGCCCGCGCGAGCGGAGGGTGCGTTCGAGCTCGGGGACCTCCTCACCCACGCGCCGACGTCCCGCGTGCGGGTTCACGATGACGGTCAGCTCGCCGTAGGGGCTCGGCATCGGGCGCATCCTACTTCGAGGCGCCGAGGCGCGAGTGGCGACCTCCGATCAGACCCCCGTGTACGAAACGACCCCTCGGTTGACCGCCGCGCGGGCGCGGCGGACCACGTTCGAGACCCCCTCCGGCGCCACGTCCTCGATCTGACGGAGCAGGTCGAGCACCTGCTTGCAGGTGCGTACGAAGTCGCCCGGCGACATGTCCGTCTCGCGCAGGACGTCCTCGAGCGACTCCCCCTGGGCCCACCGATGGATCGGCGCGGCGAACCCGTCCTCGAGCTCCCGGCAGAGCTCGACCTGGTGGCGGTCCTCGGCCTCGCGCACGCGACGCCAGATCCCCTGGAACCGCCGGTAGCGTTCCACCGAGGCGGGCGTCGGCATCTCGCTGGGCCGAGGGTTGCGCTCACGTGACTCGTAGACGGTCGTCGAGACCACCGCGGCCACCTCCGAAGGCTCCAGACCGTCGAGCAGCCCGTCCGCGAGCGCCTCGGCCATCAGGATGTCGCCCTCGCCGTAGATGCGAGCCAGGGTGCGTCCCTTCGGCTCGATCGCGAACGCGCGCACGTACCCGAGCTCCTCGAGCACCGCGAGGACGCGATCGAACTGGCGGGCGAGCGTCTCGGTCCGCGTCCGGATGCGGCGATCGAGCCCTCGGATCTGCTGGTCGACCTGCGAGGCCCTGCTCGCCCATCGCTCGTGGTCGGGCCGATCCGGACAGTCGTGGCACGGGTGTGCCTCAGCCAGGCGCTCGTATCGAGCCGCCTCGCGTTCGACCCGGGCGTCGACGCCGCCGCGGGGCTTCCGTGGAGCCCGGACGTCCAGCGCGACCAGGCGGGCCGCCAGGTCTCGGCGGTACCTGGCGCTCCGGACACTGCCGGACCGCGGCAGCGGGACCTTGGTCAGGACCGTGGGGGGTTCCTGGAAGTCCCGCAGCCCCAGCCGGAAGAACGCGCGGTCCTGCGCGAGGACGGTCGGCCTACCCTCCCGGCTCGACAACACCACGGCGAGCCCCCGGCGCCGGGCGCGCGGGACGAAGATCACGTCGCCCGGGCGGAGGGCGGCGAGGCCCTCCCGGATCGACTCGGTGCGCGCCCGTTCGCGGCCCTTGCGGAACTCGTCGCGGACGGCCGCGGCCTTCTCGCGCAGCGCCCAGTACGCGGCGAAGTCACCGAGGTGGCAGCGCATCTGCTCTCGGAACCCGGCGAGCTGCGCCCGGTCGCGTTCGAGCTCGCGCTCGAGGGTCACCACGCCGCGGTCCGCGAGGAACTGCGCGAACGAGGAGTTCAACAGGTGGTGCGCCTCGTCGCGCGTGTAGTTGCGGACCAGGTTCACGGCCATGTTGTACGAGGGTCGGAACGACGACGTGAGCTCGTACGTCCTGGTCGACGCGAGCGACGCCACGCGTTCGAACGCGACGTTGCGTTGGACCACGACCACGGCGTGGCCGAGCTCGTCGATGCCCCGTCGCCCCGCGCGCCCGGTCAGCTGCGTGTACTCGCCCGGGGTGAGCAGCTCGTGCCGCTCGCCCTGGAACTTCCACAGGTCCTCGATCACCACCGACCTCGCCGGCATGTTGATCCCGAGCGACAGCGTCTCGGTGGCGAACACGATCTTCACGAGCCCGGCCTCGAACAGCTCCTCCACGGTCTCCTTGAACACCGGGAGCATCCCGGCGTGGTGCGCCGCGATCCCGGCCGCCAGGGCTTCCTGGAAGTCGTAGAAGCCGAGGGTCTTGAGGTCCTCCTCGTCCATCCAGGCGACGCGCATCTCGGCGAATGTCCGGATCCGGGACGCCTCCTCGCTCGTCGTGAGCCGGATCCCCGCACCCATCAACCACTCGACGCTCCGGTCGCAGCCGGCTCGGCTGAACACGAAGTAGATCGCCGGGAGCAGGCCCTGCTCGGCGAGGACCTCGACCACCTCCTCGCGGCGGGGGACGTAGACGCGGCGATGGCCCTCGCGCGGCCTCGGGATCCGCTGGTGTTGCGCCGTGCCCGAACCCCGGCGGTAGTACGTCTTGTACCGGACCTCCTCGCGATCGAGCGAGACGACGTACGGGTTGGGTGCGGCCTGACCGTTCTGCTCGACGTGCATCGGATGCAGCTCGCGGCCGACCAGGTAATGGTGCTCGAGCGGCACCGGGCGCTTCTCCTCGATCACCACGCGCGTCACGCCGCGGAGCGTGCCGATCCATTCGCCGAACTCCTCCGCGTTGGAGATCGTGGCCGACAGGCAGACGACCGAGATCGACAGCGGCAGGTGGATCAGCACCTCCTCCCACACGCCGCCCCGGTACGGGTCCTGGAGGTAGTGCACCTCGTCCATCACGACCGTCACGAGGTCGTCGAGCGCCTCGCTGCGCTCGTACAGCATGTTGCGCAGCACCTCCGTCGTCATGACGACGATCGGCGCGTCGCCGTTGATCGCGTTGTCGCCCGTGAGCAGCCCCACCTTCGCCGCCCCCAGCCGCGCGACCAGATCACCGAATTTCTGGTTCGAGAGCGCCTTGAGCGGGGTCGTGTAGAAGCACTTCCGGTCGGCGGCGAGCGCGCGGTCCACCGCGAACTCGGCCACCACCGTCTTGCCCGAACCGGTCGGCGCGGCCACCAGGACGGACTCGCCGCCGTGGAGCGCCTCGATCGCACGCATCTGGAACGCGTCGAGTTCGAACGGGTAGCGTGCCGCGAAGCGCGTGGGATCGATCACGGGACCGAGTCTACGGGCGCCCCGCCCGGAGCCCGGCGCGGATCGTTTCGAGGTCAGCGGAGCCCGGAGGCGGCGAGGTGCTCGAGCAACGCGGCGTCGAAGGCCCCAGGCGCCTCGAGGTTCGACAGGTGCCCGGCCCCCTCGATCGTCTCGAGGCGACCCTGCGGGATCAGACCCGCCATCTCGGCCGAGATCTCGGGGGCGATCATGCGATCGTCGGTCGAGGTCAGCACGAGGGTCGGCACGTCGATCGTCGCGAGGTCGGGGGTCGAGTCCGGGCGTTCGGCCATCCCGAGCGAGGCGGCGGCGATCGCCTCCGGCGGCTGCTCCGCGATCCAGCCCCGGACCCGTGACCGCAGATCCTCCGGTGCGCGATCCGACAGCAGCGCCGGCGGTTCCGTCGCGAGGACGTTGCCCTCCGAACGCAGGCGTTCGGCCAGCGCACGCCGAGCCGCCGCGGCCTCGGGAGGATCGGCCACGGCGCGGGTGTTGGCGAGCACGAACCCGATCACGCGGTCGCGGGCCCGCCGCCACAGCTCGAACGCCACGTACCCGCCCATCGAGAGGCCGCACACGACCGCCCGGTCGATGCCTCGCTCCCCCAAGGCCTCGAGCGATCGTACGGCGGCCGCGCCCATCGTCAGGACGTCGCCGGCCGGCTCCGAGCCCCCGAACCCCGGGAGGTCGGGCGCCGCGACGGCCAGTCCGTCCGGGAGGGCGGCGAGCTGCGGCTCCCACATCCTGGCGTCGACGGGCCAGGCGTGGAGCAGGAGGAGACCGTCGGTCATGAAGCGCCGGTCGCTGCCGGGAGCCCCGGCGCCGGCGGCGCGAACACGCCCGCCTTGGACTGCGCCTCGACGTAGTCGGCGTAGCCGCGGTCGAAGATCTCGGTCGCGGCGTTCAGGATCGCCTTGGTGCGAGCCGCCAGCTCGGCGCGTTCGGCGCCCTGGGCGTCGGCCGCGAGCTCGAGCAGCTTCGCGGCCTCGCCGTACAGGGTCATCGCCTGGACGAAGTTGTCCTTCGCGTTGATCACGTGCAGGACGAAGTCCTCGGAGAACCCCTTGCCACGGATCAGCGCCGTCTCGTCGATCGACTGCAGCGCCTCGAGGGCGGTCTTGGCGGAGGTCGCGGCGTCGCCCGCCGTCTGCGTGAGCGCCTTCGGATCGACCGGCGCGTCCGGCTTCTCCGCCACGAGGTTGTCGACGGCCGTCGAGAGGTCCGTGAACACCTGGTACCCGGCCGGAGGCTGCGCCTGGCCGATCGTCGTGAGCACGGGGTCGACCTGTCCCTGGAAGGAGCTCATGGTGGCCCGCATCCGCTGCTCGAGCTCGTCCTGTTCGCTCGAGTTGCGCTCGGCGACGAACCCGGCGACGAGACCGACGACCACCATGACACCCAGGATGCTGAGGATCACCAGCCAGAACTCGCGCTTGGCGATCAGGCGCTTCTTGACGGGCTGATAGACCGGCTTGGGCCCGCGGGTGACGGCCTTCGCGCTCCGCCCTTTGCTCTTGCCTTTGATCGCCATGCGAGATCCACCTAGCGTTTCAGGAGACGGCCCACGATGATAGCGGCTTCGTAGAACAGCACCATCGGGATCGTCATGGCAAGCATCGTGTAAGGGTCCGAGCTCGGCGTGATGATCGCCGCGAAGACCGCGATGAACAGGATCGCCCCCCGCCGCCAGTCCCGCAGCTGCCGGGTCGTCACGGCGCCGGCGAGCAGCAGGAACACGAGCACGATCGGGAACTCGAACGCGAGCCCGAACGAGAGCGCGACGAGCATCACGAACGTCAGGAACCGGTCGGCGGTCAGGAGCGGCGCGAACTGGCTCCCCGCGAAGCCGAGCAGGAAGTTGAGGGCCTTCGGGAGCGTCCAGTAGGCGACCAGCGCTCCGAGCGCGAACAGGAGGACCGAGGAGGCCACGAACGGGATCGCCATCCTCCGCTCGCGACGGGTGAGGCCGGGCACGATGAAGGCCCAGACCTGGTACAGCACCACCGGCAACGCGAGGAACAGCCCGAGGAACCCGACCAGCTTCAGCTTGATCAGCAGTGGTTCGAGCGCCCCGGAGAAGAACAGGGCGCAGTCTCGCGTGGCTCGGACGCCGCGGGGCACGGTCCGCCAGTAGTCGCAGTAGGGATTCAGCAACAGGTCGATCACGCGGTCGAACAGGAACCACCCGAAGATCGCCCCGACCCCGATCACCGCGATCACGACGAGCAGGCGGTACCGCAGCTCCGACAGATGGTCGACGAGCGTCATCGTGCCGTCCGGGTCCGGCTCGGAGCGCCGCCGGAGGCGTTCCGGGATCAGCTTCATCATCGACCCGGGGTCAGTCGCTCGCGCGATCGGGCGTGGCCGCCGGTCCGTCCGCCGTGGGTTCCGGGGGCAACTCGGCGGGGCTCGAGGCCGGCGTCGCCGACGGTCCGCCGGTGTCGGCCGGCGCCGTCGATGGTTCCGAGGGTGCGGGCCGCGCTCGCTTCGGCTCCGGGGATCTCGTCGCGGGCGTCAGATCGATCCGGAATGAGCGCTGGACCTCCTCCTTGGCGCGCCGGAGCTCCGCCAGGCTCCGCCCCAGCGAACGGGAGATCTCCCGGACCTCGTCGGGCGGCAGCGGTTCGGAGGCGGTGGGGGTGGCGTCCGGCACCGACGGGCCCGGCTCGCCGGTCGTCGTCGCCGGTTCGGCGCTCGGGTCCGCGGCGTGAGCATCGGCGCGGCCTCCGGGCCTCACGCGACCGGTCGGGCGCGTACCCGAGCGGCCGTTCGGAGGCTCGTCGTCGAGGTTGACCTGGATCGTCCGCTTGACCTCGTCCTGCGCCTTGCGGAGCTCGCGCAGACCCCGCCCGATCGACAGTCCGAGCGCGG
>Ga0222623_10000828_pt1 | contig 10244 bp, 13 predicted proteins | sample PLMtaG_FD_177336 | JGI IMG/M metagenome (GOLD analysis project Ga0222623, IMG submission 177336) | Groundwater sediment microbial communities from an aquifer in East River, Colorado, USA - PLM2_30_coex | ecosystem: Environmental > Terrestrial > Soil > Riparian zone | place: USA: East River...
TTAAAGATATATGGAAAGGACTACAATTATTCTTCTTGTTGGCTTTTTTTTGCTCTTATTCATAGTCTTTATAGGTCATCTTGATGTTTCCTTTGCACATACCAGTAAGACTTTTGGAAATACCACTGTTGAAATCGGATGGTTAAATGAACCCCCGCTTGTTTCTGATCTAAATAGCATAACTCTACAGGCAAGTAAAGGAGTTAGTGGTAATCAAACACCCATTCTGAATGCTCTTTCGAATGTTTCATCCTCTGTCAAATTTGGAACGATGACAAAAAAATTAGATTTTCAACCATCGCCAACTACGGATGGTGAATATGATGCGAAGATAATTCCAACTAGAGTTGGACCAATTAGCATATTAGTTCAAGGTGATATAAAGGGACAAAAAGTTGACAGCGAATTTAAGATTGAAGATGTAGATTCAAAAGGAATCTTTTCCTTTCCCGACAGTTCGGTCGATACCAGTAACACAAATAACAATGGACAGCTTCAGAACGCTATGAGCAAATTATCTAATGATGTTCAAACCAGTAGAGATGATTTGAATTCATCACAGAAAGAAATGACTAATATTCAAGAATCCATTAATGGTTTACAAAAAAATTTGAATAGTTCGTATTTGCTATTGATAATTACTCTCGGAATCGCTATTGCTGGCATTGTAATGGCGGCATATTTATTTAATACACTACGTGTAAAGAAGGGAATGCTAGAGGGTTCCTAGCACGACAATAGCACCTACTTAGCGGTAGTAAGAACCACGTTATGAGATATGACTAGCTTAGACCACATTGTGGGATAATTGTCAATAGCGCCAAAATTGTGTTTAATCAAGATTTTTCTATACCTTATACTCGGTTAGGTAATTTTCAGGGAATAGTAAATAGTAATGAATTAAAAACAGGGTAATTATTAAATTTGATATACAATCTTGATGTCTGTACAAAAAATATTGTATCGTAGATATGTTATTGTTTTGATCGTGCTCCTTTTTGTATGTTTGAATGAATGTAACCATTCACAGTTTATATTCGGTCATTTTTTTGGAACGACCAAGAATATTGGAGGCTACCAAATAGTTTTTGCGCCATATCCTGCTCTTCCTCTGGCTCGTGACAACTCAACTTTACTAAATTTTAGTATCCTTGACAAGGATAATAAGAACGTAAATAATATCTCTGCATCACTTATTGTAAAAAACAAGCTGAATGGTTCCATCATTCAAAATTTTCCATTTAAATTTTATGAATTAAGTGATATTACTTTTCCGTACACTTTCAAAGAAATTGGAGACTACCAGCTTTCTTTACTGGTCAAGATAAATGGCGATCCCATTTATTCTCAAACTCCAATATCGGCTGATTTTGACATATCAGCTACCAATCCAAATCAGGTAATACCTATCGATGAGCTCATAATTTACTATTTAGTGCCCGGCTTGGCTGTAATAGCCGCCATTGTACTGTATTTGAGACACAAAAACAAGATTTAATCTCAATAAGAATAATCATAATATTCAACAGAAGGATAATCAAAAATTTAGCATTTCTTTTATTGGGATACACTAGTATTATCTTTACACATTGTTATTCTAATTTTAGAAGCTAATTTATTAAGCGTACGGATTCATTTAATTTGAAAGTCTAGCCATAGTACAGAAGTTTATGATATATAACTATTAATTGTTACACTTTGTCAAAATTATACTTTAAAATACATTATCAAAATTATACTTTAAAATACATTACTGAATAAGGATAACTATGTTTAGATTGATGACTGCGTTATACTTGTCAATCTAAACTACTTAATTCGATTGATGTACCACAATACTATTATTATCGTGTAGTGTAAAAGGATTGGATGAATAAATACTACTATTTTATACTCCCGGGGCTTGTATTGTTACTTGCCTTAAATTCAAACACAAACAACTTCATACTTGGCCACACTTTTTCTGGAGGTGAAAGTGCCACTTTTTTGACCTTAGTTGAAATGATGAAAATAGAAGCACAATTGGCAGAAAAGGAACTGCCATCAAACGCTACCATAGCGAAGGAACATGCTGAACACACCACTGAACACCTAACGGCAAACAATACTAAGGAAATCAAGGAAAGAAACCCTCGACTTGCTACTGAGCTTAATAACACATTAACAGATTTTGTCAAGACATTTGAATCTAAATCACCATCAGAATCAGTAGTTAAAGACAAGGTTAGTAATATTAGCGATGTATTGTCCGAGGTAGTAAGCGCTAGAATTGATAACCAACAGCTCAATAACGTTACCGTAAAAGCGCAAGTAGTTAATGATTTGGTAGGCGAAAGTTTGGAACACTACAATAGTTCTCTTGGGGAGACTGTGAAAACTGAAACTCCAAAGATAGTGGATGATGCCGACTATCAGAGTGCACAAGCAGCAGTATCACGTGCAATCGACTTGTATAATGAAATCAAACCAAGCGGAAATGCAAATTCAACTGAATTGGGAAAGTCATTGAATACGCTAAAAGACACGATTGATAGCAAGAGTCCCTTTGATCAAGCTGACAAAACAGTTGATGATAAAATTACACCTTTGCTAAATGGTATGTTCAAGCTAAAGTTGGCTGTAGAAGAAGCTCATGGAGGAGAAGGACAAGATCATGGCGGAAACGAATCAAAAGCCTCGTCAGGAAATGAGACCCATTAGATAAATAAAAAAGGATGAAAGTAGGCTGTCTCTTCTGTTCTATTATTTTATTACTCATTTTTATTTTACTACCAAAAAACGAACTTGAAAATGTTAATGCTCTCATTGTTGAGAATAATCCATTTTACGGATTAAGTAATCAAAAGATAAAGGCTGTCGAGTCTACCACTGATGATAATTTGATAAATGTTAAACTAGAATACGCCCCCGAAGCATTTAAAATTGGTATTCCAGAATTTTTCAAGGCTACTTTATCTTATAAGGATACAAATGAAATAGCATTGCATGCAGATACGGACATAGTAATATCTAAAGATGGTAAAGAACTTTTTAAAGAGTCAAGTGGATACTCTAAACCATATGTTCATACTCCAAATGGAATAGTTCTCTCTTCCTATAAGTTTCCAGATTCAGGACAATATGTAATCTCCGTAAAAGTCCTGGGATTAAACTTTATGCCTGTGAATCCAAAACAAGTAAATTTTGCAACCAAAGTTACTCACTCAAATGATAAATATTTGATACAAATAGGAAAATGAATCTCGTCTTTTCAAAGCCCTATGAGCAGAGAAGATATATCCATCATGATCGTTCCTCATTATTCTCATTAAGAATATTTTTTAAACGCAGGAAACTAGACCCGTATGTATTCAAAATAGTTCCAGTATTTGGCATTCATACGTCTGAAGGAGTAAATAAGGGTTGATACAAATATTTGCCGTGTTAAGACGAAGATTTCTAATACTGGCATTATATATTATGTTCAGCATATCACTTTTCAGTAATATTGATAATTTTTATAATGTAAAAGTATATGGTCATCAATTTACTCCAAATGAAACTGCTAACTTTGTAGGGATTATAGGACAGATGCAAGCAGAATTGGAGCTCGTTCCGACAAACCTAGCAAATAATAACGTGTCACTGGCTCAAAGTCATGCAAGTGAGGCAGCTTCCCTTCTGACTCCAAGGATATTGGTAGAAATTGCAGAAGACAACCCACGATTAGCCGGTGATCTTAGAAGCGCAATGATTCAGCTGCAAAGCATATCATCATCTTCAGAGAGCCAGGTAAAAAGTGTAAGTCAGCTTGTAAATGATCTTAATAAAAGACTGGGTGAAGACGCAGATGTCAGAATGGCACAGGTGCAACCAACCTCTTCAAACTTTTTGGAGGGAGCCATGAAGTTTCTAGGAAACATATTTGGTGGTAGCAATACAGAAGTAAAGGACCAGAATACAAAGCTTGTGGCGTTAGCTTTAGCCAATGTGATAGATGGTGTTCTAGTAAACTATGGTAACGCATACCATGTTGGATTTGATATGACCAATATGTCAAATATGGTTATGATTGGGAACAACAATAGTCCGAGTTCCATGGTAATGAACAATCCTTTAACCGGAAATAATTCTGGCAGTAGCAATATGAACATGCAATCAATGAATACCTCGTCCAATACGATGACGATGACGGAACACGGTGGCCAAATGAACACTGGTTACTCATTAGTTAATATGTCAGACTACCAGAGTGCTCAAGCACTGGCTACAAAGGCATCCGAAATCTTTAACACTAAACTTAAGCTTACGACGATGAGCAATAACAAAAATGTAACAGCCTTTGTTACCCATCTGGAAAATGGACTGACTCAACTTAATGACTCTATTTCAAGTAAAGCTTCGCCTCTAGATGTTATGATGATAGTTCACACACAAATTCATCCTAACCTGTTGGAAGCCTTCAACTTGCAGTTGCGTAAATAATAAACTGATTCAAAATTACCGATGTAAAGTTTCAGAATATATGCGGGTAGTTTTCAATTTAATTTTAGTAACATATGACTTAATTTCATACTTGACTAGAAACCTTGCATTCGTCGTGATTGGACTGAAATGACAGGACCCATTTTAGCAATAACTATAATTCTAGTCTGTTTTGAATATGCCTATATGACAAGAAAAAGAAAAGTCCTTAATCTCAAAGATGTCAATCAACTTTACCCACCAACAAAAGATAAGTATGAGAACGGAAAAGATGATGTGTCTCAACAAAGTTAGGATTGAACTGATTGGTCACTTTAAATTAAAATCTAGGAACCCTCCTTTTTTCTGGAGAAATATTAAATTCGACTTTATTTTATTCTAAATTCATAAAAAAAAGTAATTGGGTTTAAACTCGGTAAAGAATTAAGATTACATGATCTAACTTAAGTAATATTTAAATGCTGACGGGAGAAAGTCTGGTGGAACAAGAACTTGAATAAACCAAATACTATACCCTCCATTTTGGTATTTGTTACTGGAATAATGACCTTACTTATTACAAATAACACGATCATAAATAACATAGCATTTGCAGGTCAGGACGAAAGCAAATTCAATAAAGACGATTTTATGATAAAAGATTTTGGTATTAGTAATGATGGCAACCCATACTTAACTGTAGTAGGTACACCAGGAGGAACGAAACCACAGACGGAAGATACTGGATATGCATATGTATTTATAACAGATAACGGGACTTACGCTGTATCATCGGATTGGATGTATCCTAATTGGCATACACATGTTTTAACGCTTGATGAGAAAAACTGTATTGGATCAATTGATATGAAGGGAGGGGCTGAAGTTGGAAATATGGTTAAAGTTACAAAGACAAGTGCAACAAAGCTTGACAAAGTCATGACAGCGGAATTTACCATTAATAATCATGATGGTTCAATCTGTGCAACGAAAATATTTGATTCTGTTCCATAAACTTTCTTGAATTTACACAGAATATTATCCATTGGTATCAATTTAAGAGATATGAATGGAAGCTACCTTTGTTTGGAAAAGTATTACATATTGATATAACTCCTCAAAATACACTTTGAAGTACAATATTGAAGTAAATGATGATAACTAAACAATTCTGAATTCGATTGATGTACCAATGTGTTTAAAAGTCAAATTAACATTAATTAGTAAATCTCTTTTGCTCGTATTATCACCAATTCATCTCCTATTTGATTTGAAAACGTGGAATTATGGACTTATACCCTCTTTCTTGTTTATCCTTGCACTTACTTTTTTCCAGGTTAGTAATGTATATGCACATAACTTTTACAATAACCAGAATTCAATATTTTTCACTTTGGTAAAGCGATTTGAGATCGAAGAAAGGCTTTCGTCAGAAAACCAATCTACTCCTAAGGAACTAGCACTCAATCATTCACAAAATGCTCGTAACTTATTCAAACAGATAGTCTCTCTGAATAACAAAATATCAAACAGCTCCAGTTTTAGTAACCAATATGATACCATCTTTGCCGGGCTTAACTTAACTACAAAAGCTTTAGTTGTGGCTAATCTTGCCGATAAATCTCTAGTAGAATATGCTCTTGCAAGAGGACTCGATAATCGTACTGCCTCTGGCTTGGCTAATATGAGTATGGGCATGATTATGAATTTTGGGATAACGCAAATGAACATGTCGGACATGATGTCAAGTCAAAAGTCAGATACAATGTACTTTAATTCTACAGATAAGTCTCCAAGTAATGGACAAAATCTGGGCGAGAGTGATTTCATTAATCAAGTTAACTATCAAAGTTCCAAAATGCTTTCGAGCTCGTTGAAAACAATATTCTCTGAAAGTCTCCAAAATGCTACTTTACAAAAATCTACCGGATTGATGCACCTTCCCATGCAAATGAAGATCAACTCTGTCAGGGATTTGTCAAAAGGGATAGATGAGCTTATATTGGCACTGAATGGAAAATCATCTCTAGAACAGGTATTCAGCATTGTTCATGGTCAAATCCACCCTAACCTCTTTCTTGCGTATGACCTGAAACTTAAAGGAGAATGAATTGCATCTAATAAAAGGATAATAAATTAAAACTCACTATTCTGAAAACTCTAAATGGTTGTGTTAATTATTTAGAGCTCTTATAAATTGTTGTTATAGTAATAAACCTGAAGATATTGCAATAAATGAGAAGACAGGTGAAATTTTTGTTACAGACACTAAAGATTCTAGAATTCAAGTGTTTCAATTAAAGTAAAGCAATCTAATGAATACAAAAAACCTCTTAATGCCAATAAACGTTAAAACTTTATCATTGACTGAATGATACTCATTGTAATTAAAACTAATAACGTAAAAAGTTGCTATTCCAAAGGATTCATATCAGCTTGGTCCTAACGGACACAAGGGTTCTATTAATAATTAATTACAGTCCATTAGAGTATCATTACTATATTTAATATTTAATGTCAATATTACTCTCAATAGGTGCCGGGGTTGGATATACTGCAATAGGAATATGGATGATACTAGATAAAAGGAACAGTAAAATTCCTTACATAATAGCCATACTCGGTTCTTTGATATTATTGGGCATTTATGCTTCATCCAGGACAATAGGGATTTCCCATCTAGGAACAGAACCAGTAGGATTATTGGATTCTATTGTGGCGGGATTCCAAGTCATAATAATATCTACGTCATTATATATTCTAATTAAGAAAATATACCCCAAAGGAATGACTCTTGGTAAATAGAGATAAATTTAGCTAAAATAAGAAACAAGAATCACTAATATTCATTCGTCTGGTTGGATTGTACAAGAGTAGTGGAGGTTATTTGGTGTGGTTGGATAAACCATCCTACAATTTAAATAGTCCAACACTTAATCGAGTCTGAAATGTCCAGTATTCTTATTACAGCTAAACTACCTCAAATTCCCAAGGTAGCCATTGGAGTACTCATTGGTATTGTGTTATTCACAATGTTTATTGTAGGATTTGACCAAGGTCAACTATTTAGTTTGGCTGAAGGACAAAGTGCCTATGATTCAATGTGGATTCATGAGTTCACTCATGACATGAGGCATGCTGCTGGATTTCCGTGTCACTAACTCATACTTGGAGAATCAGTACTTTGAAGACTTTAACTTTTCTGGCAATTACTTTGTTATCAGGCGTTCTAGCTGGCCTTATTCTCATGTTTCTCAATCTAGCTCTAGTTGAGCCGTACATTGATAAGGCGATAGCATTGGAAACCGAAAAAAATGTTTCCTCAGGTGAGAATGTGAATATGTCGGAATTGGTTCATTATAGATATTGGCAGAAGGGAGGTGCTATTGCAGGAGGTGCAATTTATGGTATAGCATTATCATCGTTGTTTGGAATAATCATTGCATTCGCCAGAAATCGATTACCAGGTAGTAATAACAAACAAAAAGCACTGTTCCTTGCTGGAGTGGTGTGGTTTGTAGTCTATCTGATGGTGGCTATAAAATATCCTGCCAATCCACCAGCAGTTGGGGACCCAGAAGCAATTTACTATCGAGAGGCGCTTTATGTGGGTTACATAATGATATCAGGTTTCACCGCATTAGGATTGGCTGTAGCATGGACTAAATTACGAAATAACTCAAAGAAGTTAATTCTTCCATTGATTTATGCAGCTATTATGATAATGGCATACATTGTTATGCCCTCAAACCCTGACAAGATAGAAATATCCATGGGATTGGTTCAATCATTTAGAATATGGACTGCTTTGACCATTGGAATTTACTGGGGTGTATTGGCAATTATTTTTGGTTCCTTGTGGGATAAGTACATTCCTCATGAGGAGAAGGTAGCATCACTAATTTAGTTTGGGTCAATAATTTCAAGTAGACCATGGCATTTTCTCATCCACTGCAATAGATATGCATAATGAAATCAAACCAGGTGAAAATACAAATTCAACTGAATTGGGAAAGTCATTGAATTCACTTAAAGACAAGATAGATAGTAAAAGCCCATTTGATGAGCTTGACAAAATAGTAGATGAAAAAATTACACCTTTACTAAATGGTATCTTCGAGTTAAATTTGGCTGAAGAAGAACATCATGGAGGAGAAGGTGATCATGCGGAAAAAGGACAAGACGATGCGCAAAATGAATCAGTTAATTCAACAGAAAATGGAAACCATGGCTGATTGAATGGATAAAGTTTGGTAATTTTTTTACGCCACTCTTGACTTCCTATTTCCTTTAGTTTTAAATTTATATTTGGTTATTAATGACTCCTTATTGATGCCTTATATTGAGGTCGCAGGCTGGTGATAAGCGTCCTATGAAATTTGCACAATTGGAAGCTTTGAACATTAACTTGAAGATCTTGGCCGTTATCCTGTCGTTAACTGTGATTTTGACGAGCTTGGCTATTTTGAATTTTCATTCAGTTTATTCTCAAAGTTCAGAGGATGCGAAAAGTCTTAATTGTAAAGATAACACGGATCAATCTCAATATGTTAGTAATGTCGAGTTGCAGAACAACTCAAATGGATCAGGGCCTGTTACAAACGATCTTCCAGGATTTCATTATGTTAAGAAATTTAATAGTAACGGCACACTGATTGCTGCTTGGGGTACTAAAGGAACAGGTCCGGGACAATTTTTACATGCGCATGGAATTACAGTTGATTCCGAGGGAAATGTTTACGTGAGTGATGCAGAAAAATGTAATGTCCAGAAGTTTGACAGTAATGGCAAGTTCATTACCATGTGGGGTGCGCGAGGGACGAGTCCAGGACAATTCTTGCAACCTGAGAGCATCGCCGTTGATTCAAATGACAATGTATTTGTCGCTGATTACGCTGACCAACGTATTCAGAAATTTGACAGTAATGGCAAATTCATTACCATGTGGGGCAGCAAAGGAAAAGGAGACAGTCAATTCATTAAACCTTGGGGAGTTGCAGTTGATTCAAAAGATAATGTCTATACAAGTGATCAGGACAATCCTGAGGTTCAAAAATTCACTAATGATGGGAAATTTTTGACCAAATGGAATTCCTATTCTCCTGGCATGTTATTTGTCCATTTACATGATATTACATTAGACTCAAATGACTCAGTTTATGTTACTGATGGTAGAAACAATTCTTATGTCGCAAAATTTGATGATCAAGGTAAATTTACGACAAAATGGGGAGGATACGGATATGGCAATGGTCACTTTGTAGAAGATCATGGCATAGTGACCGATAAGGAAGGTAATGTATATGTTGTAGACACAAGAAATGTACGTATCCAGAAATTTAATAGCGAAGGTGATTTTGTTACAAAGTGGGGATCACTTGGATGTCGAGATGATCAATTCTTGATTCCACACGATATTGCGATTGACTCTTCTGGAAATATTTATGTCTCAGATAGTGGAAATGTTCATTTTAGAGCAAATAAAACTTGCGCGTCATATGAAAATCAATAGTTAGGATGTGCGTTTGTTATCTAGTGTGCGATATAACTCATCACAAAATCTTAACAATGGGAAGCTGGATTGTACTGGAAAACTGAAATAAGCGCCCGACAGGAACTACGATGAAATAAAATTTGGAACGCATAATATTTCTTTCATTTGTCATCCTTATGATCGGTTCGATATCCTCAGTCCAGGTGGCTTTAGCTGATTTGTTAAGTAACTCCTTACAACAGCGTATTGGAGATTATGATATCCAAATTAATACTGTGCCCAAAGTTCCGATCTCAGGACAGGAAAC
>Ga0222623_10000829_pt1 | contig 10243 bp, 10 predicted proteins | sample PLMtaG_FD_177336 | JGI IMG/M metagenome (GOLD analysis project Ga0222623, IMG submission 177336) | Groundwater sediment microbial communities from an aquifer in East River, Colorado, USA - PLM2_30_coex | ecosystem: Environmental > Terrestrial > Soil > Riparian zone | place: USA: East River...
TCATGCGGGTGAAGTCCAGCAGCTCGCGGGTGCCCATCGCCTGCAGCGGGCCGATGATGTCGCGCACGTCGCCGCCGGAGCAGAAGCCACGCCCGCTGCCGGTCAGCACCAGCACCCGCTGGCCGTTGCGATGGGGCAGCTCGGTGAGCAGGTCGCGGAGGTCGGCGTAGACCTCGAAGGTGAGCGCGTTGAGCCGTTCCGGGCGGTCGAAGGTGACGGTGACGACGCCGCCGTCCTCCCGGTAGCCGAAATGCCGCCAGCGCTCGGTGAAGCCCGCCGAGGCGCGAAAGGGGGTAATGGCGTCCAGCCTCCCTTCCAAGTGTGTCGCGGAGCCTACGGTAGCGCGGTCCCGCCCGGAGCCTCCCGGCCGCGGAACAGCTCGCGGGCGATCACGGTCCGCTGGATCTCGGAGGTGCCCTCGTAGATCCGCGGGGCGCGCACCTCGCGGTAGAGGCGCTCCAGCAGGTGCCCTCGCTCCAGCGCGCGGGCGCCGAGGAGCTGCACCGCCTGGTCCACGACCCGCTGCGCGGCCTCGGTGGCGAACAGCTTGGCCATCGCGGCCGCCTCGGTGACCCCCGGATCGTCCGGGTCGGCGTCGTGGCGGCCCGCGGCCGCGTACACCAGCAGCCTGGCCGCCTGGGTGCTGGTGGCCATGTCGGCCAGGGCGTGGGCGACGGCCTGGTGCTCGCGCAACGGCCGGCCGAAGGTCTGCCGGCTGGCGGCGTGGTCGACGGCGGCGTCCAGGGCGGCCTGCGCCATCCCGACCGCGAACGCGCCGACGCTGGGACGGAACCGGTCCAGGGTCCGCATGGCCAGGCCGAACCCCTGGTCGACCTGGCCGAGGACCTGCTCGGCGTCGACCGGCACGCCGTCCAGCTCGAGCCGGCCGACGGCGTGGCCGGCGAGCAGCTCCAGCGGCTCGCCGCCGAGCCCGGGAGCGTCGCCGGGGACCGCGAACGCGGTGATCCCGCGGGACCGCGCGCCCGGCGTGGTGCGGGCGAACAGGGTGTAGACGTCGGCGTCGGGGGCGTTGGAGATCCAGGTCTTGGTGCCGCTGAGCCTGAAGCCGTCGCCGTCGGGCTCGGCCCGCAGCGCCAGCGCGGCCGCGTCGGAGCCGGCGCCGGGTTCGGAGAGCGCGAAGGCGGCGACCGCCTCGCCGGCGGCGACGGCGGGAAGCCAGCGCCGCCGGACCGGCTCGGTGCCGGCGACCGCGATCGGGTGGGCGCCGAGCCCCTGCAGGGCCAGTGCCGTCTCGGCCGCGGTCGACTCGCGCGCCAGCGCCTCCCTGAGCAGGCACAGCTCCGTGGCGGACGCCGCGCCGCCCGGCCCGGTAGGGAGCAGCCGCGCGAGCAGGCCGTGCTGGCCGAGGGCGCGGACCAGCGCCCGGTTCACCCGCCCTGGCGGGCCGGCCTCCGCCAGCGGCGCGAGCACCTCCCTGGCCAGCGCCCCGACCTCCGTCAGCAGCCGCTCCTGGGCGGCGGTGAGCGCGAACGCGCGACTGCTGGCGTCGGTCACGTCGGCCTCCTCGCCCCGGGGATCCCGTGCACACTACCGCCGCCGGGTCTCTGTATCCTGAGCCGCCCGACCAAGGAGCACGTGCATGCGCATCGGCATCGGCCTCCCCAACCCCGTGCTCGACGTCCCCGGACCACTGCTGCTCGCGTGGGCGAGGCGCGCCCAGGAGCGCGAGTTCTCCTCGCTGGCGACGATCGACCGGGTCGCCTACCCCAGCTACGACTCGCTCACGGCCCTGACCGCCGCGGCGGCGGTGACCGACCGGATCGGCCTGCTCACCAACGTGCTGCTGGAGCCCGCCTACAACCCGGTGCTGCTCGCCAAGATCACCGCGAGCATCGACCAGATCTCGGGCGGCCGCCTCACCCTCGGCGTCGGCGTCGGCGGCAGGCCCGACGACTTCCAGCTCACCGAGCGGGCGTTCACCGATCGCGGCAAGCGGTTGGACGCCGACCTGGAGCTGCTGCACCAGGCGTGGGCGGGCGAGCCGGTCGCCGGCAGCCCGTTCCCGGTCGGGCCAGCAACCACCCGCGGCCGCATCCCGCTGCTGATCGGCGGGCAGCCAGAGCTGGCGGCGCCGCGGGCGGCTCGGTGGCAGGCCGGCTTCACCATCGGGGGTGCCCCGCCGGAGATGGCCGGCGGCGCGATCCAGGCGTTCAAGGCCGCGTGGCAGCGGGCCGGCGGCGACGGGACGCCGCGGATCGTCGTCTTGTCCTACTTCTCGCTCGGCGAGGAGCATACCGAGGAGTCGCTGCGCAACCTGCGCACCTACTACGGGTTCCTGGGCGACTGGGCGGAGGCGATCACCACGGGCGCGGCCCGCACCCCGCAGGCGGTCCGGGAGCGGGCCGCGGCCTTCGAGGAGCTCGGCGTCGACGAGCTCGTCTTCGACCCGACCGTGGCGAACCTGGACCAGGTGGACCGGCTCGCCGATGCCGTCGGGGCTGGCGCTCCGCAAGCCGGAGCCTAGCGGACGCCGATGACCGGGAGCCTGACACGGCGGCAGGCGATCGCCGGCGGCGCCGTCGGCGTGGCGGCCGTGGTCGCGGGCGGCGTCGGGCTGGTCCGCGCCGGCGTGCTCCCCGGCCGTTACCGGCTGGCCAGGACGCTCGGGGCCTGCGACGTGGGGGTGCCGGCGACCACGGTGGCGCCGGGCCCGACGCGCTTCGGCACCTTCGGGTCCGAGCGCCGCGGCCGCACGGTCGGCTACGGCGTCGCCTGGCCGCCCGGCTCCGGGCCCGGCGACCGTCTGCCGGTCTGCCTGCTGCTGCACGCCGCCGCCGGCGACCACCGCGCCCCCTTCGACCGGCTGCGCATGCACCACCACCTCGCCCAGGCGGTCGGGGGAGCGCGGGTGCGGCCGCTGGCGCTGGCGTCGGCCGACGGGCGGGGCAGCTCCTGGCGGAAGACCACCCATGACGACCCGTTCGCGATGCTGCTGGAGGAGCTGCTGCCGGTGCTCGCCGGCCTCGGGCTGCGGACCGGCGCCGACACCCTCGGCGTGCTCGGCTGGTCGATGGGCGGCGGCGGCGCGCTGCGGCTGGCCGAGGCGGCCCCCGACCGGCTCGCGGTCGTGGTCGCCACCAGCCCGGCGGTGGCGGCGGCCGGCGAGGAGGTCGCCGGCGCCGCGCGGCTGCGCGGGCTCGCGGTCCGGGTCGACTGCGGCCGGGACGACCCGTTCGCCGACGCCACCCGCGCCCTGGCCGCCGGCCTCCCCGGCGACGCCGTGGTCAACCTCGCCAAGGGCTGCCACGACGGCGTCTTCTGGCAGCGGCAGGCCCCCGCCCAGCTCCGCTTCCTCGCCGCCGCGGTCGGCCGCTGACCGGCTCGCCGGGTGCGGCTACGGCGCCGCGCCGCCGGGAGCGGCCGCCTCGGCGGGGAGCTCGCCGCCCTCCGCCGGCGCCGGCGGTCGCGGTCGCAGGAACCCCAGCGCGACCACTGCGCCCGCGGCCAGCGCGAGGCCGGCGAGCAGGTAGGCGGCGTGGATGCCGGTGACGAACGCCGAGGCGACCGCGTGCTGGGCGGCCCCGCCGGCGGCCCCGCCGGGTGCCGCCGCGCCGACCGCCTCGCCCGCCGCCGCGCGGATGCGGTCGTTGACCGGCGCCGGCAGCCCCGCCGCGGCCAGCCGCCCGGGCAGCACGGCGGTGAAGCGGGCGGAGGCGACCGCGCCGAGCACGGCGACGCCGAGCGCCCCGCCCACCTGCCGGCTGGTGTTGGCGACCGCGGCGGCGACCCCGGCCTGCGTGCCGGGCATCGCGGCCACCGCGGCGGCCACGGCCGGCGAGATCGCCAGCCCGAACCCGGCCCCGAGCATGCACAGCTTCCACCACAGCGCCCCGTAGGGGGTGCCGACCTGGATGCCGGTGAGCAGCAGCAGCGCCGCGGCGCCGAGCAGCAGGCCGGCGGTCACCGGCACCCGGTAGCCGTAGCGGGAGGCCAGGCGGCCGGCCAGCGGCGCGGTCACCACCACCGCCAGGGTGTTGGGCAGGGTGCGCAGGCCCGCCTGGAACGGCGACCATCCCTGCACCGCCTGGAAGTACAGGGTGTTGAAGAACACGAAGCCGAGCAGCGCGAAGCCGACCACCAGCGCGACCGCGTTGGCGCTGGAGAAGGCGCGGTCCCTGAAGAGGTGCATGGCCAGCATCGGCTCGCGGCGGCGGGCCTCCACCGCCACGAACCCCCCCAGCGCCGCGACCCCGAAGGCCAGCAGGACCAGGATCGCGGGCGAGCCCCAGCCGCGCTGATTGCCCTCGATCAGCGCGAAGGTGACCGCGCCGAGCCCGACGCCGCCGAGCACCAGCCCCGGCAGGTCCAGGCGGCAGGCGTCGGGGTTGCGCGACTCGGCGATGACCCGCCCGGCGACCAGGAACGCCGCCACGCCGACCGGCACGTTGGCGTAGAACACCCAGCGCCAGCCGAGGGTGTCGGTGAGCAGCCCGCCGAGCACCGGGCCGGCCGCCAGCGCCATCGCCGACACCCCCGACCACAGCCCGATCGCCTGCACCCGCTCCCGCGGGTCGGGGAAGGTCGCGGCCACGATCGCCAGGGTGGTCGGCAGCAGCGCGGCGCCGCCGACCGCCTGCAGGGCGCGCCCGCCGACCAGCGCCGCCAGGCTCGGCGCGAGCCCGCACAGCGCCGAGCTGGCGGTGAACACCACCAGGCCGGCCCGGAACACCCGCCGGCGTCCGAAGCGGTCGCCGAGCGAGCCGGCGGTCAGCAGCAGGCTGGCGAACACCAGCACGTAGGCGTCCAGCACGAGCTGCAGCCCGGCCACCCCGGCGCCGAGGTCGCGCTGGATGCTCGGCAGGGCCACGTTCACGATGGTGTTGTCCAGCATCACCATGAACAGGCCGAAGCAGCAGGCTCCCAGGGTCAGCAGCTTGACGGTGCGGTCGGTGGCGAACACGCCCCCATTGTCCGGCAGGTGGTGACCGGCGGCACACGGGCGCGGTGACCGGCAGCACTGCCTGGCCGCCCGCCGGTGGGCGACGATGCAGGATCGGGTGCGGTCCGGACACCGGGGAGGGGCATGCCAGTCACGGCGAGGTTGGCGGCGCTTGGAGCGCCTCGTCCCGCGGAGCCCCGGCCGGCCACCCCGACGCTGGCGGTCCACCTCCTCGGCCGGCTCCGCGTCAGCCTCGACGGCGTGACGGTGGACGACTGGCCGAGCGGACGGGGACGGTCGCTGTTCAAGTTCCTGCTGGTCCACCGCGACCTGTGGCCGCAGCGGGAGGTCCTGATGGAGGTGTTCTGGCCGGGCTCACCGCCGGCGGCGGCCCGCAACAGCCTCAACGTCGCCGTGCACGGCTTGCGCCGCGCCCTGCGCGCCGCCGCCGACATCCCGGTCGTGGTGCTGCGCGACGGTTCCTACCGTCTGGCCGAGGACCTGCGGCTCTGGGTCGACGTGGACGAGTTCGAGCGCCACGCCGAGGCCGGCCGCCGGCTCGAGGCGGCCGACGAGCAGGCCGACGCGATCGCCGAGTACGAGCTCGCCGCCTCGTTGTACCGCGGCGAGTTCCTGGCCGACGACCCGTACGAGGAGTGGCCGGTGCTGACCCGCGAGCACCTGCGCCTCACCTACCTGGATCTCCTCGACCGGCTCAGCCGCCTGCACTTCGACCAGGGACGCTACGCGGCGTCCGCGGCCCTCTGCCGGCGCATCATCGGGCACGACAGCTGCCGCGAGGACGCCCACCGGCGGCTGATCCGCTGCTACAGCCGCTTGGGTCAGCCGCACCTGGCCCTTCGCCAGTACCTCGCCTGCGTCAAGGCGCTCCGCGCCGAGCTGGACGTCGACCCGGCGCCCACCACCATCCGGCTCCAGGAGGCGGTCCGGCGCCACGAACCCGTCTAGCCGGGCTCGGGGTGCCGGCGTCAGCCGACCACGACGAAGGCGGCGCTCCGCGCCAGGGTGTAGTCGTGGTTGGCGCCGGCCGTCACCTTGAAGGTCGCGACCACCTCGAGGGCGTCGCCCTCGTCCGCGGTCCAGCCGGCGCCGAACTTCACCTGGAGCGTCTGGTCCAGCGGAGCGTCCTGTGGCGTCAGGACGAACGACTGCCGCTGGCGCAGCAGGATGCGCGACTGGCTCAGGTTCCGGACCGACACGAACAGGTCGCAGGCGTCGACGAACTGCATCAGGTTCCGCCCGATCCTGACGCTGGCGAGCACGTCGAACGCGTTCCCGTTGGCGATGGCGTCGATCGGAACCGACCCGCCCTCGTCCACGGCCTGCACCAGCAGGATGGTGGCGTCCCAGGTTCCAGACATCGCCTCGTGCTCCTCAGGGGAGCGTGAGGTCCGCGTGCGTCAGGACGAAGCGCACCAGTCGCTCCTCGTCCCAGCCGGCCCAGCGCTCCTCGGACCCGGTCTGCACGTGGACCATGCGCGTCCCGCGCACCGCTCGCTGGTCGTCCACCAACAGCTCGACCACGAACGTCTCGTACTGTTGCCGATCCACGGAATCGGGGGCGAGGGGTGGCACCGGACCCGTCGGGGCCGCGCCACCCCTCACCGATCGACTCAGGAGACCACGAAGGTCTGGCTCACCGCCGTGGAGAAGTCGTTGTTGACGCCGGCGGTGACCTTGTAGGACGCCACCGCCTGCAGGACGTCCCCGACCTGGGCCGACCAACCGCTGATGAGCACCTTGCGCTCGTCGAAGAACGGTGCGGCCGCGGGGGTGAGCGTCCCGCTGTCGTCCACGATCTTCACCGAGCTCGACTGCGTGAGATTGACGATCCCCACCCGCAGGTCGAAGCTGTCGACGTTCTGGTTGTAGTCCTGACCGATCTCGACGTTGGCGACGATCTCGAAGTCCGCCCCGTTCGCGACGTCGTCGATGGTGAAGAACGACCCGACATCGACGGCGTAGAGCAGTTTGATGCTGGCATCAAAGTCGCTGGGCATGTCCGTCCTTTCTGGTTCTCCGACTGGGTTCCTGCGTCACGCGACCGGCGCCATCCCCCTCACCCCCTTTCATGACCGACCCAAGGGAGCGTCCGGGAGCGCGACACCCGACAGGAGTACCAAGGCGCGCTTAAGCGGCGATTAGCCGGCGCTTAATCCGGCCGGACGACCGTCCCGGTGGCTGCTACACTCCGCGCGGTGCTTCCCCTTCCCGGGGACATTCGTTACGCTCCGGGTGAACGCCTGTTCGATCCGAGGGGAGGCACGCTGCTCGTCGAGGACTACGCCGACCGGGTGCGCCTGGCCGCCGGCTACCTGAGCCGGCTGCTCGCCGACGCCGGCAGCCGCGTCGACAACCCCGTCGACGAGCCGGTCGGCCCCGAGGACGGCGGCTCCCTGGAGCTGGCCGACGACGCCCCCCTGGTCCAGTTCGGCTGCGACCAGGCGCCGGGGGTGACCGCCGCGGCGGTCGACGGCGGCTCGGCCTGCCTGCTCAACGGCCGCAGCTTCTGGCTGGTCGCCTACCGCGCCGGGACCGTCTGGCACCGCGACCGGGAGACCTTCGCCGCCGACGTCGACCCGCTGATGCTGCGTGCCCTCACCCAGACCGACGCCAAGGCCGCCTACGCCGAGGCGCTCGTGCAGGCCGGGGTGCGGCGCGAGCGGGAGCTGGCCGACCTCGGCGGCGTGGTCGACGTGCTCCGCGAGCTGGCCGAGTGGCGGCGGGCCACCGAGGCGGTCGCGGCCGCCCGTCCCGGCGACCTGGTGCTGGTCGACGGCAGCCTCCACCCGGGCGCGTTCCTGCCGGCCTCGCTGGTCGGCCCCATCCACCAGCTCGCCCTGGACCGCGGCGTCGACCTGGTCGGGGTCACCAAGGCGTCCAAGCTGCGCTGGGGCCGCTACGCGCCGCTGGTGCTGCGGGTGCGCCGCCGGGCCGAGCGGGAGCTCGGCGCCGACGCCCGCTGGTACCTGCGGGTGGCAGGCCCCGACGACGGTGGGGACGGGTCCTGGCGCTCGGAGGTGTACGTCGCGCGGCTGGCGCGGCGCGGCGCCTACGCCTTCCGGGTCGACGCGGTCCGCGGCCGGCGCGAACCCCAGGAGCTGTTCGCCGCCCTCGCCGGCCTCTCCGACGACCCGGCCTTCCTCGGCTACCCCTACCCGCTGGCCCGCGTCCACCAGGCCGTCTCGCTCCCCGGCCACCTGCTCGCCGACCTCCGCCGCGACCTGCGGGAGGCGTTCCTGCGCGAGGGGCTGTCCGAGGACGACGTCGACCTGGTGATGCGCGACTTCCACCTGACCTTGAACGCCTGACCACAGGGGACCGACCGACATGCCGGACTACAAGGGACGAATCTTCGGCCGCTCCGTGCTCGACGTCCGCTTCCGGGCGTTCTACGGCGAGGACCTGTTCCTCGGCGAGCTGCTGGCCGGCGACGACCCCGAGCGGGGCCGCCGCTACCTGTTCCGGGTCACCGACGTCGCCTACGGCTCGGAGTCCTCCGACGAGGGCTGGGCGGAGCGCACCGCCGGCGGGCTCATGGCCATGGACCAGGTCGGGGAGGCCACCACCCTGCGCGACTTCGAGAAGCGCCTCTACAAGGTCGCCAAGGTGATCCCCCTCGGCTACGTCGACGACGCCGGCGGCTTCCACAAGCCCAAGAGCCTGCCGGCCCAGTTCGCCGAGGTGTCGGCGCCGACCGACGCCGACCTCGCCTTCCTGCGCGAACGGATGGGCGACGTCGAGGTCGGGCGGCTGCGCTCCGGCGAGGACACCATCGACCTGCCGGTCGGCATCCGCGGCGAGACCCTCCCCAGCCACGTCGGCGTCTTCGCCACCACCGGCATGGGCAAGAGCAACCTGATGAAGGTGCTGGCCGGCCAGCTCCTGGCCGCCGGCGGCCGCTACGCGATGCTGCTGTTCGACCCCCACGGCGAGTACCTGGAGGGCGGCACCGCCGGCCGCAGGGGCCTGGCGCACCACCCGTGGGCGGCCGAGCGGCTGCGGGTCTACTCGCCGGGCGCCCGCGCCGGCCAGGCCAGCCTGCTGCGGCTGTCGCTGGCCGAGCTGACCGTCGACGACCTGCGCACCGCGTGGAAGTTCACCGGCCCCCAGTCGGAGGCGCTGGAGAGCGCCTACGCGCTGCTGGGGGACAAGGGGGTGTGGCTGACCCGGCTGGCCGAGGAGGACCCGGAGGTCCTCAAGGACGCCGAGCTCGGCCGGCACGCGCTCGCCACCATCCAGGTGCTCAGCCGCCGCGCCAAGCGGATCGTGCGGCTGCCGCTGATGACCGACGACCCCAGCCAGTCGCTCACCGGCAAGGTCCTCGACGACCTGGCCGGCGGCAAGGTCGTGCTGGTCGACACCTCGGGGCTGGAGGCGGTCGAGGAGACCCTGGTCGCCTCGCTGCTCACCCGCAGCCTGCTGGACGAGCGGGCCGGCCACTACCGGGGCGACCGGGAGCGGTTCGGCCGGCTGCCGCTGACCCTGGTCGCGCTGGAGGAGGCCCAGCGGGTCCTGACCCGGCTGGAGGACGCCGAGTTCAACGTCTTCCCGCGGCTGGCCAGGGAGGGACGCAAGTTCAACGTCGGCCTCTGCGCCGTCTCCCAGCAGCCCAAGCTGATCGACCCGGAGCTGCTCAGCCAGTTCAACACCTACTTCGTGCTCGGCCTAGCCGACGAGCGCGACCGCAACACCCTGCGGGCCTCCTCCAAGCAGGACCTCTCCGACCTCGGCGCCGAGATCCAGACGCTGATGCCGGGCGAGGCGCTGGTCACCAACCCCGAGGCGCCGTTCGCGCTGCCGGCCAGGGTCCACCTGTACGAGGACTGGCTGGCCACGGTGCCGGCGCCCGAGGCCGCCCGCGCCCGCCCCGCCGACGCCCTGGCGGGATTCTTCGACTGATGGCCCGCCTGGTCGCCATCGCCGACGCCCACCTGGGGCGCGCCCACTACCAGGCGGTCGACGAGCACGGGCTGAACCAGCGGGAGGCCGACTTCACCGCCGCGTGGCACCGCGCCGTGCAGACCGCCCTCGACCTCGACCCGGACGGGGTGCTGCTCCTCGGCGACCTGTTCGACGCGCCGCGGCCCACCTACCGGGCGTTCCGGGAGGGCGCAAAGGGCCTGCGGCGGCTGGCCGAGGCGGCCGTGCCGACCCTGGCCATCTCCGGCAACCACGACACCCCCCGGCTCCGCGAGTCCGGGTCGCCCTACGCGGTGCTGGCCGACGCCTTCCCCGGCCTGCGGTTCGTCTACCGCGGCGGCTACGAGCCGGTCGACCTGCTGCCGGACATGCGCGTCCACGCGGTGCCGCAGTGCACCG
>Ga0222623_10000836_pt1 | contig 10206 bp, 4 predicted proteins | sample PLMtaG_FD_177336 | JGI IMG/M metagenome (GOLD analysis project Ga0222623, IMG submission 177336) | Groundwater sediment microbial communities from an aquifer in East River, Colorado, USA - PLM2_30_coex | ecosystem: Environmental > Terrestrial > Soil > Riparian zone | place: USA: East River...
GCGGTTGCCAGCGTGGTCGCCCGGCGGAGGGCGTCCTCGACAGCCGCGCGACGGGCTGCGTCTTCGGCCGGAGCCGGATCGGCGAGACGAAACTCGAGCCCATCGAGGCTCGACGCCCCGGCGCCGAGGCCGGCGTCGATAACCTTCCCCGCGGCTGACAGGTCGCGGACGGTGAGCTCGACCGAATTCGTCAGCTGGTAGCCGGTCACCCGCGAGCCGCGCTCCGAGGAGTAGTCGGTGATCGGGCCGAGGCCGACGAGCGAGGTGCGAACGTCGCGCCGGTCCACGCCCGCGGCGGCGATCGCCTGGAGGATCGCGGTCATCGTCTCGGCCGCCGCCTCGCGAGCCGCAGAGGCGGTCGGCCGAGTGATCGCGACGCCCAGCCGAACCGTGGCGACGTCGGGCTCGACCGTCAACCGTCCCAGACCCGGCACGACGATCGTTCGATCGGCCGCGGGCGCCGCCGGTTCGAGGGTCAAGAGCCGGTCACCTGCGTTGCCGCCCGGGCCGGCGGCACCCGCGGCGGGAGCGGCCGGAGATAGAGCCCCAGCGTCGCCGCGACGTACGCCACGTGGACGATGAGCGTCAGGACCTCGGGCGTCGCCGAGTAGCCAAAGATCGCCCGGAGGAACGCGCCCAGCCCATCGTCGTGGGAGAGCACGCCGCTCAGGTCGAACGCGGTCTGCGTCCACGGCCCGGAGCCGAGCGCCCCGATCTCGATGAATTCGTGAATGGCGTGGCTGAGAAGCCCGGCGGCGATGAAGATGAGGGCGATGCCCGTCCAGCGGAAGAACGACGCGAGGTTGACCCGCCGGCTACCGCGGTAGAAGCCGTAGCCGATGAGGACGGCGATTGCGAGTCCGACAACGGCGCCGGCGAGGACGGAGCCCGCATGGGTCTGCGCGGACGTGGCTTGGCCGACGAGGAAGAGCGACGTCTCCACGCCCTCCCTGATGACGGCCGTGAACGCCAGCAGGGCCAGACCCCAGGCGCCGCCGGACTCGATGACCCGGTCGACGGCGGCCTGCAGGTCGCCCTTGACGCTCGCCGCCTGCCGTCGCATCCAGAACAGCATCCAGGTCACGACGGCCGCGGCAAGGAGCATCGCGCTGCCTTCGAAGATCTGCTCGTATGGCTCCTGGAATGAGCCGACGGTATTGAAGAGCGCCAGCCCGAGGGCGACGCTTGCGATCACCGCAACTCCTGTGCCGAGCCAGATCTTGGCCAGATCCTCCGTGTGGCCGGTCCGGACGAGGTAGGCGATCACGATGCTGACGATGAGTGCCGCCTCGACGCCTTCGCGGAGGCCGGTCAGCAACCCGCTCGAGAACGAACCGAAATCCACGGCGATCTGAACTCCTTGCGATGCGTCTGGGGAACCTTGGCGGCGCGAATCGTAGCGGGCGTCCGGATCATCGGTCAAGCGCCCTTGAGTTGAGCACTAAGGTCGCATTGAGTCCGTGCGACACGTCGTCATAGGATTGCAACTCCGCGGGAGTACGCCCGAGACGCTGCGCGACGCCCAAGGGGCGACGATCCGTCGGTGGACGAGCGTGTGAGCCCAGCCCCAGCGCGCCCTGAGCGACGGCGGTCCTCGTCGCGCGGCCGGCGTCGGTCGGCTGCGTTTCATCGGATCGGACGGCCACGGCATCGCCCAGGCGGAGGGTCAAGGGTCCCGCGCGTCTTCGCAGTCTTGCTCATCGCGCTGGCGGTGATCATCTCGGCGATCGCCGGTTCGCTCGGCCTGGCGACCGTGGCCGCGGTCACCGTGCTCTCGCAGGACCTGCCGGATCCGTCAACGCTCGGTTCGCTCACATTCGCCCAGCCGACGGTGATCTACGACCGGACCGGACAGATGGTGCTTGGGACGTTCCAGCGCGAGAAGCGACAGGTCGTGAGCTACGACGACGTGCCCAACCTCATCCTCGACGCCACCACCACGGCCGAGGACCGCACGTTCTGGAAGAACGGCGGCTACGACCCCGCGGCCATCCTGTCGGCCGCCGCGGAGCATGCCAACGGCGAGAGCGACCGCGGCGCGTCGACGATCACGCAGCAGCTCGTCCGGGCCCGGCTACTCCCCGACAACGCGACGTCCGCCGGCGCGAATCGATATGTGCGCAAGGCGAAAGAGGTCATCCAGTCGGCGCGCCTGACGGCGCAGTTTCCCGGTGAGGCCGGCAAGGAAGAGATCGTCACCGCCTACCTCAACGAGATCTTCTACGGCCACGGCGCCTATGGGATCGCGGCCGCCGCGGAGATCTATTTCGGGGTCAACGACCTCGCCGAGCTCACGCCCGCCCAGGCCGCGCTGCTCGCCGGGCTGCCGAAGTCGCCCTCGACGCTCGACCCCTACAACTACGCGCAGCCAGACGCCGAGGGCCGGCTCATCGTCCCGCCGAGTGCCCCCGCCGTTGTCCGCCGCGACTGGATCCTCAGCAATCTCTCGACCTCCCGCTGGACGTCGCTGACCCCGGCCGCCCTGACGAACGCCCTAGCCGAGCCGGTTGTGCTCGTCGGCGACCAGCCGCTCTCGCTGCGAGCCCCGCACTTCACCTGGCAGGTCCGCCACCAGCTCGACGAGATCCTCAAGGGCAAGGCGCCGGTCGAATCCGGTGGCTACCAGGTCATCACGACGCTCGACTGGAACACCCAGGTCCAGGCCGAACGCTGGCTCGTGGCCGCGGTGATCGCGCCGAACGTGAAGGCGTCCGAGTCGAAGTACATCCTCGATAGATACAAGATCGGCAGCGCTGACCGCGCCTGGATCAATGCCCTGCGTGGCAAGGATCTCCACAACGGTTCGCTCGTCACGATCGACTACAAGACTGGGGACGTGCTCGGCTACGCGGGTAGCGCCGGCTACTACCGCGACGCGCTGGCGAGCACGAAGTTCGATCCGAAATACGACGCCGCGGGTGCCGGGGCGCGCCAGCCGGGATCGGCCTGGAAGCCGGTCGTCTATGCCACGGCCTTCGATAACCACGCCCTGACGCCGGGCAGCCTCCTTCTCGACATCACGACCGAGTTCAACCGCGGCGAGCATTGGGCGCCGCGCGACGCCGATCAACTCGAGCGCGGTCCGGTCCTCGTCCGGAAGGCACTCCAGTACTCGCTCAACATCCCGGCGATCCGGGCCCTGCAGCGGGTCGGCAGCGAAGCCGTAGCCGACAAGGCAGAGGCCCTCGGAATCCGCTTCACCGGTGGCCGCCAGGCGTTCCTCAACGCTGGGCTGGCCGGCGCGATCGGGACCGTCGAGGTCCGACCGATCGACCTGACGTCGGCCTACGGGGCCCTCGCCAACCAGGGCTACCGGGCGCCGACGCGGATGATCCTCGAGGTTCGGGATGCGAGCGGGGCGATCGTCTACAAGGCGCCGGAGCCGAAGGCCCCGCGGACGCTGAGCGCCGAGGCGGCGTATCTCGTGACCGACATCCTGGCCGGCAACACGGATCCCAGGCAGAACCCGATCTGGTCGGCGGCCCTTGAGATCCACAACGGGCCGCACGGCGAGCATCGCCCGATCGCCGTCAAGACCGGGACCGCGAACGACGCCCGCGACCTGGCGACGTACGGCTACCTCGCCCCGCCGGCCGATCCGAACGCGCCCGGACTCGTCGTCGGCATCTGGATGGGCAACAGCGATCACTCGATGCCCGCGTCGAGCAAACCGGCGACGTCGCTGACGGCCGCGGCGCCGCTCTGGCGTGCCTTCGTGCGTGACGTCACCGCGGGCATGCCCGTCGCAAATTTCCCGCGACCGGCCGGGGTCGTCAGCGCCACCATCGACAAGTGGTCCGGGGGGCGGCCGGGCGGCTGGACGCACGGCACGATCAAGGAGTACTTCATCGGCGGGACCCAGCCGGGGGCCCGCCACGATGTCGATCCCGATGGACTCCTCTACACCTACACGTGCGGCGGCTGGCGAGTGGATCCGCTGAAGGCAGAGCTCGGGCCCCGTGAGTGGGATCACGACGTGGCCAATTGGCTCTACCGGGCCCGCCGCGGCGTCGGGGTGACAGGCGAACACGGCAGCCGAACGGCCTATTTCTGGGGTCAGCGGTCCTGGGGCGGGTACCTCATCGCGGCCTGCGCCCGCCCGAAACCGACCCCCGCGCCGCCGAAAGAGAAACCACCAAAAGAGAAGCCCCCGAAGCCGGGCGATCCCGGCCGGCCCGGCCCACCGTCGCCCTGATCGTGACCGGTCTCGCCGGCTGGATCGGGAGGGGCGCCGCGCTGGCGGTTGGCGTCGGGCTCGTCGTGGGCATCCTCGCCCTCGCGTGGGCCGCCGGCTCGGTCCTCGTGCTGATGTTCGTCGCGGTGATCCTGGCCGCTGGCCTGCAGCCGATCATCTCCTGGCTGCGGGGCCACCTTCCGATCGGCCGGGGCGCCGCGATCCTGCTCGTCTACGGCGTGTTCCTGCTGAGCGTGATCGGGCTCGTGATCGTCGTCCTGCCCTCCGCCATAGCCCAGTTTCAGAACACGCTGGAGTCGCTGCCGCCGTTCTTCGAGCGGGCTCGGGAATGGGCCGCGAATCTCGAGCCCGCGCCATTGGCCAGGAGCTTGACGGCGATCATCGATTCGGCCGCGCGGATCGTCCGGCCCTCCCAGCTCGTGCCCGAGGGCCGGGAGGTCGTGGAGGTCGGCGTGACCGTCGCGGGTGCGGTCATGTCGATCCTGACGCTCCTCACTGTCGTGTACTTCTGGCTCACTGAGCACGCGCGCCTCCAGCGCTACGTCCTGGCATTCATCCCGCAGCACCGGAGGACTCGGGCCCGCGACGTCTGGAACCAGGCCGAGACGCGGCTCGGGATGTGGGTCCGCGGCCAGCTGATCCTCATGGGCGCGATCGGGGTTGGCACCGCGACGGCGTACACGCTTCTCGGCGTGCCATCGGCCCTCCTGCTGGGGCTCATCTCGGCCCTCGCCGAAGCGGTCCCGATCGTGGGACCACTGCTGGGCGCCATCCCGGCAATCGTCGTCGCCGCGACCGTCTCACCGGAGCTTGCGGTGGCAGTCGCGGGCGTCTACATCGTCCTCCAGTTCATCGAGGGCAACGTCCTCGTCCCGATCGTCATGCGCAACACGGTCGGTATCTCGCCATTCCTCGTGATCCTCAGCATCCTCGCCGGGGCGACGGTTGGCGGCTTCCTCGGGGCGCTGTTCGCTGTACCCATCGCAGCAACCGCCGAGGTTCTCCTCGAGGGCCTCCAGGCCCGCGAGGTACCGGTCGCCCAGGACCCGACCACCGGGCCGGATCGAGATGAGGACACGTCCGCCGAGGCCGAGCGCGACGCGTCCAACTCGCCTGCCGAGCCTGATGTCCGCAGCCGCCGGCGACGCCGCCGGACGGAACGAGCCGCCGCACGATCCGACTGAAGCTGTAATGCTTCTGCAATCCTGATCCGGGGACGCGCCGTCGGCGCGATATCTGCACGATGCGCTACTGAAACGCGCCGATTTACACAGGCACGTTCAAGCGAGGGGTCACTTGGTCGAGCATCTGTCGGATCGACAGGCGGTAGCGACCGTCCTGACCGGCCGGCTAGCGGAGATTCTCGACGCCGTCGACGCGGGTGTGACGGTCATCGACGCGGAGCTTCGGGTCGTCTACGCCAACCAGGCGGCCGCGAATCTCTGCGGCTGGTCGACGCCGGAGGAGATGCTGGCGGCGTCGGCCGACGAAACGCTCGCCCGCTTCGAGCTGCTCGACGAGTCGGGTGGTCCGGTGTCCCCAGCCGTCCTGCCCGGGCGCCGCGTGCTCGCCGGCGAGGACCCCGATCCCATGGTTCTGCGTTTCCGGGTCAAGGCGACCGGCGAAGAGCGGTGGTCGATCGTGCGGGCCCGGGCGATCGGGGCCGACTCCGGACGGCGGTTGGCAATCACGACGTTCAACGACCTCACGGCGCAGGTCCAGGAGGGTCAGGCCCAGCAGGCCAGCGAGCGGCGGTATCGCGAGATCGTCGAAGCCCTGCCGGTCTTTGCCTGGTTTGCCGACCCCGACGGCGCGATGGTCGCGGCCAACGCGCGCTGGCTCGAATACACGGGCGCGATGGCCGAGTCCGGTTCGCTCGAGAACGTCGAGCAGGTCCACGAGGCCGAACGGGCCGACCTCGCCGCTCGCTGGCGGGGCGCGCACGACGCGGTCGAACCGCTCGAGGCGACCGTCCGGCTCCGCCGCCACGACGGCGAATTCCGCTGGCACATCCTCCGCGTGGTGCCGCTGAGGGGTGAGGCCGGCACCCTCCAGGGCTGGATCGGGACGGCGACGGACATCGACGACGAACGCCGGGCGTCACTCGCCCTCCTCGAAGCCGAGCGCCAATTCCGGGACCTGACCGACAGCGCACCGATGCTCGTCTGGATGGCCGGTCTCGACCGCGACCACACGTTCTTCAACCGGGGCTGGCTCGAGTTCACCGGTCAATCGCTCGAGGACCAGATCGGGAGCGGCTGGATCGACGCAGTCCATCCGGACGACATCGACCGACGCCGGTCGACGCTCGAGGAGGCGTACGCCCGGCAGGACCGGTTCGAGATCGAGTATCGGCTGCGGCGCCACGACGGGGTCTATCGCTGGGTCCTCGACATCGGCGCCCCGCGCCGCGGGCTCGACGGCGAATTCCTCGGGTTCGTGGGCTCCTGCGTCGACATCGAGGAGCGCAAACGAGCCAGCGACATCGCTCGTCTCGTCGCCGACGCCGGGCTTCGCCTCGATGAGACTCGCGACCTCGACGAGACGATCCAGGCTGCCGCCTCGCTGGCGATCCCCGACCTCGCCGACTTCTGCATCGTCGACCTGGTCGAGCCCGATGGAAGCCTCCGCCGGGTTGCGGCCGTGGCCAAGGACGCCGAGCACCAGGCGATCCTCGACAAGATCCGCGACTTCCCCACCGCCCCCGAGTCCACCCGCCCCGCGGCGCGGGCCGTCGTGGAGCGCCGGCCGATTCTCCTGACGGACATCCACGATCCGGAGGTCCTCCGGCGAAATACCGCGGGCAACGAGGCGCTCGCGGCGATCATCCTGGCGATGGAGGCGCGCAGCGCCATCGTCCAGCCGCTCATCGCTCGTGGCGAAACGATCGGGGCGATGTTCTTCGTCGTTGGACCGGGCCGGGACTACGGTCCGGCCGAGATCGAGATCACCACGGAGCTCTCGCGCCGCGTCGCCCTCGCGATCTCGAACGGCCAGGTCCACGCGGCTGAGCAGGTCGCCCGCCGCTCAGCAGAGGCTTCGGCCGAGCGGGTCGCTCGATTGCAGCGCATCACCCGCGGGCTGGGCGGGGCGATGACGCGCGACGCGGTCGCATCGCTCGTCGTCCGCGAAGGCCGTGCGGCCCTCGACGCCAGCGGGGCACTCGTCGCTCTCAGCCAGGACGACGCGCTGTACGTCGTTGCGAGCGATGGCTATGACGAGGGGGTGGTTGCCTCGTATGCAGGCACATCGATGGCCTCCAACAATCCGTTGGCTCGGGCGGCGCGCGAGTCGCTCCCGATCTGGCTACCTGACATTCGCGCGGCGGAGGCGGACGACGATCGGACACGGACGGCCTTCGAGCAGTCGGCAAACCGCTCGCTGTGCGCGGTGCCCCTGATCGCCGACGGCATCACGTTCGGGGTGATTGGATTGTCGTTCGCCGAGCCGCGGCCGTTCGACGAGGACGACCGGGCGCTCATCGGCGCCTACGCCGACCTCTGCGCGCAGGCCCTTGCACGGGTTGCGCTGACGAATATCCGCGAGCGGCTAGTGACAGACCTCGAGTCGCAGCGGGCTCGCCTCGAGACACTCCTTCAGCAGCTGCCGGAAGGACTCATGATCGCTGAGGCTCCGAGCGGCCGGATGATCCTCGCGAACGAGCGGCTGGAGGAGATCCTGCGCATCCCGGCCAGCGAGATTCATCACATCGCCGGCGGCGAGGCGTACCAGGGCTTCGATGCCGACGGACGCCAGCTACTGCCCGAGGACTGGCCGCTCGCCCGCGCCGTTCGCGGCGAGACCGTCCCCTACACCGAGATCGAGTTGGTCCGGGCGGACGGGACGCGGACGTGGGTCGCGAAGCGGGCCGGCCCGGTGTTCGACCGCGAGGGCAGGGTCGTTGCCGGCGTCGCCACGATCATCGACATCGCCGACGCGCGCCGGGCGCGCGAGAACCGCCAGTTCCTCGCGAATGCCACCGAGCTTCTCGGGTCGTCGCTCGACTACGAGGAGACGATGCGCCGGGTCGCCGAGCTCTCCGTCCCGAAGATCGGCGACTGGTGCGCGGTCGACATCATCGACGAGACCGGGGTTCCCCGCCGGATCGCCGTGGCCCATCCCGACCCGGAGATGATCTCGTTCGCCCGGGAGGTCCAGGAGCGCTATCCGGCCAATCCGGATTCGCCGCGCGGCCTCCCATTCGTCCTGCGAACTGGTCAGTCGGACATGATGTCGGAAGTGCCGGCAGAGCTCGTCGAGGCTGCGGCCCAAGATGCCGAACACCTCAAGCTCCTGAGGGCGCTTCGGCTCCAGTCCTACATGTGCGTCCCGATCATCGCGGCGGGGCAGGTTCTCGGCGCGATGACGTTTGTCGGGGCCGAATCCGGCCGGCACTACACCCCCGACGACCTGGCCTTCGCCGAGGCCCTCGCGGCGCGGGCCGCCTCGGCGATTTCGAACGCCCGCTCCTTCCGGGAAGCGCTGCGCTACAAGCGAGTCCTCGACGCCACCCTCGACACGGTCGTGATGTTCGATCCGGTGACGCTGCGCCTGTCATACGCAAACCGGGGAGCCATCGACCAGCTCGGCTACAGCGAGGAGGAGCTCCTCGCGACCGATGCGACGACGCTCATCGAGGACCTCGACGCGATCGGCATCCGTGGGCTCGTCAGCCCGCTGGTCAGCGGCACCCTTGACGCACACACCACGACGCTCTCGTTCCGCCACCGCGATGGCCACTCGATTCCCGTCGAGGTGCTCCTCCAGCACGTGGCACCGCCGGGCGAGGACGGACGGATCGTGGCCGTGGCTCGCGACATCGCCGACAGGATCGAGGCCCAGGCGAACCTGCGACGCGTGGCCGAGGCTGAGCACGCTCGTGCCGCCGAGCTGAATGCGGTCATTCGGGCGATGGGCGACGGGATCTTCGTGTGTACAGGCGATGGCCAGATCCGCCTGTCGAACCCGGCCGCTGAGGACGTGTTCCCCGACGTCAGCGAGACGACGTACGGCGAGATCCTGGACCAGCTCGACGATCCAGAAGGAACGGCGCCCGCCCTCGGGACGACCGGCGGCCCGATCGAGCTTCGGGCTCGTGGCAGCGATGAACGCTGGATCGAGGTGAGCACCTATCCGGTCGCCCGGGGCGACGGCGAGGAGGGCGATCGGGACGAGACGATCGTCATGCTCCGGGACGTCACCGCAAGCCGTCACGCACAGGCGATACGGGACACCTTTATCGGTGTCCTGTCGCACGAGCTCCGAACTCCCGTCACCACGATCTTCGCCGGGTCGAAGGTCCTTGCCCGCGACGATGATCAGCTGCCACCGGAGACGAGGAAAGAGATCTTCTCGGACATCGTCGTCGAGTCGGAGCGACTCCATCGCCTCGTCGAGGACGTCATCGCGATGACCCGCTTTGGCGAGGACGAGGGTGAGGTCGGGACGGAGCCGGTCCTGATCCAGCGGGTCCTGCCGGTCGTGATCCGCTCCGAGGAGCTGCGCTGGCCCGGGGTCACATTCGTCGTCGACCTGCCGCCGGGCGTGCCGACCGTCGTCGCGGATCCGACCTATGTCGAGCAGGTGGTCCGCAACCTGCTCTCGAACGCGGCGAAATACGGCGGGATCGGGACCACGGTCCGGATTTCCGTGGAGGCGAGTGTGGAGGAGATCATCGTCACGATCGCCGACGACGGACCCGGCTTCCCCGAAGAGGAGGCGGAGCGGCTCTTCGAGCTCTTCTTCCGCTCCGCGCGGACCTCCACGTCCGCCGCGGGCGCCGGCATCGGCCTGTTCGTGTGCGCCCGCCTGATCAAGGCGATGGGCGGACGCATCTGGGCTGTGCCGCGGCCCGGTGGCGGCGCCGACTTCTCGTTCTCGCTCCGGATCATGGACGAGGAGCCCTGAGCCGCTCCGCCGTGGCTGTGCCTTGATCCGCCTGCGGCGAGGGCTCGGCCGGCTCGGCGGCCGGACGACCCTTGTCAGGTCGCTCATGGCGATTGTCCTGGCCT
>Ga0222623_10000837_pt1 | contig 10200 bp, 9 predicted proteins | sample PLMtaG_FD_177336 | JGI IMG/M metagenome (GOLD analysis project Ga0222623, IMG submission 177336) | Groundwater sediment microbial communities from an aquifer in East River, Colorado, USA - PLM2_30_coex | ecosystem: Environmental > Terrestrial > Soil > Riparian zone | place: USA: East River...
GTGACCCACGAGATCGAGGGGTCCCACGCCATCATCGGCGCGGAGATCGCCCGCCGGCTGCGGGAGGCCCCCGAGGTCGTGCACTGCATCGAGTCCCACCACGGTGAGGTCGAGCAGCGGACGATCGAGGCCGTCCTGGCCCAGATCGCCGACGGCATCTCGGGCGGACGGCCCGGAGCGCGGCGGGAGAGCCTGGAGACCTATATCAAACGCCTCGAGCGGCTGGAGGAGATCTGCTCCTCCTACCCCGGGGTGGAGAAGACCTACGCCATGCAGGCCGGGCGGGAGGTTCGCGTGATGGTCAAGCCCGGCGACATCGACGACCTCCAGGCCCAGGTGATGGCCCGCGACATCGCCAAGCAGGTGGAGGAGGAGCTCCAGTACCCGGGCCAGATCAAGATCACCGTGGTGCGCGAGACCCGGGCGGTCGAGTTCGCGCGGTGATCAGCGCTCCCTGGGGGGTAGCCTGAGGTGGCGATGAGCGGCGGGTACCTGATCCGCACCTTCGGGTGCCAGATGAACGAGCACGACTCCGAGCGGATCGCCGGACTGCTCGAGTCCGACGGCTTGGTCCGAGCGCACGACGCTGCCGAGGCCCAGGTGGTCGTGTTGAACACGTGCGCCGTGCGGGAGAACGCCGACAATCGGCTGTATGGCAACCTCGGACACCTCCGACCGCTGAAGCAGGCGAACCCGCGCCTGCGGATCGTGGTGGCGGGGTGCCTCGCCCAGAAGGACCGCGGCCAGATCCAGGAGCGGGCGCCGTGGGTCGACGTCGTCGTCGGAACCCATGCGTTGCCCGGGTTGCTCGAGCTCCTGCGGCGGGCCGAGACCGAGGGCCCCCAGATGGACGTCCGGGAGTTCACGGAGGTGTTCCCCAGCGCGCTGCCCGCTAGACGGGAGGTGGCCCACCACGCCTGGGTGTCGATCGCGATGGGATGCGACAACCACTGCACGTTCTGCATCGTGCCCCTTGTCCGGGGCCCGCAGCTGTCACGGGAGATCGGCGACGTCCTGGCCGAGGTCCAGGGCCTGGCCCGTCGTGGGGTCGTGGAGGTCACGCTCCTCGGCCAGAACGTGAACACGTACGGGCGGGACCTCACGGTGCCGGGATCGAGCAGGCGCCCGCTGTTCGCGGAGCTGCTTCGGGCCGTGAACGCCGTCGAGGGGCTCCGCCGCATCCGATTCACCAGCCCGCACCCGCACGACTTCACCCCCGACGTCGTCGAGTCCATGGCGGACTGCGAGAAGGTGTGCGAGCACATCCATTTCCCGCTCCAGTCGGGCTCGGACCGGATCCTTCGGGCGATGCAGCGGTCCTACCGGAGCGAGCGGTACCTCTCCTGGCTGGATCGGATCCGTGAGGCCATCCCGGGTGTGGCCGTCACGACCGACATCATCGTGGGCTTCCCCGGAGAGAACGAGGAGGACTTCCGGGGAACACTCGATGTGGTGAGCGCCGCACGGTTCGACCAGGCGTACACGTTCCAGTACTCGTCTCGGCCCGGGACCCCGGCGGCCACGATGCCGGACCAGATCCCCAAGGAGGTCGTCCAGGAACGGTTCGACCGTCTCGTCCAGGTGCAGGAATCGATCTCGCTCGAGCGTATGCGGGAGACGGTCGGTGGCACGTACGAGGTACTGGTGGAGGGCGTGGGCCGAAAGGGTGGGGTCCAGGGTCGGACCCGGACCAACAAGGTGGTGCACGTGCCGGGGACGATCGGTCCCGGAACGTTCCTCGACGTCCGGATCGTGGCCGCGCACCCGCACCACCTGGCCGGCGAGGTGATTGGGGCGACCGGGTCGGGGGCGGCGGGCTCGCCCCGCGAGCCCGCCGCCGCCCGCTGATGGCCGGCGCCCAACCGTTCCTCGCCCTCGTCGGACCGACCGCCTCCGGCAAGAGCGAGGCGGCCGTGGCCCTCACCGGGCGGCTGGACGCCGAGATCGTATCTGTGGACTCGATGCTGGTGTACCGGGGGATGGATGTGGGGACGGCAAAGCCGACCCCGGCGGAGCGAGCGAGGATCCCGCATCACCTGGTGGACGTCGCGGAGCCCGAGGAGGCGTTCTCGGTGGCTCGGTACCAGCAGCTCGCACGGACCGTGGTCGAGGACCTCGATGCGCGCGGTCATCGGGTGCTGTTGGTCGGCGGCTCCGGCCTGTACTTCCGGGCGATCGTCGATGAGCTCGAGTTCCCCGCAACCGACCCGGACGCCCGCGAGGAGCTTTGGGCCGAGGCCGAGGTTCTCGGACCGGATCGCCTGCATCGCCGCCTGGAGGAGCTCGATCCGGCCGCCGCCGCCCGCATCGAGCCGACCAACGTCCGACGGACCGTTCGGGCACTCGAGGTGTCCGCGGTCACCGGGCGCCCGTTCTCGAGCTACGCGGCGCGGTGGGAACGCTACCCGGACGAACGCGTTCGGGCCGCGGGGATCGACGTTCCACGCGATGTCCTGGCTCGGCGTATCGAGGCGCGCGTCCAAGCGATGGTCGATACCGGCCTGCTCGACGAGGTGCGGGAGCTCCTCGACCGGGGTCTGTTCGGATGGCTGACCGCCAGTCGGGCCATCGGGTACGCTGAATTCGCTGGACACCTCCGGGGTGAGATGACGCTTGCGGAGGCAACCGCTGAGACGGTGAGGCGGACGAGGGAACTGGCCCGACGCCAGATGGTCTGGTTCCGACGAGACCCCCGGATCCGGTGGTTCGCCGCCGGCGAACGCGGTGCGATCGACGTGGTGGATGAGCTGACGGAGTACCTCCATGGTGACTGAACTGCGGGTCTGGAAGTACCACGGAACCGGCAACGACTTCGTCATGCTCGAGGATCTCGATGGCGAACGCGCGCTGTCCTCCGAGCTCGTCGCCGCGCTGTGCGACCGGCGGTTCGGCGTAGGCGCCGACGGCGTGATCCGCGTGACCGCCGATGTCGCCGGGAGTGACTTCTTCATGGACTACTGGAACGCCGACGGCAGCGTGGCGGAGATGTGCGGCAACGGCGTGCGATGCCTGGCCAAGCTCGTGTACGAGCGGGGGCACACGCGCCGGACCGAGCTCGACATCGGGACCCGCAACGGCGTGAAACACGTCTCGCTCGATGCGCGGGGGGGCGTGGTTCGATCGGTGACCGTGGGGATGGGGCCACCCGCCTTCGCCCGCTCGCGGATCCCGATGCTGGGCCCCGCCGACGAGCCGTATCTCGCGGAGCCGTTCGAGGTGCTGGGTCATACGTTCAAGGCGAGCGCGGTGTCGATGGGCAACCCCCATCTCGTCCTGTTCGTGGACGATGACCCCGCCCGGTCGGACGTGGCCAGGATCGGCCCCGCCGCCGAGAACGACGCAATGTTCCCGCAGAAGGCGAACGTGGAATTCGTCGCGGTGGCCGGTGACGGGCTGAGCGTCCGGGTGTGGGAGCGAGGCGTGGGGGAGACCATGGCCTGCGGGACCGGGGCCTGCGCGGCGCTCGTGGCCGCGAACGAGGCTGGCCTCGTCCCCCTCCGTTCGGAGGTTCGGTTCCCCGGAGGCACCGTGATTGTGGAGCGGACCGCCCAGGACGTCCTGCTGACCGGACCGGCCGAGCGCGTGTTCCAGGCCACGCTCGACGATGCCTGGCTGCGGTCGCGAGGGCTGGCGTGAGGGTCGCCCGGCGGATCGAGTCGCTGCCTCCCTACCTGTTCGCGGTGTTGGACGGCAAGCTGGCGGCGAAGCGTGCGGAAGGGGTCGACGTGATCTCCCTCGGCGTGGGCGATCCCGACCTGCCCACACCGCCGCACATCGTGGAGGCCATGCGGGAGGCCGTGCGCGATCCGGCCACCCATCGGTATCCCTCCTATTGGGGGAGCATCGAGTTCCGCGAGGCGGTAGCCGCCTGGTACCGGAGCCGGTTCGGCGTGGACCTCGATCCCACGGCCGAGGTGCTCGCCCTCATCGGCTCGAAAGAGGGCCTCGGCCACCTGCCGGTCGCATTCGTCGATCCGGGCGACGAGACGCTCGTCCCCGACCCCGGCTACCCCGTCTACGGGGTCTCGACCCGCCTGGCGGGTGGCACCCCGGTGCCGCTACCGCTCCTGGCCGACGAGGGCTATCAGCCCGACCTCGACGGCGCGCCCGTCTCCGGCCGGACCAGCATGCTGTGGCTGAACTACCCGAGCAACCCCACCGCCGCCGTCGCTGAGGGGCCCACCTTCGAGCGGGCGGTGGCGTTCGCCCGCCGGCATGACCTGTTGCTCGCCCACGACGCCGCGTACTCGGAGATCACGTTCGACGGCTACGTCGCACCGTCGATCCTCCAGGTTCCCGGGGCGAAGGACGTCGCGCTGGAGTTCGGCTCGACGTCGAAGTTCTACAACATGACCGGATGGAGGATCGGTTGGTGTGCGGGGAGCGCGGAGGCCATCCGGGCGCTGTCGGTGGTGAAGACCAACCTGGACTCGGGCCAGTTCACGGCGATCCAGCGGGCAGCCATCGCCGCGCTCACCGGACCCCAGGAACATCTGGACGAGCTCCGCGCTGTGTACCAGCGAAGGCGCGACGTGGTGGTGGGCACACTGAACTCGCTCGGGTGGTCCCTCAAGCCACCCCTCGGGTCGGTCTATGTGTGGGCGCCAACACGCGACGGGATGTCCTCGGTCGACTTCGCCGACCTGCTGCTCGATCGGGCCGGCGTGTTCGTGGCCCCGGGCAACGGGTACGGGGAGCGCGGTGAGGGTTATGTCCGGTTCTCGCTGACCGCGCCGGACGACCGTCTGGCAGAGGCCATGGACCGAATCGCCCGGGTACTCGGCTGATGACCCAGCGGAACGGGAAGCGACGCCGGGCGGCCGTCCTGGAGTCGCCCCTCTCGTCCACGTGGACGCCTCGGGTCCGTGAGCGAGCCGTATTGGTCGGGGTGGGGCGGGGGATCGACGCGTCGGATCTCGACGAGCTGGCCGCCCTGGCCGACTCGGCGGGGGCCGAGCCGATCGCGCGCATCATCCAGGCCCGGTCCGACCCCGATCCGGCGACGTTCGTGGGCAAGGGCAAGCTCGAGGAGATCCACCGGGCGGTCCATTCGACCGGAGCCCACGCGGTGATCCTGGACGGCGAGCTCACGCCGGGCCAGCTCCGGAACCTGGAGGGGCGGCTGGGGACCAAGGTGATCGACCGGACCGCGCTGATCCTGGACATCTTCGCCCTGCACGCCAGGTCCCGGGAGGGCAAGGCACAGGTGGAGCTGGCGCAACTCAACTACCTCCTGCCCAGACTCCGGGGCTGGGGCGAAGCCATGTCCCGGCTGGGGGGCGGGATCGGCACCCGCGGACCGGGCGAGACGAAGCTCGAGGTGGACCGGCAACACATCAAGCGGCGGATCTCCAAGCTCCGGCGGGACATGAAGGACCTGGCGCGGACACGCGACGTGAAGCGGGCCCGCCGCGAAGGGTCCGGCATCCAGCAGATCGCCATCGCGGGCTACACGAACGCGGGCAAGTCGACGCTCATGAACACGCTCACGGAGGCAGGCGTCCTGGTGGCAGACCAGCTGTTCGCCACGCTCGACCCCACGATCCGGCGGATCGCCTTGCCCGGCGGGCGGCACGCGACGATCTCGGACACCGTGGGGTTCGTGAGCAAGCTGCCGCACGACCTGGTCGAGGCGTTCCGTTCGACTCTCGAGGAGGTGACCCGGGCCGACCTCGTGCTGCACGTCGCCGATGCCTCGTCACCCGATGTCGAACACCAGGTCGAAGCGGTTCGGAGCGTCCTGGGCGAGATCGGAGCGGGAGCGATCCCCGAAGTCCTCGCACTCAACAAGGTGGACATGCTCTCCGAGATGGGCCGGGAGCGTGCGGCTCGGCGGTTCCCCGATGCCGTGCCAGTCTCGGCTCTCACCGGTGAGGGAACGGAGGCGCTCTTGGAACGCGTCGCCGTCGAGCTGCCGCGGCCCCCGGTCGAGGTCACGCTCCTCGTGCCGTACGGGCGGGACGAGGTGATCGCGCTCCTGTACCGAGATGCCGAGGTCCTGGACACGGAAGCGGGCGCCGATGGAACGCTCGTCCGGGCTCGGATGGGTGACCGCGAGCTCGCGGCCGTCGGGGACTACCTGATCCACACACGGCGCCGCCGGGCCTCGGGCCTCTGAGCCGCTGAGCTCGTTGGCTGAACCGCCGGTTTACTGCGGCCCGATGGCCCATAGTCCCGGATCGTCCCAGGCACCCGTGATCACGCTGTCCGGGTTCTGACCTCGGGCCTCGGCGAACCGAAGGGCGAGGATCTGGAGGCGAACCGTGAGCGGGATCTGTGCCAGGAGGGGCGGCAGGTCGGCCGGCTCCGACAGAGCGGTGACCCGTATCCCTTCGCGCTCGGCCGCATCACCCACGGCCCGGACCAGCCCGTTGGTGTCGGGAGGTGACAATGCGACGAGGTGATCGTCGGTTCCGAGCGGAACGGCAGAGCCGTGGAGCAGGTACTCGACGTCGTAGCCCTCGGCCAGGAACCGTGAAGCCTCGCGCAGCTTCAGCGCGCCCTCTCGCGCCGTGACCGATGCCGGCCCCTCCCCGAACAGCAGGAGGAGGCGGCTTGGGGCGACGATCCGGTCGAGGCCCGGATCCGCGATGGCCTCCGCCACGGCCTGGGGTACCTTGGCGATCGCGTCGGGGCTCAAGCTCTCGGCACCCAGTGCGTTCGCGATGCGGGCCAGCAGCAGCAGGACAGCCGTGTAGCTCACGGTGTACGTCTGCGATGTCTCCTTGGGAACCGTCTCCACCGCATCGGGCAGCTCAGTGCCCTGACGGGTGAGGGCGAGCACTCGAACGCCGGCATCCTTGGCCTGCCGGTACGCGGCGGCGGCGTAGGCCGTCTCCTCGCCGGCGTTGTGGCTGATCAGGATCATCCCGTCGCGTGGATCGACCGGCGGCGCCCAGTTGACGAAGTGCATCGACGGGATGGCCTGAGCGCCTCGGCCCGCCTCGTACAGCATCGCCGCTCCGAGCTCGGCCGCATGAAGGCTCGTGCCCGTTCCCACCAACCAGATCCGCCGGCATTGGGCCAGCCGCTCGACGACATCGTGGCGGAGGGGATGCGTCGCCAGTCGATCGAGTTCCTGGGGTTGCGTACGGATCTGCCGCTCCAGCGCCGTCTCGGTCATCGACGGCCCCCTTTCCTCTCCTACGAAAGGTATCGGCGCGGAGCTTAGAGTTTCCGAAGGACCGCCACGACCTTGCCCAGAATCCGCCCGTCGGTCATCGGGATGGGTGGGAAGGCTGGGTTCTCCGGATGCAGGGTCACCTTCCCGGCCCGCCGCCGAAGGCGCTTGATCGTCGCCTCTTCTTCCGCCGGCCCGGGTAGGAGGGCGGCCACGACGTCGCCGTCCCCCGCGCTGTCCTGCCGCCGGACCACCACCACATCGCCGTCCAGGATGCCCGCCCCGGTCATGGACTGACCGGCCACCCGGAGGGCGAAGTGCTCCCCGCCCTTGGCGAAGCCGACGGGGACCGTGAGGTACTCCTCGACGTTCTCGGAGGCAAGGACGGGCGTTCCGGCGGCGATGCGGCCCAGGACCGGGATGACCACCCCTTCGGGCCTCGTGCTCTCGTCGGCGAGGCCGATGGCCCGGGGCTTGGTGGGGTCCTTGTGGAGCAGGCCCTTGCGCTCCAGGTTCGCCAACTGGCTGTGGACGCTCGAGGAGGACGTGAGGCCGACCGCCTCGCCGATCTCGCGGACGGTGGGTGGATAGCCTCGGTCCAGGACCGTGTCGGCGATGAACTCCAGGATCCGCCGCTGCCGCGGCGTGAGGTCGTCGGTCTCGGCCATGTCAGACCCCCCTCGTACGCTCCGGAGGCTAGCACGAGATGGCAAGGGGTTCAAACATATGTTCGGTCTTCTCCTCTTGACCTCGAACAGGCGTTCGATAGGATGGTGTCCATGAGTCGAACGCATGTTCGGAGGCGATTCCTGGCCTCGGTGCTGCTCCTCCTGGCCATCGGCCTCGCGTGGGTGGTTCCCTCCGGGGGGGTGGCCGCTGGACCGGCTCATATCCCGTCGCGGCGGTACGTAGTGCGGCCGGGCGACACGCTGTGGTCGATCGCCCGCGGGATCCAGGACGGCGATCCCAGACCGCTGGTGGACGCCATCCAGGCGGCGAACCGGGCCGACCCGGGCGCCCTGGTGCCCGGGGAGGTCCTGCTCATCCCGGCGGCCGGCTAAGCCAGGCCTGCGAGACCCGTTGCCGGTGAGACCGCCGAGTGGCCATATGTGGACGCTGGCATCCGGGGACCCACCAGATATTGTGGTCGGTGTGATGCGATGCCCTTGGTGTGGCCACGGCGAGGATCGGGTGGTCGATTCCCGGCCGGCCGAGCGGGGCGCAGCCATCCGCCGCCGGCGGCAGTGCCTGTCCTGCGGACGGCGATTCACCACGTTCGAGCGGATCGACGAGGTCGGCGTGATGGTGGTGAAGCGCGACGGCTCCAGGGAACCGTTCGTGCGGGACAAGGTCCTGGCCGGCGTCCGAAAGGCCATCGTCAACCGTCCCGTCACCGAAGAGCAGGTGGCGGCGCTGGCCGACCGGGTGGAGGAGCGACTGCGCCGCAAGGGACCCCAGGTGAGCTCGCACCAGGTCGGCGTCGAGGTGCTATCCCAACTCCAGAAGCTGGACCAGGTGGCCTATATGCGGTTCGCCTCCGTGTACAAGGATTTCCAGGGGATCACGGACTTCGAGCGGGAGCTGGGGGCCCTCCAGAAGCGCGTGCCGGCGAAACCCAGAAGCCGGTAAACTACCACATGTAGTGGTACGGGCTTGCAGAAACACTAGATGTTCCGTGCATGAGCCTTGACCGGGGACCCGGCCGGGTGCAGAATCACGGGGCTGTAATTCCAGCGGTGAGACTTCCCCGAGGTAGGGAAGGGGGCGTTCCGGTGGCGACGAGGGAAGGAGACGTCGAGGTCGTTCGAACCGGCCTGACGTTCAAGCGGCACTTCAGCAAGGACGGCGTTCGCCCGTTCGACGAGGTCGAATGGGAGACCCGTGACGCGGTGATCCCGAACTACAAGGAAGGGGGCAACGCCTTCGAGCAGCGCGGCGTGGAGTTCCCCAAGGGTTGGTCGCAGAACGCCACGAACATCGTGGCCCAGAAGTACTTCCGCGGCACGCTCGGGACGTCCGAGCGCGAGTCCAGCGTGCGCCAGCTCATCGGCCGGGTCGTGGACACCATCCGCGGCTGGGGCGTGAAGGACCGCTACTTCGCCACCGAGAAGGACGCCGACGTCTTCAGCGACGAGCTCACCCACCTGCTGGCCACCCAGAAGGCCGCCTTCAACTCGCCGGTGTGGTTCAACGTTGGCGTGCCGAACACGCCGCAGCAGTGCAGCGCGTGCTTCATCCTGGCCGTCGACGACCAGATGAGCTCCATCCTCAACTGGTACGTGGAGGAGGGGACCATCTTCAAGGGCGGCTCCGGCTCAGGGATCAACCTGTCCAGGATCCGCTCGTCCAAGGAGCCGCTCGCCGGCGGCGGAACCGCCTCGGGGCCGGTCTCCTTCATGCGGGGAGCCGACGCGAGCGCCGGCACCATCAAGTCCGGGGGAAAGACCCGGCGGGCGGCCAAGATGGTCGTCCTGAACGCTGACCACCCCGACGTGCACGACTTCATCTGGTGCAAGGCCGTCGAGGAGCACAAGGCCCGGGCCCTCCGGGACGCTGGTTTCGACATGGATCTGGACGGAAGGGACAGCTACTCCATCCAGTACCAGAACGCGAACAACTCGGTCCGGGCGACCGATGAGTTCATGCTGGCCTACCTGGAGGACCGGGACTGGAAGCTGAAGGCCGTTCTGACCGACGAGACGGTCGAGACCGTGCGGGCCAGGGACCTCATGCGCGAGATCGCCCAGGCCGCGTGGGAGTGCGCCGACCCCGGGATGCAGTACGACACCACGATCAACGAGTGGCACACATCCCCGGCGTCCGGCCGGATCAACGCAAGCAATCCATGTTCCGAGTACATGCACCTCGACAACTCGGCGTGCAACCTGGCCTCGCTGAATCTCATGAGGTTCGTGGACGACGAGGGCAGGTTCGACGTGGCCGCGTTCCGCCACGCCGTCGAGATCGTGTTCACGGCCCAGGAGATCATCGTGGGCAACTCCGACTACCCGACCGAGGCCATCGGGCGGAACGCAAAGGCGTTCCGCCAGCTCGGTCTGGGGTACGCGAACCTCGGTGCG
>Ga0222623_10000838_pt1 | contig 10198 bp, 10 predicted proteins | sample PLMtaG_FD_177336 | JGI IMG/M metagenome (GOLD analysis project Ga0222623, IMG submission 177336) | Groundwater sediment microbial communities from an aquifer in East River, Colorado, USA - PLM2_30_coex | ecosystem: Environmental > Terrestrial > Soil > Riparian zone | place: USA: East River...
ATCAATCCGGGCCCTCCGACGTCGACCCACTCGCCGCTCTGTGGTGACTCGCTCACTGGTCCTCCGTCGCTCAGCGGCCCGCCGTTTGACGGTCGCGCGGCCCTCCGCACCATTCCGGAGTTGGTTGCAGCGGGCGCTGGCGCCGACCAGGTTGTCGAGGTCGTTGCCTCCGCCTCTGGCGACGGGGATCACGTGGTCGACAACTGCCGCCGAGGCGACAGGCAGATCTCTAGTGACGGCAGCTTCCCATCGCCATGGCCATTAGCGCGGCGTATGACTCGGCATGGGGAACCGTGACCCGAAGTGTGACCATTAGGGCCGAACGGCCGACCCGACCGACGAAATACGGCCTCTGACCTGGTAGTCCCAACGGGGTTCGAACCCGTGTCTCCACCTTGAGAGGGTGCCCCGGAGCGAGTCTGTGACCTGCGGCGGAGGCCGAAAGGTGCGCTGACCTGCGGATTCAGTTTCCTGTCGATTCCGGTCGCTACCCCTCGGTTTCCGACGTCATGCGGGATAGATACGGGATCAACCGCGTGCTGAGGACTGTCACCACCTTGCACAAGGCACCTCCACCATTGGACGTCGGATCAACACCGAGTTGATTCGGGCGGCCCGTGGTCCGAAGACCAGTGGCAACGCCTATCCCTCGGTCGGCACGCCGATCGCGTGCGAACGGGACGGTTACGGTCCCGGCGGCCGTGAGACCGCGCATCCGTGGTGGCCATCGGTGTGGTGGGCGCGGGGATCCGAACCCCGAACCTGCGGGATCAAGAGTCCGGTCCACCTCTGGAACTACTCACGGCGGCCCCTCGACGTTGATCGTGGCTGGGCCACTCCCCAGCCGAAACGCGATCGAGCGTGACCTTTCTCCGCTTGGATTGCCCTCTCGGTGCATCAGTCCCTTGGGGAGGTGAATGAAATCGTCTGGTCCTGCGATCAGTGACCGAGTACCACCCGGCCCATACTCGATCCGTTTCAACCCACTCACCACGTACGCGTAGGTGTCATGATCGCCGTGGTGATGCCAGGCTGATAGTTCGCCTGGCTCTGTGGTCACGATGCCAACCCAAACGTCTTCTGTGGAAAAGGCCTGCTCGCGAAGAACGCCGTCGGTCTGGAGAGCGGCTCGCCGCAGCCGGTGTTGAGCTGGCACGACCCTGGGTTGGAGGTGCTCCTCCATCGGGGCTCCTGTCATCGACGCCTCGACCTGAGCGTACCGCGGTGCTTCCTGTTGAGGAATGTCGTTCGAGGGCACCACCCGCCAAGACGAGGATGTTGGAGGACCTCGATATCTGAGTTCCCCACGGATGTCTGGTCTCGGCGCCCGGGCTGGACGAGATGCTCGGGGAGTTCGGTGCCGAGTCGTCACCCTTCCTCACGGGTCTCGAGCAACGAGCGGGTCCGAGCCACGGAAACGAGGTCGCCCTTCCCCTCGAACATCTCGAGCGCACGCTCGCGAGCGGTGCGCGCTTCCTCGTTGCGGCCGAGGAGCTCCATGACCTCGGCGCGATCGAGCTGGACGGTCCCGCGGTCGAACAGGAAGTCGGTCCCCTCCACGATCGCGACCGCCTCACCGATCAGCTCGGTCGCTGCGGTCACATCTCCCTCCCTCGCCCGAACGCGCGCGAGCACGCTTAGGCCGAGGGCTCGCTCGATGGCGATCGCGCTGGAGGCGGCGATCTCGGCAACCTCGGCCGCATCCCCGAACCGACCCAGCGCGTACCGAGCCTGGGCCAGGAAAGCGCAGAGGTAGGGCCATCGATCGTCCCGCTCGACGAGCTTGGCGTACGCCTCCTCGGCCACTGCGTTCGCAGTCCGCGTGTCCCCGGCGAGCATCTCGACGTCGAACAGGACTTCCGCCGCCCGCCAGTAACCGATCATCTGTCCCGTGTCGTGAAGGAACCCCCGGTAGCGGGCCGCCGCTTCGCGGGCGGCGTCGAAGTCACCGAGCCGAGCTCGCAGATGCGCCAGGGCGTGGCACATGTAGGCTTCGGCTCCGCGGTTCGACGGGTACTGATCGATGATGCGCTCGGCTTGAGCGATCCCGAGCGGAACCGGCGTTGGACCTCTGACGAGCGCCGCAGTCACGCTGAGGAGGATCTCCGCCGTCTCGAAGGCGTCACCGGACTGCCGCGCGTGCTCAAGCGCGCGCTCGAGCGCCGGGAGCTGTTTCCCCGCCTGCCCAAGGTCCCACTCCACCATGCTGACCAGATGCCACGCTCGGGCGAGGCCCGCCTGGTCTCCTGTCTGATCGAAGAGCGAGGCGGCTTGCTCGGCGACCGATCTCACGCGATCGTGCGACCCCTCGAGGTCGTCTTCGAGGAACCACCGCATCAGCGAGACGTGCGCGCTTGTCTCCGGGTCGCCGAGGTCCTCTGCTCGGGAAATGGCGTCGGACATGACCGCCTTCGAGTCCTCGGTCGAGCCGCTCTCCCACAGGGCGAACGCGAGGTTGGGGAGGAGGGCGATCCGAGCCGGATCCGAGGGCTCGAGCAGGGCTGTCGCCCGCCCGAGCAGGTTGGCGACCGCAACGACGTCGTAACGGCCGAGCGCGCGCTTGCCGGCCGCGGCGAGCCGGGCTACCGCCTGCCGTCCGAGCTCTCGCGCAGGGTCGTCGAGCGGTCCGAGGGCCTCACGGTAGCGGAACGCCTCCTCGAGGTGGTAGCCAACGATCTCGTCCAGCTCCTCGGCGCGATCTCCGCCGACATGGCCGATCCACGCGGCGAATGCCTCGTGGAGCCCCGCCCGCCGTTCCTTGGGGATCGCCTGGTATGCCGCGTCACGGATCAGGATGTGGCGGAACCGGAACGCCTCCTCCCCTGGGACCATCGACCGGTCTGCTCGCACGAGCTCCTTACGGATGAGCGAGCGGATCAGGTCGGGCGCGGAGTCGCGGAGGCGCTCGGGGATCAGATCTCGGACGGCGCCCGCGTAGAACTCTTTGCCGATGACGGCCGCGCACTCGATCGCACGGCGTTCGTCTTCGGTCAGGCGTTCGAGACGGGCGCTGAGGAGCGCCGCGACAGAAGGGGGGACCGTGACGGACGAGAGGTCGCCCGCCGGGATCCATCCGCCGTCCTGCCGCTCGAGCATGCCGTCGTCGATCAGCATCGAGAGCATCTGCTCGACGAACAGCGGGTTCCCGCCGGCGGCATCGGTAAGCCGAGCCGACGCCTCAGCGGGCAAGCCCGAGCCACCGAGCAGGTTCGCGATCAGCTCCGCCGAAGCGTCCGCATCGAGGGGTTGGAGCAGGAGTGTCGTGGCGTTCAGCTTTCCACCGCCCCAGGCAGACCGGGTGTCGAGGAACTCAGGTCGTGCGGTGCACAGGAGGAGGATCGGGGCCTCGCGCGACCAATCGACAACGTGGTCCACGACATCGAGGAAAGCCGGCTCGGCCCAGTGGATGTCCTCCCAGAGCGCTACGAGCGGCCGGTCGGCGGCCAGGAGCTCAAGAAACCGCCGGATCGCCCACGGCGTCTCCTCGGCCGCACCGACACTTTCGCCGACGCCGAGGATCTCGCCGATGCGACCCGCGATCGCGTCCGAATGCTCGTCGCCGGCGATGACCTCGTCGAGTCGGGCCACGACCTCCTCGGGCGGATCGAAGGCATGCACTCCGAGTGCCGACCGAACAGCCTCGGCGACCGGCCAGTACGTGATGCCTTCGCCATACGGCAGGCAGCGGCCGCTCACCACGCTCGCGGACTCGCTCACGCTCGAGATGAACTCCTCGACGAGTCGCGTCTTGCCCTCCCCCGCTGCACCCAGCACGGTGAAGAGGAGGCAGCTACGGTCCTCGGCCGCGCGAGTGAACGCGCGTGTGAGGTCCTCGAGCTCGCGGTCGCGGCCGACCATCGTGGATGCGAGCGCGCGTCGCGCCTGTCCGACCTCCGTGACGACCCCGATCAGGCGGTGCGCAGAGACGGGCTCGGCCTTACCCTTGAGCGAGAGGGGCTCGACCGGTTGGGCCTCGACCGCGTCGCGGACCAGGCGGTGGGTCTCGTCGCCGATCAGGATCTCGCCGGGGTCTGCGGCGGATTCCAACCGAGCCGCGGTGTTGACGGCATCGCCGGTCACGCGCCCGAAGTCGGAGGAGTCCCCGCCGACGAGCACTTCGCCGGTGTTCACCCCGATCCGGCAGGCGAGACGGACGCCATGGTCACGTTCGAGCTCATGGTTGAGGTCGTCGAGGGCGGCCCGCATGTCGACCGCGGCGCGGACCGCTCGGAGCGCGTCGTCCTCGTGGAGCTGCGGGATGCCGAACACGGCCATCACGGCGTCGCCGATGAACTTCTCGACCGAGCCGCCGTGACGTTCGAGCGCGGCGCGCATCACATCGAAGTAGCGCGACATCACCTTGCGCATCGATTCGGGGTCGAGCTGTTCTCCGAGCTCGGTCGAGTCGGTGACGTCGCAGAACACGATCGTGACGGTCTTGCGGAGCTCGGCCGCTGCCGCCGAGGCGTCGAAGCGGGCCCCGCAGACAGAGCAGAAGTTCGCCCCTTCGGTGTTCTCCGAGCCGCAGTTCGGGCAGGCGACCACGGCCGGAGTGTAGGCCGCTACAGGGAGCACGATGCGGTTCTCTGAGCGAGGGCGAACCGCCAGGAACGATCGTGCGTCATCCATCCCTAGAGCATGTGCAGTGCACGTCCGCCTCACCACACCCCCGGCACAGGAGGGTGCAGTACCGGTCCGAGCCCGCGTGCCGGTGGTTGACATCGTGCTCGTCAGCTTCCGAACCGCAGATGGCGCACTTCCATCCGGCGGTAGGGCCGCCGCACGTCGGGCACTCCATCTCGTTTCCTCTCACTCCCACCGCATCTACGACTGGCGCTGGTGAAGGATCTCCCGAAGCGAGACGAGGGCGCCCACCACGAACACGAGTGTCGCTAGGTAGATGAGGCCGAGATGGCCGATCGTGTCGAAGTGGTTCGGGTAGTGCGCCGGCAGCGCCACCGCGAGCCCAAGGACGGGCGCGGTGACCGCGCCGACCCAGGCCCACAGATACCCGCGACGAACCCCAAAGGCGACCAGGAAGAGCACCGCGACGCCGGTGGCGGCGATGAACCCCGACACCGCGATGTGCAGGTGGCCGATGTAGTGATACAAGGCCGGGCTGAAGGCCTGGATCTCGTCTTTCCCGACGTTGACCTCGTTCGGGCCGATCCCGAGCTCGAGGAACGAGTCCGTGAAGTTGCGGATGAAGAAGATCACGGCGTAGCCGACGAAGCCAGCGGCGGCGGCGCCCATGAGCCAACTCCCGACGCGCAGGGCTCCCGCCACGGGACCTGCACCAGTGCGATCCGCCACCGTCATTGCCATCGCTCGGCCTCCTTGTCCCTGAGGGGATCGATCCAGACCTCCATCAGAAGAAGACGCCGCAGGGCTCGCCGCCATTGCCTTTCGGACCGGATGCAATAACTTCGACCCCCCGGACGTCTGAAGAAGTGGAGCTCCGCACAAGGAAGGCGCCCGGACAACGATCGGAACAGGATGGCCGTGGGGAGCGCGATCCAGCAGAAAGAGGACTTCGAGGCGCTGGCTCGTGCTCAGCTTCCTCGTCTCTATTCCCTTGCACGTCGGCTCGTCGGCGACCGAGCCGAAGATCTGGTGCAGGAATGCCTGATGCGAGCCTACCGGTCGTTCGGATCGCTGAGCGCGCCGGAATCGGGGGGTCGGTGGATGCAGTCCATCCTGGTGAACACGTTTCGAGACGGGCTCCGCAGGCAAGACCGGCGCATCGAGGAGGTCGCGGTCGATGACATCGAGGGCTTCTCTCTCTACCGAACGATCGCCGACGAGGACCCCTTCCCATACTCGGACTCGCTGCATCTCGACTTCCTTCGCTCGTTCGGTCGCGAGGACGTACACGAGGTGCTGATGCGGATGCCCGATCTCTACCGTGCGCCGCTCGTCCTTCGATACATGCAGGGGTTCGCGACGAAGGAGATCGCCACGATGCTGGATGCCCCCCTTGGCACCGTGCTCGCCCGTTTGCACCGCGGACGGAAGCTGTTCGAGCGCGAACTGTGGGCGTACGCCCGGGACACCGACCTGCTCGGAGAAGGCGAGTCCGGATGAGTGAGCGCGTGATCCCTTGCTCGGAGGCGGTGCGCCGGCTCTGGGACTATCTCGACCACGCACTCTCGCCAGAAGACCAAGCCAGGGTCGAGGGACACCTCGCGTTCTGCCGCCGGTGCTGTGGGGAGCTGGAGTTCGCCAAAGAGCTTCAGGCCTTCCTCGCATCGCACGAGGTCGACGAGATCCCCGCACACATCAAGGAACGACTGGAGCGTTTCGTCGACGAGTTGTAGGAAGGAGAGACGTGACCGAGGATCTCCTGTTCCAAAGCGAGATCAAAGAGGTGGTCCGCAACGCCTACGCGCACATCGACGCGGGGGCCGGTCGCCCGGCGGCGGAGCGCCTCTACTCGGAGGAGGAGCTCACGGCCCTCCCGTCCGGAGCGATCGACTGGGCGCTTGGGGTAGGGAACCCCGTCCGTCACGCCGCGCTGAAGCCGGGCGAGATCGTCCTCGACGTCGGATGCGGTGCCGGTCTCGACTCGCTGCTTGCCGCCCAAGCGGTCGGACCATCGGGGCGCGTGATCGGGCTCGACCTCCTGGAGGAGATGTGTGAGCGCGGGAGGGCCCACGCGAAGGAAGTGGGGGTCGATGCGTGGACCGAGTTCGTCCGGGGGGAGATGGAAGACATCCCGCTGCCGGACGCGTCGATCGACGTGGTGATCTCGAACGGCGTGATCAACCTCTCACCTCGAAAATCCCGAGTCCTGGCCGAGATCCGCCGTGTCCTGCGGCCTGATGGCCGCCTCGCGGTCGCCGATCTCACGGTCAACGACGAGCTTCCGAGTGAACTGCAGACGAACGACGCCGCATGGGCTGGGTGAGTGTCGGGAGCCTTGGCGGAGCGTGCCTTCGCCGCGAAGATCGAGAAGATGGGGTTCACCGACGTCTGGATCGGTGAGCGCATCCCGTACGGAGTGGACCAAGCTGCCCTGTATCCGCTGTTTACGCCCGACCTCATCGAGCTGATGAGACGGCTGATCTCTCCGGAACGGTTGGCGACGGTCGCGATGAGCGTGATCGCAACGGCGCGGAAGGCCGCTTCGGATTAGGGAACTCGGTCACAGGGGCCGAACGGTGGCCCAGACCAACGCGTTGAGCGCCTTCACGTCGCTCGAGGCGCGGAACCCCAAGCTCGGAGGTAGGGAAGACTTCGGCGCGGAGATCAGCGAGTTCGCGCACGCGAACCGTAAGGATTGCCCGGAGGAGAAGCGAAACGTTCCAGCGGTCGACGAGACTGTGAGAGCAGCCGCCAGAAAGGAGTCGAGATGGGCAAGGTGTCGAAGGACTCGATCGGGGAGCCGATCGAGGGACCGGGCTTCGAGGGTCGGTACGGGGAGACCCAGGGCTACACGATCGGCTTCGAGCGATACTCGGAGCATGCGGACATGACCCCGCTGTTCGTGGGACTGCCGGACGACCGGTGCCAGTCCCCGCACTGGGGCTACGTGTTCAAGGGCAAGCTCGTGTACCACACTGCCGAAGGTGACATCGAGGTCACCGACGGCGAGGCCTACTACGTGGGCCCGGGCCATACGCCCGAGATCTTCCCCAACACCGAGATCGTCGAGTTCAGCCCGACCGCGGACTTCCAGCAGACGATGGACGTGGTGGGGAAGAACATGGAGTCGATGGGGTAGCCGAGACTTGGCGCATCGGAAATAGCATCAGGCCGGACCTGAGACCCGGCCTGTGCGCCCCTGGCCGGCTTGAGTGGGTGGGACAGAGGGCGCCCACCAGGGCGTTTCCTTGGTGGGCCCTGTGCAACTGACGGTGTCCGTTCCCGCCCGGGCCCTCGTCTTCTCGCGAAGCCTCTCATACGGCGTCGGGCCACTGCGTCTGAAGGGCGCAGAAACGCATGATTCATGCCGCTGCCCTGCAGTACTCGTGAATAAGCCCTCCAAGGAGGTCGCGTCGCTCGACAGGACCATGGCGGCACGCCCTGCCCGCCCGACTCTGCGAATCGATTGGCGTGCCCAAGTCCAGTCCACGGTGGGGCCTCTCCCGGTTGTAGTGCTCGACGTAGACACCGAGCACCCGCTCCAGGTGCCGACGTCCGAGGGTGAGCACCCAGTCCAGGCACTCTGCCCGAACGGTTCGGACCCATCGCTCGGCGAAGGCGTTGGCCCGGGGAGCTCGGATGGGATTGCAGATCACCTGGACCCCGTCGGTGCGGAAGACCTCGTCGAAGCTCGAGACGTACTTCGAGTCCCGGTCCCTAATGAGGAAGCGAAAGGGCACCCTGTCGCCGGGGTGATCGTAGGAAAGGTTCCTCGCCTGCTGGGTAACCCAGGCCGAGTCCGGATGAGCGGTCACTCCCGCTAGGTGCACTCGCCTGGTCCCGAGCTCGATGAAGAACAAGACGTACAGCGTCTTCAGGAACACGGTCTCCACGGTGAAGAAGTCGCAGGCCAAGATCCCGTGGGCTTGAGCGCGAAGGAACTGCGACCAGGTCGGACCAGACCGCCTGGGCGCAGGACCCAACCCATGGCGGCGAAGGAGCGCACGGATCGTGGTGGCGGAGACCCGGATCCCGAGCTTGGCGAGCTCGCCCTGGATCCGCACGCAGCCCCACCGCCGGTTCTCTCGGGCGAGCCTCAGGATCAACTCGCGGGCGGCCGGATCGAGTGGCGGCCGCCCCACGCACTGCTTCCTTCTGTAGGTCCACTTCCGCCGCACCAGCTCCCGGTGCCACCGAAGGAGTGTCTGCGGACTCAGCATGAACGAGGACCATGCCGGACGGGGGAGCACCCGGCTCGCCGCGGCGAGCACGACCCGGTCGAGCCGTCGGAGGCGAGGCCGGCCCGCCTGACGCCGCAGGACCTTCGGCTGGTGACGAAGGACGAGGATCTCAGCGTCTTTTGACAGATCCTCCGACCCGGAGCCTCCCGCGAGACCGAAGAGTCGGCGCACAACGAGATAGAGCAAGGCGAACAGCATGGATCGAGCCCCTTCCTATCAAAGGAAGGGTGATGCTAGGAGAGGCCTGGCCAGAGGTCCGATTGCAGGGTTTCCGTGCCCTTCAGGCCTGATCCATGAGTACCAACTGATCGCGTGATGCCGAATCAGGGTTTCCGTGCCTTCAGGCTCGGTTAGCGGCGTGCCGCTGTTCGCTTGCCCCCTGTCGTGGAGAACAACACCCCTTGAAGGCGCCGACGCCTGAGCAGTCCGGCTTCATCTTCGCGCATGCGGAGCGCCGCGGCCCCTTCGTGATGCGCAGACATGCGCATGTCGGCCGCCAGATCCCAGAACAGGTAAGGGTGCCAAACGGGGTGTCCCAAACGGAACTTGCGGCGCAGCGGATCGAGCATCGCCCGGAACGGATTCAGACCTTCATCCTCGTGATCAGCCCGCCACTCGCGAGCCGTCCTGTCCGTCTCCTCTTGAAGCGAACCAGCTACAGATTCAGGCCACCAGCCGGAGCGCGACAGCCACATCCGGGATCGTGCCATCCAGCGCGCCCCCGCGACCCCCAGCCGATCGTGCGCGAAGTCCACACAGACCACCCTCCCGCGCGGGCCGAGCAGTTCAGCGGCCTTGGCTACCGCCGCCGCGGGGTCCGCGACGTGGTGCAGGACACGAGAGAAGAGAACTCGATCGAAGGACCCTTCACCGGCGACCCTCTAGGGGAACTCGGCGACTTCGTATAAGAGGCGCCCTCGCCCTTCAGGGAAGGGGTCCGTTTCAGCGGCACGCTTGGCGAGGGCGACGGCCTCCTGGTCGATATCCACGCCGGTGACATCGTGGCCGTCGCGGGCGAGCTCTAGGGCGATGTGACCCAGCCCGGGACCAACGTAGAGGATTCTGCAAGGCTGAGATCCGATGCACGTCTGCACCAGCCGAGCGAGCTCAGAGTAAGTAAGCCTGACGAGGTCTGGGTTTCTCCAAAGGCTATCGCGGAGGCTGGGCCAGGGTCGCAGCCGGCGCAGATCGGGGATGAACCCCTTCGGGTATGTGGTCACTCCTCAAGCCTACGCACGACCTTCCTTGGCTGAGGCACAGAGTGATATGAAAGGCCACGCGCCCCGGCGCCCTCGGCCTCTTCCGGGGGCGGTATCGGCCGACTGAGGCCCGTCGGCGCGGGCGACAACATCGCCTCGCGTGCGCGCTTATCG
>Ga0222623_10000839_pt1 | contig 10193 bp, 7 predicted proteins | sample PLMtaG_FD_177336 | JGI IMG/M metagenome (GOLD analysis project Ga0222623, IMG submission 177336) | Groundwater sediment microbial communities from an aquifer in East River, Colorado, USA - PLM2_30_coex | ecosystem: Environmental > Terrestrial > Soil > Riparian zone | place: USA: East River...
CGTTGGCGCGGACGCGGCGGCCGTCCTCGGATCGATGGGCCTCGATCCGCGCATCGGCTCGCAGTTCCTGCGACCCGGGCTCGGTTGGGGCGGATCGTGCTTCCCGAAGGACACGCGCGCGCTGCAGGCGATCGCGGACGGCATGGGGTACGACTTCCTCGTCCTGAAAGCGGCGATCGACCAGAACACGCGGCAGCTGCGCGGCTTCGCGTCGGCGATCGAGCGCGCGCTACCGCACGGCGAGAGCGTCGGGCTCCTTGGCCTCGCGTTCAAGGCGGGCACCGCCGACACGCGAGAATCGCCGGCGATCGCGCTCGCGCGGCTGCTCTTGCGCGCCGGTTTCCGCGTGCGCGCATACGACCCCGCGGTGCGCGAACTCCCTGGCGATCTGGGGATCACGCTTCGACCGTCGGCCGTCGACGCGTGTGACGGCGCGGACGCGGTCGTCATCGCGACGGAATGGCCGGAGTTCGCGCAGATCGACCTGCGCTCGCTGCGCCGTGCGACGCGCGGAGATCTGCTATTCGACGGACGCAGCGTCATCACGCCCGGCGCGGCCGCGGCCGCGGGCTTCCGCTACGCGGGCCCCGCGGGATTCGTCGATGGTGCGATCGACACGGCGACGTCCTCTCGAGTGGGGACGGCGGCGTGAGCGCGGTCCGTGCGCGAAGCGGCGCGCTGATCAAACGCAGGGAGCATCGAAGATGAAGACAACTCTGAGACGGATCGTGACCCCGCTGATCGCTGCGCTCGTGCTTCAGCTGACGCTGACGGCCGCTCCGGCCGCGGCCGCCACTGGCGATCTCGTCGCCGATGTCGTCGTGCCCGACGAATACCCCGCGAACATCGCGCCGAGCGTCGCGTTCGACGGCACGTACCTCTACTACCTCGGCTACGGCACGCCGGTCCTGCACCGCATCGACGTCCCGCCGGCGGGCGGCACCACATTCGCGACCGGCCACGTCGCGACGCCGATCACGGGCGCGCAAGGCGTCATCTCGCTCGCTTACGACGCGGGTCGCGATCAGTTCTGGGCCGTCGGCAGCGACGGCCTCACCATCTACCTGCTCAGCAAGACGGGAGGGGCAACTCGCGTCTTTAGCGTCGACCCCGTCCAGGACCGGCCGGGCTTCCAGTCAGGCATTTACGCGCCGGAGGTGAAGATCGCGTACGACCGGAGTGACGACACGATCTGGTACAGCCCAGATGCGACGACGCGTATCTACCACTACAGCACGACCGCCGACGCGCTGGGGACCGCGCAGCTCGTCTCGGCGTCCCCGTACGTCAACGTGGGCCTCCCGCCGAACGACATGAACGCGCAGTGTGGCTACAGCCAGAGCAGCGGCATCGCGACCGGCGGCGCCAATCTCTTCGTCAGCGTCGGCGGATGCAATTACCTCTTCGAGTACACGAAGACGGGCACCAAAGTCGCTTGGTACGCGTACAACGTCAACGCGGGCGGAAGCCCTCAGGACGTCGAGTGCGACGACCTGACCTACGGTGTCCCAGTCTTCTGGGTCCGCGACGCGTGGGACGGGCACATCCGCGCGTTCGAGCAACCTGCCGGCGCCTGCGCTTACGGCGGGGGACAGCCAGCGCCGCCGCCGGCGCCCTCCGGATTCCCGGCGGTGGCGTCGGTGACCGCGTCGGCCTTCCCGATCCACCAGATGAGCCACGCGGTCGCGATGCCCGCGGAGGTGAGCGCCGGCGATCTGCTCCTGGTGATCTTCACCAACCATGCGTTCCCCACCGTCGCGACGCCGGCCGGCTGGACGCTCATCGGTACGACGCTCAACACGACCGTCGTCCGCACGAGCCGCTACGCGAAGAGGTCGGACGGGACCGAGGGCGGCACGACCGTGGACTTCCAGACCTCGCAGCTGGAGACAGCCGTCGCCCACGTGTACCGCATAAGCGGTTGGTTCGATGACGGCGTGTTCGCCGATGCCATCGCGGACGTGGCGGCCGTCGGCGACGGCCTGAGCCCGGACTCACCGTCGCTCACTCCGAGCTGGGGCATCGCTTCGACGCTGTGGATCGCCACGTACGGTGCCCAGAACCTCGGCCGGACGTCCGGGTATCCCGCGAGCTACACGAGCGGCCGGTACGACGAGTCCGGCGGCATCGTCGGGCGCTCCTCCACGGCGTCGGCACGACGAGAGAGGGCAGTGGCGTCGGAGGACCCGGGTCCGTTCACGAACGACGCATCGCAGCCATGGGTCGGGGTCACGATCGCGATCCGCCCGCGGTCCACGCCGTAACTCTCATCGCGAGACTCACGCCGAGCGAACACCGCCGCTGATCTGCCAGCAGATCAGCGGCGCTTCGCGATGGGCTAGAGCAGCACCACGAACTCGTCGGATGACGGTAGCCGACAGAATTGCGGTCGGTGCTAACTTGCCCTGGCATGACTGATCAACGGTCCTCGAAAATCGCTCTCGACGATGTTCCGGATGTCGCGCGAAGAGCGTGGACCCGTCTGCGCGACGAGCTGCAGGCGATCCTCGGCGACGACCTTGTTGCGATGTGGGCGTATGGCGGGACGATCGCTGCCGGTCGTCTACCTCGAGCTGCGGACCTCGATACCTACGTGATTGTGAATCGCCGTCCCGACGAGGCGACGGTACAGAGGATCGAAGCAGCCCACGATGCGATCGCGCGGGCGCAGGGCGTGGAGTGGGATGTGTGGTACGTGCTGGCCGACGATGCCCGTCGACCGGACGCCCCGCGCCACGCCTATCGCGAGGGACGGCGCGATACGTCCTGGGCGATCAATCGCGCGCATTGGCTCGCAGGACGATACGTGCATGTATTTGGGCGTGAGCCGGCCGAGATCGTACCGGCACCGACCCGAGAGGAGCTCGACATCGATCTGCGGCGGGAGCTCGAGCACATCGAGCGCCACGTCGTCGAAGGAGACACGGATCCCTACGAGGCGACCTACGCGCTCCTCAACGGCAGCCGCATCCTCCTTTCGACAGCGACCGAGAGCGTAGTGACCTCAAAGCGCGAAGCTGGGGCATGGGCGCTCGAGCATCTCCCTGGCCGTTGGCACGCGGCTCTTCGCGCCGCGACGCGTGCGTACTCGGGACAGGCGACACCGGACGACATCACGCTGCTTGCCACGGAGATGGCGCCGTTCGTGGCGATGGTCAGGGAGCGGCTACCGGGCGCCGCCGATGAGCCGGCAACGAAGGGGCTTCCACGGTGGTCGGGTTATTGATGCGGATGTGACTGTTGTGTCGCATCACTCGCGGCCCACTCAGTGGCGTCGCCACCGCATCGTTTGCGAACACCCGCCTCGCTAATGCGCGCATCGGCACGGCGTGGAGGCTCGATTGACGGGCCGCTCGCAGCCGGCTTCATTCGGTCGCGCCTGGCGGCGTTTCCGTCAGCGGCCCGTCTCCGCGCGGACCGGACGGACCAGCGCGCGCAAAGCGAGCAGGTCGCTCGTGGAGACCGCTCGCAGGACCACCGCGAGAACAGCGAAGACGGTGAGCGCGAGGGGCAGGCCAACCGCGAGATCCAGGCCGCGAGCGGGGAGAAGGAGGATCGCCGTCGCGCCCGCGGCCAAGAGCGTTCGCGCCGCGACGCGCGCGCTCTCCGAGCTCAGGAGGTCGCGCGGCATCAGACGCACGACACAGACGAGCCAGAACAGCTCGGTGAGCGAGGTCACCAGGGCCGCGCCGTTCTCGCGGAAGAGCGGGATGACGATGAAGTTCGCGAGCGCGTTCAACACCGCAGCCGCCGCGGCCATGACGAAGAGCCGCCGCTCCTGATGGAGGCTCACGAGCGACTGCGCGTACACCCGGTTGACGTAGGCGAAGAGCAGACCGGGTGCGAGGAGTCGGAGGGCCATCGCGGACTCGGCGTAGGCCCGAGCCGGATAGATGAGCGCGATGATCTGATCCGCGAACAGCATGAGCACGACAGCCGCAGCGGCGCCGGAGATCATCATGAAGGTCGAGAGCTTCTCGATCACCGCGCGCAGCTCGGAGCGCGAGTCGATGGATAACCTCGAAAGGACGGGCGCGAGGGCGATGCCCACCCCGACCGCCGGGAGGATCGTCGCGATGCTGAAGAGCCGGTAGGCCGCCGCGTACCAGCCGACGTTCTCGGCTGGAGCGAGGCGCTGCAGCATGATCATGTCGAGGCTCCAGTAGGCCATTGCCGCGATGCCGAACAGACCGAGAGGCACGGTGCGGCGGAAGAGATCCCAGGCCCTCTGCGGATCGACGCGCAGCGGCATCCATGGGTGGGCCCGCAGCCCGACGAGCAGCACCGCGATGTTGACGACGCCAGATGCGACGAACGCCCCGGCGACCGCGGTGAGCTCGGGGCGCACGAGCAGCATGACGATCCCAACGCCCGCCGCCGCGAGTCGCTGAGCGACTGATGCCAGCGCAGGGAGGAAGAACTGCTCTCGCCCCTGCAGGTATGCCGCGATGGTGTTGGCGATACCGATGAAAAGCACGGAGACGGAAAGAAGGAGGATCGTCTCGCGAAGCTCGCGGCTGTAGCCGAACAGGAGCGTCGCGAGGACCACGAGCGGCATTGCGAGGAGCCACAACGCTCCGTTGATGAGCATCGTCGCGGGGAGCGCCTCCTCATGACGTTTCGCGCGCTGGGCCACGAGCCTCGTGAGTTGCGTCGCGAGGCCGAACTCGATGAGAACGCCCAGCAGCCCTGCATAGGAAAGAGCCACCGAGAGCTCGCCGAAGCGCGCCGGGCCAAGGTGGGTCGCCTGTGCGATCGTGAAAGCGATGGCGGCCAGCCACATGAGGACCTGCGAAGCGCCGAGGATCGACAAGTTGCGCGCGACGCTGCGGAAGAGCGTCACGGCGTTGGTCGCGCCTGCGCTGGCGGGTGCTGTGCGGCGACAAACGACGCGAGTCCGAGCGCAGTGCCCAGAGCGATCATCGTCCTGCTGTACGTGAGCCCGAGCTCGACCGACGAGAAGACGATCTGGCTGATGAGGAGCGCGAGAGGCAGGGCGATCACCAAGCGCAGCCACGGTTCGGGCTGACGACGGAAGAGTGCGGCGCTCACGAGGAGCGCTCGAGCCACGAGGAACCACAGCGCGAACGCGCCGAAAGGTCCCGCCTTCAGCCAGAGCCAGAGCGGGGCGTTGTGGGTGATGAAGCGCCAGTACTCGAACGGGACCTCGGATGGCTCTCGCTCGAAGAGGTACCGCTGGCCGAGTCCGACCCCGGTCACCGGCAGCTGCTGGACGGTGTAAGCGATGTTCTCGTTCTCGATGTCCCGCCACGTGTTGGAGAACTGATCCACCAGCGGGAGGCCGGACGGGTCGATGATCGTGCGCAGCGCCCGCAGCGGCTCCGCGACCGGTCCCTCCGCGTCCCAGAAGATCACGGTGTACGACAGCAGAACGATCGCTCCGACCGCCGCGAGCGCGGCCGCGCGCCGCGGATGCGAGAAGAAGAGAAGCAGCGTTATCGCGACGCACGTCACGCCCAGCGCGATGAAGCCGACGCGGCGGTTCGAGAGGAACTCGGCGCCAAGGATGATCGGCTGCATCGCGAAGATCGCGTAGGCGAGCCGGGTGCGGATCCCCAGGACGAGCGCCACCACCATGAGCGCGACGGCGGGGGCCCAGAACACGACGTCCTCGTGGCTCGACACCGCGTCGAGCCAGAATGCAAGGGTTCGCGCTTCGAGGTAGTTCAGGATCGCCTGCAGCGCCTTGATGCCGACGACGAGAACGAAGATCCACATGAATGCCTGAAGCTGCCGGCGCTCCCTGATGAGGTTCACGGCCAGGAAATACGACACGCAGAGGTGGACCGGGGCGCGGAGCTCGTTCAGCGCCACGTCCGGTTTCCAGGCGCCGCCGCGGGCCGCGCCGATCGCGATGCCCAGGAGGAAGACCGAGAAGTACGCCACGATCGCCCAGCCGAACGCACCCATGCGGAGCGGCTCGTGGCGCGCGCGAAGGCGCTGCGCGGCGAGGCCGACCCCAGTGAGGACGATGAGAAGGTCGACCATGCTGAAGCGAAGTGGGATGGGCGTGTAGACGGACAGGTTCTGAAAGATGCGGCTGTACTGCGTGACGGGAGAGAGTCCTGGCACCAGGAATTGCTCGAAGAGGAGCGCCGAACCGAAGAGGACGTAGAGCCCGACGGCGGGATGCGCCAGGACCCCGACCACGGCGAGCGCGCCGATCAGCGGGATGAGAAGCAGGGCGTCGCCGCCGCTCCGCACGATGGCGACCGCGTACGCCGCCGCGAGTGCAAGTGAGAGCCCGGCCAGGACGGACGACGCCGATGGATGGCGGAGCCCGCGCACCTCGCGCGTCGTCCAGCCCGCGAGTCCAGATCTCGACATCATCGCCGTCTAGCGTCCGGTCGAGGAGGCGGCCTCCGCCCTCCGGTGACCATCGGCCAGCGCCGCTCCAGCGGGCTCCGGCGACGGCGCTCTCGCGCCAGTGACCCTCAGCGGCCCCCGCGCCCGGATCAGCGTCGCTACCACGACGAGGAGCACTGCCAACGCGGCGCCGGCCACGATCGAAACGGCGGCGATGGTCATCGCGCGCCGCTCTCCGCCGCTCGGTTTGGCTGCTACGCGCGGCTCGTCGACGATCTGGAACTCCATCCCGCTGACCTCGAGGAGGGCGGGGGCGAGTTGAGCAAGGTCAGCTTTAGCCCTCAGATCGTTGAGCCGCTGCTGGGCGAAGTCGAAGTTGAGGCGAAGCTGCGCCTGCACGTGCTGGTCCGCTTCACCCAGCGGTGGCGGGTGGCTCCCCTGGAAATCCTCGAGAGCCTTCCGCGCGTCGAGGGCCTGCCCTTCAGCGAACTCGATCTTGCGCTGGTAGAGCAGGCTGAGCGCAGCGGACGAGGCCAGGCGCGACTCCTCGAGGCGCTCGCCACGAACGACGAGCGCGGCCTTCACCAGCTCGACCGGCGTGGCCGGGTCGTGGGCCGCGTATGACACGCGTATGAGACTCGTGCCAAGGGTCTCTACGCGGAAGCGCTTGCGAACGTCGTCAATGAACTCGTCTTGATCGGCCGCGCCGTCGAAGGCCGACTTGAGTGACGTCCGGCCGACGACCTCCTCGAGGAAGCTCCGCGTCTGGACGAACTGCTTCAGGACTTCGGCCTGCTGAGCGGCGGCGGTCTGCAGGAGGGCGATGTTCGGGTCATCGGGATCAGTGACGCTGAGCGCCGGCGAGGCGCGAACCACCCAGATCGTCGCCGCGGACTCGTAGGTGCTGGCGTACTCGTTCAGGGCTGCCGCGACACCGGCGCCCCAGACGATGATCAGAATCGCCACCAGCAGGCCGCGAAATGCGCGCGCCGTGGCGAGATACCTCTGCACCGCTGGCGACCGTAAGCGCGGGGGATTGAACTCGTTTGGGCTCGCCCATTAACGTCGCGGACGCGAACCGGCGGCTCTGCGCGGGCAGGGCCCGCGCCGGCCCGCCGGCGATCATCCCCCGTGTTGGCGGCTCAATCCCCTCGATGAGATCGCCTCAAGGGGTGCCGAATATGGTCGCACGGCATGCAGTGGCCTGTCCGGCGGTCTAACGGCTCGCCTGAGCCCATCGATATCGCGATCATCGGCTGCGGAGCGGTCATCGCTGGCCTTCACGCGAGCGCGCTCAGGAAGCTCGAGTCGCGCGGGACCGCTCGCGTGGTGGCCCTCGTCGATCCCGATCGTTCCAGAGCCATCGCCCTCGGACGGCAATTCCGCTGGGCGCGACCATTCGCGACGGTGGCCGAGGCCTTCGCGGCAACCGCGCCAGCGCTCACGATCGTCGCCTCACCGCCGGCGCTACACGCCGATCATGCGGTCGCGGCGCTCGCTGCGGGGAGCCACGTGCTCTGTGAGAAACCGATGGCCGTCAACGCCGCTGACGCGGAGCGGATGGTCACCGCCGCAGCCGATGCTCGGCGGTCGCTCGCGATCGGCATGACGCGGCGGCTTGCGACGGGCCTGCTCGAGGCTCGCGCACTGATCGCCTCTGGAGCGCTTGGCGACAACGTTCGATTCGTCTATCGCGATGGCGCCGTGTACGACTGGCCCGTGAGCACGAGTGCGCCGTTCAGCCGAGCGACCGCGGGCGGAGGCGTCCTCTTCGACCTCGGGTCGCACGCCATCGACTACTTGAGTGCGCTCTTCGGCACGCCGAGCGTGATGGCCTATGCCGATGACGCCCAGCGTGAGGGCGTCGAGACGAACTGCGTCGTTGAGCTCGATTTTCCGGAGGCGAGCGGCTTCGCGCAGCTCTCCTGGAATCAGCCGCTGGCGACGGGGCTGGACATCGTGGGCGAGAAAGCGGAGCTGAGGCTCCATCCGTTCCGACCGGACTCACTCCTCTGGCGTCCGCGCGGCGGCCGGTGGCAGGCGAGAGAGAGCCGCGTGACCCTGGCTCGCGACGTCGAGCTGCGTCCCGTGCGCGGCGCGCCCCGGACCTACTACGAGGCGATCTACTACCAGCTCGTACAGGTGCTACGAGCCGTCCGGTACGGCGAGGCTGTGCACGTCGACGGGGAACAGGGGCTCGTGGCGGTACGAGCCATCGACACGTGCTACCGCCAGGCGGCGCCGCTGCGCCTTCCGTGGCTCGCAGCCGCGGAGCAGGCGCGCGCTGACGACCGGCACTGGAGCCGAGAGCGTTGGCTGGCGGCGTAGCGGTCGTCGGCGCCGGCGGATTCGTCGGCGCGCGACTTCTCGAGATGGCCACCCTTGCCGGGCGCACCGACGTCGTCCCGATCGTGCGCGCGTACCGCAGCGTCGGTCGCAACGCGCACCTCGGCGTGCCGCACCGCATCGCCGACGCGTCGCGCCCCGACTCGCTCGCAGACGCGTTGGCCGGCTGCGATGTCATCGTGAACCTGACCACGGGCCGTCCGGCCGACATCCTCCCGATCACCGGGAGCGTGTACGCAGCCGCCGTCGCCGTCGGCGCGCGGACGGTCGTCCACATGAGCTCGGCTGCGGTGTACTCGCAGATCGCTCGGCCCGGTCTGCCGGACGACGCCGCGCCGCAGCTGGACCACTGGATGTCGTACGCGCGCCAGAAGGGTCTGGCGGAGAGCTTTCTCCGCGAGCGCATGCGGGAGCAGCGACCGGCGATCGTCGTGCTCCGGCCGAGCCTCGTGTGGGGTCCCGGCTCGCCGTGGGTGCTTGGAGCGGCGCGCGAGCTGCTCGCCGGCTCGGCGTACCTCGTCGGAGACGGAGCGGGCGTCTGCAACCTCATGTACGTGGACAACCTCGTACGCAGCATCCTCGCGGTCGCCGACGATCCCGCGCCCGTTTCCCGCTTCTTTCACGTCCGCGACGACGAGCATGTGACCTGGCGCGAGTATTACGGCGCGCTTGCCGCGGGCCTCGGCGTCGACGCTGCGACGATCCATGGCGTCACGATGGACCGCTATCGCGTCGGCCCGCGCGATGCCCTGGGTGCGCTACGGTCGAGTTCGGCGTACGCGTGGGTGAAGGAGCGGATCCCTCTCGAGACCCGGACTCTCATCAAGCTCCGACTTCCCCACGCACGCCGGAACGAACCGGAGTCGCTGGGCGGGCGGCCCACCGTCACGCGCGAGATGTGGGAACTCCAACGCACGCGGTACTCGCTGCCGACCGACGCCTTCCATGCTGCGTACGGGCATCAGAACGAAACGTCATTTCCGAGCGGCATCGCTGCATCGCTGGCGTGGCTTCGCTTCATCGGGCTCCGTGACGGGGACCGGTCTGCGCTCTCCGCGGCTTAGGCGCGGGCGCCTCATGGCCCGTCCACAGGCCGCCTTAACTCCCGAGCGCTCTCATTGCCACGTGGCGACCAACATCGCTCGGGTGATCGGCGCATGGCGCTAACGATGCGCCAGGGCATCAAGCGGGCGGTCACCGCCGCCGGGCTCGAAGCACCGGCACGCGCCCTTCTGACGACGATGCGTCGTCGCTCGCGCATCTGGGATCGGACCATGAAGGACCACGAGCACCTGCGGATGCTGCTCGCGTTCGCGCTTCCGGCCGACGCGAACTGCGTCGACGTCGGCGCGGCCAACGGCATCGTCCTCGCGACGATCGTTCGCGTCGCGCCACGCGGGCGTCACATCGCGTACGAGCCGGTCGCGGAGTTCCACGAGGAGCTCACCGCTCGTTTCCCGCAGGTCGACGTTCGCGCCGTCGCACTCTCGGATGCTGGCGGCGAGACGACCTTCACACAC
>Ga0222623_10000841_pt1 | contig 10176 bp, 7 predicted proteins | sample PLMtaG_FD_177336 | JGI IMG/M metagenome (GOLD analysis project Ga0222623, IMG submission 177336) | Groundwater sediment microbial communities from an aquifer in East River, Colorado, USA - PLM2_30_coex | ecosystem: Environmental > Terrestrial > Soil > Riparian zone | place: USA: East River...
GTACGAGTTCGAGGCACGGCCCTACGGGATGCAGGCCTACCACTGCCACACGAGCCCTCTCGCCCAGCACATCCAGCGCGGCCTCTATGGAGCGTTCGTCATCGACCCGCCCGAGCCGAGGGCCCCTGCGCAAGAGCTCGTCATGGTGCTCTCGGGCTTCGACCTCGACGGCGACGAGCGAAACGAGGTGCACGCCGTCAACGGCCGCGCTTTCTACTACGCCAAGTACCCCATCGTCGCCAAGCGCTCGCAGACAGTCAGGATCTACCTCGCCAACATGACCGAGTACGACCTCGTGAACTCCTTCCACCTCCACGGTGAGTTCTTTCGCCTCTATCGCACCGGGTCGACCGATCAGCACGAGTACACGGACACCGTCACCCTCGGACAGGGCGAGCGCTGCATCCTCGAGATCGACTTCCACCACAAGGGGCTCTACATGTTCCACGCCCACCAGTCGAAGTTCGCCCAGGGAGGCTGGATGGGGTGGTTCAACGTGGTCGACACGGACGCAGAGGCGGCCGGCGCCGCGGTGGCGCTGAACGGCTACGCGGACGAGTTCGCCCGCTGCGATCCCTGCGTGAACGAGATCGGCGCGAAAGCGCTGCTCAAGTACTGACGGGCTCGCGGCCGAGATGCCGGCACTCGGACCGCACGGCAATCCTCAGCGCAGGTCCTTGTTCGACTCCATGTCGAACCACATCGCGAAGAGCAGCAGCTGGGTGCCGGAGATGACCAGGAGGGCAACGAGGACGATCGTGGCCACCGTGATGCCGTTGCCGGCGAGGCGGAGAGCCGTCTCCACGATTCCGAGGAGGAGCCCGACACCCACGAACAGAAAGCCGAGCGAGTAGAAGAGAACGAGCGGGTGGAAGTCCCGGATGACGTACTTCTCCTTCAGGCGCCAGAAGAAGCCCTTCACCAGCAGCCACGCGATCGTCGGCACGACACGGCTGAGGCGAATACCGCTCCGCTCGCCGATCCCGTAGATCGGCCGCGAGGGATAGTCACGGACGCGCCGGTTCCAGACGTTCAGATGCACGAGCATGTCGTTCGGGAAGCCGTAGCGCCGATAGATGCGCTCGAGGTCGAGCAGCTTGAGCGTCTCGAGGTTCACGGCCGTATACCCGGACTGCGAGTCGGCGATGTGCCAGTAGCCGGACGCGATCTTGGTCAGGAAGGAGAGGATCGCGTTCCCGATGTACCGGGTGCGCGGAATGAGGTTCCACGCCTGGCCGGTGAAGAGCCTGTTGGCCTTCGCGTAGTCGCACTCGCCCCTGCAGATTCCGGAGACGAGTGTCTCGAGGTCGTCGGGATCCATCTGGCCGTCGGCAGCCATCACGCAGGTGACGTCAACCTCCTCGGCAATCGCCCGCCGGTATCCGGTGACGATGGCCGCTCCGACGCCTTCGTTCTGCTCGTGGGCGATCAGCTCAACACGTGAGTCGGCGCCGCGCGCCCTCTCCGCTGTCCCGTCCTTCGAGCCGTCATCGACGACGAAGATCCGGTCGACGAACGCCGGGATCGAGGAGACCGTGGATCCGATCAGCGCCTCCTCGTCGTAAGCGGGAACGACCACCGCCACGCGCTTGCCGGCGACCATCAGATGGTCGGTCGATAATTGGCGCGCCTACGGGGACGGGTCAGACCAAGCCAGGGTGTGCCATCGCCCGCAGGCAAGGCTAGAAGCCTTGACAAGGGCGAGGGTGCGGCCTGGCGCCGCGGCTGGGCCGCCATCCGTAGGTGTGGTAATTGTCGATCGACCATCTTGCTAGGTTGGCGTGCGGCGCGACGCGACCAGAGGCGTCCAAAGAAGGGCCAATGCGATGCCGACGAGGAGGCCGATGACACCGCCGGCCACGATCGAGCTCTTCGGGCTCCGGGCCGGCACCTTGGTCGCAACGGCCGTCGTCAGGACTCGTCCCCGTTCGACCTGGCGGGCCAGCTCCAATAGCTGACGCGTCTCCGCCTGCTGCTCGAGGAGCTGGCCGCGTTGCTGCTCGAAGAGGCTCAGCTGGGTGCTCAGGATCAGCCGCTCGACCTGCGAGAGCCCCTGGGCCGAGCTGACCGCAGCGTTGTAGTCGTTGATCCGCCGCTCGATCAGCGCGAGCTCGCGAGTCTGGCCGGCGAGGAGCTCCTCCTGCGCCTTGATCTTCACGTCGACGTACCCGGAGGTCTTGTCGACCACGATCTCGGCGATCAGGTTGGCCGCCTCGGCGCTCTCGGCCCGCCAGGGGCCCCGAACACCGATCTCGACGAGCTGCACCGTGGTCGTTGTCGCCCGGGTCTGCGTGACCCCGACCTGCTTCGTCGAGATCCCGCGACGGAGCTGGCCTGGATCCACCCCAACCTTGCGGGACACCTCCTGCACGACCTCGTCGCTTCGCGCCACCTGACCCACGGTAGCCGGGTTCGTCGCGGGGCTCTGGATCGCCTGGTTCCCGGACGGCGAGAGCTGGTTTCCAGGGTAAACGGTCGCCCTGGCCTGGAAGACATTCCCGCCCCCGAGCGAAAGCAGATAGCCGATCACGGCTCCCACCACGACGGCGGCCGCGACAAGCCACCAGCGCCGGAGAATGGTCTGGCCGACTCCGGCCAGGCTCACCTCTCGCTCGGCCTCGAGATCGGTGAGCGGGCGCGGTTGGTCGCGCGCAGGCTCTCTCTCCGGGCGCATAGCGGCCCGACTCTACCAGCGCAGATCGGGCGCTCCGCCTGCCACTAGAGTTCCGCGGATGGCGATCGAGGGTGCCACGGTGGAGCTGGTCGCCGCCCTCGGTGGGGCCGCCGCAGCCGCAGCTCTCCTCGGCCGGAGCAAGTGGGTCGTCGTCCCGGGGCTCGCGACGCTCGCCGCCGCCGAGATCCTGCTCGGGCTCTCGCTCGTGACGCGAGCTGACCTCGAGCCGGCGGTCTCCTCTGCACCCCGGCTCGCCGCCACGGCGCTCGCTGCAGCCGCCCTACTCGCGGCGACCTTCGCCTTCTACCGCTTTCCAGCCTGGACTCCGGTCGCGCTTCTCGTTGCCGCGCCCTTCCGTGTCCCCGTCGGGTTTGCGGGAGACGACGTCCTGCTCCTCTTGCCTCTCTATTTCGTGTTGACGGCCGCCGTGCTGGCGTACGTAGTGCGGGTTCTGCGCGGAGCCGAGCTGAAGCCGATCCCGTTCCTCTTCGCCGGCCCGGCGGCCGCGTTCACGCTGCTCGCGGCGGCGTCGCTCTCCTGGTCGACCGACGTACACAACGGCACGATCGAGCTCGTCTTCTTCCTGCTTCCCTTCTCGGCGCTCGCAGCCGTTGTCGCGCGCTCGCCCTTCGAGCGCTGGACCCCTCGCGCCCTTGCGACCGCCCTCGTGTCGCTCGCCTGCGCGTTCACCGCAATCGGGCTCTGGCAACTCAAGAGCGGTGATCTTTTCTTCGCGCCGGATCTCGAGGTGAGTAACGCGTACACCACCTTCTTCCGGGTCACCTCCGTCTTCAAGGATCCGAGCATCTACGGGCGCCATCTCGCGCTCGCGATCGTCGTGCTCGTCGCAGCCCTTTGGCTGGAACGAATCGGTCTGCTCGCAGGAAGCGCGCTGGTCGCTTTCCTCTGGATCGGCCTCTATTTTTCCTACTCCCAATCGAGCATGGTGGCTCTCGGAGCGGGAGTCCTCGCGGTGAGCCTCATCGTCGCCGACGCACAGAGCCGGCGAATCGTCTTGGCAACAGCCCTGGCGTTCGTCCTCCTGGCAGTCCCGGTGCTCCTGGCCACCGGAAAGGACGACAGCCTGCGCAGGCTCACGAGCGGAAGGTCGGACCTCGTCGAGAACGCCGTCGACGTGATCCGGGAGCATCCCCTCGTCGGAGTGGGGATCGGGGCCGAGGCACGCGAGAGCAGGGAGCTCGCGCGGGCCAAGGGTAATCGAGTCCGCAAGCCCTCGCACACGACACCGCTGACCGTCACGGCGGAGCTGGGCGTCCTCGGCATGCTCGCATACCTCGCGTTTCTCGCAGGCGGTGCGGTGATGCTCCTCCGCACCTACCGCCAACAGGACCGTGCGCTGGGGCTCGCGCTCGGCGCAGCCTTCCTCGTCCTCGTCGTGCATTCGCTCTTCTACAGCGGCTTCTTCGAGGATCCACTCATGTGGGGCACGCTCGCCACGGCAGCCGCGGCCCTCCTCGCTCCGCTCGGTGTCGCCGCGCAAAGCCCTGCGGCGGCAGGCCCGACTGGGCTCGGACGCCCGGCGGTGGCAGGCCAACAAAGCAAGGAAGTCTTCTAGGAGCCTGGCGGCGCGACCCCGCCGCAGCCGCTGGCATACTCGGGAGAGGGCTCGCCCCCAGCCCGTTCCCCTATGCGCAAGAAAATCATCCTCGCTGCGGCTGCGCTCGTCCTGCTCCTGGGCGGCATCGCGGTCGCCGCGGTCATCCGAGCCAACGACCGGCCTTCCGGCGCGCTGGACACGGATCTCGAGGGGGTCTCCGTCTCGACCGCGAGCGAGACCGTGCCAGGGGAGTCGACGGTGGCGGAGACGACCACCGATGGCCAGCCCGCGGAAGAGAAGCCCCAGGAGGGACCCTGCTGGCTCACCTTCGGAGGGAACCCACAGCGGACCTTCGCCCGCACCGAGCTCCGGCTCGGCAAACCCGTACGTCCGACGGTCTGGGCTCGGGGAATGAAAGACGTCATGGAGTACCCGCCCAGCTTCTGCGACGGGAAGCTCTACGTGAACCTCGAGCGCGGCAAGACGGTCGCCCTCGATGCAAAGACCGGCCGAATCATCTGGACGAGGAAAGCCGCTGGCGCTACGGCTTCGACACCGGCGATCGCGGGCCCGATCCTGGTCGTCAGCTCGCACGATGGCAGCGTCTCCGGCCTCGCACGGTCGAACGGGAAGCGCCTCTGGCGCGTGCAGACCGGCGGCAAGGTGGAATCCTCGCCGGTCGTCCTCGACGACACGGCGTACTTCGCCTCGACGGATGGTCGCGTCTTCGCGGCGAACGTGAAGACCGGCGCGATTCGCTGGGCCTACAACGCGGGCGGGCGGATGAACTCGAGCCCGTCCATCTACGGCAACAGGCTGTGCGTCAGCACGTATACGGGCGCCGTCTTCTGCCTCCGCCGGGACAACGGGCAGAAGCTCTGGAGCACATACGTGAAGCGTGACGTCCTTCGGTACGAGAGCTTCTACGCGAGCGCGTCGACAGACGGGGCCCGCCTCTACACGACATCGCGGGCGGGCAAGGTCGTGGCTTTTTCAGCACGGACCGGCCGGGTGATCTGGACACAGCAGATGGGCCCACTCGGATACGCAACACCCGCGATTGCGTACGGGCGGGTCTACGTCGGCTCGTACGACGGGATCATGCGCGCATTTCGCGCCACCGATGGAGCTCTCATGTGGCGCCACTTCGTGGGCGGCCGAATCCACGCGCCGGCGCTGATCGTCGGCAACCTGGTGCTCTTCTCGACGCTGGACGGGAAGACGTACGCGCTACGGGCGTCAGACGGACAACAGGTGTGGCGCTTCAACGCGGGGGAGTACGCCGTCGGCATCGCCACGAACCGGCACTACTACCTGTCCCTGAACGGGCTCCTGCTCGCCATCCGGGGGGCGAACTCCCCGAAAGATTAGAAGGGCCCAGGGTAGTGGCCGAACCGCCGTGTCGTCGAGCCCCGCCGCTCGCATCGATGCGGCATCCGTGGTCGCTCCGATAGCGCTGCTTGCCGGCGACGTGCGTGCCGCCTACACGAGCACAGGGTGCCGCGAGCGCCAGAGAGGCGACCGCCGCAGCCCGTAGCTGACCGCTCTGTAGGCACCGGTCCGGGCGCGGTAGGACGCGAGCTTCGCCCTCGAGGCCGCTGTCGGCTTCCCCGTGGTAGTGAGCTCGTAGCCGAGTCTTTGCAGAAGCTCGCCGGCCACCGCCTCGAAGCCCCTGACGTCGGCCGCGCCAACGTCGCGGCGCCAGTTCCTGAGCCCCGGTGTGGGCGGCCGGCCGAGACTCTGCTGGTGTGGCTTTCCGGTGAGGTCGATCTGACCCGCGTAGCCAAGCATCGCCGGGTCGTAGGAGAGCCCCGCGAACTCGGCGATTCCCTCGAGATGCCGTTCCGGGCTCTCGACGAGGTCTTCATAGCGCACCTCCAGGTAGCGGCTTGTCCCCACCCGACCGCCCAGAGCCTGGGCCGCCTCGACTTCGGTTCGCCACTGGCAGGCGAAGTCGGCGACGGTCGTCGGGTGTGCCCACGTCTTCGTGACGACACCCTCGGGCATCTGTAGGAACGAGAGAGCGGCGTCGCGACCGTCCCGGATCAGGTGGACGTACCTGGCCTCCGGAAAGAGGCGCTCGAGAAGCGTCAGATGCCGCATGTACATCGGCGTCTTGTCGCCCCAGCGCCGCTTCCCGTGCACGGCTGCGTAACTCTCGTAGACCGCCCCGATCGCATCGCCAACAGGCATGCCGGGGCGGAGACGGCGGCGGACGTCCTCCGCGTCGACCCCCCACTCGAGCAAGGTCGGAATGCGCCGCAAGTCGTCCACGAACGCATCCGGGTCGATTTTCCCTGCATGCCTGTCCGCAAGCTGCGGAATGAAGTAGGACTCGTCCGGCACTGCGAGCTCCGGGTTTCGGTCGAGCATCACCCGCAGGAGCGTGGTGCCTGACCGGCGGACGCCGAGGATCAGAAGAGGCGCACTCATTCGGCGGGCGCAGCGAACGACGTTTTCTCGCGTGGGACTGGCACGGGATCACACCGTACAGCCGCGCGTATCGGGGCAGGTCGACAGTCCTCATGTCGCCTATCTTGACAACCGCGCCGGACGGCGCTATCCTCTCTTCTGTTTACGAATAAGACAACGGAGGAGGCAGCATGGGCAAGCACAGCTTGCTGCTGCCGGTCCTCCTCGCGTTCCTGGCCGGCGCGTCGCCCGCGCACGCCTGGACCTGGCCTGCGAGCGGGCCGGTGTTGCAGCACTTCAGCTACGACGGTGACCCGTACGCCGCGGGTCAGCACCGGGGAGTCGATGTCGGTGGGGCCGCGGGAGAGCCTGTGCTCGCACCTGCGGCGGGCAGCGTCACGTTCGCCGGCACGGTGCCCGGCGGCGGACGCACGGTCACGATTCGAACGCCCGACGGCCTGTCGGTGACGCTCCTCCATCTCGGAACCATCACGGAGGTCAAGGGCGCTTCTGTCGCCGAGGGCGCACAGGTGGGCACGCTCGGGTCGAGCGGGGCGAGCGAGTGGCCCAAGCCCTACGTACACCTGGGGATCCGCCACGCTTCAGACGCAGGCGGCTATCTGGATCCCGAGAGCTTTCTGCCACCCCGGATCTCGGCCCCCGAGACCGCCGAGGAAGCCGAAGCCGAAGCCGACGACGACGCTGAGCCCGCGCCCTCCGAGAGCCCCGCGGCCGAACAAGCGGGGCCAGCTTCGGGCCAAGCGTCTCCGGTAGCCCCGGCGCCGCCACCCGAGCCTGAAGGCGAGCAGAGCCCCGCTGCCGCCCACGCGCCGGCGCTTGGAGTGGCTGCCCCGGCTTCCTCGCCGTCGAGCGCCGTCGGCGCACTCCATGCGGCGGAGCCCGGTATCCGCGAGCCGACTGGGCTCCACACCGCAGGGACGAGCCGGCGGACACCAGGGGTTGCCTCGCCTGGCCTGTCTTCGCTCCGACCCACCGGGACCCGATCCGTCGAGCAGCTCTCACTCGCCGCGGCAGCAGGCCGTCGCGAACCTTCGACCCCGCGAGGGGTGTGGGCCGCGCGGCGGGCTCCTCGAGTACATGGCTCGCGCGCGGTCGCCGGATTCATGGCCGCACTTCTCGCGGGCCTCGTTGCTTCCGGCGGCTTCGCCGTCTACCGGTTTGGTCGAGGGCGCAAGGATGGGGACCCGGTCTGGGATCCGTCGTTTGCGGTGCCCGACTTCGTCCCTTCCTGGTGGCTGGAAGGTGGGTGCGTCAGTCGGATACGTGTGGTCGGAGTGCCCGCTCGTAGATCTCGAGTGTGGCATCGATCACCCGGTCCCAGCCGCACGTGCGAGCGACGCGCCTCCTCCCTTCAGCGCCAAGCTGGGCCCGGAGGTCGGAGTCGGCGAGCAGGCGATCGATCGCGGCGCGGAGCGCGAGCGGATCTCGAGGAGGCACGAGGAGTCCTGTGACCTCATGCTCGACGAGCTCGGTGAGCCCGCCCACCGCACTCGCCACGACGGCCCGGCCGTGCGCCATCGCTTCCGCACAGGCGAGCCCGAAACCCTCCCGTCGAGAGGGGCACACAAAGACTGCGGCCCTGTCGTAGTGGCGAGCGAGTTCGTCGCGTGAGACGAATCCGAGTGCATCCGGCACCTTGGCGCGAAGCGGACCGTCGCCTGCCACGACAAGTCGAAGGCCTGCAGCGGCCGCTAGAAGGTCTTCGATGCCCTTCTCCTCAGACAGCCTCCCAGCGAAGAGAACCTCCGGAGGAGTGGCCTCCGGCTCCGACGTCGTGGGGATCTCGACGCCGTTCGGGATCACGCGCGGGCTCGACGCGCCCAGCTCGCGCGCCTCCCCGGCGAGCGAGTCGGAGACCGCGATCACCTCCCGGGCTCGGCGAAGCGCTGCCCGCGCCAGCGGCCGGGCGTGCCGGGCAAGAGCGACGTCGGTCCCGTGCAGCGTGACCACGAACGGCTTCCCCGAGAAGGCGGCGACGGCCCCGGACGGAAGCCAGTGCGCATGCACCAGCTCAGCATCCCGCGCCGCCTTGCGGACCGCCCGCGTCATCGCGGCGACGAGGAGAGGAGCTGCCCAGGGCTTCCGTCGGAGATTGTTGGCGATTCCACCTGCCTCGGCAAGCCCGAACGAGCCGAAGACGGCCGGCGAGACGACGTCGATCGCGATACCGCGCTCGCGCAGGCGCTCGACCGCCTCGGCGACGAAGCGTCCACTCGGATCATCGTCGTGGCGTGGATAGGACGTCGTGAGGACGACGACTTTCAACGCCGCGCGAAGACCATCGGCGCGGCCACGATCAGCATCGCGAAGACGAAGAAGTAATACATCTGCATGGTCAGATAGAAGGCGTTCGACGCCATCGTCCCGAACAGCGCCGCAGTCAGTCCCCAGGCAAGTGGCCGCACCCGCAGGGCGGCGCGGTCGCCTGCTTCTGACAGCGCGCTCCCGACGCGGCGCAGGGCTCCGAGCCGGTCGACGAGGTAGCCCAGGTAGACGACGAAGAGCGCCGTGCCCACGATTCCGGTCTCAGCGAGCAGGGCAATGTAGTAGGAGTGCGGGCCGAAGTTCGACCGCCCGGTGACGAACTCGTAGTAGACAGCGAATGTGTTGAGCCCGAGGCCGAACAGCGGGTGCGAGCTCATCGCCGGGCCGACGAGCTCGTAGATCTGGAAGTGCGACTGCGCCGAGCTGCCGCTGAGCTGCGTCCGGGAGTTCAGAACGCCCTGGAAGAACGCCGTGCGCTGGGCGACGACGACGCCGAGCACGAGCGCGAGCACTCCCAGAGGCACGAGCACCCGCGGGGTAAGGAGTAGGTGGCGGTAGGGAATGAGGAGTACGGCTAGGCCAACGCCGATCCCCAGGAGGCCACTCCGAGAGAGCGTGCTCAGCTCGACGATGGAGAAGAAGATGAGGAGAGCCGCGACTGGGGTCCGGAGGCGGTGCCCTCGCTCTAGCCGCAGATACAGCGGCAGCAGTACGAGGAGCGGAACCACCAACATCACACCGAGGTGGTTCGGGTCGAGCGTCAGGGCGTTGACACGGTAGATGTTCAGGGCATCGGAGACGCCGAAGAGGTTGATTCCGCCCCGCTGGTAGGCGCCGATCGTCCCGAGGACCCTCTCGTCCAGGTTCCCGCCAGACGTCTCGGCGACCGCAAGCTGGAGCAAGCCATAGGCCCCGTTCGCGACCAGCCCGGCAACGAACCAGCCAAGCGTCTGCCAGTAAAGCCTGGACGGGTGGCGGCCCAGATGCGCGACCGCGGCGATCAGGAAGAAGAAATGGACGATGAACTTCGCGAGCCCCTTCACGAACTGGTCCCGGTCTAGGGCGGTGTCGAGGTTGAAGAACCCGACCAGGTACACGAGGAGGAACGCGAGGAGAAAGGCGCACAAGACGGCTCCGGTCCGCGGCACCGACCAGTCCCGACGCCCGATCCGCGAGACGGCGAATGCGATCACAAAGAGGGTCGCGGAGACATCCGAGATGCTCACGTCGAACCCACCGACCGTCC
>Ga0222623_10000848_pt1 | contig 10141 bp, 12 predicted proteins | sample PLMtaG_FD_177336 | JGI IMG/M metagenome (GOLD analysis project Ga0222623, IMG submission 177336) | Groundwater sediment microbial communities from an aquifer in East River, Colorado, USA - PLM2_30_coex | ecosystem: Environmental > Terrestrial > Soil > Riparian zone | place: USA: East River...
GAACTCGACAGCTTCCGGCCGCGGCTCAACGGTCGTTAGGTCGACGACCGCACCCTCGGCCTTCGAAACGATCTTCTGGGTGACGACGAGGACGTCGTCGGCGCGGAGCGGCAACAGGTCGCCGCGCCGTTCCAGCGCGTCGCCGAGGATCGCCGCCAGATCGTCGCCGAGCGCGATCTCGGGGATCCCATCGAGCGCGATGGCCTCGACCTTTCCCGCCTCAGCGGGCATCGGCCGCCCCCGTTGCGAGGGACTCGACGAGGAGCAGGTCGTCCGGCGTATCGATGTCGACCGACAGCGGACCATCGAGTTCGACGTAGCGGGCGCCCGACTCTTCGGCGCAGGCGGCATGGGCCGCTCGGCTGTCGCCACCGAAGCCGAACTCGATCGCGTCAGGCGGGGCGAGGACCAGCCCGTTCGTGCCTCGGCCGTGGCGGTCCGGGGCAAGGACGACGAGTGGCCGCTCGGCCATGACCGACAGCGGGGCGATGAGCTCGGCAAGGGCCGCCTGTGAGATGAGCGGGATGTCGATCGGCACGACGACGATCGCGTCCGCGCCGCCCGCGATCGCATCGTCGCGGGCTTCGCGCAGGCCACGATTCAGGCCCTGGCTTCGCTGGAGCATCGTCCGCGCGCCGAGCCGTGCAGCCGCAGCGAGGGCCTCACGATCGGGGCTGACGACGAGCGTTTCTGCGATACCGGACGTCGCGAGGGCCGAGCGGACGGTTCGGTCGAGCATCCGCTGTACGAGGTCCCGCCGCTCCTCGGCATCGAGCGTCTCACCGAGTCGAGACTTCGCGCCCTCGAGCCCGCCGACAGGGACGATCGCCACGACGCGCGGCGCGGCTGTGTTCGGGGTTGAAGCTGCGTCCATCGCCGGAATGCTACCTGTCAGGCGGGGAAGCGGACGAAGGCGCCGGCGATCGACCAGATCGCGAAGCCGAAGAGCACCACCCCCGACACGCGGTTCACCCACACCAGCCCGCCGACTGAGACCCGCGTTCGAAGCGCCGACACGACCGAGGTCAGGATCAGCCACCAGCTCGCCGACCCGCAGAAGACCCCAACTGTCAGCAACGCGGCGTCGGCGCCGCCGCGTCCCACGACACCGAGCCCCGCGAAGATCGCGGCGAACGAGAGGATCGTCATCGGGTTCGTCATCGTCAGGCCGAAGATGGAGGCGAAGGCCCCGATGAGACCCGGTCGATCGTCGGCGACCGCGACCTCGTCGGGCCGGCTCGTGATCGTCCGCCAGGCGAGCAGGATCAGAAACAGGCCGCCGATGAGCCCCAGAATCTGCCGCCCGCCGACGAGGATCGACGTGACGGCTGTGAGCCCGAAGGCGGCGATCCCGCCGTACGTCGCATCGGCCGTCGCGACACCGAGCCCGGACGCGAGGCCGTAGATCCGGCCGTGGGCGAGCGTCCGGCGGATCGTGAGCAGGCTGATAGGGCCGACCGCGGCGGCGATCGTGAAGCCGAGAACGAGGCCTCGGGCAAAGAGCAGGGGGTCCATATCGATCTCCTGGGCATAAGAAAACACCCTCGGGGCTTGTCCGAGGGCGTTCGTTCCGTTCAAGGTCGACGCGCCACCTGGGCGCGCGTCGCTCAGGCCGAGCCGTCCCTCGTCTGGGACTGCTGCTGGCCGCGAGTTACCCCTGTCTCGGCGACGTCCATGGCGGCAATGTGAGACAAGCGCCGTCGTGTCGTCAAGTCACCGCGTCCACGAGCATTCACGCGGTGCTCCCGCGATGCCGTCGGTTGCATCACCGGGGTGGCTACCCCGGGCGGTCCATCCCGCGAGATATGCAACCAACGGCATCAGCCAGACAGGCGAATGACTTCGCGTGCGCTGGTCAGCGCTCGGCGGCCAAGGCCAGGCACTCAGCGGCGAGGCGGGCACGGGCTGCGTCGTCGGTCATGATCGTGTCGGTGACGTGCGTCCGGAGGCCGAGAGCATCGATCGCCGGCGCCAGGTGGGCGTCGATTTCGTCGAGGACGAAGTCCGTGGCAAGGGCTGCGTAGATCCGGGCTACACCGAGGGCACTCGACTCGTGTCCGAGCGACGCGAGCATCCGATCGGCCGGGCCCTTGAGTGCCTTGCCGCCGACAATCCCCGACACCGCGACGATCCGGACGCCGCGCTCCCGGGCGCGGTCGAGGGCCGCCCGGATTTCGGCCACCTGGAGGATCGGCCCGACCGACACGATCGGGTTCGACGGCGCGATCACGACCAGGGCGGTGGTGTCGAGCACCTCGACGACACCAGGAGCGGCGCCGGCCGATTCCGCGCCCCGGAACCGCACCTCGTGGACCTCCGGCTCCTGGTGGCGGGCGACGAAGTAGTCCTGGAACTCGAGCCAGCCGTCGTCGGTCTTGACGTCAGTTCGGACCGGGTCGTCGCTCATCGGCAGGATCGTCGCCCGGACGCCGAGGGCCTGCTGGAGGCCCAGACACACCTCTGTCAGACCGGCACCCGTTCGGAGCCGGGCGTTCCGGGTGATGTGTGTCGCGAGGTCGCGGTCGCCAAGCCGGAACCACGTCGGCTCGCCGTAGCGCTCGAGCATCGCGGCAGCGCCGAATGTTTCGCCCTCGATGCCCCAGCCGAGCTCCCGGTTCGCGATCCCGGCGAGCGTGTACATGACGGTGTCGTGGTCGGGCATGACGAGCAGGCCGTGGCGCTCGAGGTCGTCGCCGGTGTTGACGACGACGGTCAGGCGGTCGCCGATCTGTGCCTGGAGCCCGTGGGCAAGTTTGGCCCCTCCGACGCCGCCGGCAAGCGCGACAACCGGGCCGGCGGTGGGGCCAGGCTCAGGCATCCGCGAGAAGGGCGTCGACCTCGCCGATCCGTTCGATCGTCTCGCGGTCGTACGGCGCGGGCAGCCGGACGATCACCGTGCTGAAGCCGAGGTCCCGGTACGGCCGCAGCCCGTCGGCCACGGTCGCCGGCGAGCCGAGAAGGACCGGCACCTGGCCGATGTCCTCGGCCCCGTTGTAGGCGAGCAGACCGTCGAATGCCGCCTGCGCCTCGGCCGGGTCGTCGCGGATGACGATCGGGAAGCTGATCGTCAGTTCGATCTCGGCGCGGTTGCGCCCGACGTCGGCGCAGTGGCCATCGAGAATCGCCAGCTTCTCCGTGACCTCGCCGACCGTTCCGGCCGTGTTCCAGGCGTCGGCGCGGAGGGCCGTGGTCCGGAGCGTCTTGCGGGGGCCGGACCCGCCGATGAGGATCGGCAGCTTCGCCTGGATCGGGCGCGGCTCGCAGAGTGCGTCGGTCATCCGGTAGAAGCGGCCCTCGTGGGAGAACCGTTCGCCGTCGAGGAGGCGGCGCATGAGCATGACGGCCTCGTCGAGCCGGTCGAGCCGCTCCCCGACGCTCGAGCCGAAGTCGATCCCGAATGCCTCGTGCTCCCGGTCGAACCAGGCGCCGCCGATCCCGAGCACCGCTCGGCCGCCGCTGACGTTGTCGAGTGTCGTCGCGAGCTTGGTCGTGAGGCCGGGGTTGCGGAACGTGTTGGCGCCGACCATCAGCCCGAGTCGGATGCGGCTCGTCACAGCGCCAACCGCGGTCAGCGTCGACCAGCCCTCGAGAATCGGTTGCTCCCACGGCCCGAAGATCGCGAGAAGGTGATCCCACGTCCAGACCGAATCCCAGCCGTTCAACTCGGCCGCGAGGGCCGCGTCGCGGAGCTCCGGCCAGCTGGTGCGCTGGGACCAGAGCTGGGCCCCGAACCTCATCGCGTCCCTCGCATCCCTGTCAGTCGCCTTCGACGTGGTCGTGGATTCCCGTCGGCCGGAGGCGGAAGCTCACCCGGCGCTGCGTGCGGAACGTGGCGATCGACTCCTCGGCCGCCGCCGGGTCGCGGTTGTAGCGGCGGGCCATCGCCGCGATGTCGGCCTGGGCTTGGTCCTGGTCGTCGACGACCTCCACCGTCCCGGTGAGCCCGACCCAGGACTCCTCGTCGGAATCCGTGACCGCGATCGAGATCCGTGGGTCGCGGCGAAGGTTCGTCGGCCAGCGGCGGCCATCGAGGCTGTTGATGACGATCGTGTCGCCGTCGAGCAGGAACCAGATCACGGCCTGGCGCGGAGCGCCGTCCGCGTCGATCGTGGCGACGACGGCGTAGCGGGGCTCGGCGAGGAAGCGGCGCACATGATCGGGTAGGGAGGTTGTCGCGGGGAGAATCATGCCGCAGATTCTACGCGAGGCGCCGGGGTGAGTTGCTACGCTCCGCCCATGGTCATCTACGGCTGGCTTCGGCGGCCGATCATCCTCGCCACGAAGAACGATCTCTGCGCCACGTGTTCGCGGGTGGGACCGCACGCGATCGTGCGGATCGTCAGCTGGATCGAGGTCTTCTTCATCCCGATCGTGCCGATCTGGTTCAGCCACCAGCTGATCTGTGGCAACTGCGGCGCGAGCCGGAAGCTCGGCCGGCGGCAGGTAGCGGATGCGCTGAAGTCCGGCCGCCTGCCGCTACCCGCCAGGGCTGAGCATCGCGAATACGCGAACTGGGCGTTCCAGGAGACCGGCCGCTCGCCGCAGGAATCGGAGCTCGACCCGATCGAGATCAACCCGTCGAGGGGAGCATGGGACCGCTATCTCAAGCTCTGGCTGCTGATCGTCCCCTCGGTGATCGTGGCGCTCGTGATCGTCTCGATCGTGAAGTAGGGCGAGCCGCGGCGCCGTCCCCCGCGGCCGCCGGGCGGGCTACTTCGCGTGGACGGTCCTTGGGCGCGGCTTCGGAACGGCAGCGGCGACTTTCTGGGAGACCTTGCGGGACACGGTGCGGCGCGCCGCGTCCAGGCGCAACGTTTCCATCCGCCGCGGCGGCAGGGGCACAAACGACGGTTTGCCGATGAGATAGCCCTGGCCGAGATCGACCCCGAGGCTCGTCAGCATCGCCAGGTCGCTGCGCTTCTCGATGCCCTCGGCAAGCAGCCGCGCGCCGATCCTGCGGCCAAACGAGACAAACGCCTCGACGAGGGCCTGCTTCGCGTCGTCCCGGGCGATGCCGTGGGCGATCTCGCGGTCGATCTTGATGATCGAGGGATGGAGGGCAGCGATCAGGGTGAAGCTCGCGTAACCAGCCCCGGCGTCGTCAATCGCGAACCCGAACCCGAGCCGGCGAAGGGCCTTGACCTGCTTCATGAGCGGCACGACGTCCGACACGGCCTGCTGCTCGGTGCATTCGAGGGTGATGTTGCGGGGCGAGAGGCCGGCGGCGTTGACCATCGCGGCCAGGGCCTTCGCCTCGAACTGGCTGTCGAGCAGGCTGGCAGGCGTGAAGTTGATCGCCAGCCGGAGTGATGGCAATCCGGCCTCGCGACGCGTCCGCTCGAGCTCGCCGGCCCTCGCCAGAATCAGCCCGACGATGAAGGCGTCGAGCTCGATCGAGCGATCGGTGTCGATCGCCGCGTGGACGATCGCGGTGATCGACTGCGGGAGCATCGGCATGTTGGGCCGGAAGAGACATTCGTACTCGTAGAGCGTGCCGCTGGATAACTCGACGATCGGCTGGAAGGCGATCTGGTGAACGTTCCGCAGGCTGAAGAAGTAGTCGAGCGTCTTGGTCTGGATGACCTGCGTCGACGGCGCCATCCCGATCCGATCGGCCAGACCCGACAGCAGGACGGCCTCGGACAGCGCGGTGATATGGCGCTCGCCTTCCGGCAACGACGTGTCGAGGCTGGCGATGCCGTAGGCCGGCGAGCGAACTTGGGCCGCGATCTCGGCGGCGAGGGCATCGGTGAGCTCCGCGGCTGGCCCGATCACGACGGTCCCCGACTCGAGCTCCAGGACCTGGCCATCGTCGATTGCCTGGGCGAGCCGGTGCGCGAAACGAATGTCGCGAGACCACAGCAGCCGTTGGGGGCCGGTCGCCTTGGTGGCTGAGAAGAATCGCATGGGATCCAAGCTTGTTCGCGGCGGGGTTGCGTCAGAGCGCGGGTCTGGGAGCCCGCACCGCCTATTGTGCCCGGTCACCCGGGACGATCGATGTGCCAACGGTCCCTTTGACCGACGGGACCATCGTCACGCGTGGTCCCTCACGCGAGACGCTCGCCGGCCCGGATCGCGATGTCGAGGCGGTTCTCGGGCGGAGCGAGCGGGCACGCCCATTTCGGGTCGAACGCACATGACGGCTGGAAGGCGAAATTGAAGTCGAGGATCAGGGTCCCGCGCTCCGCGTCGCCCCCGAGGTCCGCGGACTTGGCCGAGTCGAGGAGATAGCGGCCGGCGGCGTACGTCTCGTTGCCGCTTGTCGCATCCCGGAACGGCAGGAAGATACCGCCCGCGTAACCGGCCATCCAGTACACACCCAGGCGCCGCGGGCCGGCCGCGAACGGGACTTCCACGTGCCCGATCCGGCTGAACGACATCGTTCCGCCGGCGCTGACCGGGAGCTCCATCGCGAGACCCGCGAGGCCCGCGAGACCCGTTGGGCCACCGGCCGCCGGCACGGGCGGAGCGTCGTCGGGTGCCACCGCGACCTCGAATCGCAGGGAGGGATCGGCCGGAAAATGCCGAGCGTGGAACGCCAGACGCAAGTCGAGCGGCACCGGCGACTGCGGGTGTTCCCGAAAGAGGCGCTCTCGGGTCGTCCGCCAACGCTCGAGCGCGGCGGGGACGTCGGTCGCTGAGAGCACGCGGACCTCTGCGTAGAGGTCGGCGATTCGGCGTCGCCAATCGGCCAGTTGGAGGGTCTCCGCGAGGCTCCGACCCGCGTCGGTGTCGGTCGCCATCAGGTCCGTCGGCCGGCCGCTCGGTAGAGCATGATCCCGCCGATCGCGATCAGGAAGATCGGCCAGATGTCCCGCCAGTTGATTCGCGGCATCTCCAAACCGAGCGTCTGGTCGAGCAGGTACCAGACACCGATGACGACGAAGATGGCCCCGATGACGATCGAGGGGACGTTCGACTGCCGCTGCTTCGGCGGACGCCAGTCGGCCCGGTCGGATGGCTTTGGAGCAGGGCTCGGCTCAGGGCTCGGCTCGGCGGGTTCGGTCATGGGACGTACCCTCTCTGCGTGGATCGTCATCGTATCGGTCCCGGCTAGAATCGCTCCGGTCGGCGGCAATCGGGACAGGAGGTTCGAGCGTGGTGGATCTGGCGGAGATCGGCGTGTTCGGCGGCAGCGGCTTCTATTCGCTCCTCGACGATGTCCGCGAGATCAAGGTCGACACGCCGTACGGCCCACCGTCCGACTCCTTTTTCCTGGCGATGGTCGGCGAGCGCCGCGTGGCGTTCCTGCCACGGCACGGCCGGCGGCACACGATTCCGCCCCACAAGATCAACTACCGGGCCAACGTCTGGGCGATGCGATCGCTCGGCGTCAAGGCGGTCATCTCGCCGTGCGCCGCGGGATCGCTTCAGCTCGCGGTCAAGCCGGGCGACTTCGTCGTCTGCGACCAGTTCGTGGACCGGACCAGTGGCCGGGCCCAGACGTTCTACGACGGCCCGATCGTGACGCACCTCTCGTCGACCGAGACGTATGACCCGGCCCTGCGACGGATTGCCGTCGACGTCTGCCGGGAGCATGGGATCGAAGTCCACGACGGCGGAACGGTCGTCGTGATCGAAGGCCCGCGCTTCTCGACGAAGGCCGAATCGAAGTGGTTCAGCGACGCCGGCTGGGAGGTCATCAACATGACCCAGTTTCCCGAGGCCTGGCTGTGTCGCGAGCTTGGGATGGCGGTCGTCAACATCGCCCTGATCACCGACTATGACGCCGGCGTCCATGAGGGCACAGAGGCCGTCGACGCCCGATCGGTGCTCGAGGTCTTCGCCCAGAACGCCGAGCGGATCCAGAAGGTCGTCCTGGACATGATTGCCCGGTTCCCCGCGGATCTCGACTCGCTCGGCGCGCTCGCGGCCCTGGAGTTCACCCGCGGCGATGGTCACGTGACGGCTCCAGAGGACATCCGCCTGTTCCGGACCGGGCTATAGGGGAGTGCTGGCCGGAATAGACGAGCCAGTGAGCGAGCGCCTGCCGATCGGGGTGGTCCTGGGGTCGATCGGGGTCGATATCGGCTGGTGGCTCGAGAGCGCCAGGCGGCTCGACGCGGCCGGGTACGCGGGCGTCTGGTCGTGGGACCACTTCGTCAGTCGGGGGGTGAAGACCGATCCGGTCCTCGAGGCCTGGACGACGCTGACCGCGGCGGCGATGGTTACCGAGCGGGTGACCGTGGGGACGTTCGTGACGAACGTCATGAACCGTCACCCGGCGGTGCTCGCGAGGATGGCCTCGACGCTTCAGGCGGCAAGCGGCGGGCGGTTCGTCCTCGGGATCGGGATCGGCGGGCATCCGGCCGAGCATGAGGCGTACGGCATTCCCTTTCCGGAACCCGCCGAGCGGGCGCTCCACCTCCGTGAGGCCATCGGCGTGCTGCGGGCGCTCTGGTCGGGCGGCCCGGTCTCGCTCGGCGGCCGCTTCTACCCGCTCCTGGAAGCTCACGCTTATTCGATTCCCGAACCGCCGCCGCCGATCCTCGTCGGAGCCGGGACGCCGGCCGGTGTGCGCCTCGCCGCGGAGCTGGGCGATGGCTGGGCCGCGGAGGACGACACGTTCACCGACCTCGAGCCGCGCTACCGGGAGGCTCTCGACGCCGCAGGCCGCGAACGTTCGCAGCAGCGGGTGGTCCTCGGCTTCGGTGGCAAGCGCAAGAAGGGCGCCGATCCGCTCGCCGCCGACCCGCTCCTCGTCGCGCCGCGGGAGGAGCTCGCGCGCTGGTTCGACGCCGGGGCCGACGATGTCCTCCTCACTGCTCGGTCAACGGCCGACGTCGACGCCCTGATCCGCGCCGCCGATCGGTGGTAGGCGGGCCCAGAACGGCAGGACAGCCCGGTAGCGACGTTCGTGGCACGATGGCCCCGCGATGACCGCCCCGACATCCAGCCCGTTGACGCACGGTGCCCCGGCCGAGAAGACCCACCCCTGTGCCCGCTGCGGCGCGCCGGTCGCCCTCGACGTCGGCCTGTGCGAGCGCTGCAATCCGCTCGGGTTGAAGGACTCGGCGAGCTCCCAGGTCCACGGGACGATCTTCGTTGCGGTCGGGCTCGCGATCGTCGGCCTCGCGATCCTCGCCCGCTTCGCGGTCTCCGGCATCGGCCCGTTTCCGGCGGAGGTCCTCGACGTCCGATCGGCCGATGGCGGCCTGACGGTCTCCTTGCGGATCACCAACGAGGGGTCGAGCGCCGGTTCGACGACCTGTCGACTCATCGACCCGGCCGCGCAGGGCAGCGGCCGATCCGCCTTCGTCCTGACGTCGCGAATCGCGCCCGGCGCGACCCTCGAGTTCGATCACACGGTGACGGACTTTGGGTCCGAAGTCCGGCCGCTCGCCGTCGACTGCGCTGCGCCGTGACGGTCCCCGTCTCGCCGAGGCCGACGACCGCGCGTCCGCCCAGCGAGTTCGACGACGATCTCGCGTTCGCGACCGCGATCGTCGTCACGGCCGGCCGGCTGATCATGGATCGGTACGAGCGCGTCGAGCGGGTCGACTACAAGAGTGCTCGCGACATCGTGACGGAGGTCGATCACCTCAGCGAGGAGCTGATCATCGATGCGATCCGGGCGCGCTTTCCAGACGATGCGATCCTCGCCGAGGAGTCGGGCGCTCACCCAGCGAGCAAGGGCGAAGCACCGACGAGCGGGACCGGCCGCGTCTGGATCATCGACCCGGTCGACGGGACCGTGAACTACGCCAACGGCATCCCGTTCTTCTGCGTGTCGCTTGGGCTCGCGGTTGACGGCCGGCCGGCCGCGGGCGTCGTCCTCGACCCGACTCGGAATGAGCTCTTCGCGGCCACGGCCGACGGCCCCGCGACGCTCAACGGCCACGCGATCACGGCGTCCGAGAAGGACAAGCTGACCGATTTCGTCATCCAGATGTCGCTCGCGGGCCGGTCCGCCTCGACGCGGGCACGGGCGGTCCGGAAGGAGATCCGGATCTCGCGGTCGATGGGCTCGTCGGCGCTGGCACTGGCATATGTCGCGAACGGCCGGTTCGATGCCTTCATCCAGCAGGGCGGCATGTCGAACTGGGATATCGCCGCGGCCGGCCTCATCGCCGAGCGGGCGGGAGCGACGGTGACGAGCATCGACGGCGGCGCCTGGTTCGACATCGGCCGCGGGGCCAGA
>Ga0222623_10000849_pt1 | contig 10131 bp, 11 predicted proteins | sample PLMtaG_FD_177336 | JGI IMG/M metagenome (GOLD analysis project Ga0222623, IMG submission 177336) | Groundwater sediment microbial communities from an aquifer in East River, Colorado, USA - PLM2_30_coex | ecosystem: Environmental > Terrestrial > Soil > Riparian zone | place: USA: East River...
AGGAGCTGTTCCTGGAGCGCCTTCGTCGCCGTCGCCACCACGACCCGCTTCCCGGAGACGAGCGCCGGGACGAGGTAGGCCAGGCTCTTCCCCGTGCCGGTCCCGGCCTCGGCCAGCAGGTGCTCGTCGCCTTCGAGCGCGTCCACGACCGCCTCGGCGAGCGCAGCCTGGCCGCCCCGGGGCTCGAAGCCCGGAAGCGCCGCCGCCAGGCGGCCGGAGGGACCGAAGAAGTCGTCCATGGGACCCGCGAGCCTAGTTCAGGCTCCGGCCATCATACGGAACGTGTGTTCGCTTTTCTATTGACCCTTGAAGACAGGAGGACGCTTGTCGAGGAAGGCCTGCAGGCCCTCCCGGGCGTCCTCTGTCTCGAAGAGTCGAGCGCAAAGGTCGAGCTCCCGCTCCAGCCCGCGCTCGAGCAAATCCTTTGCGCTCTCGTCCAGCAATCGTTTCGATCCCGCCACGGCCACCGGCGCGAGCGCCGCGATCCGCTCGGCCAAGCGTCGGGCCTCCGCCTCGGCGTCGCCCACCACCCTGTCGACCAGACCAAGCCGCAGGGCCTCGTCGGCAGCGACCAGTTCGCCGGTGAGGACGAGACGACGCGCGGCCCGGGGCGCCAGGACGGAGAAACCGTTCGAGATCGAGAGGCCGATGGCCACCTCGGGACAGCCGAAACGGGAGCGCGGCGTCGCGACCCGTATGTCGCAGGCGTAGGCGAACTCGAAGCTCCCGCCCACGCAGACCCCGTCGATCGCGGCAACGACGGGCTGCGGCGCCGCGACCACCTCGCGCGTGAGCCGGTTGAAAGCCTCCAGCGTCCGCCGCCATTCCACGGCGTCCATCGCCGCTGTCGCGGCCAGGTCGTCCCCTGACGAGAAGGCACCGCCTTCGCCGAAGCAGACGATCGCGCGGGCGTCACTCGAGCCGGCCTCGGCCAAGAGATCGCCCAGACGGTCGAGCGATTCCGGGTCGAACGCGTTCAGTCGCTCGGGCCGTGACCAGCGGATCCACGCCGCCGACCCTTCCCGCTCCAGCCTCACGCCGGGGCCTCCTCACCGTCGTAGACCCGGTACAAGCGCTTCGACTTCGCCTCGGAGCGGGGGAGCGTGGCGGCGGAGATCTCGCACGTGAAGTCGAGCCTGGCGCGGACTGCCTGGGCGAGCTCCCGCTCGCGCCCTGTCACGCCCTCGACGAGGATCCGCACCGGAGGCTCGACCGGAAAGCTGTCGAGCACGATCGCGAAGCGGTCGACCCCCTGCTCACGCATGAGCTCCTCGACCGCGCTGGGGAAGACGTTGATGCCGCGCACCCTGAACATGTCGTCGCTCCGGCCGACGACCCGGAAGCGGAAGCCGGTGCGCCCGCACGGGCAGTCGACCCCGAGGATCTCGGCAACGTCGCGCGAGCGAAAGCGAATGAGCGGCGCGGCCTCGCGGTAGAGGTGCGTGAAGACGAGCTCGCCCCTCGCGCCTTCCTCCACCGGAACCCGCTCCCCGCTTTCGGGTTCGATCAGCTCCACAAGCGCGGCGTCCTGGCCCGAGAAGTGGAGGCCGGCTCGCTCCTCGCATTCGCCGGCCAGCGTCCCCCAGACTTCCGAGAGGCCGTACGTGTCCCCCACCTCGGCGCCCCAGAGCTCCTCCAGCCGCTTGCGCGTGGCCGCGATCTGACCGCCAGGCTCGCCGGTGACGACGAGCTTCGCGAGGCCGAGCGAACGAGGATCAAGACCGCGCTCGGCGGCCGTCTCCGCGAGATGCACCGGGTAGGTGATCGTGGAGAAGAGCACCGTCGGCCGCAGGTCGCGCCAGAGCTCGAGGAGGCGCGCGCTCTGTCCGAGCCCGACCGGGATCATCGCCGCCCCGGTCGACTCGAGGGCCGCGTGGTCCGAGACGCCTCCCGTGTAGAAGCTGTAGGAGAGACAGTGGAGGACGGTGTCGTCCGGGCGCACTCCGGCCGCCCAGAAGGCGCGGGCACCGACCTCCGCCGAGGTGGCGACGTCCCGTTCCGTGTACGGCATCACCAGGGGCTTGCCCGTCGTGCCGGAGCTCAGGTGCATTCGGACGATCTCGATCCCGTCCACGCAGACGTAGTCGCCGTAGGGCGGGCTCTCAGCCTGCGAGGAGCGCAGTTCCTCCTTCGTGGTGAAGGGGAGCCCCGCGAGGTCCTCCAGCCGCTCGACGTGCTCCGGGCGGACGCCTGCCTCCTCGAGCTTGCGCCGGTAGAAAGGCGACCGCTCGTAGGAGCGGGTGATTTGCTCGGCGAGCCGCTCCTCTTCGAGTCGACGAGTCCATGCGGGCGGCATCGTCTCGATGCGCTCGTCGAAATAACGCGCCCAGGTTGTCACGCCCGATTAGCGTAACGCGTGGGATGACTCCGCTCCTGGCCGGATTCGTGCTCGGCTTCAGCGTGGCCGCCAGCTTCGGCCCCATCAACCTCTTCGCACTCTCGTCGGGACTTCGCTACGGGTTCTGGCCGGCTTACGGCGTGGGTGTCGGCGCAGCGGTGGCGGACGGCTCCTATGCGTTTCTGGGAGGGCTGGGCGCCGCGGCGCTCGTCACCGGCGGCGCGAAGGGCTGGTTCCAGACACTCGGGGGCACCGCGCTGGTCTTCATCGCCGTCGGAATGGCGACCCGCAGGCCGAAGGAGCGGGGCGAGCAGCGGGCGGCTCCAGGCTTCGGGCGCAGCTTCACGGTCGCGCTCGGCGCGACTCTGGCCAACCCGATCACGGTCGTCTACTGGACGGCCGTCTTCGCCGGGGCCGTGCCCAAGCTCGAGGTGTCGCGGCTCGAGGCCCTGACGCTGCTTCCGGCGGGCGTCGTCTGCGGCACCGTCGCCTGGGCGACATTGCTCGCCCTCGGAAGCGCCTTCGCGCGGCGCTACGTCAACGAGCGCCTCCTCTCCCGGCTCTCGTTGGCCTCGGCGCTGACGATCGCCGGCTTCGGCGTCTGGTTCATCGTGAGCGGCCTGCGGACAATCGTGTGATAGAAAGTTCGCACTTTGCGAACTTCTCTCCCGGAGCCGCTTGACGGACCCGGGAGTGCCCCTTTAGGTTGGCGCTTGCCAGATCCGGTAAGCCTTCGGGCTCGCCGGATTTGGCGTTTTAATGCCATAGTTCTGCTGCCCCACCGCAGCAGTCAGGAGGACCCAATGGGATGGCTCGACAAGCTGATGGGCCGCGGGAAGCAAGCGGCCGGCGACGCGACGGGCAACCCGAGCATGCGTGAGGAGGGCCGTCACCAGGAGGCCGCCGGCGCAGCCGAAGACCGCGCGTCCCAGCACGAAGACACGGCGCAGGCAGAGCGCCAGCGCGAAGCAACCGAGCGCGCCGAGTCCGACAACCCCTAGCGTAGAGGGCGGGCGGGACCCGCCCTCTACGCTTTTTTTGAAGTCCGTCCGACCCCCTCTGTAGCGTTCGTCGGTCCATGACCGACATCGCTTTTTTCATAGTTCTCATCGCCGGCGCCGCGGGCGTTATCTGGCTCGCCCGCACCGGCCGTTCCCTGCTCGAGCAGCGCTTCGGCAGCATGGAGGACAAGCTCGACCGCCGGCTCGGCGACGTGGAGACCAAGGTCGACCGCCGGCTCGACGGGCTGGACGGACGACTCCTCCTGCAGCAGCAAAGCGCCGGCCAGACCGCGACGCAGATCGCCGAGAAGCTCGAGCGCGTGCAGGGAGCAACCGCGCAGATGCTCGCGCGCGCGAACGACCTCGCGCGGCTGGAGCAGGCCCTGCGGCCACCCAAGGCGCGCGGTGGGTTCGGCGAGCTCTTGCTCGGCAATCTCTTGCGGGACATGCTGCCCGCCGACGCCTACTCGCTGCAGTACGGCTTCAAGAGCGGCGAGCGCGTCGACGCGGTCATCAAGATCGACAAGCTCGTTCCCGTCGACGCCAAGTTCCCGCTCGACAACTTCACTCGTCTCGTGGACACCGAGGACGAGGCCGAGGGGGCGTTGCACACGAAGGCGTTCGAGCGCGACGTGAAGATCCACGTGGATGCGATCGCGAGCAAGTACGTGCGGCCCGCGGAAGGCACGTACGACTTCGCGCTGATGTACCTGCCGTCGGAGTCGGTCTACTACGAAGTCGTCTGCTCCAAGAGCGAGACGCTCTACCACTACGCCCTCGAGAAGCGCGTCTTCCCGGTCTCGCCGACGACCTTCCACGCGTACCTCCATGTGATCGCGCTGGGACTGAAGGGCCTCCAGATCGAGGAGCATGCCAAGGAGGTCATGGCGTACTGCAGCGGCCTCGGGAAGGACTTCGACCGCTTCCGGGCAGAGTTCGACACGCTCGGCAAGCATCTGGGCAACGCGCAGACGAAATACGGCGAGGCCGACCGGCGGCTCGGGAACCTCGAGCGTGACCTCGAGCGCGCGACGGAGTGGGAGCGCGCAGTCGAACCTGTCGAGCCGGTGACGCTGCAGGAGCTTCCGCGCGCGGCTGACGCCGCGTAGCCGCCCGGTTAGGTGTCGATCCGACCGGGTAGTCGGACGCTGTGAAGCCCGACCCGATCGAATCGCTGCTCGAGGGAATGCCGCTCCCCGCCCGGAGGGACGAGATCGTCGAGCACGCTGAAATCGAGGGCGCCGACGACGACTTGCTCGCCGCCCTGCGCGCCCTCCCCGATCGCGAATACGACACGGCGGACGACGTCGGCGAATCGCTCCACCCCGCCGGCGGCCCTGGCTGAGCGCCGACTCAGGCGGGCGCCGGCTGCTGCTCGCGGAGATAGCGGATCAGCCCACCGGCGACGACGATCTCCCGTTCGCGCGGAAGCAGATCATGGGCGAGGACGATCGTTCCGTCCTCCCGGATCTCGCAGTCGAGCTCGTCCTCGCCGCTTGCGATCCCGTGCAGGCCTGAGATCCGCCAGGTCTGCCCCAGCTCGGCCTTGTCGTAGTCGGACTCGTCCGTGAAGAGGAGCGGCACGATCCCCTGCGCGATCAGGTTGCGCCGGTGGATGCGCGCGAAGCTCTTGGCGATCACCGCGCGCACTCCCAGCTGCAGGGGCGCGAGAGCAGCATGCTCGCGGCTCGAGCCCTGGCCGTAGTTGTGCCCGGCGACGATGAAGCCTCCGCCCCACTCCTTCGCCCGCCGCGGGAACTCCTTGTCGCGGTGCTGGAACGTGAACTCGGCGATCGCAGGCACGTTCGAGCGGTAGGCCATCACGGTCGCGCCGTCGGGCGAGAGCTCGCCCGTCGAGATGTCGTCCGGCGCCACGATGAGAACCCGCATTTCGAGCTCCTCGGGGAGCGGCTCGTGCATGGGAGGCGGCTTGATGTTGGGTCCGCGGGGAATCTCGATCCCGGCTGCCTGCTCGGCCGGCGCCGGCTCGAGGATGTGCTTCTGCACCACCTCGGGACGCGCGGCCGGACGCGCGGGGATCTCGACGTCCGGGAGCTCACGGGGATCGGAGATGATCCCCGTCAGCATCGCCGCCGCCGCGACAGCCGGGGAACAGAGGTAGACCTGGTCGTCCGCGGTGCCGCTGCGCCCGGGGAAGTTGCGGTTGAAGGTCCGGAGCGACGCCGAGCCCGAGGGAGGCGCCTGCCCCATGCCCACGCATGGTCCACAGGCCGGCTCGAGCATCCGAACTCCGGCGGTCAGCAGGTCGACATACGTCCCGCTGCGCGTGATCTGGTCGAGGATCTGGCGTGAGCCCGGAGTCGCCGTCGACGACACCAGCTGGTCCGAGATGCGGCCACCTCGCAAGACGGAGCCGACGAGCGCGAGGTCCTCGTAGGATGAGTTGACCGACGAGCCGATGCAGACCTGGGCCAGCTTCGTCCCGACGACCTCCTCCACCGGAACGACGTTCCCCGGGCTCGAGGGCTTAGCGACCAGCGGGACGAGCGCGGCGAGGTCGATCTCCTCCTCCTCGTCGAAGTCGCCCTGGGCGCCGGTCGGAAGCTCGACGTAGTCCTCCGCGCGGCCCTGCTCCTCGAGCCACACGCGCGTTTGCTCGTCCGAGGGGAACACGGCGCCGGTCGCGCCGAGCTCGGCGATCATGTTCGCGATCGTCCCTCTTTCCGTGTACGAGAGCGTCGCCACGCCCGGCCCGCAGAACTCGAACACGCAGCCCCGGCCGCCGCGCACGCCGCGGCGACGGAGAAGCTCCAGGATCACGTCCTTCGCCTGGATCCACGGGCGCGCGAGCTCGTTCTCGAGGTGAACGCCAACGATCTTCGGGCAGGGGAGCTCGAACGGGTGCCCGGCCATGCAGACGGCCACGTCGAGCCCGCCCGCTCCGATGGCGATCATCGCGCAAGAGCCGGACTGGGTGGTGTGACTGTCCGCGCCGACGAGAGTCTTGCCCGGCGCGGCGAACCGCTCGCAGTGGATGTAGTGGCAGATGCCGTTGCCGGGGCGCGAGAACCAGGCGCCGTACTTGGCTGCCATCGCCTGGAGGAAGCGGTGGTCGTCGGGGTTCTTGAAGTCGATCTGCAGGATGTTGTGGTCGACGTAGACGACCGCGGTCTCGACCTGGACGCGCTCGACCGCAAAGAGCTCGAACTGCATCATCGCCATCGTCCCGGTCGCGTCCTGGGCGAGCGCCTGGTCGACGCGCAGCCCGATCTCCGTGCCCGGGACCAGCTCGCCGCGAACGAGGTGCTCCTCGAGGATCGTGCGGGCAAGCGAGGCCATTCGACCCCAGTTTAGTAAGAGCCCTTAGTAGCGGAGAAGCGCCCCGATGCCCTCGAAGGGATCGAGGTCGCGGTGGTGCTGCACGGCCCAGACTCTTCCCCCGTGGATGAGCGTCTGGTGAACGGCGAGGTCCAGCCCGTCATCCGAGCGCTCCATGCTCGTCCCATCGAGTGGACACTTGCCGCCCTCGGCCGAGACACGGCCGCAACGCGGGCAGCTGGCGGCCGGTCGGTTCGCGCCCTCCTGGAAGAGGAGGAGTTCGACGCGCTCGTCGGAGGCCGCCTCGAGCGTCTGCTCCCACCCGCCGGCAGCCCGCCCGTTGCGCCCCATTTCCTCTCGCCAGCGCTCGAGAACCGCCTCCTCCTGCTCGTCACGCCAGCGCTCGAGCACCGGAGTTGCCAGCTCCAGGAGCTCCGGCGGCTGGGCATGCGCCTCCGCGTGCGTCCAGCCGACGATCGCCGCGTGGGCTTCCTTGGAGAGCAGATCGTCGAACTCGGCGCGAGTCTCCTCCGTGGCGAGGACCACGACCTGGGGATGGTGAAGCTGCCGGATGAGCCGATCGAGCCCGTCTGCAACCTCACGCAGGTGGTCCTGGACGAGCTTCTCGATGTGGCGCTGGTAGCGCGGCTGCGACCAGCCGCCCTGATCATGCTTCCCCGGCTGGTCCTCGGTGTGATCCGCGATCTCATCGAGTCGGCCAGCATGCAGGCGGTAGAACTGGCCGCGCTCTCGTCCGACGACGACCACCAGCGCGCCTTCCCCCCGACCGACGAGGGGAACGAGCGGCGCGAGATAGAGCTTGCGTCCAACCTTGGCGTCGTCCGGGACCGCCTCGGTCAGCGCAAGCGGCCTCCAGACATTGTCGAGGCCGGCGCAGAAGATCGCCAACCCGTGCGCGCCGTCGCGCGTGAACTCGCGCTCGTAGTACTCGCGGATGCGATCGAAATCGGCCCTGAGGCCTATTCGCTGGTCGTGAGTGAGCTCCCGGCGGTTCGCTCCGTCTCCCCTGCCCGCCTCGTCGAGAAGCGAGTGAAGGCGGGTCGCGGCGTCGGCAGGCGTCGGCGTCAGACTGGGATCGAGATCGAGATAGAGGCTCACGGCGCAGCCCTTCTCGGCCTCGAAAGCGGCGAGATCGCGGAGCTCCTCCCAGGTAATCGTTCGCGCCAAAGGCTCCCCTAGAGTCCTTTCCGCACGTCTGGGAACCTACACAATTGGAACAACCGGCCGACGAATGCCGTTTACTACTAGTGAGGAACCGGAAACCGGAGGAGAAGTAGTGAGCACCAACGAAGTGCGCGAGATCATCGTCATCGGCGGCGGCCCGGCCGCATATACAGCCGCGCTCTACAGCGCGCGGGCGAATCTGAACCCGCTCGTCATCGAGGGCTTCGCCTGGGGCGGCCAGCTCATGATCACGAGCGATGTCGAGAACTACCCGGGCTACCCCGACGGTGTCCTGGGTCCCGAGATGATGCAGGACCTGCGCCGGCAAGCAGAGCGCTTCGGAACCGAGTTCCTGACGGACGACGTCACAAAGGTCGACTTCTCCGAGCGGCCGTTCCGCGTCTGGGTCGGAGACGACGAGTACCGTGCCGAAGCGGTCGTCGTCTCGACCGGTGCGAACGCCCGCCAGCTCGGGCTGGAGTCGGAGAAGAGGCTCCAGGGCCGCGGCGTCTCCTACTGCGCGGTCTGCGACGCTGCTTTCTTCAAGGAGAAGGAGATCGTCGTGGTCGGCGGCGGAGACTCCGCGATGGAAGAGGCGACCTTCCTCGCGAAGTTCGCGTCGAAGGTCACGGTCATCCACCGCCGCGAGAGCTTCCGCGCCTCGCCGATCATGATCGACCGGGCGCGCGCGAACGACAAGATCGAGTTCCTGCTCGACTCGGTCGTCGAAGAGGTGCTCGGCGAGGAGACCGTCATGGGCGTCGTCGTTCGCAACCTGAAGACCAACGAGCGAACAGAGCTCCCGGCCGACGGCTTCTTCGTCGCCATCGGGCACGACCCGAGCACAGAGCTCTTCCGCGGCCAGCTGGACATGGACGAGGGCGGATACATCGAGACGAAGGGGAAGACGACCGGGACGAACGTCGAAGGCGTCTTCGCCGCCGGGGACGTGCAGGACCACGTCTACCGCCAGGCCGTGACGGCCGCCGGCTCGGGTTGTATGGCAGCGCTCGACGCGGAGCGTTTTCTGGCAGCCCAGGAAGGGCGGCCCGAAGCGGCGCTCGCCGCTCCTCGTAGCTGATAGACGTTCGAGCAATGCCTTACTTCATCTGTCCGAACTGTCGGCGCCGGTCGATCGACCACGACCGCCTCGAGGATCTGACGAACGAGGCCGTCGGTTGCGCGCACTGCGGCTTTGGCTTCCTCTTTGAGCTGCTGGACGACTACTACCCGGCGCCAGGCACCGGTTTCGTCGTCTGCGACCAGAAGAGGCGCATCCTCGCGCTCGGGCAGGGAGTCTTCGAGCTGACCGGCTTCCGCGAGAAGGACGTCATTGGGCTCGACGTGACGAAGGCCTTCTCGCTCGAGTCCGACGGAGACGCCAACCCCGCCGACATCGCGCTCGAATGGGGCGTGCGCCAACTGGGAAAGAGCATCTCGATCCGAACCCGCTCGGGCGTGACGAAAATTGTGAGGGCCGACTTCTTTCCCGCCTACGACGAGGACGGCGGCCTCCTCGTCGCACTCATGCCGCGTCAGGCGGCCGGCAACTCCTCCTGAACGGCCGCGAGCCGTTCCTCCACCCAGGCTTGCAGCTCCTCGACCACGGCGACAGACGCCGCCAGCTCTCTGATCTCCAGGCGAATGGCGTGCGCCTCGGACCCGCCAAGCAGGCCGAGCGCCTCGAGGCGGACGACCGAGCCCTCGCCGAGCGCCCGCCGGGCTTCGCGTTCGATCGCCTCCTGCCGTTGGCGGCACCTGGCCCGCTCGAGCTGCGCGGCGAGAGTGGCGGCCCGAGCCGCGAGCTCGTCGGCGTAGAGGGCAAGGTCGACCGAGCGCACGGCAACGACGGTAGGGGGACGACGCACACGAATGGCGCGCGAAACGCGTCGATTCAGATACGGCTCGAAGGACAAAGATCGTTGATCATGCAGTCCTGACACCGAGGCCGCTGCGCGATGCAGACCCGACGTCCGTGCCAGATGAGCAGGTGTGGGAAGCGGGCCCAGTCTTCCCTGGGCACTAGCCGCATGAGATCACGCTCGATCTTCACGGGGTCGTGGTGTCGGGTGAGGCCCAGCCGCTGGGACAGGCGGCGAACGTGCGTGTCGACGACGATCCCTTGTGTCACCCCACGCTCGGCGGCCACGACATTGGCCGTCTTCCGGCCCACTCCCGGCAGGCGAACGAGGTCCTCGAGTCGGGTGGGAACCCGCCCGTCGAACTCTTCCACGAGGACGCGCATCGCTCCACGGAGGTTGCGAGCCTTCTGGCGGAACGTCCCCGTCGGCCGGAGGTCGGCCTCCAGCTCGGCCTCGGGGACCGCAA
>Ga0222623_10000851_pt1 | contig 10128 bp, 6 predicted proteins | sample PLMtaG_FD_177336 | JGI IMG/M metagenome (GOLD analysis project Ga0222623, IMG submission 177336) | Groundwater sediment microbial communities from an aquifer in East River, Colorado, USA - PLM2_30_coex | ecosystem: Environmental > Terrestrial > Soil > Riparian zone | place: USA: East River...
GGGTGGGCGGTTCAGAACATCAACGCGATGCAGGTTCACCTCGGACGGTGGGTGGACACCAACCTGCCGAGGACAGCCCGGATCGCGGCGAACGACATCGGGGCGATCGCCTACTTCTCACGCCGTGAGGTCATCGACCTGATGGGGCTCGTGACGCCGGAAATCATTCCCTTTCGACGGCGGGGGGAGCCGGGAGTGATGCGGTACCTGAAGGAAGCGTGTCCGCAATACGTGATCATCTTCCCGGCGTGGTTCCCGCAGATTGCCTCGAGCACGGAAATGCTCGAGCCTGTCTACCGCGTACGCCTGGAGCGCAACGAGGTCGCGGGTGCAGCGGAAATGGTCGTGTATCGCCTGGCGCGGTGTGCGGTATGATCGTTGCGTGCGACGAGTGGCGCTGCTTTTCCTGGCCGTTCTGCTCGTGCTCGGGCGACCGGCGACCGTCGGCGCCCAGATCTACCGCTGGGTCGATGACAATGGCGTGCCCCACTTCGCCGATGGAATCGGCAGTGTCCCCGACCGCTATCGCGCGCGCGCGGTACCGTTGGGTCTCAAGAACGCACCGGCGCCCGCCCCGTCCGCGCCCGACGCCGGTGGCGCCAAGCCCGGCTCATCGGGCGGAACGACGATCCAGTTCACCCCCGGCCAGCGGATCATGGTGGACGTCAGGATCAATGGCAGCGCAGCGGCTCGGCTGCTGCTCGACACCGGCGCCGACCGAACGCTCATTAGCCCCCGCGCGCTCCAGGCAGCCGGGGTCCGGATCGCGGCGCCAGCGGCCACGGGCCAGATCGTGAGCGCGACGGGAAGCGAACAGATCCAGTTCGTGGTCGTCGACAGCATCGAGATCGGCGACGCCCGCGTCGGACGGATGCCGGTGGGCTCCTACAACTTACCCGCCACGGATGTAGGCGATGGCCTGCTCGGGCGCGATTTCCTCGACCAGTTCAACGTGAACATCGACTCCAGCCGGGGCGTGGTGACGCTCGCGCCCAAGTAGCTCTCGCCCGCCCTGTGATACCATGACGCTCCGGGTCATGGACTACAAGGCCACGCTAAACCTGCCGAAAACGGCCTTCCCGATGAGGGCAAACCTGCCGAAGAGCGAGCCCGAAATGCTCGCGTGGTGGGATTCTTTCGGAATCTACAAGCGCCTGCGAGAGGCGGGCGCAGACCGGCCCCTCTGGATCCTCCACGACGGCCCGCCGTACGTGAACGGCCACATTCACATGGGCCACGTCCTCAACAAGGTGCTGAAGGATATCGTCGTGAAGTCGCGCACGATGCTCGGCTTCAACGCCGCGTACGTGCCGGGCTTCGATTGTCACGGCCTGCCGATCGAGCATCAGGTCGACAAGGAGCTCGGTCTGGACCGGCCCGGTGTCGACGTGCGCCAGGCGATGAACCCCGTCGAGAAGATCGCCAGGTGCCGCGAGTACGCCCGCGGCTTCGTCGACATCCAGCGCGACGAGTTCCGGCGGCTCGGCGTCTTCGGCGACTGGGACAATCCGTACTTGACCATGGCGCCCGCCTACGAAGCGGTGATCGCCCGCGAGTTCGGCCGCCTCGTCGGACGCGGTCTCGTCTACAAGGGCCTGAAGCCGGTTCACTGGTGCATGCACTGCAAGACCGCGCTCGCCCAGGCGGAGGTCGAGTACGAGGAGCAGCGCGCGCCATCGGTGTACGTGAAATTCCCCCTCGAGACCATGCCGCCGGCCCTCGCGGCCGAGCTCAAGGGGCGCAACGCGTTTGCCGTGATCTGGACGACCACGCCATGGACCCTGCCGGCGAATCTCGCGATCGCGGTGGAGCCCTCGCAGAGCTATGTCGCACTCGACGTGACCGGTGAGGTCCACGTCGTGGCCCGCGCGCGGCTCGAGGACTATCAGCGCGTCCTGGAGAGAGCTTCGAAGGGCACCGTCCAGGTCACACCGGTCACGGTGGGGTTGCACGGCTCGGACTATGTGGGGAGCACCTACCGGCACCCCTGGATCGATCGTCGCGGACAGATCGCAGGAGCCGACTTCGTCGCCATGGACACCGGCACCGGGCTCGTCCACATCGCTCCCGGCCACGGCGAGGAGGACTACGAGCTCGGACGGGCCCTCGGCCTCAAGATCTACAACCCCGTGGACGACGACGGACGGTTCGTCGCCGAGGTGGAGCACTTTGCGGGGCTGACGGTCTGGGAGGCGAACCCCAAGATCGTCGACCTCCTCCGCGATCGGGGCGCCCTGGTGGCCGAGGAGATCCTCGACCATACCTATCCTCACTGCTGGCGCTGCAAGAACCCGACGCTCTTCCGTGCCACCGAGCAGTGGTTCGTGGCCCTCGACCAGCAGAGCCTCCGCACGCGCACGCTCGACGCCATCCGGCGCGACGTGCGCTGGATCCCCGCATGGGGCGAGGAGCGCATCTTCAACATGATCGCGCATCGGCCGGACTGGACGCTCTCCCGCCAGCGCGTGTGGGGTGTGCCGATCGCCGCCTTCTACTGCGCCGGCTGCCAGGCGGTGCTGCTCGAGCAGGCGGTCATCGAGCACGTCGCGCAGATCTTCGGTGGCGGCCGCGGGATCGAGGAGTGGTACCTCCGCGGCGAGGAAGAACTGCTGCCGCCGGGCACACGGTGCCGCCAGTGCGGCGGGTCGGTGTTTCGCAAGGGCACCGATACCCTCGACGTGTGGTTCGACTCAGGCTGCAGTCACGCGGCGGTGCTGGAGACGCATCCCGATCTCCGGTGGCCGGCCGAGCTGTACCTCGAGGGCTCCGATCAGCACCGCGGCTGGTTCCATTCCTCGCTGCTGGAGGCCATGGCCACGCGCGGGGCGCCCCCCTACAAGAGCGTGCTCACGTGCGGCTTCGTGATCGACACCGAAGCCCGCAAGATGTCGAAATCGGTGGGGAATACCGTCGCTCCAGAGGAGCTCTTGCCGAAGTACGGCGCCGAGGTGCTACGGCTCTGGGTGGCGGCGGAGGACTACACCGATGACATCCGGGTCTCGACGGAGATCCTCGACCGGTTGGCCGACGCCTACCGCCGCATCCGGAACACGTTTCGATTCTTGCTCGGCAACCTCGGCGACTTCGAGCCGGCGCGTGACCGGCAGTCCTACGCGCGACTGGACGAGATCGATCGCTGGATCCTCGACCGACTGGCGCGCCTCATCGGCCGGGTCCGGCGCGCCTACGAGGAGTACGAGTTCCACACCGTCTTCCACAGCGTGCATAACTTCTGCGCCGTCGATCTCTCCTCGCTCTACCTCGACGTCATCAAGGACCGACTCTACACCTCGGCGGCCGACGACCCGCGTCGACGGGCGGCTCAGACGGCGTGCTACGACATCTTCGCCGCGCTCGCGCGGCTCCTGGCGCCGATCCTCACCTTCACCTCCGAAGAGGCGTGGCGCTACCTGCCGGGCGTCCGCACCGAGAGCGTGCACCTCGAGCGCTTTCCCGAAGCGCCGCGCGAGTGGCTCGACGATGCGCTCAAGCGCGACTGGGACCGGCTCCTCGAGGTGCGCCACGAGGTTGCGAAGGCGCTGGAGGCGGCGCGTGCCGAGAAGCTGATCGGGAGCGCGCTCGAGGCCGCAGTGCGGATCGCGCACGCTCCCGAGGACCTACCGGCCCTTCTGCGGGCCAAGCGCGATCTCCTGCCGACGCTCTTCATCGTGTCGCGGGTCGATCTCGATCGCGCCCAGGCCCGCGCGAGCGTTACCTACGAGAGCCAGGACATCCCGGGTCTCGTCGTCGGCGTCGACCGTGCGCCCGGCGCGAAGTGCGAGCGCTGCTGGATGCGCAGCGAGCGCGTCGGCGAAAACGCTGCGCATCCCTCGCTCTGCGAGCGCTGCGTCCCGGTCGTCCTCGCGCGTGGTGGTACGAGCTGAGCGTCTGCGAGGCGAGCCGTCCTGAGCGGTCCCGTATCGGGCGCGTCGTCGCGATCGCCGGTGGTGTCGTCGTCCTCGACCAGATCGTCAAGCTGATCGCGCTCGACCGCCTGACACTGGGCGTCCCCGTCGTCGTGGTCCAGGGCCTGGTCGCGCTGACGCTCGTCAAGAACCCGGGCCTCGCCTTCGGCCTCCTCTCCGGCATCCCGGAGGGCTGGCGCTGGGTCGTGGGGCTCCTCTCGCTGGCGGCGCTCGTCGTCCTGCTCCGGGTGGCGCTGCGGATCCTTCCGAGCGGCGGATGGCGCGAGCAGTCCGCGATCGGCCTCATCTTCGGCGGGGCCGTCGGTAATCTGATCGACCGGACGCGCCTTGGCGCCGTGGTGGACTTCGTCGACGTCCACTTCCGCGGCTGGCACTGGCCGGCGTTCAACGTCGCCGACTCGGCGATCACCGTCGGCGTGGCGGTGCTGGCGCTCGGGATGCTCGCCGATCGATCACCCTCCGCTCCCGTCTGACCCGTGACGGTGCTCACGGTCGAGCCCGCGTCGGCCGGCGCCAGGCTCGATCGCTGGCTCAGCGCCCGGCTGACCGCTCTCTCGCGGGCCCGACTCCAATCTCTGATCCGCGACGGCCTCGTCCGGGTCGACGGCTCGGTGTTCAAGGCTGCCCATCGGCTCCGCGGAGGCGAGAGGATCGAGATCGAGGTCCCGCCGCCCATGGAGGAGGAACTGACGCCCGAGCCGACCGCGCTTTCCGTCCTCCACGAGGACGAGCACGTGCTCGTGGTCGACAAGCCGGCCGGGATGGTTGTCCATCCCGGCGCCGGCCGAGCGCGCGGCACGCTCGCGGCGGCGATTCTCGCCCACGCGCCGACCACCGCAGGCGTCGGCGGGCCCCGACGTCCGGGAATCGTGCACCGGCTCGATAAGGACACGTCGGGACTTCTCGTCGTCGCCAAGACGGCACAGGCGTACGACGCGCTCGTCGCGCAACTCGCTGCCCACACGGTGACGCGTCGCTATCTCGCGGTCGTCCATGGATGTGTCCGCGCGAACGAGGGCATCGTGGACGCGCCGATCGGGCGCCATCCGACGGACCGGGTCAAGATGGCAGTTCGCCCGGTCGGCCGTGGCAAGCGGGCGATCACCCGATATCGGGTGCTCGAGCGGTTTGCACACTTCACGCTGCTCGAAGTTCGCCTGGAGACGGGGCGTACCCACCAGATCCGTGTCCATCTGGCGTCGCTTGGCCATCCGGTCGTCGGCGACGAGGTGTACGGCAAGCCCCACTCGCGGCCGCCGATTGCGCTTGACGGCTATGCCCTCCACGCCGCGGCGCTCGCCTTCGTCCATCCGGCTTTCCGGAAAGTGATCGAATGCTCCGCCCCCGTGCCGGCAAGAATCGAGCGGCTCCTGTCTCATCTCCGCAACAAGGCTTTGACGGCCGGCTTTCAGGGCAAACCCTGATTGTGGCTCTCGAGCGACGATGTAGAATGAAGGCTACCCGATGGACAGACTGACGGCCGTCATTCTCGCCGCGGGAGAGGGCAAGCGGATGCGCTCGCGGCAGCCCAAGGTGCTCCACCCTCTCTGCGGCCGCGCGCTGATCGCCTATCCGCTCCGCGCAGCGCGGACCCTCGCCGACCGCATCGTGCTGGTCGTCGGGCCGAACGCGGACGACGTCGTGGAGCTGGCCGGACCCGACGTCCGCGCGGTCGTCCAGCGCGAACGACTCGGCAGCGGTCACGCCGTCCTGCGGGCCAGGTCCGAATGCGTCGACGGCACCATCCTCGTCCTGCCGGGCGACATGCCGCTTCTGTCCGTCGAGACCATCGAGCGTCTCGTCGCCCACCACCGGAAGAGCCGCGCCGCCGCCACCGTGCTGACGGCCGTTGTCCCGGAACCCCAGGGCTACGGGCGCGTCCTGCGCCAGGGGGGGCGCGTCAAGCGGATCGTCGAGGACCGCGACGCGACCGACGCTGAGAAGAAGATCGCCGAGATCAACACGTCGGTCTATTGCTTCGCCGGTAGGCGGCTCTGGCAAGCACTCGGCAAGGTCCGTTCCGACAACGACCAGGGTGAGTACTACCTGACGGACGTGATCGGCGTCTTGTCCCGGGCCGGGGCGCGCGTGGACGCGGTCGTGACATCCGATCCCGGCGAGGCCGTCGGCGTCAACGACCGCAAGCAGCTCGCGGCGGTCACCGCGATCCAGCGCCGCCGCATCCTCGACAGGCTGATGGAGGGGGGCGTGACCATCCTCGATCCGGCCAGCACCTACATCGAGGACACGGTCACGGTCGGGCCGGACACGACCATCCATCCCCAGGTGATGATCGAGGGGCAGTCGGCGATCGGCAGCGAGTGCGTCATCGGCGTCGGCTGCCACGTGAGCTCGTCCCGGGTCGGCGACCGTGTGACGCTCAAGCCGTACTGCGTGTTGACGGAGTCGGTGGTCGAGGACGCGGCGACGCTCGGTCCGTTCTGCCACCTGCGGCCGCTGTCGCACGTGGGGCCCAAGGCGAAGATCGGCAACTTCGTCGAGCTGAAAAAGTCGAGGATCGGGCGGGGGTCGAAGGTGCCACATCTCTCCTACGTCGGCGATGCCACGGTCGGCGAGGATGTCAACGTCGGCGCCGGGACGATCACCTGCAACTATGATGGAGTCGCCAAGCACAAGACGAAGATCGACGACCGCGCCTTCATCGGGACCAACACGAGCCTGGTGGCGCCGATCACCGTCGGCGAGGGCGCGTACATCGGCGCGGGCTCGACGATCACGAAGGACGTCCCACCGGGAGCGCTCGCGGTGGGACGCGCCCCCCAGGTCGTCAAGGACGGCTGGGCCGCCCGGAAGGCCAAGAAGCGCGAAGAGCACCGAGGCTAGCCATGTGCGGAATCGTCGGATACGTCGGCGACAAGAACGCGGTCGGCATCATCGTCGAAGGGCTGAAGCGACTCGAGTATCGGGGCTACGACTCCGCGGGCATCGCGGTGCTCCACCACGGCACGCTCCACGTGCGGCGCGCCGCCGGCCGGATCAAGATGCTCGAGGGGGTCCTCGGCGAACGGCCGCTGACCGGCGCGCTCGGCATCGGCCATACGCGCTGGGCGACCCATGGCCGGCCGTCCGAGGAGAACGCCCACCCCCACACCGACTGTGACGGCACGCTCGTCGTCGTCCACAACGGGATCATTGAGAACTACCTCGAGATCAAGGAGCGCCTCCTCGCCGCGGGCCACCAGTTCAGGTCGGAGACGGACACCGAGGTGATTGCCCACCTCATCGAGCACCATCTCAGGGCGACCGGGCGGCTCGACCGGGCCGTGAAGGCGGCGCTCAGCGAGGTCACCGGCTCGTACGCGGTCGGCGTCATCTCGACCGCCGCGCCCGATCGGCTCGTCGCCGCCAAGCAGGGCGCGGGCAGTGTCGTCGTGGGGCTCGGCCAGGGGGAGATGTTCGTGGCCTCCGACATTCCGGCGATTCTCGCGCACACGCGCGATGTCGTCGTGCTCGAAGACAACGAAGTGGCCGTCGTCACGGCCGACTCCGTCGAGCTGTCGACCCTCGAGGGCGAGCCGGTCCGGCGCGCTCCGGTCCGCATCCTGTGGGATCCGATCATGGCCGAGAAGGGCGGCTATCGGCATTTCATGCTCAAGGAGATGCACGAGCAGCCGCGGGCCATCACCGACACGTTTCGCGGCCGGATCGCCCCCGAGACCGGCAACGTCGTCCTGCCCGACGTGAACCTCGCCCCCGACGCCGTGCGCGCCGTCGAGCGGGTGGTCCTCGTCGCCTGCGGGACCGCGTTCCACGCCGCGATGCTGGGTCGCTCGATGATCGAGCGACTCGCCGGCATTCCGGCCGAGGCGGACCTCGGCAGCGAGTTCCGTTATCGCGACGCGCTCGTGGGCCCCGAGACGCTCGTGGTCGCGATCTCGCAGTCCGGCGAGACCGCCGACACCCTGGGGGCTGTCAAGGCGGCCCGACTCAAGGGGTGCCCGATCCTCGCGGTCACCAACGTTGTGGGCTCGGCCTTGGCGCGGGAGGCGACGGGCATCCTCTACATGCACGCCGGACCGGAGATCGGCGTCGCGTCGACGAAGGCATTCTCGACGATGATCGTCGCGACCTACCTCCTCGGCCTCTGGCTCGGCCGCCAGCGCGGCGCCCTGACGGCCGAGGACGTGAGGAAGCGGATCCACGACCTCGTCGAGATCCCACGTCTCGTCGAGCAGACGCTCGAGCTCGACGGCCAGATTGCGACGATCGCCCGCGAGCTCGCCGGCGCGCGTAACTTCCTCTATCTCGGCCGCGGGCTCCAGTTTCCGATCGCCCTCGAAGGCGCGCTCAAGCTCAAGGAGATCTCCTACATCCATGCCGAGGGCTACGCCGGCGGCGAGATGAAGCATGGCCCCATCGCGCTCATCGCCGACCGGCTGCCCGTCGTCGCGTTGGCCCCGCGCGACGGCTCGTACGAGCGCATGCTCGGCAACGTCGAGGAGGTGCTCGCCCGCGAGGGCCAGGTCATCGCCGTCGTGCACGCCGGCGACCGGACCCTCGCGGCGAAGGCGCATCACCTGATCGAGGTGCCGGCCTGTGCCGATCTCCTGGCGCCGCTGATCACGGTGATTCCCCTGCAGCTCCTGGCGTACCACATCGCGGTGCGACTCGGCTGCGACGTGGACCAGCCCCGGAACCTCGCGAAGAGCGTCACGGTCGAGTAGCGCGACGCCGCGCGCCGCGGCGTCCGGCTCCGCGCGAAGCTTCGGGTTGGCGACGCCCGGATCGCTCGGTACAATCGTCCGGTGCTCTCGGAGCTCACGCGCTTTCTCGACGATCTGAACCCCCCGCAGCGCGAGGCGGTCACCGCGGGAGACGGGCCGCTCCTGGTCCTTGCCGGCGCCGGGAGCGGCAAGACGCGCGTCATCGCCTACCGGATCACCTGGCTCATCAGCGCCCGGGACATCTCACCGCGGAACGTCCTCGCGGTCACGTTCACCAACAAGGCGGCGGGCGAGATGGCGCGGCGGGTCGAGTCGCTGCTGCTCCCGGTGGGCATCAGGGCGCCGCTGATCGCGACCTTCCACTCGGCGTGCGTACGCGTCCTCCGCCAGCACGGTCGTCACATCGGGCTGCCGGCCCACTTCGTCATCTACGACGAGGACGACCGCGCGAGTCTCGTCAAGGAGAGCATGAAGGAGCTCGACCTCGGTGAGCGCACCACGACCCCCGCCGCCGTCACCCAGCGTATCAGCTACTGGAAGAACCACATGCTCGGCGTCGACGACGCAAAGCAGGAGGCGCGGGGACCGTGGGAGGAGAAGATCGCGCTGGTCTTCGGGCGTTACGAGGAACGCCTGCGCGCCGTCGGCGCCGTGGACTTCGACGACCTGCTCCTGAAGACCGTGCGGCTCTTCGAGGAGGTCCCGGAGGCGCTCGCGTGGTACCGCGGGCTCTGGCGCCATGTCCTCGTGGACGAGTACCAGGACACCAACCGCGCCCAGTACCGGATCATCCGGCTCCTGACCGGCGAGCACCGGAGCATCTGCGTGGTCGGAGACCCGGATCAGTCGGTTTATCGTTGGCGCGGCGCCGACATCCGGAACATCCTCGACTTCGAGCAGGACTATCCCGGCACCCGCGTCGTGAAGCTCGAGCAGAACTATCGCTCGACCCAGCGCATCCTCTCGCTCGCCACCGCGGTGATCGATCACAACGTGCAGCGCAAGGACAAGTCGCTCTGGACCGAGAACGCCGAGGGCGATCCGCCGAAGCTCTATCGCGGCTGGGACGAGCACGAGGAGGCGAACTTCGTCGCCCAGACGGTCCTCGGGCTGCGCGGCGACGGCGTACCCTGGGACGGCGTCGCGATCTTCTACCGCACCAATGCGCAGTCCCGGGTGCTGGAGGACGCGCTGCGCCGCGCACGCGTTCCCTATGGGATCGTCGGCGGTGTGCGCTTCTACGAGCGCAAGGAGATCAAGGACGCGCTCGCGTACGTCCGCCTCGCCATCAATCCCATGGACGACGTCGCCTTCCGGCGGGCGATCCAGACGCCGGTTCGAGGCATCGGCTCCGCGACGCTCGCGCGCCTGGACGAGGCGCCGTCCCGGGCCGGTCGAGCGCTGTTGACCGTCGCCGCGGATCCGCCAGCCGCGATCACCGGCAAGCCGCGGCGCGCGCTCGGGGAGTTCGCGGAGCTGATCCACGGGCTGGCGGACCGGCGGGCGGAGATGACGCC
>Ga0222623_10000855_pt1 | contig 10109 bp, 10 predicted proteins | sample PLMtaG_FD_177336 | JGI IMG/M metagenome (GOLD analysis project Ga0222623, IMG submission 177336) | Groundwater sediment microbial communities from an aquifer in East River, Colorado, USA - PLM2_30_coex | ecosystem: Environmental > Terrestrial > Soil > Riparian zone | place: USA: East River...
ATTTCATAACCCTAAATACGCAGAAGGTATAGAGGCATGCAACCATTGCACTAATTCATGCGAGTATTGAGGTACTTTATGTTTACGCGAAGTGAATAAAGCACTTCTCGAATGCATAGAGTTGTGCTTCTACTGTGCCGAAGTATGCAGATTTGCTTCAAAACACATGTCGTGTGATAGCAATCGCGTAAAAGAGATTTGTGACTTGGTTATGGCAATAATACTGGATAATCATCAAGTTACTTCCGAATTTCGACAAAATAAGAGTATTGTGTCTGTGAAGGCAAGTGAAAAACTACAACGAAATATCTACAAATGATCTTATAAAGACGAAGGATCCAAGCAAGGGTATATGAGCTCCAACTGCACTAGAATTGAATAACTATGAGTGATTCACGCAGGGGACTTCCACTAACGAAATCTATTAGAGAGAAGATATTTCCGAAATTAACACCGGTTCAGATTAGTCGTATTGAACCGCATGGACGTATACGTTCGATACAGCCGGGTGAGGTGCTAATAGAGCAGGGAGATACTTCAGTGCCGTTCTTTGTTGTAATAACAGGCGAAATAGAGATCGTGCGCCCCTTCGGTACCCAAGAGACCCTCATAACCATTCATAATGATGGTCAATTCACGGGAGAGGTTAACATGCTCTCTGGCCGACGGTCTTTAGTTCGGGCACGTGTTACCAAGCCAGGTAAAGTAATTGAACTGGATCACCAGCAAATGCTCAGTTTGGTACAGACTGATGCTGAACTCAGCGGCATATTTATGAGGGCTTTTATTCTCCGTAGAGTGGAGTTAATAGCTGCTGGTGTTGGAGACATTGTCCTCGTAGGGTCAGCATATTCTGCAGATACGCTTCGGATCAAAGAGTTTTTGATGCGTAACGGACACCCATATTCCTACATAGACCTAGAAAGAGACCCTGACGTACAGAATCTGTTGGATACTTTCCAAGTTTCCGCAAGTGAAATACCAGTATTGATCTGTCGAGGCCAAATCGTGCTCCGAACTCCCAGTAACCAAGAGATTGCAGACTGCCTTGGTTTTAATGAGACCATCGATCAAACCCATGTGCGAGATCTCATCATAATCGGCGCGGGTCCCTCAGGATTGGCTGCGGCGGTTTATGGCGCCTCAGAAGGGCTTGACGTTCTAATGCTGGAAACGAGTTCACCTGGAGGCCAAGCCGGTTCAAGTTCAAGTATCGAAAATTACCTGGGATTTCCTACCGGTATCTCTGGCCAAGAGCTGGCAGGTAGAGCATATAGTCAGGCTCAAAAGTTCGGTGCAGATATGCTTGTTGCAAAGGCCTCACGACTTGTCTGTGATGGAAGACCGTACGTCATCGAGCTTGAGAGTGGGGGTAGAATTTCTACTCGTACTGTTATGATTGCCACAGGAGTGCAATATAGAAAGTTACCGTTGGAAAACCTGTCACGCTTTGAAGGTGCAGGCGTCTATTACGGCGCAACATTTGTGGAAGCACAGCTATGTGGAGGAGAGGAAGTAGTTGTGGTAGGTGGAGGAAATTCAGCCGGCCAAGCCGCTGTGTTTTTAGCACAGAATGCAAAGCGTGTGCACATGCTAGTCAGGTCCGCCAGTTTGACTGCCAGCATGTCACGATACCTCATTCGTAGAATAGAGAATACTCCTACGATCATATTACGACCACAGACAGAAATTGTTACCTTAGAAGGTGGCGATCACCTTGAATCTGTTTACTGGCGCAACAATCAATCAGGAGAGACTGAGAAACACGAAATAAGTCATGTATTCATTATGACTGGTGCCGATCCAAACACCCATTGGCTCAATGGGTGTATCATACTTGACGATAAAGGTTTCATAAAAACTGGCTCTGATCTGTTACCAGACAATCTTAGCGCATCAAGCTGGCCTCTTATGCGTCAACCGTACTTGCTTGAAACCAGTTTGCCAGGGGTTTTTGCTGTTGGTGACGTTCGTAGTGGCAGCATCAAACGTGTTGCATCCGCTGTAGGCGAAGGGTCAGTTGCGGTCTCACTTATTCATAAAGTACTTCAGGAATAGTCGTGGCCAATCTACATATCTTGATAATATCCGTAATATCTTTGGAGCCAAGTTCATTCCAAACTTTTTGTGCAATGGTAACGGTAAGGATTTTGTTAACATTCTCTTTACTAAGCCTAGTAACAGCTATTTCTCTGAATTCTTCATAAGCATATTCTGGAATCTCTACTACGAAAAACCTAGACAAAAGAGGCTCGATTATTTTTTGACAAGAATTAGCCATACGGGCGCATTACTAACCTGTATCTGTCTTAAGGCTGCCTGGGCTAATTTTGATTTTGTTGAAGGATCTTTTACAATGATAAATTCTTGAACCTGAGTATGCCCAGCACCAAGAGCTCTATGAGCATTTTCTATTATCTTAGCGATGATATAATCTGGAATTGCCTTATTTTGGTCATATTCCCTTATCATCTTTCTCTTTTTAACCACTTCATTAAATTCCATCTAGATAGATACATACGGGGAATATTGAAAAAAGTTTTGTTATAGACAGTATATTATAATTCATTTTGAAGCATCCATAGTCGTAATTTAGATATATTTAATTTTTCTTTGTCTTTGTTCCTCACTTAAGTAATACTAATCCCAACAACTTCCATCTTTTCCCTTTTATACCTAAATGTCTTTAATACATAGCGAGTTAGGGTCGAAGATTTGTATTGCTCATCATTTCAGATGAGTATATTTCATCTGGTGATATTCGCTACTTTTAAAAATAATAAAATATAAATCCGAAAAGTTATTCTTCCATTCTATTATGAGTACGATACTTTATGAGGATTCCTATGTATAAATACAAATCGTACTGGTAATACCTCTATTTAGTAACTCACATAGGTATGGCCCAATGATGGTGTTTGTTATTGGTGTAGAGATTTTACATGTTTTCATCATGATGTAATAATGGTCAACAAAAGTGACAATAAGGATATTATGACATGCCTTGCTCACAGTCACTTAAATTCCGGTATTACGTCATTTCCATACTTCTCAAGAAGTTTCCTGACCTTGGGATCAATGACAAAATTGCAATAGGGAGCATCATGATGTTTTTCATAGTAATTTTTGTGATAATCCTCTGCAACATAAAAATTCTTAAAAGGAGTAATTTCTGTCACAATTGAATCTTTATAAACATGTTCCTTTTCGAGATCATTTCTTGATCTCTCAGCAGTCTCTTTTTGCATTTTGTCATGATAAAAGATTGCAGATCGGTACTGTGTGCCAACGTCATTACCTTGTCTATTGAGAGTCGTTGGGTCATGGGTATGCCAGAAAATATCAAGGATTTTTTCAAAAGATGTCACTTTCGGATCAAATTCTATCTGAATTGATTCTGCATGACCGGTCTTACCGGCACATACTTGATCATAGGAAGGATTTTTCACTGTTCCTCCAGCATAGCCAGGTAGAATAGATTTGATACCTTTGACTCTTTCGAAAATTGCTTCGGTACACCAAAAACATCCGTTAGCAAGTGTCGCGATTTCAGTCTTGTTATTATTATTATTATTATTATTATTATTATTATTATTCATGTATTCTCTCTGGTAACTCTTTTCCCTTTGGGACAAAACGTATAGATAAGGAATTGACACATTCTCGCGTATTCTTATCTGTCAAATGTTCTCCCAGAAATTCGTGTCCTAAATGTGCATTACAATTTGAACATTCTATTTCTGTTCTTATTCCATCAGGATCAGGTACACGCTTTACAGCATTTGGAAAATACTCGTCAAAGCTTGGCTATCCACATCCGGAATCAAACTTGCTTTTTGATGAAAAGAGTGGCGTATTACACCTTCGACAGATAAAGGTTCCATCTTCGTAAAAATTGTCGTACTCACCCGTGAAAGCAGGTTCTGTTGCTTTATCTACAATGATGCTTTCTTCATCTGGAGTTAGTTTATTGTAATTCAAACTCTATCTTCCTTAACATATTCTAGACGATCTATTATCGTGTAATATGTTCTTATTTAATCCTTATAATAGGAATAATCTGATTTTGTATATCTTAGATTAATTGGAGATAGGAGATTAGCTGAAAATGAATTTGGTAAAATACAAATTGATAGGACTGAAGAGATAAGGAAATGGGCTGGTACGAAGAGTGTAATAACTCCATAGCCTGTACTGGCGATTGGTACTATTTCAGTAATATTAAGTATTTAATAACAGAAACGAAGAAGCGTGCAAATACCACGACGGATCTACAATCCGAAGACTGCTTTTTGTCACGTTAACTGTTTTTCGATCAGGGCTTTTAGTCTTTCCAGGTCCGCTTTCATCAGATCCTCCTCATGCCTAAAATCTCCATCAGACATCCCTGGTCTCTGGTAAACAGTGAAGATTAATTCGCTGCCATCTTTGTTCGGGAATACGCGCATCGGGTTGTAGAAAGTCACGCCAGATGGCAGAGTGACATCATGGTCTAGGATGCCGAACCCATTTTTGTCTGCGAACTTGACCTTGATCGTTCCCATTGGGGATTCGGCGACCCAGTCTCCGTTGATATTCTTTATGGAACCACTTAGCCCGGGAGCCCATTTGGGAAGATTTTCAGGGTTTGATGCAAAGTTGTACACTTCCTCAGCTGAGCGACCGATCGAGACACTGACGTGCCTAGATTTGGAAATCATTATGGCCTCCGTCCACTAACCATATCCAGAAAAATGTCATAATCCTGTATTAAGCTTTCGAGAAATAATGCTACCAACGTGAGAGAGCGGGGCAGATCGCCAGTCTAGCTGACATTATATCTTCTAAACCTTTTTTTATTCCTGTAAAGAGAATTCTACTATAGCATCTAATTTGGAATAATATCGCTTGATATTATCAGAGCTGTATTTAGATCTAAATTTGTCGGCAACCATCCCCATTGATTGATTTCAAGTTACTGAAAAATAAGATCATACTTTCTGCAAATATAATTACTATGACTGTAAGGGCTAACTACACTGATGGTTGTGTATCTGAGTCTTTCTATATAACTAAATAAATTAGAAAGTTACAATTAGGTAGTATGATTACTTTTGGTAGCTCGTCAATTCAAATAATAAATAAATGAATCGAGCGTATTATATCAGTATGAATACTAATGAAACAATGTCACAAATCGAGATCAACAAGGCAATTATTCAACGCTATTTTGAAGCGTACAATAACAAGAATGAAACGATATTCGATGACATAATATCTCCAGATTACACCGACCATGGTCAATCTGCGTATATGGGCTCTCCTGGAAGAGGTGTTGCTGGAGCAAAGAATGATCTTAAGAATTCTTTCGATAAATTGGACGACTTTAAATATGTGGTAGAGGCATTGATTGCCTCACCATGGAATGCTGATCTTGTAGGCGCATATTGGAAAGGATCATTGACACCAAAATTGACTTCTGACACTCAACAAACTAGTAAAATAATTGACGTCAGAGGCGTAAGTATATACCGCATTCAGAATGGAAAAATGGTTGAAACCTGGCATGTAGTTGATAGTGTGCCACCGAAAATTTTTGGGCAAAAAACGATAACGAAAAAATGAAAAGAAAACCCTATTGAGTTGGTGTTTTAGCAACCAGTCCTAAACATGACACAACATGAGAAGCGCATCAATTATCCTTATATCTGCGCTCTACCTCCATCGACGAACAATTCGATACCTGTAATAAAACTGGTGTCATCAGAGGCAAGAAAAAGAACAGCATTGGCTACTTCGTCAGGACTGCCCATCCGTCCCAAGGGGATTGAGTCCAGAACACCTATCTTGGCTTGTTCCTCACTTGCTTGCAAACCACTTATTGCCGCGCTGGCGGCAGGTGTATCGATCCGTCCAGGACTGATGACATTAACCCGGATCTTGCGATTTTTTAGTTCCGCCGTGAAGGACCGAGCTAATGACCGCACGGCAGCCTTGGTTGCCCCGTAAACACTCAATCCGCTCATGCCCTTAGATCCAGCGACAGATCCGGTCAGAACTATTGAACCACCATTATTAACCAGTGGAAGAGATTTTTGCACCGTGAAGAAAACACCCTTAACATTGACGCTGAACGTTTTGTCAAAATATGTTTCAGAAACTGTTTCCAATGGAAGTAAATCCATTATACCGGCATTGGCGAATAGAATATCAATCCGACCTTTTTGTTCTTTGACTGTATCATATAACCGGTCAAGATCTGCAAGATTTGATACGTCACCCTGAACGCCTGTGACATTCTTCCCGATCTGCTTAACTGCCTTATTCAGTTCGCTTTGGCGACGACCTGTAACGAAAACATATGCTCCTTCCTCGACGAACTTCTGTGCCGTGGCAAGGCCTATCCCGCTGTTTCCTCCTGTGATCACAGCAATCTTTTCTTCAAGCTTTTTCATGATAATTTGAAACCGCTGAGCAGTAATAAAAGTAGTAGTAATCTAAAACTAACTAGTAATACCGAACTACGATACCAGGCTTACTGTCAAACACTTGGGATCAGTTGTCCCAGTATGTCTTTATCAAAATCATGTTCCATTACTTCTAGGTTGTCTTCCACAGTTGTCCTGGGTTTCGTGATAGCTTCAAAAAGCAAATTTCTTCATCTATCGGTGTTGTGAAGCTTTGATATTCTCGTGCATAACTTTGGCTAAATCAAATATATAGTTGCAATATACACATTTAGTGTGGAAACTACATCTGGAAAAAAGGCTGTGCGTTTAGCTGTACTAAGTGTAGATGTAATATTTGTTGCAAGTTTTGCTTCGCCCACACATCATGGTTTGACTAATGCTCTTCACTCCAGGCTCCGCAGCTGTTGTACTTCATTCCCAGGAGGAGACCATTATGACTGAAGTCGGAACTAAAGACATCCCGCCACTGAACTGGGACGTGCTGGTAACGCCCGGCATACCCATTGCCACGAGCGACCTGCCTCCGGGCATGAAAGAGGCGAAGTTTCAGGCTATAGCGTCAACACTCATCTATGGCAAGCGAGACGCCGTTCTAGTCGACGCCTTTATGACCGTCAAGCAGGCTGATGAACTAGTGGATTGGGTTGCTGCAAGCGGCAAGAACCTGACAACAATCTATATTACGCATGGCCATGGAGACCATTGGTTTGGAACCGGAGCTCTTCTTGAACGGTTCCCAAATGCCAGAGCAGTCGCGACGCCTGATGTTGTGAGAGTTATGCACCAACAATCCTCCCCAGAGTTCCTTGAGAGGTTTTGGAAGGCGGGGTTTCCGGGCCAAATCCCGGACCGGCTCGTGATCGCCGAGGAGCTTAAAGGAGATATAATTGATCTCGAGGGGCACAACTTAGTCGCAGTAGAACTTGGCCATACCGACACCGACCACACGACCTGTTTAAATGTCCCATCTGTTGGCCTAGTGGTCGCTGGTGATGCTGCCTACAACGACGTTCACCTCTACCTCGTCGAGTCAAATGCGAAGAATCGCCGGGAGTGGATCTCTGCACTCGACAAAATTGAGTCGCTCAATCCACACGCAGTTATCGCCGCACATAAGCGACCTGGTAACGAGGATAATCCCCGGATCATCGAGGAGACCCGGCAGTACATCCGTGATTTCGACCGGCTAGCCGAAATAGCGGCAACCGCGCAGGAGCTCTACGACAAGATGCTGGAGCTCTACCCAAATCGGGTCAACCCTGGATGGGCACTCTGGAGTTCGGCGCGCGCAGTCAAACAGTAATTTAGGACTTGCTAATGCGTGACTACAGGAAGTGTTTGGTGCTCAAGGTAAATTCTGGCAGATGTATGACTATCTGTTCAGGCAAGGTCAATTGCTTAGTCCTTGGAACCTAGATAGTTCCCTGGTGGACTTGACGAAGAAATTGTGTTTGGCTAGAGACAAAACAATAAGAAAAAGTTCAATTTCAATTCCTAGGTTACACTGACGTGCTAGGGATCTTGATTAAGGAATGGGTATGAATGAAGAGGTTAGGCGGGCTAATTTGAATAAGTCCACCGGTCAGGTGCGCGCAATAATAAGAGAATGGTATAAGATCTACACGATCCTATTGCTATGATCTTATTAGCAAAAAATTGTAAATAGGTTGTGGAGGCTGATGCTTCAGATCTAAAAGCCTCACTTATTACTGGTACTACCATTTGTAGCATTTATAATTAATTGGGCAATCTTTGACGACTTCACCTTATTGTATTTTGGTAGAGGCCATTGTAGGGGATTTCCAACGCAAAGCCCATTCTCCTAGATCTTTAAGTATTGCTCCCAGTTCCCTTGCCCTAGTGGTCAACCGGTATTCTACTCTAGGTGGTATTTCTAGATAGATTTTCTTTGAAATAAGGCCTTCACGTTCCATCTCCAATAGTCTAGCTGCCAATACTGTACTACTAATTTCACCTAATGTCCTCTTAAGTTCGTTAAAGCGTATGGCTTCCTTTGTGTGAAGGTTCTTTAATATCAATAAAGCCCATTTTTTTCCTAAGACCTCCCATATGTTGTTAATTGCCTTGCATTTTTGTTCTTCCTCCTCTTCCACTTCTTTCTGTTCCATTTTGCTTTAATATGAGGACTAAGTATTAAAAAATTACTAGGTAAATAATAGTAAGTAAATTCAAACTACCACGATATACAAGTTGCTAGGCTACCTCCATGTAGTTTTCATTCACTTCATGAAGTGCAGGGGCGACGCGTGTACCTATTAATTCGGTAGCACGCATGAGTTTTGAATGTGGCAATGAGGCAGGGTTCATCATAAAAGTAATCCGAGATATGCCTCCGAGCGCTTTGCTGTGCCTAATGATCTTCTCAACTACCTCATCAGGATCGCCTACGAGAAGTGCACCTTGTGAACCACGCTGGGCTTCAAAACTCGCACGCGTCATTTTAGGCCATCCACGCTCCCTCCCAATCTCGGTCATGGTATGTGCATAGCCTGGGAAAAAGTCATCGACTGCCTTCTCTGTACTCTCAGCGACATAGCCTAGGGAATGTATGCCTACTTTCAATTGATCAGTTGAATAACCAGCTTGTCTTCCAGCCTCTCTATAGAGATCAATGAGTGGCCGGAACCTGTGTGTTTCGCCACCTATAATCGCAACCATCAATGGAAGTCCTAGCAAACCAGCACGGATGAATGATTCTGGGGTTCCGCCAACGCCTATCCATATCGGAAAAGGATTTTGCAACGGTCTTGGATAGACACCCTGGCCACTCAGCCTGGGCCGATATTTGCCAGACCAATGTACATGCTCATTATCGCGAATCTTTAGGAGTAAATCGAGCTTCTCTTGAAAAAGAGAATCATAGTCTTCTAATCTAAATCCAAACAGAGGAAATGCCTCGATAGACGAGCCGCGGCCAACTACCATTTCAGTCCGACCTTGTGATAAAAGATCCAAAGTTGCAAACTCTTGAAACACCCTTACTGGGTCAGCAGCACTTAATACAGTTACGGCACTGGTAAGTCGTATGTTTTTTGTTCTTGTTGCTGCCGCAGCTAAGACGACGGCAGGAGCTGAATCTAGGAATTCTCTACGATGATGTTCGCCGACACCAAATACGTCTAGACCAATTTTATCGGCATATTCAATTTGTTCGATCAATCTTCGCAAACGCTCAGATGGGCTGATTTGGAGGCCAGCGTCATCGAACGCGGCAAAGCTGTCAATTCCTACTTGCATAACATACTACTATGTAAACCGATTATTTAACTACAGTAGTAATTACTTACTTAGTCGGTAAGCAATACCGTATCTAGTAAGTGGAAACTTACCGGCCTAAAAGGCTTAACTTTTCGAATATCTCATTCTTTAATTGTAAATATGCGTCACAAGTTTTCAAGCCTTGTAGAGAGTTAAAAGGGGTGTTCAAGTTACACCCACTTTCTTTCTAAATGGCGTACGATACGAAGGCTCGTGGGATTTAGAAACCCTCCTAAGAACAATCAAATCTTCAATTAAAAACTAATTATTATCATTTAATTGGTCAGCTACCCTTACAAAATGACTCAGATTTTGCATTAATTCACGCCAAGAGTTCTCACCCATTTGTTGCTTTACCGTGCGTTGAACGTCATTCCAGAG
>Ga0222623_10000856_pt1 | contig 10108 bp, 11 predicted proteins | sample PLMtaG_FD_177336 | JGI IMG/M metagenome (GOLD analysis project Ga0222623, IMG submission 177336) | Groundwater sediment microbial communities from an aquifer in East River, Colorado, USA - PLM2_30_coex | ecosystem: Environmental > Terrestrial > Soil > Riparian zone | place: USA: East River...
GGCTCCGGAGGGTCTCTTAATCTGCGGCAGACGTAATGGAGTCAGTACCGGGAGGGAATCGGAGTGGCTCCGCCACCTGATGTGCGGAAGGCCTCTGGCCTTCCGGGGAAGTTGGTTACTTTTACTTTGGGCTACGCCCCGTTTTAGGGGGCACAGCCCCGAATGAATGAGGGAGCGTTATCGGAAGGGCTAAGCCCTTCCGCACATCAGGCGGCACAGCCGAGAAAGCATTTCAAAAGCTTCGGTCCGAGGCCCGGTACTGACGTCTTGCTACCTAGCTGCGCTCACTCGAATCCGATCCGATCAAGCAGGGATTGATAGCCCGGCGTTGACCGCAAACGGTCGAATTTGGGCGTCGTCTTGAGGAAGACCATCCAGCTCGCCCGCTCTTCGAGGGCCTTCTCGAACCATTCAAGAGCCAAATCCGTCTCTTCCAGATCCGCATACACGGTCGCGAGCTCAAACGGCGAGACGTAACGCTCTTTCGCCTGCGTCTTAATCGTTTCGATGATCTCGAACGCCTCCTCGCGGCGACCGGCCACCGCGTACGCTCCTCCTAATTGCGCCAGGACAAGTGGAACATCCTCGGTTGCCCGGGCGGTCTCGGCCTCAGTCACCGCGTCCTCAAACTTTCCCAACTGTTCGTAAGCGAGGCTGAGACTGACGCGAGCGGGAAAAAAGCGCGGCTCGATCTCAAGCGTCTTCTTGAGCTGATGGGCCGCCTGTTCGAAATGGCGGGCGAAATAGAAAGCCATGCCCAGCGTGAGATTGTTGGCGCGCGAAAGCGGATCCAGTTCCACCGCCTTTTCCGACTGCTCGATCGATTCATCGAATCGGCCCATCGCCCAGAGATAAACCGAATACCACTGGCGCGCGGTCGAGTACCTTGGATTTAGTTTGATAGCTCGTTTGAATTCTCGTTCCGAACCTTTCCAATCCCAGTCATGCAAAAACTTTTCGTAAGCCAAAGATGTGTGCGCCTCACTCAGCTTGTCGTCAATCTCGAGGGCCTTCATCGCAGAGGCCTTCGCCCTGGGAAAAACTTCCTTCGCCGGCGCGGCGCGAAACCAGCCGAGGGCATTGAAGCAATCAGCCAAACCCGAATAGGCGACGGCGTAAGTAGGATCGATACTGATAGCTTGCTGAAAGTATTGAATCGCCCGGGCCATGCCGCCTTTCGTTCGCTGGTCCCAATAGTAACGGCCTTTCAAATAAGCGTGATAAGCCTCCGGGTCTTCGGTGTGACGCTTAACCAGATGCTTCTTATCTCTAACTGCGAGTTTCAAACGGAGCCGTTCGGTGATGACTTTGGCAATCTCTTCCTGCACTTCAAACACGTCAGCCATCTTCCGGTTGTAGTGTTCTCCCCACAGTTGCGCCCCGTTCGCGACATCGATTAACTCAGTTCCGATCATCAGGCTGTCGTTCGTTTGTCGCACTCGTCCGGTAAGAATCGCGCGCACCGCCAACTCGTCGCCGGCTTGCAGCGGATCGACGTCGCGTCCTTTGTAGCGAAAGACTATGCTGCGGGCGATGACTCGCAGTTTCGGCAGGCGGGAGAGCGCATTGATGATGCTTTCAGTGATGCCGTCGCTGAAGTATTCCATGTCCGGACCGGCGCCGGCGTTGGTGAAGGGCAAGACTGCGAGTGAGTCGATGGCCTTGCGCGAAGTCCGCGGCCGTCTTAACGGTGATGAAAGGGATGTCGAGCTCTTGAGCTCGCGAGTCGGACTCTGCAGCGAATCGGACGCGGGCGGACGCAACAAACCTGTCGGCAAATCGTCGCTGGTCGTGCGCAACAACTGTGTGCCGTCATTGCGACAGAAGCGCAGCGTCTCGTCATGATAGACACGATTACATCGCGGGCAGGTCTTCATCGGTTAAGAACGTGATTCTGGGTTCGGCGGTTTAGAGTACCAACTTTAGTTGGGCTTATCGCTATCGAAACTTATCAGTCGCCTCGACCAGCCCGCTTAGATTTCCCGGTTCCAGGATCGAGTGGCCGGCATCGGGCGTGATGTGAAGTTCGGCTTCGGGCCAGGCGCGGTGCAAATCCCAGGCGCTGGTCATCGGACAAACGACGTCGTACCGTCCCTGCACGATGGCGCCCGGAATGTGCCGAATCTTTCCGACGTTCTCGATCAGGTAATTTTCCGTTTCGAAGAAACAATTGTTCATGAAGTAATGGCATTCGATCCTGGCAAAAGCCAACGCAAACTGCGGGTCGGCAAATCTCTCGATCGACTCGTAGTCAAACAAAAGTTTCGAGGTGCTGCCTTCCCAAATGCTCCACGCGCGCGCGGCGGCAAGTTTCGCTTGCTCATCATCACCCGTCAGGCGCCGGTAATACGCGCCCACCATGTCGTCGCGTTCATCTTCCGGAATGACCTTGAGATACTCTTCCCAAACGTCGGCGAATATCCAACTGCAGCCGTCCTGATAGAACCATTTAATCTCTTTCGGCCGGCATAAGAAGATTCCCCGCAGCACCAGCTCAGTCGCCCGGTTGGGATGCGTCTCAGCATAAGCGAGTGAAAGAGTGCTGCCCCACGACCCGCCAAACACCTGCCACTTCTCGATGCCGAGATGTTCACGTAGCTTCTCAATGTCCGAAACCAGATGCCAGGTCGTGTTGTCTTCCAGCGAAGCATGCGGCGTGCTGCGACCTGAACCTCTCTGCTCGAAGAGCACGATGCGATACGCAGCCGGGTCGTGAAACTGGCGATACTCAGGCACAAGCCCGCCGCCCGGCCCGCCGTGCAGAAAGACTATGGGCTTGCCGTTCGGATTGCCGCACTGTTCGTAATAAATCTCGTGGACGTCTGAAACCCTCAGACGGCCTTGATCAAACGGTTCGATTGGTGGGTAAAGCGTTCGGAGCTGGGTCATGGTGTTGAGGATTCTATCGTTGTGATAATGAAGAAACAAACGAGCCCGCCACCGAGTGGTGGGTCAAAAGTGTGGACTCTGCACGCCTTTGCGGACACCTTTGCGCTCCTCTGCGTTGAAAAACCGCTTAACGCAGAGGCCGCCAGGGATTTCGCAAAGGCACGCGGAGGTAAAACGCTTCCCTCGCTCTTCATCGCCACACCTTTACTCCACTACACGCCCCGGATGAAACTGCGACCGCGGAATGAAGAGGTAAAGCTCTAAATCTTAGTCCTTGTCCGGCTCGCCCAGCGTCTCTTTAATCACTTCAGCGAGTTCCAGAATAGCCTTGCGACCGTCGCCCCGGTATGAAGAACCGTGCATGACGGCGAGAGTCTGCGGTTCCAATGCAGCCAGTCTCTGCAGAGTGCTGTCCGTGTACGGCGTGTAAGGCATGTCTTTCGCCAGCGGACCTGAAAGACCACCCAGGATTGAGGCCTGCGCCCGTCCGACCACGTCTGACTCGATTAACGGTTCAGTATCGGTCGGGTGAAAGAAAAGATCGGAGCAAAGGAAGGTACGGTCGGTTTCCTCGAAGAACAAACCCGCGTCCCAGGCATGAGGTACATGCGGCGTCGCCAGAAATCGCAGCCGGCGGCGGCCGATTTCCAGAACCTCGTTGTCATTCAGCGCGCGCGGCGCGCGATCTGCGAAGTCGGTTACCGTCACCATTGCCCCCACCACGCTGCAAACGGCTTGCGCACTGGGCGCAACGCCAAGGAAATCGTTCAAGGCCCCGCATTCGTCCGATTCAAAGTGGCTGAAGCCAATCCAGCGCAGTTGCCTGGGATCGATCACTTTGGCCACGCCTTCGAGCGTAATCGGAAACATCTTCTTGAACCCGGTATGCATGATGAACGGCTCATCGTCCTTGATCAGAAATTGATTGAATTGGATTCCGTACTCAGGATGAAACGTAGAGATGCGATAAACATCCGCGGCGATTTCATTTACGTTTGCTTTCATCAGCCCCCCTCACTGGAAATCAATTTTGGTAATTTTACGTTAGGCGATTCCGAATTGTGAATTAAGAATCTCCGATTCACTCAGAAGTCTCATCCAAAGACTCATGAGCTAAGGCATCTTCTCTGGCAGCTAGTTTATTAACTGCGGATGCTGGCGGCCGCATCGGAACAGGCGCAATCAGCAGCAGGCCCACGACATAGAGCACCAGCGCGAAGAACGAGACGTATCCCGTAACTGGCGCGAACGCCGGAACGTCTATGGCGATGCCTTGCAGCAGCGCCGCGGCAATCCGCTTAAACCAACCTCCTGCGGGAGCGTAGAGCCCGGAGACGAGCAAGTGCTTGAGCACGAACGCCGTGCCAAACAGGACAATGAGGCTCTTCAACAAACGGCGCGCGTCGAACGCCGAAAACTGATTGGTCCAGAGCGTCCAAAGAAAAAAGAAAGCGAACATCCAGTGAAGCAGACCGCTTTCCGGCAATACCGAATTGAATGCCTGGGCTGAAGCAAAGAAAAGCGCGATCAGAGTCAGCAGATGCGCGAGGTTTGTCAGCGTTGGCTGGTCGATGGCCAGCCAATGATGCAGGTCGATGGCGCCGGCGCGCACAAAGAGGGATCCTAAGAGAATCGCCAGCACCAGCGTCACCAGCGGTGGAGCAATGAATATGAACTTTCCGGTTTGAGCGTCTATGCGCAGTCCACCGAGCAATCCCACCGTCAGCAGAATAGTCGGTAGTACGATGAAGTGAATCAGCGCTCGATTTCTCTCGGCGTAGTTCTTCATTTTCGCTTGCGAAAAAGCTTCAAGGGATTTAGATCGTTCCAACTCGTTTCGGTTCCCTGCTCCAACTCCGTCTTCAATTCAGCGGCAGTGTTCATTTGCAGATTCGGATCCTCAACCATCAGCGTGCCGTTTGGCGCCAGGCTGATCGCCCGGTTGACTGCCTCCAGTCCTTGCTTGAAAAGCGCATCATCGTCATAGACGCGACCCCAGCCCTCTCGGTAGCAGGCGTAGGCGATATAGAACTGTGTGCGCGGATCTCTCTGGGCCGGATCGGCGCCCGCCCACTCATCACGGGCGGCGCGAAATTGATCGCGACTAAAGAGTGCCAGGCCGTTGTTAAACCTTTCCTGATTGATTTCGTAGATTCCCGCCGCGACCTGTGTGTTCGTCGCTACTTCCTTAAACGAGCGCGGCTCGGTGGCATAGAGCCACACAATGAAGCCCGCGTAGACCAGCGTCCAAATGATACCGGCGATCTGAATAAACTTTCGTTGCATAACGGCTGGAGGATTATAGACACGAATTGGAATTGCGAGCACGCCGCGCACTGACGATAACGCGGCACTCTTCCGGCGAAGTCAGAACACGCCTGGACTGCCGGCCACGCGGCGGCCCGGTTAATACCGTTCGGGTCGGGCGAGGGTAAGCACAAACACCTCTTCCGCGCCGGCATCCTTCAGCACCGCCGCGCACGACGACACGGTGGCGCCGGTGGTGAAGACATCGTCAATCAGGAGCACGCGGCGGCCGGCGACTGAATCCGGATGCCGAACGGCGAAGACGCCGGCGACACTCTTGCGACGGGCGACGGAATCCATTCCAGCCCGATGCCGCTCAGTATGAACGCGACGCACCACACTGTGATCGTCGAGCGGCAAGTGTGAAAGACGAGCCAGCTCATGGGCGAGCAACGCAGCTTGATTGAAGCCACGCTCACGTTCGCGCGAAGGATGCAGTGGAACGGAAATGATTAAGTCGGCGCTGTTAAGCGGCTCGCGCTGCATCGCGGCGAACATGAAACGCGCCAGGCGACGCCCGACCTGGGGCTGACGCTTTAGCTCCAGAATCGAAGCCCGCAAAGCTCCTTCATAAAAGCCGCAAGCGCGCGCCCCATTGAAAGCAAGGTCGTCACATTTGCCGCAACGAACTCGCTCGCGCCGGTTTTGGCTGACTGTGGCAGCGGTAAAGGCACCGCACTTCCAGCACAACGTGTCGTCTTCGGTAAATAGCCGAGTCGCGTTCCAGCAGGTTTCACACGCCACCCCGTCATGGCGAGAATCGACGCTGGCGCCGCAGACAGCGCACGCCTGCGGATAGACGAGCGCGAGGGCGGCGTCATAAAGCTGACTGGCGATAGTTGTAGCGAACATACGCCTCTTCGTTCGGTCTTAATCTTTGTGTCCTTTGATTCTTCGTGGTAATTGGTTTATTCACCACGAAGACACGAAGAACACGAAGAATAACGGCCTCCCGGTTTCCCAGGAGGCCGCGATTATTACGACTTGGATCTCTTATTTCAAGCCTAAGAATTCAAACCAAGAGCTTATTCTTCCTCCCGGTGCAGTAATCCCCGCTCGTTCAGATCCTGGCAACGCAGGCAGTGTCTGGCCCAGGGCACGGCCTCGAGCCGCTTTTCCAAAATCGGCTGGCCGCAATGAACGCACTTTCCATACTGCCCATCTTCGATGCGATACAAAGCTGAGTCGATCAATTCGAGCAACTGCCGATCGTTGGTAGACATCGACATCAACAACTCTTTGGTGTAAGCATTAGCCGCCATGTCGGCCGGATCCTGCGTCGCTTCCGCATCGCGCTCCCGGCTGTATGCCTCGGCCGCCTGTACCTGGCCCACCAAACCTTCACGTCGGACCAGCAATTTGTCTCTATAAGTTTTTGATTTCCGCTTATCCATTGCTATCTTTTCATTCCTCCACGATACAGAGATCAGAGATCAGAAGTCAGCGGTCAGAGCGCCTTGGCTACTCGACTTATGAACTTCGACAATTTGATTCCACTTCAACTTAGTTCGCCTCGCCGACTCCTGATCTCTGATCTCTGATTTCTGACCTCTGACTTCTGCCTTCCTCACTTCTGATACGGCAACCCACGTTTGATCGTGTATGCGCGATAAATCTGTTCGAGGGCCAAGACCCGGGCCATTTCATGCGTCAGCGTCAGCCGCGACAAGCGCCAGCGCTTTTTCGCGCGGGCGGTCAACTCGTCGCTAATGCCATCCGGCCCGCCAATCACCACCGCTACTTCCTTAACCGAGTCTCGCTCCCAACGGCTGACTTCCTCAGCCAGCTCCGGCGAGCTCCATTCCCGTCCGGCGACATCGAGCACCAAAATCAGGCTGCCCGGCGAGATAGCGTCCAGGATATGGCGCGATTCTTTGGCAACGCCGGCCTGGCCCCTTTCTTTCCCCTCGCGGGTTTCAACTATCTCGCAACGCACAAAGCGCGCTAATCGTTTCAAATATTCCGCGACCAGGGCGCGCAAATGCTCGTCTTTAGTCTTGCCCGGCCAGATGAAACGAATCCGCATAAGACAGAAATCAGAGGTCAGAAGTCAGAGATCGGACCTGGGCGTCTTCTCGTCTGACAGCCATTCTGCGGCGTTTGCGTTCCTGACCTCTGAATCCTCATCTCCGACCTCTGACCTCTGCTCTCTGACTTCTGACCTCTGCTCTCCGACCTCCGATTCCTGACTCCCGGCCCCTGGCCCCCGGCTCCCGGCCCCCGTTTCCATTCGCGCCAGCCGCTCATAAAGATTCTTGCGGCTGATGCCGAGAATTCGCGCCGCCTCGGCCTTATTTCCTTTGGTCGCTGCCAGAGTCTCGCGAATATAGTCGTCTTCAACCTCTACGAGCGTCGGCGGACTCGTCTTCCGTTTCTGTCCGGCAGCTGACGTGCGTATCGTTTCGGGCAAATCATCAGCTTCAATCTGCTTTCCGGTCGAAACGATTACTGCGCGCTCAATGATGTTTGCCAGCTCGCGAACGTTGCCGGGGAAATCATAATCAGCCAGTAAACGCCTGGCCGCAGCCGATATCTTTTGCTCAACTCGGCCATGCCTGGCCGCATACTCCCTCGCAAAGGCCGTACTGAGCTCATCCAGATCCTCGCGCCGTTCACGTAATGGCGGCACCGGTATCTGCACCACATTCAGCCGGTAAAAAAGATCGTCGCGAAAAGCGCGCTGGGCGACCGCTTTCTTCAGATCCGCGTTCGTCAAAGCGATCAACCGGGCATCGACTTCGATTGTTTGGCGCCCGCCCAACCGTTCGAACGCGCGAGTCTCAATCACCCGCAAGAGCTTCGCCTGAGCGTCGAGGGAAAGCTGCGCAATCTCGTTCAGCACCAGGGTGCCTCGGTGCGCCGCCTCGAGCCGTCCCGGCTTGGCCTCAGTCGCGCCGGTAAAAGCGCCCCGCTCGTAACCGAACAACTCTGCCTCAAGCAGGTCGGCGGGCAACGTCGCACAATCGATTTTGACCAAAGGCTGCTCTGCCCGGACCGACCGCGAGTGGATGAACGCCGCCAGGGCATCCTTGCCCGTCCCTGACTCTCCGGTCAGTAGCACGTTGGCGTCGGTAGTGGCGACGCGTTCGGCGAGGCCAACCGCCTCGCGCATCGCCTCTGACAACGCCACGATCTCAATCACTATTCTGCTCTCAAAGATCCGAGTTGCTCTGCCGAGACATCGACGCGTTTCGCTTCGCGCCATAAACGCTCGAGATCATAAAAGCGGCGCGCCTTTTCATCGAACACATGTACGATGAAATCGCCGTAATCGATCAGGATCCATTCGGCCGTTTGATAGCCTTCCACCCGTGCCGCGCGCGTGCCGGCACGCTTCAGCTGTTCGACGACCTCGTCGCTGATGGCCTGCACCTGGCGCCGGTTCGTGCCGGTCGTGATCACAAAAAAGTCTGTGAAGCTGGCAATTTCGCGCAAGTCGAGCACCGTGGGCTCTAAAGCCTTTTTCTCACCGGCAGCGTGCAGGGCACGGCGAATACGTTCATCGAATTGGGACACGTCCCCGTCAAAACCCCGGCGCGTAGCAGCCGGCGCCGGCGTCAGGTCCTGAGTTAATGATTTCTCGTTCAACTTCTGGCTCATCTTAGTTCTGATAAAGTTCGTATTTTTCAATATAGCCGGCAACCTCGGCCGGCACTTTCTGTCTCAACTCGGCGTGCGCTTTGGATCTTGCCGCAACGCGTATGGCTGTCGCCGAAACATCAACCATCGCCGCGTCGGTGAAAAAAACCCGCGGCCCGCCGTCAGCGTTCAGCAATTCTGAGATTTCCCGTTTGCTCAAACCTCTCACGTCAACGATGTTCGCGAGTTCCGCCGGCACGCTGTTTTTCAAGTCATAGCCGGGCCGCGTGCTCACGATCAGGTCGCACATTTTCAAAAGCCTCTGCCACTCATGCCAGGACGTGATCTCGGCCCAGGAATCTGCCCCGATCATGAAGAACAAACGCCGGCTGGCTCCAGTCGCGGTCTGCATCCGCTCGACCGTATCAACGGCGTAAGGCCGTTCGGGCATGTCCAATTCGATCGTCGCAATACTCAGCCGGCGATCGCGCGCCGTCGCCAGCGCCAGCATCGCATAGCGATGAAACGCCGAAGTGATGCCGGCGCCGCGCTTGTGCGGCGGCACGCACGCCGGCACAAAGATCACTTCATCCAGTTCAAATAACTCCAGCACCCGGTTGGCAACTTCCAGGTGGCCGCTATGCACGGGGTCAAACGTGCCGCCATAAATTGCTGCGCGCCGCAAAGCCATGATCCGTTCGCGCCGCTTTCGCGCGCCTCAGAGTTTTACAGCTCAAGCCTTCGCTTGCTCCAGGTCCGCGACCTGAAGGTTGAACTCCAAATCATCGTCCGTTGATTGCGCCGGTCTTTGCGGCGAACGCTCTCGAATTTGCTCAACCTCGCGTCCCACGAAAGTAATCAACTCGCGCACACCGGCGCCGGTGACTGATGAAATTGCGAAGAACGCTCTCTCATCGCTAAGGGCGCGCTCGCGTAAACGCTCGAGTCGATCCGGCTCGTCCAGCGCATCGATCTTTGTGGCCACCACAATCTGCATCCGGGCTGCCAGTCGCGGATCATAGGCGGCCAACTCGTGATTGATGACCTCGTAGTCGCTGACCGGATCGCGCCCGGATACCGAAGAAACATCGACCAGGTGCAACAGCACTTTGGTGCGCTCAACATGTCGCAGGAAGCGATCTCCCAGGCCATGTCCCTCATGCGCGCCTTCGATCAATCCGGGAATATCAGCGATGACAAAGGTGCGAAAGTCTCCGAGATCCACGACCCCCAGATGCGGCTCCAGCGTGGTGAAAGGGTAATCAGCAATCTTTGGCCGGGCCGCGGAAACGGTCGAAATAAAAGTTGATTTGCCGGCGTTCGGAAAACCGAC
>Ga0222623_10000861_pt1 | contig 10094 bp, 8 predicted proteins | sample PLMtaG_FD_177336 | JGI IMG/M metagenome (GOLD analysis project Ga0222623, IMG submission 177336) | Groundwater sediment microbial communities from an aquifer in East River, Colorado, USA - PLM2_30_coex | ecosystem: Environmental > Terrestrial > Soil > Riparian zone | place: USA: East River...
CCACTCCTCTCCCCGGCCACGGCGGCACCGGCCACGGCCGGCTCCCGGGTCACCAGCGCCACCTCCATGTGGCGGCGGGCGAGCTCGGCGAGGTACGGCAGGGGCGGGACGGCGTCCTCGGGCGCGAACACGCCCGGCTGGTCGATCACCTTGTGGCCCAGGAGCTGGGCCACGATGCTCGGGGGGACGCCGGTGTCGAGCTGCCCAGCGCCCGCCCGCCATCCCGGGTGCGGCCGGACCACGCACTCGGCGAGGACCTCCACCGGGCGGTCGTGGTCGCGAGGAGCGAGGGCCGGGTCCCCCGAGCGCCCGGCCCGTCGCCCTCGCACCCGGACCCAGAGCGCCTCGGCGTCGTCCGGGGCTGCCTCGGGTCCGGGGGTGGTGGCGGTCGTGACGATGCTGTGGACCAGCAGCTCGCGCGGGACCACGCGGCCGCCCGGCAGGTCGACCGGGTCGTTGCCGGCCAGGCCGAGGCCGACCAGCAGCCCCATCCGGTCCATGAAGGCGGCGGGAAAGCCGACCTTGAAGGACACCGACCGGATCCCCCGGTCGGCGAAGTGCAGTGGCAGGGTGGCCACCTCCGAGTGGAGCGTGTGCCCGACCCGTACCCGCCCCACCGGCGGTGGGAAGTCCAGCTCCTCCTGCTCGCTCATGGCCGGGACCTCGACGAAGCGGCCGCCCCGGAAGGCCATGGCCGGTGCCGCGAACTCGTCCAGCAGGGTGTCGACCGCGTAGGGCAGCGGCAGGGGAGCGGTCGACGGCGCGAAGTCGGCGATGCCGAGGCGGATCTCGACCTCCTCGACCACGTCCAGGCCGCGGGCGGCGAGCGCGGCCATCACGTTGGTGGTGCCGGGACTGGCGCCCATGCCGACCACCGCGGTCGCATCGGCGTCCACGAAACGGTCATGGAGGGCGAGCTGGCGCCGGGTGGTGTGGAACAGCCCACCGAGGTCGACGTAGTGGGTCCCGGTGTCGGCGCAGGCCTCCATCACGGGCAGGTTGGTCGCGTGGACGGCGCAGTTGCAGGCCACGTCGGCGGCCTCCAGGGCCCGCCGCATGGCGTCGCCGTCGTCGGCGTCCAACGCCATGCCCTGCACGTGCGCGGTGCCGTTGCTGCCCGAGCGCGCCGCCGCCCAGCCGGCCGCCTCCATCGCCCTGACGCCGTCCAGGTCGGCGACCACGACCTCGTCGACCCCCTCGGACTCGGTCAGGTCGCGCAGGGTCCATCGCCCCATGGCACCGGCCCCGCCGATCACGACGACCCGCATCCGAACCCTCCGGCTGCTCGCTCGTACGGAGCGAGGCTTTCAGCCGGTCGAGACGGAGGGGAAGTGCCCCAGCGTCCACCGACCGGATAGGCTGTTGTACGAATCGGCGCACACCTGGGGGGTCCGTGGCCACGACCGTTGCCGACCTGCTCGCCATCGACGAGCTGGCCCTCACCCTCGTCGCCGGCGGCCAGGGCGCGAGCAGGCCGATCCGCTGGGCGCACGTCTCCGAGCTGAAGGACCCGACCCGCTTCCTGCGCGGCGGGGAGGTGCTGCTCACCACCGGCCTCGGGATGCGCGGCGGCGCGCGCGCCCAGGCCGGCTACGTCGAGCAGCTCGCCGAGGCCAAGCTGGCCGCGCTCGGCCTTGGCCTCGGGTTCGCCTTCGAGGCCACTCCGCCGGCCGTGGTCGCGGCCGCCGACCGGGCCGGCTTCGCGGTGTTCGAGGTCCCCTTCGAGGTGCCCTTCATCGCCATCACCGAGGCGCTGTTCTCGCGGCTGGTCAACGAGCAGTATGTGCTGTTGCAGCGGGCCGGCACCGTGCAGCAGACCCTGTCGCGCCTGCTGCTGGAGGGGGCCGGGCTCGACGCGCTGCTGGGCGCGTACGCGCGCATGACCGGGACGAGGGGGCTGTTGTTCGACCTCCACGGCGAGGTGGTGGCGGCGGCCCCAGGGGCCGGCACGGTGCTGCGGCCGCGCGCGGTCTGGGCCGAGATCCAGTCGCTGCGCCCCGAGGGCAACGAGTTCTCGATGAGCCTCTCCGACGAGATCGGCAGCCGCTCGCTCCTGCCGATCCTGGTCGGTGGCAGCCCCGCCGCCTTCCTGGTGATTCACCGCGAGGACCGGCCGGAGCCCTTCCACCAGGTGGTCGTCCACCACCTGGCCACCGCGATCGCCCTGGAGCTCGCCAAGGCCCAGGCGGTCGCGCGGACCGAGCGACGGCTGGTCGGCGACTTCCTCGACGCCCTGCTGGAGGGGGAGCTGTCGGGCGACGAGACCAGGCGGCGCCTGCGCTTCCTCGGCCTCGGCCAGTCCCCGGCGGTCGCCGTGCTGGTCGCGCGCGCGGCCGCGGCCTCCGCCGAGCGGATGCCCGCCGCTCCGGACGGCGCGACCGAGGCGCTCAGGCGGCTGGTGGAGGACCGGCTCTCCCGCAAGCCGGGCCCGTACGTCGCCAGCGTCCACGACGACCTGGTGGTGGCGCTGTTCGAGGCGGGCGACCCGGTCGCCGCCCGCGCCACGGCCGAGGCCGTCGCCGAGGGGGTGCTGGCGAGGGGGGTGGCGGCCCGTTTCGGGCTGGGCACGCCCGCATCGGACCCGCCGGCGCTGCGCCGCACCTACCAGGAGGCGCGGTTCGCGCTGGCGGCGGCCGCCACCGTCGACGTCGCCCCCGCCACCGGTCGGGTCGCCAGCGTGGAGGACCTGGGCAGTCACCGGCTGCTGCTGGCCCTGCAGGAGGACGCGGCGCTGGAGGCGCTGTCGCGCGGCCTGCTCGCCCCCTTGCGTGCGTACGACCAGCGCCAGCACGGTGACCTGGTCGCGAGCCTGCGTACCTTCCTGGAGCACAACGGCAACTGGGAGGCCGCCGCCCGCGCCCTCGCCGTGCACCGCCACACGCTGCGCTACCGCATCCGCCGGGTGGCCGAGCTGACCGGACGCGACCTCGACTCGGCCGCCGACCGGGTGGAGTTCTGGCTCGCCCTGCAGGCCGCCGACGTCCTCGGCGGCCGCGGTGGGGGGCGCGGCTGACGCTTCGCCGAACCGGCGCATCGGGTCGAGCGTCACTGCCGGTTCGTACATGGACTGGCCCGTCCTGGATGCTAGCGTCCAAACCTGCCGGTGTGATCGAATCCGCGGGTCGGCAGCCGGATGCGAGGAACGAGCGCTATGGCAGACACAAGGGTGCAGGCAGCCAGCCGCCAGGCCCCGCCGGAGGACGACGGGCTGCCCGCGATCGAGCTGGTCGGCGTCGAGAAGCAGTTCTCGGCGGCCTCCGGCGACGTCCGGGCCGTGGAGCACGTCGACCTCCGGATCGCCGAGGGCGAGTTCTTCTCGCTGCTTGGTCCCTCCGGCTGCGGCAAGACCACCACCCTGCGGATGATCGCCGGCTTCGAGGAGCCGACCAGCGGCCAGATCCTGCTCCACGGTCGCGACATGGTCGGGGTGCCGCCCTACCGGCGCGACGTCAACATGGTCTTCCAGCAGTACGCCCTCTTCCCCCACATGGACGTCTTCGAGAACGTCGCCTTCGGCCTTCGGCGCAAGAAGGTCCCCAAGGACGAGATCAGGCGCCGGGTGACCGAGACCCTGCAGCTCGTCGAGCTGGAGGGGCGCGAGAAGCGCCGCCCCCGGCAGCTCTCCGGCGGCCAGCAGCAGCGCGTCGCCCTTGCTCGGGCCCTGGTCAACCGGCCGCGGGCGCTGCTGCTGGACGAGCCGCTCGGCGCCCTCGACCTGAAGCTCCGCCAGGCCATGCAGCTCGAGCTGAAACGAATCCAGCGCGAGGTCGGTATCACCTTCGTGTACGTGACCCATGACCAGGAGGAGGCGCTGACGATGTCGGACCGGCTGGTGGTGATGAACGCCGGCCGGATCGAGCAGCTCGGCAGCCCGCGCGAGCTGTACGAGCGACCTGGCACCCGCTTCGTCGCCAACTTCATCGGCACCTCGAACATCGTCACCGGGCGGCTGGACCGCAAGGGCGACGGCTGGGCGCTCGGCGGCCTCGGGCCCGACGAGCGCCTGCTCGTCGACCACGCCGAGGGGCTCCAGCCCGGGCAGGAGGCCGAGATCGCCGTGCGTCCCGAGAAGATCGTGCTGCGGGCCGAGGCCGACCCGCCGCCGCCCGACCGCTGCGCGCTGCGCGCCAAGGTCACCGAGGTCGTCTACCTGGGGACCTCGACGCAGTACCGCATGGTCACCGACGCGGGCCAGAACATTGCGGTATACCGGCAGAACGCGGCGTCCACCCCGGGCGCCGAGGTGCTCGTCGGTCAGGTGGGATGGCTGGAGTGGTCCCCTGAGCACTCCTACGTGCTCGGCACGCCCGCCGAGGCCAAGGAAGGAGCAGAGTAGTGAGCAACTCGCACCGCCCCATCGACCCCGCGCTGCTGCGCGGGGTGACCATGCCGCGGATCTCGCGGCGCTCGGCCCTGCGCGGCGCCGGGCTGCTCAGCGCGTCCGCCGTGCTCGCCGCCTGCGGCGTGTCGGGCACCAGCGACGAGCAGCCGCAGACCCCCGGGTTCTGGGCGACCCAGACCAAGGCCGGCACCCTCGACTTCGCCAACTGGCCGCTGTACATGGACACGGCCAAGAAGGGCGGCAAGACCGTGTACCCGTCGCTCCAGGAGTTCACCAAGGAGTCGGGGATCAAGGTCAATTACAAAGAGGTGATCCAGGAGAACGACGCCTTCCTCGGTCGCCTCAACCCGTCCCTCAAGGCCGGCCAGGACCCCGGCTGGGACCTCATCGTCATCACCAACGGCGGGCCGATCGAGAAGCTGATCCGCCAGGGGTTCCTGACCGAGCTGGACCACTCCAAGCTGCCGAACTTCACGCAGAACGCCGGTGCGGCGTTCAAGAACCCCAGCTACGACCCTGGCAACAAGTTCACCCTGGCCTGGCAGTCCGGGCTGACCGGCCTGGCCTACAACCCCAAGCTCACCAAGCGCGAGATCACCAGCTTCGAGGACCTCTTCGATCCCGCCTTCAAGGGCAAGATCACCATGTTCGGCGACGACACCGATTTCCCCACCCTGACCATGATCGGCATCGGCATCGACCCCGCCACCTCCAAGGAGGAGGACTGGCGGCGCGCCGCCGCCAAGATGCAGGAGCTGAAGCCGCAGCTCCGGGAGTTCATCGACAACGCCGGCGAGGCCGAGGTGCTCGCCTCCGGCAACGCCTGGATCTCGATGGCCTACTCGGGCGACATCTACCAGCTCAACAACTCTGGGTCGCCCGACATCAAGTTCGTGATCCCCAAGGAGGGCGCCGCCCTCTGGACCGACAACATGGCCATCCCCAAGGGCGCCAAGCACCCGCTGGACGCCATCACCTACATGGACTACGTGTACAAGCCCGAGGTCGCGGCCAAGCTCGCCGAGTACATCGCCTACATCACCCCGGTGCCGGCGGCCAAGGAGCAGCTCCAGGCCAAGGCCGGCCAGAGCTCCGGTGAGGACAAGCAGGCCCTGGAGGCCCTGGTCGCCAGCCCGCTGGTGTTCCCCAGCGACGCAGACCTGACCAGCGCCAAGCGGTACCGGGTGCTCAGCGTGGAGGAGGAGCAGGTCTGGGACCGCATCTTCCAGCCGATCATCCAGTCCTAGGGCGATGAGCGCTCGCCGCGGCAGGCTCACGCCCTACCTGGTCGGGCTGCCGGGTGGCCTGTGGCTCGGGATCTTCTTCGTGGTCCCGATCCTGGTCATGCTGTCGCTGTCGCTGCAGAGCGGGAACGCCGAAGAGGGCTTCAGGTTCACCTGGGCGTGGTCGAACTACGCCGACGCGTGGGAGTTCTACCACACCCAGTTCGTGCGCTCGATCATCTACGGGCTGATCGTAACGGTCCTCTGCCTGGTCCTGGCCTACCCGATGGCCTACTGGATCGCCTTCTACGGCGGCAGCCGCAAGTCGACCTACCTGTTCCTGATCCTGCTGCCGTTCTTCGTCTCGTTCGTCATCCGCACCGCCTCGTGGAAGTTCATCCTGAACGACGAGGGGTTCGTCTTCGGGCCGCTGAAGGACGCGGGGCTGCTGCCTGGCGACTTCCACATCCTGGCCACCTCGACCGCGGTGATCGGCGGCCTCACCTACAACTACCTGCCGTTCATGGTCCTGCCGTTGTACGTGGCCCTGGAGCGGATCGACCCCAGCCTGGTCGAGGCCGCCTACGACCTGTTCGCCAGCCGCACCCAGGCGTTCCGGCGGGTGGTGTTCCCGCTGTCCCTGCCGGGGGTGTTCGCCGGCGTGCTGATCACCTTCGTGCCGGTCGCCTCCGACTTCGTGAACTCCGGGATCCTCGGCGGGACCCAGACGACCATGATCGGCAACGTCATCCAGACCGAGTACCTGACCAACAACCAGTACCCGCTGGCCTCGGCGATGTCGTTCATGCTGATGGCCGCCCTGCTCATCGGGATCTTCGTCTACGCACGGGCCCTCGGCACCGAGCAGGTGATGGAGGTGAGCCAGGCGTGACCACCATCGCCACCCGCGAGGCGCCCCCGGAGGCCGCCCCGGCACCGGCCGTCCCCCGCAGCCGGCGCCGCTGGACCCGCCTGATCCTGCCCGCCTACACCTGGCTGATGATCTTCTACCTCAGCCTGCCGATCCTGGTGATGATCGCGTTCGGCTTCAACGACACCACGGGCAGGCTGAACCTCCGCTGGCAGGGCTTCACCATCAGGTGGTACCAGGACCTGTTCCAGATCCAGGCGTTGACCACCGCGCTGCGCAACTCGCTCGTCATCGCGGTGATCTCCACGGTCATCGCCACGGTCATCGGCACCATGATCGGCATCGCGCTGGGCCGCTACCGGTTCCGCGGCAAGGGCCTCTACGACCTGGTCATCTTCAGCGCCATCTCGGCGCCGGAGCTGGTCCTCGGCGCTTCGCTGCTGTCGCTGTTCGTCAGCGTGCAGTTCGTCCGCGGCTTCGTCACCATCGTCGTCGCCCACGTCGCCTTCAGCCTCGCGTTCGTGGCCGTGACCGTGCGGGCACGGGTGCTCGGCCTCGACCCCACTATGGAGGAGGCCGCCCAGGACCTCGGCGCCGACCCGTGGACGACCTTCCGCAAGATCACCCTGCCGCTGCTCGCCCCCGGCATCGTCGCCGGGGCGCTGCTGGCGTTCGCCCTCTCGATCGACGACTACGTGGTCACGAGCTTCGTCGCCGGCCAGGTCGAGACCTTCCCGCTGTGGGTCTTCGGGGCCACCCGCATCGGCGTGCCGCCGCAGGTGAACGTGATGGGAACGCTGATCTTCCTCGGCGGGGTGGGGATCGCGGTGGGCAACGCCCTGCTGGCGCGCCGCCAGCGGGGATGATCGACGGCCGACCGACCAAGGGAGCTGCAATGGCCGTGCGCAAGCTACAGAACTTCATCGCCGGCGAGTACCGGGACGCGGCCGAGGGTCGGACCGCCACGCTGGTCAACCCCTCGACCGGGGAGGGGTTCGCCGAGGCGCCCGTGTCCGGCCAGGCCGACGTCGACGCGGCCGTGCAGGCGGCCGTGCGCGGCTTCGAGCAGTGGCGCGAGGCGACGCCGTCGGAGCGGAGCCGGGCGCTGCTCCGGATCGCCGACAAGCTGGAGGAGCGGGCCGAGGAGCTGGTCCGGCTGGAGTCCGAGAACACCGGCAAGCCGTTCCAGCTCACCCTCGATGAGGAGGTCCCGCCGGCCGTCGACCAGATCCGCTTCTTCGCCGGGGCCGCCCGCATGCTCCAGGGGCTGTCGACCGGCGAGTACATGGCCGGCCACACCTCGATGATCCGGCGCGAGCCGGTCGGGGTCTGCGCCCAGGTCACCCCGTGGAACTACCCGTTCATGATGGCGGTCTGGAAGTGGGCGCCGGCGATCGCCGCCGGCAACGCGGTGGTGCTCAAGCCCAGCGACACCACTCCGGTATCCACCGTGTGGATGGCCGAGCTGATGAGCGAGTTCCTGCCGGCCGGCGTCATCAACGTGATCTGCGGCGACCGCCAGACGGGCGCCACGCTGGTCAGCCACAAGACTCCGGCGATGGTCAGCATCACCGGCAGCGTCCGGGCCGGCCGCGAGGTTGCGCGCGCGGCCGCCGACGACCTCAAGCGGGTCCACCTGGAGCTGGGCGGCAAGGCGCCGGTGATCGTCTTCGACGACGCCGACGTGGCCGCCGCGGCCGAGGCGATCGCGGTCGCGGGCTACTTCAACGCCGGCCAGGACTGCACCGCCGCCACCAGGGTGCTCGCCGGGCCGCGGGTGCACGACGACTTCCTCGACGCCCTGGTGGAGCAGGCCAAGCAGACCAGGACCGGGGCGCCCGACGACGAGGACATCCTGTACGGGCCGCTGAACAACTCGGCCCAGCTCGCCAGGGTCCAGGGGTTCCTGCAGCGGGCCCCCGGCCACGCGCAGGTCGCCGTCGGCGGCAACGCGGTCGATCGCGGCGGCTTCTTCCACGAGCCGACCGTGGTCAGCGGGCTCGAGCAGTCCGACGAGATGATCCAGCAGGAGGTGTTCGGGCCGGTCATCACCGTGCAGCGCTTCGACGACGAGGAGAAGGCGCTGGCCTGGGCCAACGATGTCGAGTACGGGCTGGCCTCCAGCGTCTGGACCAAGGACCACGGCCGGGCGATGCGCATGGCCAAGGGGTTGGACTTCGGCTGCGTGTGGATCAACACCCACATCCCGCTGGTCGCCGAGATGCCCCACGGCGGGTTCAAGCACTCTGGCTACGGCAAGGACCTGTCGCTGTACGGCTTCGAGGACTACACCCGCGTCAAGCACGTGATGTCCAACATCGAGGGGTGACCCGCCTGGTCACCGAGACGAGCGCTGAAGCTTCCCGCACTCGAATCGCACGTTGCGGTAATGGTCGGGCAGGTACTTGTCAACCGTGGCCAAGAAGTCGATTACCTTTCCCAGGTCGTCGCACATCTGCCTCCGGGCGCGCCGGAAGCTTGTCTGCTGGCTCTTCGTCAGCGAGTCGCGTCGAGGGTAGAGGGACTGCCAGCGCTTGTATGCCGCTGCCATTGAGGCCTGGTAGGTGGTAATGGATTGTCGCTCGGCTTCGGACAAACGGCTGAGATCCGGGGGATCGATCACGTCGATCACGTCACCGGCTCGGTTGTGGAGCTCGACCCGGCCCTGGTGCTGCCGCGTGACGATTCCGAGCGGCTTCCCTGCGTTACCGCCCTTCGTCATGGACATGATCGCTGGCGTGACGGCGTCAGTCGTCTGCAGGATGTCCCCTATCGCCGTCGTCGCCGCCGCCGACGATATCTTCTCTACGATCTCGACGAAGGCCTTGTTCCGCTTGGGCGCCGGTAGCGTGTCAAGAGGATGCGTTGGGTCATAGGCTGCCTGTAGGCTCGCCAGCGCAGTGAGGTGGAAGCTCGTGAACGACACGGGGATCCAGACTACCGGTAGCCCGTCGCTCTCGTGCCTCCCGAGGATGGCTGGGAGTTCCTTTTTCGCGATGAACTCCGAGGCGAGGAAGGCTGGGGTCACCAGCAGAACGGCAGCGTTGGACGCAGCCAAGGCGCTGTCGATTTCCTTACGCCAGTCGGCGCCTGGCCCAATTCGTTGATCGTCCCAAAGGTCGAGTCGGTGGCCGTTGGTGAGCGGCGCGAGCGCGATCCGAACACGTTCTAGCCATTTCGCGTCTTTGTGGCTGTAGCTAATGAAGATCGCTCTCATCGTCGCCACGTGGCCCTCCCTCGTCGCCCGATTTTGTCGAGCGTACGGACCGAACCGTCCCACGTTCGCTATGGGACGGCAACTATGGTCTACCTAAAACGCGCGAGGGCGGGCCGGTCTCAGGGCGCGGCCAGCTCGGCGCGGCAGGCGCGGAGCGCCCGCTGGTAGCTCGGGCCCGAGTGGACGCCGTGGCGCTCCAGGCGTTGCTGCTCGGCGCAGGCGGGCCCGGGGGGCTGGGGACCAGGCACCGCCTCGGCGCCCGCGGTGGCCCGCCACACCATGACGGCGAGCAGCACGGCCAGCACGAGCGAGAGCAGGCCGCCGATGGTCGGCCGGGGACCGCTGGGCGACATCTCCCGGGCCCACAGGGGGAAGGGGCTCTCCGCCATCGCGCCCTCCTTCGGACGTCTGGCCGCGCGGCGACCCGGGGCGAGTCAGCTC
>Ga0222623_10000868_pt1 | contig 10041 bp, 10 predicted proteins | sample PLMtaG_FD_177336 | JGI IMG/M metagenome (GOLD analysis project Ga0222623, IMG submission 177336) | Groundwater sediment microbial communities from an aquifer in East River, Colorado, USA - PLM2_30_coex | ecosystem: Environmental > Terrestrial > Soil > Riparian zone | place: USA: East River...
ATCTGGAACATCTTCGCGAAGCTCGGCTTGCCGATGCTGGCGCTCGTGTTCCTTGCGCTCAGCGGGCATCTCACGCCGACCTACATCCTGGCGGCAGTCTTCGGCGTCATCGTCTTGGGCGTGGCGATCGGCCTATTCACCATGCTGTTCCGGAGCGAAGAGTTCGCGATCAGGATCGGGAACTGGCTGGGTCGCGTCGTGTCGTGGTTTCGCCGCATCCGGCACAAACCGCCGGTCACTACGTGGGGTGACGGCGCGGCACGCTTCCGCCGGGACACGATCGCGTTGGTCGAACGCCGGTGGTTCCGGTTGACCTGGGCGACGTTACTCAGTCAGGTTGCGCTGTTCTTCGTGCTGCTCTTGTCGTTGCGGCACCTCGGTGTCTCCGAGCAGGAAGTGTCCACCGCCGAGGCGTTCGCGGTGTACGCGTTCTCGCGGCTCCTCTCGGCGGTGCCGATTACCCCGGGTGGGGTCGGGCTGATCGACCTCGGGTACATCGGAGGACTCACGGCGTTCAGCGGCGAGGAGAAGGCCGCGATCGTGGCAGCGGTCCTGCTGTTCCGCGCGCTCACGTACGCGATCCAGATCCCGATCGGCGCGTTCACGTACATGATCTGGCGGGTCAAGTCGGACTGGCGTCGTCCCGCCGACGCCGCGGCGCAGCGCGAGCGGGCCAGCTACTTCGTGACGTAAGGGTTGGTGGTCCCGGTCGGGGCGCCGCGGACGTCCACCATCCGGCCGTCCACGTGGGAACGCATCGCCGACGAATCAACCGTCACCGGATCGTGGGGAACACGGATAGGCAAGCGAAGAGATCAAACGCGCTCCCGAATGGGGCGTGCAGGGGACGCTCACCATCACCAAAGGTACCGAGACGCTTCTGCCAGAATCACAACTACGACTTCTCCCCGACATTGGCTAGGTGCGGTGATCGGGGAGGTCGTCCCTCTCGTCCGTGTTTGGTCCGGCACGGGTGTTCTCGGCCGGTGCGAGTCTGGGGACGCCGATCAGCAGGTTTACGGCGGACGCGACCGTCACCCCGAGCGCCGCCCCGCCGATGAGGTCGAGAGGCAGGTGGGCCGCGACATACATCCGGACGATGGGGACCACGATCGCCAGGATGATCGCGGCGATCTGCCATGGACGCCCCATATAAGCCAGCACGATGATCGTGATCGCCCATGCCACCGCTGCGTGTCCGGATGGGAAGCCGAGGCTGTCGGGGGAGAACGTCTCTCGTTCCACAACTCCTTCCAGGATGGCCGACGGACGGCCGCGCTCCACGTATTCCTTGATGACCTTCGCGAGGAAGTAGACGGCTATTCCGCTGATCGCAAACGATAGAGCAAGGAGCCACTTTCGAAAGAGAAGAGCTGCGACGGTGGCCACCGGGACGGTTACCACGGTCCCATATTGATTCATCACCCAGAGGTACGGGCGAATGCTGCCAGGCAGTCCGTTGATCGCCTGAAAGATGGTGACCTCCCATCCGTATACACCACGTTTGGCGACCAAGGTGCTCGTGACCAGCACGGCCGCGCCGGCTACCATGAGCACGAGATCGACCCGCCGCCGCCGCCGCATTCCGCGTGCCGTCACCTGGGGACTGGCTCTTGGGTCGTCGGCTCCGTAACCGGCTGGTTCTTCCGCCAGTTCTTCACCCGTCACAGGCCATACACCTCAGAACTCTTCGGGCCACTACGGCATACCATAGACGCCTGGCCCGGCGCCCACGGGCGACCATCCCCTCCGGAGATCCTCGCACGATCGTTCCGAGACTGGAGCCTCCAGGCTCAAACAGGTCTGAAGAACATCGTCGGGAACGGATGTAGCGTCTGTCCATCCGGAGACCGTTCTTAAGCCGCGGGAGGGTCGGAATGATCGAGCTTCTCGGGTTCCTCCTCGTCATACGCCTACTTGGGCCCCGATCATCTTGGACGATGCTCTCCTATACTCCGCGCAAGCGCCCCCGTTCATTCCCCGGAAGGACCTCTCGCGTGGCAGACCGCTCGCTCGCCGTCATCGATGTCGGTTCGAACTCGGGCCGGGTCGTGGTGATCCGGATCGGTGGGCCGGGCCACCTCGAGATCCTCGCCAACGGCCGGGCGCCCCTCCGCCTGGCACGGGATCTGCGGCGGGGGAACCGCATCGCTCCGGAAACCATCGAGCGCACCGCGGCCGCGCTCCGGGACTTCCGGGCCATCGCCGACAGCGCAGGGGCGGGAACCCTGATCGCTGTGGCCACCTCGGCGGTGAGGGAGTCTGAGAACGCCGAGGAGTTCCAGGCGAGGATCGAGGCCGAGAGCGGTGTCGGCGTTCGCGTGATCAGCGGCGACGAGGAGGCGTTCTACACGTTCCTCGGAGCCGTCCACGGGCTGCCTGTCGACAGCGGCGCGGTGGCCGATCTCGGAGGCGGAAGCCTGGAGCTCACCGAATTCGACGAGCGCCGGGCCCTTCGGTCGTGGACGCTGCCCCTCGGTTCCCTTCGCCTCTCCGACCGCTTCCTGAGAAGTGACCCCCCGGCGAAGGAGGAGATCGAGGAGCTGGCCGAGTATGCGCGGACCACGCTCGAGGGCGCGGAGGTCGGCGAGCTCGAGCCCGGCGAGCGACTGGTTGGCACGGGCGGGACCATCCGAAACCTCGCCAAGATGGATCAGGCATCGAGGAGATATCCGATCCCTCGGCTCCATGGGTACGTCCTCACCCGCAAGCGCGTGCAGGAGCTGGCCGATCTGCTGGCGTCACGCCGGTCCTCGCGCCGCCGGCTCATGTCCGGCCTCTCCCGGGAGCGAGCGGACTCCATCGTCGGCGGCAGTATGGCCTTACTCTCGGTGATGAAGCATGTGGGGGCCACCGAGCTCACCGTATCGAGCCAGGGCCTCCGCGAGGGGCTCGCTTTCGACGCCGTGGGGCTTCGCGAAACACCTATCGAAGAGGTCCGCGGGGCCTCCATCCTCGCCTTTGCCTCTCGGTTCTCGACCTGGGACCCCAACCGGGCCGAGCGCAGGGCTACCGTGGCACGGAGCATCCTCCGGTCCGTCGAGCCCGAGGCCGGGGCGAGCGTGCACGAACGGCTGGCCCAGGCAACGAACCTGCTCGATATCGGGCGCAGCGTGGACTATTACCGGCGGTACCAGCACACCGCCGACATGATCACCGAGGCGGACCTCGACGGCTTCTCCCATCGGAAGCTTGCGTTGCTGTCGGCGGTGGTCCGGCAAGCCGGGGACCAGGGTATGAGCGTTTCCCGGTATCGGCCCCTGCTCGGCCCCGACGACCGGCCCCAGCTCGCCAGGTCCGCGACGGTGCTGGCCCTGGCCGATGAGATCGAGCACCGCCTGCCCCCCGGCCACGGGGGTGAGGTCCACTGCGCCGTCCAGGGCAAGCGCGTGATGCTGGAGGCCCCGGTGTACGACCCGTGGCGCAGGGAGGCCCTCGCCGGACGGTTCCAGGTCGCGTTCCGAAAGAGGCTGCTGCTACAGTCGGATGGCGATGCGTGATGACCTGGGGCTCCCCGGCCGCCTGTTCATCGTCGAGGGCATCGATGGCTCGGGCAAGAGCACGCAGCTGAACCTGCTCCACAAGTGGCTGATCAGTCAGGGCTACCTCGTGGTGTTCAGCGAGTGGAACTCCTCCCCGATCGTGAAGGAGACGACGAGACGGGGGAAGAAGCGCCGGCTGCTCTCACCCATGTCGTTCAGCCTGATCCACGCCGCGGACTTCGCCAGCCGCGTCCATTCGGTGATCCTCCCGGCCCTGCAAGCGGGGACCGTCGTGCTGGCCGACCGCTACGTCTACACGGCCTTCGCTCGCGATGCCGTCCGGGGGGTGAGCCGCGACTGGTTGAACAGGCTCTACTCGTTCGCGGTGAAGCCGAGCCTGTCGTTCTACTTCGACACGCCGCTCGCGGAGTCGATGCGTCGGATCATGGACGGCCGGCCCAAGCTGAAGTATTACGAGGCCGGGATGGACATGGAGCTCTCCTCCGACCCGGAGGAGTCGTTCCGCATCTACCAGGGCCTGATCAAGCACGAGTACGAGCGGCTGGTCGACGAGTTTCAACTGGTTCGCATGGACGCCACGGAGACGCTTATCCGCCAGCAACAACGGATGCGCGATCTGGTCCGGCCCCATCTTTCGGGCGTCATGCGGTTCGACGGCGGCGAGATCCACCAAGCCCTCCGCGATGCCCACCTCCTGGGCCGCTACCTGAACGTCGGCCCGGGGAGGCTGCCACCTCCATGACCGAGCTCTCGTTCTACGGGTTCCGGCCGCCCGGTATCGAGGGGGAGTCACTTCCCGGCCGGCTGATCGTGATCGAGGCCACCGACGGCGCCGGGCGGTCCACCCACGTCGCGTTGCTGAAGGAGTGGCTGGAGGATGAGGGCTACGCCGTGCTCGATACGGGCCTGCGTCGATCTGACCTGGCCGGGCCGGGCATCCAGCGGGCGAAGGGGGGCCACACCCTCGATCCCATCACGCTGAACCTGTTCTATGCCGCGGATTTCTGGGACCGGCTCGAGCGGCAGATCCTCCCGGCCCTTCGGGCCGGCATGGTCGTGCTCGCCGACCGATACGTGTTCTCCTTGATCGCGCGAGCGGCCGTCCGTGGCGTCTCACTGGAGTGGATGGAAGAGCTGTACGCCTTCGCCCTCGTGCCGGACCTCGTGATCTATCTGGACATCGACGTCGAGCAACTGCTGCCGAGGGTCCTGTCTAGCACTGGATTCGACTACTGGGAGTCGGGCCAGGACTTCCTCAGGGGCTCGAACGTCTATGAGAGCTTCGTTCAGTACCAGCAGATGCTGCTGGCGGAGTTCCGGCGTTTGGCCAAGCGCCATGGGTTCACCGTGATCGACGCGCGCAGGACCGTGAGCCAGATCCACCAAACCCTCCGCTCCGTCGTCGATGGCGTGGTCCGGGGGATGGAGGAGTGGCCCACCCAGAGCGCCGGCACGGAGCAGCCGCACGTGGCCCGCACGGAAGGAGCTGCTCACGTAGGGCAGGATGGCGTCGACGTCACCCGCTCAGAGCGCGCAGCACCTTCGGCGTGACGAGCCATCGAAGCGACGCCGTCCCGCGACGGAGACCGTCGTCGAGCCAGAGGTGCGCCACGCCTCCCTTCTTCACCTCCATAGTCAGGGACGTTGGGCGGCCGGTGAGCAGGATCGAGGCGAGCTCGGAGAGGTAGGGCTCGTGTCCCACCAGGGCCAGGGAGGCGACCTCGAGGTGGGGCTCCATCACCTCGATGCCTTCGGCGGGGGATCGGCCGGCTTCCAGAACGGGCTCCGGCTTCGGGGCCGGCCAGCCCGCCTCCTCCTCGAGTAGCTCGGCAGTCCGCCAGGCACGAGGAAGGGGGCTCGACAGGACCACGTCGATGCTGGCGACGATGCGCCTGATCCCCCGGGCCGCTTTCCTGAACCTGGCCTCCCCTTCCGGGGTGAGGGGCCGCTCGCCGTCGTCCGGCCATCGGGTTGGATCCCGGCTGAACGCGACGGCGTGCCTGACGAGGTACAGGTCCATGGCTATGACCCTGCCCGCTTCATAACCCGGCGGACGTCGGCCCAGGCCGTTCCTCTCACGCGCCGAAACACCCTCGAGAAGCGCCGCCGGAGCTTTGCCTTCCTCCTTGCGTAGCGCTCGGCGATCTCGCCCATGGCGAACGCCGCAGCGGGGGGAAGATCGTTCCCCTCCTCGGCCACGATGGCCTCGAACCGGGCCACCGCAACTTCGGCGTCCTGGTGGGCACCGAGCAGGTCCTGGAGGCGCACCGTACGGCGGATGAGCGCCCTTACATCCCTGCCGTAGATCGGGGACAGGAACTGGAGGGCGTACCGCAGCCGCTTGGCCCGGATTCGCAGCCGGTGGTAATCGGCGGGTTTGGAGGTCCGATCGATCCGACGGCCGCCCTTTCGCACCTTGCGGTACCGCTCCTCGATAAGCGACGGGGCGGCGTCAACGGCCGGCACGCGCGAGGACGGAGATGCGCCCACCGGCCCGCGCCGGAGCACGGCCGTGCATTGGGCAAGCAGCCGCTCGTACCGGGGGGAGTCGAGGGTCTGGACCAGGTTCGCCCTCGCCTGGTCGCGGTCGGCGGAGAGTACGTCGGCCACCACGGCCAGCGCGCGGTCGTCGAGACCATCGGGCTCCCTCCCCCACGCCTCGACCTGTTGGATCAGCACGTCGAGGTCGCGGACGGCTCCCAGGGCCGCGGCCACCCATCCCAGCTCCTCCCGAAGCCCGACCATCTCGGCGGGCAGGGCGGCCTCGAACAGGGCGATGGCCGCGCGCATGCGACGCGTCGCCACCCGCATGTCGTGCAGCTGCTCCGGATCCTCGCCGAGACGCGTCCCGCCCTCCTTGCAGAGGAGGGCGGCGAAGTGCTTGCGGAGCACCGCGAAGGCCAGCTCCTCGACCGAGGATTCGGACGAGATCTCCACTGACCCCATGTCGAGGGTGCGCTGTGGCTTCAGGTCCCGTGCGAGCACCCCAGCCTCGAACTTCGACACAGATGCCGGGCTCAATCCGCACGCATCTCGCATCTTGCCTACGAACTCGGTGAGGTCTGGTGTTGTCCCTCTGCTGGTTTCCACCTCCACCCTGAGGAGCCGGGCGGGCTCGCGGCCCTCGACGGGGATCGTGGTCGTGTCGAGGGCCACCTCGGCTGCCTCCGAGCCGTTCGTCGAGACGAGGTACGTTCGGCGACGGGTCCGGACTTGAAACTTGGGCTTGATGGCATGGGATCCGACGACCGCATGGACTCGCTTCCCGACCGGCCCGTCGCTGGCGGGCAAGGTCTCCAAGCTTCCGGCCGGTAGCGGCTCGACGATCTCCGTTCGATCGCGAAGGCCGTTTGTCCCAGCAGACAGGGACTTTATGGTGGCCTCGGTGCCGCTTTGGCCCACACGCAGGCGGAGCGAGTATCCGGCGCGGTACAGGCGCCAATCGTCGGTGTCGGCATAGGTATCGACGAACCGCTTCGCTTCACCCCGGGTCACGACTTCCCCGGCCGCGTTCAGCCAGCGCTCTACCGGACGGGTGTCGATGGCATCGAACTGCCACTCGATCTCCCGTTCATCCGCGGCCCGGCCCGGAGCGGACTCCATCGGCTTCAGGGGCGGGGGGTGGGGAAACCGAAGGGTAGGATGCGCATCGGCATCCCGGAAGGATAATGGTTCGGGCCGCGCCCATGGGAGGCCCGTTCACCTGGGGTTCACCTCCTGGAGCCATGATGCGCCGGTGGCCTGCTCGTACCACCTCGGATACCGTGTTGGGACATGAACCCTTCCCTGCCGTTCGAGTCACGGCCTGAGGTCGAGGCCGATGGGATCACCCCTGAGGTCGAGGCCGCTGGGGCGGTGGTCTGGCGGGCCGGTCCGGACGGTGCCATCGAAGTGGCCCTGATCCACCGACCCAGGTACGACGACTGGAGCTTCCCAAAGGGAAAGCTGCTCCCCGGCGAGAGCCTGGTGGAGACGGCCGTCCGCGAGGTGGGGGAGGAAACCGGCTTCCGATGCCGGATCGGGGTGGTGATCGGCATCCACCGATATCGGGACAGCCGGGCACGCTCGAAGGAGGTCACGTACTGGCTGATGGAATGGTTGGAGGGACGGTTCGATCCCACCGACGAGGTCGACCGGCTTCGGTGGGTCCCGCTGGCAGAGGCTGAGCGGATGCTCACCTACGATCGGGACCACGAGCTCCTGAGGCACCTCCCGATAGGTCGGTGACGGAGCCGACTGCGCAGGATGGACCTCGCTAAGTGTCAGAAGCGGTCCGGCACGAACGTTTGATCGGCGATGGGCGGGCGGACGTACCCCTCGTCTGTGTGCTCCGGCGGCAGCTTGATGGGCTCGGGCGTCAGGTCCTGGTACGGGATCAGGCTCAGCAGGTGGCTGATGACGTTGAGGCGGGCCCGCTGCTTGTCGTCCGAGGCGACGACGTACCACGGCGCCTGCTTGATGTCGGTGTACTTGAACATCTCGTCCTTGGCCCTGGAGTACTCGACCCACCGAGCCCGTGATTGCACGTCGATGGGGCTCAGCTTCCAGCGTTTCGTGGGGTTCGTGATCCGCTGCTGGAAGCGCCGTTCCTGCTCGTCATCGCTCACCGAGAACCAATACTTGATGAGGATGATCCCGGCCCGAACGAGCATCCGCTCGAACTCCGGGCACGAGCGAAGGAACTCCTGATACTCGTCCTCGGTGCAGAAGCCCATGACCCGCTCGACGCCGGCCCGGTTGTACCAGCTGCGGTCGAACAACACCATCTCGCCGGCCGCGGGAAGGTGGCCGATGTAGCGCTGGAAGTACCACTGGCCCCTCTCGCGCTCGGTCGGTGCGGGCAGCGCCACGACACGGCACACCCGAGGGTTCAGGCCTTCCGTGATCCGCTTGATCGCCCCGCCCTTGCCCGCGGCATCTCGGCCCTCGAAGATCACAACGACCTTGAGGCCCTGGGACTTGATCCACTCCTGGAGCTTCACCAGCTCGACCTGGAGTTTCCTCAACTCCCGAGCATATTCCTTGTTCCCGAGCTTCGACTTCGTGTGGGCCTCCCTCATCCTTCCGGATGCATCCGACCTGTCGGTCATGGCTTTCCCTTCGGCGGGCCACCATGCTACGCCTCGAACGTCGAGGCTCGACGTCTCGAGTACCCTGCCCATCGTGGTCGAGACCCGCCATCTGTTCGTCCTCCGCCACGCCAAATCGAGTTGGGACGAACCCTCGATCGACGATCACGATCGACCGCTCGCGCCGAGGGGGCGGCGGGCCGCGGCCAGGATCGCCGACTACGTGACGAAGAGAGCGATCCGACCCGACCTGATCCTCTGCTCCTCGGCGATGCGGGCTCGGCAGACACTCGAACGGATCGCTCCGAGCCTTGGCCGGGAGGCTGAGATCCACATCGAGCGGTCTCTGTACGGCGCAACGGAGGATCGACTGTTGGAGCGGCTGCACGCGCTGCCCGACGAGGCCGACTCTGTGATGCTGATCGGGCACAACCCCGGGGTGCAGGACCTCGCGCTCCTGCTGGCGAGAGAGGGACCGCTTCGAACGACGCTGGAGGACAAGTTCCCAACCGCAGGCCTGGCCACGCTGGCCTTCGGTCGCCTGGCGTGGAAGGACCTCGATGCGGAGAGCGGGGAACTGGTCGACTTCGCGGTCCCGAGGCGGTTGGGCTAGCGGGAACCCCCGCTGACGACTACTGCGGGGCCGGCGATGCCGCCGGTGCCGGCTCGGTCGCGGCCGCCGGCTGCTTCGCGGCCGCTTGGCCAGCCTCACGCCTGGAACTGCGTTTGGGCGGCGACGGTGTGGCCTCCGCTTGGGCTCCCGTGGCTGCCTTCCTCATCGCCTTGCTCTCCTTTTCGGCCTTTCTGGCCACCTTGGCCTCGGCCTTGGCGGCTTTCTTCGCAGCCTTCTTCTTCGCCTTCTTCTTCGCCATGTCGCGAGCCTCCTTTTCGCGCACCACCAGCGAGAACCCTGGCTGAACGTAGCCTAACCCCACGGGCGATCCTCGGTCGCGCCTGCAGCGCACACGTGCCGGTCGCGTCGGTATGGTGATGCGATGCCGGCTCGAAAAGAGGTCCTCGAGATCTCGGGGCGCGAGGTCGTCGTCAGCAACCCGGACAAGGTGTTCTTCCCCCGCACCGGCCACACGAAGCTCGATCTGGTCCGGTACTACCTGTCCGTCGCCGACGGCGCCGTGCGCGGGGTCGCGGGCCGGCCCATGGCCCTCAAGCGTTTCGTGAACGGGTCGGAGGGAGAATTCTTCTTTCAGAAGCGGGCTCCCACATCCAGGCCCGACTGGATCGAGGTCGTCGAGCTCGCCTTCCCTTCCGGCCGCACGGCGGAGGAGATCGTGGTCCGGGACGCCGCTCAGCTCGCGTGGGTGATCAATCTGGGGTGCATCGATCTCAACCCCCATCCGGTCCGCGCCGAGGACCTGGACCACCCCGACGAGCTCCGCGTCGATCTCGATCCCATCCCCGGCGTGTCCTGGCCGCAGATCCGAGACGTCGCTCTGCTCACGAAGGAGGTC
>Ga0222623_10000869_pt1 | contig 10027 bp, 10 predicted proteins | sample PLMtaG_FD_177336 | JGI IMG/M metagenome (GOLD analysis project Ga0222623, IMG submission 177336) | Groundwater sediment microbial communities from an aquifer in East River, Colorado, USA - PLM2_30_coex | ecosystem: Environmental > Terrestrial > Soil > Riparian zone | place: USA: East River...
CAGGCTGGCCGGCGGACTTTACGGCGTTGCGCTGGGCGGAGCGTTTTTTGGCGAATCGATGTTTCATCGTGCGACCGATGCATCGAAGGTCGCGCTCGTGGCGCTGGTCAAGCATTTGCGCGCTCGCAAATTCGTGTTGCTCGACACGCAATGGCTCACACCGCACCTCCAACAATTTGGCGGCATTGAGATTTCGCGAAACCATTACCTGCGCCTCCTGCAGAGAGCGGTCGAATTGCCGCGAAAATTTCTGTAACGGGGTTTGAAAATGATTATAGCCCATCGGTTCGCCTGCTCCGCCGTATCTCGCGAAGGCAGCTGGCAGGTCTGCCTCGTCGAACAAACATTGTCATTCTGAGCGAAGCGAAGAATCTTTGGCTCCCATTCTTTCTCGGTCAGCGTTGAAATGACAACCAGAGGTGTTTCGCTTCGCTCAACATGATAAGCAAAGCGTTGAAGGGTCGACGAGCCAGCGGCGCGAGCAATTGATAGTGACGGAATCTCGCCGATATTGATTGTGAAATGGTTGGTTGGATTTTAAAGAAGATTTTAGGGTCGAAAAATCAGCGTGAGCTCAGGCGGCTTGCACCGATTGTCCGCCGGATAAACGAACTGGACGAGCAGTTCAAAAGCTTGTCCGATGACGAGTTGCGTGGCAAGACTGCAGCTTGGAAGGAAGAAGTCTCAAAGATTCCGCAGCTCGAGGAGCAATGGAAAAAGCTGGATGAAATTTTGCCGGAAGCGTTTGCGGTGGTCAAAAACGCGGCGCGCCGGCTGAAAGAACGGCAACATACTTTCACCGTGTGCGATCAGCCCATGGCCTGGGAGATGGTGCACTTCGACGTGCAGTTACTCGGTGGAGTTGTTCTGCATCGGGGCAGGATCGCGGAAATGGCCACCGGCGAGGGTAAAACGTTGGTCGCAACTTTGCCGCTATACTTAAACGCGCTCACTGGTCGCGGCGCGCATCTGGTGACGGTGAACGATTATCTGGCCCGACGCGACGCGGAGTGGATGGGACAGCTTTACGATTTTCTCGGGCTAACGGTTGGCTGCATTCAACACGATCAGGAGCCGGACGTACGCCGCGAACAATACGCGATGGATATCACCTATGGGACGAACAGCGAGTTCGGTTTCGATTATCTGCGCGACAACGGCATGGCCACGACTCGCGAGCAACAAGTCCAGCGCGGTTATCAGTACGCCATTGTCGATGAAGTTGATTCCATTCTGATCGATGAAGCCCGTACGCCGCTAATCATTAGCGGTCCAGCAACGATTTCCACTCACCAGTACGACAAATGGAAACCACTCATCGAGCAGTTGGTGCGAAAGCAAAACATGCTTTGCAACCGGCTCGCGAGCGAAGCGATCGAAAAATTTGAGCAGGGCGACGTCGAGATGGGCGGGCGCCTCATGTTCAAGGTGAAACTAGGGCAACCGCGAAATAAGCAGTTGCTGCGCATGATGGAAGATCCGGACAAGCGCCGCGCCATCGATAAAGCCGAGCTTTCGTTTTATCAGGACACGCGGAAGGAGGAATTGTTCCAGCTTAAGGAGGAACTGTTTTTTACAATCGACGAGAAATCGAATGAAACCGATCTTTCCGAGCAGGGGCGCGTTTTTCTGAACCCGGACGATCCGAACGCATTCGTCCTGCCTGATTTGATTAGCGAATTCACCGAGATCGATCTCGATCCGGAACTGCCCGATGAGGAGAAGGATAAGAAAAAAGCGGAGCGGCAACAGCATTGCGACGCGCAAGCGGAGCGTATCCATAACATCTCGCAGCTGCTTCGCGCCTACTGCTTGTTCGAGAAGGACGTCCAGTACGTCATCGAAGACAACAAGGTTGTGATCGTTGATGAGTTCACGGGGCGCAAAATGCCGGGCCGGCGTTGGAGCGATGGATTGCATCAGGCGGTCGAAGCGAAAGAAGGCGTTCAGATCGATCGCGAGACTCAAACATTAGCGACGATCACGATTCAAAATTATTTCAGGCTGTATCAAAAACTGGCGGGAATGACCGGCACGGCCGAAACCGAAGCCGCCGAGTTTCACGATATTTACAAACTCGACGTGAACGTCATTCCGACCAATCGGCCGGTGCGCCGTACGGATTATAACGATCGCATCTACAAGACGCGGCGCGAAAAATACAACTCGGTTATTAAGGAGATCAAAGAAGCTCACGCGAAAACTCAGCCGGTGCTCGTTGGCTCGGTAAGTGTGGAATCCTCGGAGTTACTCAGCCGAATGCTGAAGCGCGAGAAGATCCCGCACAACGTGTTGAACGCGAAATTTCACATGCAGGAAGCCGAGATCGTAGCTCGCGCTGGACAACCGGGCACGGTCACAATTTCGACGAACATGGCCGGGCGCGGCACCGATATTAAACTCGGGCCTGGCGTGACCGAGCTTGGCGGGCTGAAGGTGATCGGTACCGAACGGCACGAGGCGCGCAGAATCGATCGTCAATTACGCGGGCGTTGCGCGCGCCAGGGCGATCCGGGCGCATCGCGGTTCTACGTGAGTTTCGAAGACGATCTGATGCGCAATTTCGGCGCGGCCGATCGCATGACGAGAATTATGGAGCGCTTCGGACTCGAGGAAGGCCAGGAGCTTGAGCATCGCTGGCTCAATAAATCGGTTGAGACCGCGCAGAAACGCGTGGAGCAACGCAACTATCTTATCCGAAAACGCACGCTCGATTTCGACGATGTGATGAACATGCAGCGCGAAGTCGTTTACACGTATCGCAATGAAGTCATCGATTCCGAGGAGCCGCGAAAGCTCATCTACGAAGTGGTCGACGAAGCCGTGCCGGCAAAAGTGAAGGAATATCTCGATGTCGATGAACCCAATTACACCGGTCTCATCCACTGGGTGAACACGACATTTCCGCTCGGCCTGAACAAGGAGAAAGCAGAATTTGAAACGCGGAGTGTCGATGAAAACGCGCACTTTCTGGTTGAAAAGATCAAAAACGCGTACGAGCGCAAATCGGCCTACGAAGAACCGACTGCCGTCAAAAGTTTGGAGCGCTACATCATTCTCAACGGGATCGATCGGCTGTGGCAGGAGCATCTCTACGCCATGGACGCATTGCGCGAAGGCGTTTATCTCCGCGGCTACGCGCAAAAGGACCCGCTCATCGAATACAAGACCGAAGCCTACGACATGTTTGTCGAATTAATGGCGAACATTAAGAACGAAGTGCTGAACAATCTCTTCCGCAGCACTTCGAACCTCCAGGCGTTCGAAAACTTCCTGGCGACGTTGCCGCAATTCTTGCTGCGCGAGCACGCACCAACCGCGCCCGCTGCGGGCGCGCCGTCGCGCGCACGTCAGCCACAGCCCGTCGGCGCGATGGCCGGAGTTGCTGCAGGGGACGGCGACGGCGCCGGGGAGGTTTCAATCGATCTGCCAATTCGTCGTTCGATACCAAAAGTCGGCCGCAACGAGCCGTGTCCCTGCGGCAGCGGGAAAAAATACAAGAACTGCTGCGGCAGAGTGGCCTAAGTTCAAGGGTCGCGTCGTCGGCTTAGCCTGTCATTCCGAGCGAAGTCGAGGAATCTCTAGCTGCTTCAGAACTATCGCACTGTCGACCGGTTGCCGGAAAGCGGATCGCCTGGCCTACAAGGTTGAAGTCGAACGCATCTGTGCGGCGGAGCGGTTCGCTGCAGCGCCTCGTTATGCGGAACAGTCATCTGTTGTCCACCCGCTCCAAAACGTCCGCGAGCGCGTCAGGACGACTGACATGTGGGAAGTGTCCGCCGGGCAGCTCAATCGGCTCCACTCCGAGCAACTCTCGAGCGGCCTTGCGCTGCCACGCCGGCGTGATCGTCCGGTCGTCGGAACACACGACGTACGTGGACGGTACAGCAGGCCAAGAACGGAGTGGGCACGGTTCCTCCATGGCGCGTTTTGCATAGAACACCAGCCGCGTCGACAGTGCCCAGTCGAGACGATCAGGGGGACAGTCGTGGTACACGAAGTCCAAAGCTACCCTGTCCTCAAGTGGATTCTGTCCGACCCAAGCCGGATTGAACATCGGCGGATCGGCCCGGTATTGCTCAATGATACTCACACCCGGGCGCGGAACCACTGCCGCCAGAAACACCATGCGACGCGGGGACCAGCGTTCGGCAATCAAGGCGGAGTGTGCGACGCAGACGACATCAGCCGGGTTCATACCAGAGCGGTCGAGGGCGTTCACGATGGTCTCAGCATGCCAGGCCGCGCCCTCGTCGGTCCTGCTCACTTGAAACGCAGGGGTGAGAACGCGATGATCCCGCCGCTCCAGTTCGTGGACCAGCAGCCTCCAGCCATCGGGTCCCTGCCCACTTCCGTGAATCAGACAGTACGCGGTCATGGTTTCATTCGTCGCGCGCGGGCCTAATTCGCGTCGAGGTTGCGGCGATGGCGGTCATTCCAATTCGTACGTCGTGATCTCAAGCTGGTGGCCGTCGGGATCGCGAAAATAGATCGAGTGCGAAATTTCGTGGTCTTGGAATTCGAATTTGATTCCGCGCTTTTTTAGTTCGCGCTGCGCGACGAGAAAATTTTCCCGGTTCGCGCGGAAGGCGAGGTGAAGCATTCGGACTTCACGGTGAGCTGGCCGTGTTGCCTCGTGGCTCGCCGGAAATAACGCAATCCCAGTATTTCCTTTGCCAATAAACGTCGGCACGCCGTCCCACATGCCTTCGTGAAGTCGCTCGAACCCGAGAACGTCGATGTACCACTTGGCTGACCGCTCGATGTCGCGCACACCGAGAGCTATATGATCAATTCCATCAAGTTGCATAAAAGATATGGACAGAATTTACAGAATTGTCTGGATCAAGAAAAGGCAGCTGTCCCGGAATCGCTCGTCGCATCAGCGAGAAGCTACGGCGCTGCTCAATGCCAATCCAAACGGTCGTCCAACTTCCCGCTTCGCAATGCCTCAACAAATGCTGCGTAATCCTTGAGCGAACCTCCGATGGCACGCCAAACGACTTTGGGTTTCGCGTCATTCTTGATGAGCTTGGCAACCAACATGTGAAAACTGTGATCGATTCCGCCGCGCTCGTAATGAACGACGTAATACTCGCCGCTAACCGCTGCCCAAATGAGGCGCTTGCCTGGCAGAGTTGGATCCGTAATGACGCAAGTCGCGTTCCACTTCTGGCCCGGGTCTGCGAGTCTGCCGTTATCGCCGGCACAAAGCGCGACGATTGTCGAAGGCAGGTTGCTCGTGGAATGAACTTCGTGGAAGCGCGAGAAATCCTGCAACACTCTGCGATCCTCTCCCGCAAGCTTCGTTACGTCTGCGAAGCACAGGATCTGGATCGCAACAGTGAAAAGAGACGTAAACACTAGAACGGATCTCATGAATGGAGCTGTAACAAATATTTTCGCCTAACGCGACGAAGATCCCGAGCTGTTTGGCAGCGGTTTGTTTGGAAGCTTGGAAAATTTGACGTCCATACCCCGCTCGGCCCTTTGCCGTTTGATGTCTGCCTTTTGTTCCTTCAACGTCGCGAGGAACTTTGTCAGTCCTTCGTTGAGAGCACTGTTTCCCGCCTCCCATTCCGATTTCTTTTTAAAAATCACGCCCGGGTAAATCTTGTTCAGATCAGGTAAGGCTCTGTTTTCTTTCTGAACTCTCTCGACAATCTGAACGAGGTTATCGATGTCGCCGAAGGCATAACCGTTGATGTACGGCCCCACCAATTGCTGAAAGGCGTTCGCAGCCTGGACCAGTTCGAAGGCCGGATCGCCCATGCTGCCCATCTTTTCTCGATCGACCAAACTCGCCAGCAGACGACCGCGATACTGAGCCGAGTAAAACCAGTAGGTCGCGTCGTTTCTGAAGCCTTGATCATAGAGTCGAATGGCGGCGACATACATCTCTGGAAATGTGAGATTGTCCCACGCCTGTTTCATCTTCGCGATCGTCGCGACGAACTCTGCTTCATTATTTGCGGCCAAACCTTTGCTGAACGGACCGAAATTTATGACTGGGCCCTTGGAATTGTAATAGGGCGTAACATAAACTTCGATCCGCGCCGGATCGCCGATGGTCTGGCCAACAGCGAGACTGCCTAATGCGAAAACACCGATAATGAGACAAACGAACCTGCTGGTCATAAGACTTAACGAGACGGAGCGGCTAACGTTCAGCGTGAGCGGCGAGAGCCAGCCGCCACTGACGCCCGAATTGTGAGCGGGCCGATCGGCTGGCTCCCGTCCGCTCCACGCTGTGGTTAGCTTCCTGCATACGAAGCAACTGAGGTGTATTCACGCTTTGGGCCGGTGTAGTTGTCGAAAACTCGGCGGTGGCGCTTTAGGCTGTACTCATCGTCACGGGACTCGTAATCTTTAACCCATTGGATGAGCCTATGCAGCATCGCCTCTTGCTCGGCTGCGGATGGGAACTTTTCGGGCTCCCATGGCCGGCGGTTGCAGTGGGCTACACACGCCTCAATGCCAGGATTTAAGAACCTCAACTCCGAGCAATAGGGAAGCGCGGCCTCGACCAGGTCGCTATAACACCCTTCAATGATCCATCGATCATGGGTCTGAATGAACGCGTGGAGTTGTCGCAGGCTCGCGTCTAAAGGTTTCCGCTTCGCGCCCTCATCCCAAGCGATTTCATCCAAGGACAACCGCGGGATATTCTCGTTGCCGATAATTCGGCGAGCCATCATGCTCTTGCCGGCGCCCGAGTTACCAAGAAGGACAAGTCTCATTTACGTTCCGAAACGACGTTTGAGGGCTAACGAGAATTAGATCAGCCACCGCTGGGGACAGCGAGCGTGAAGTGCAATAAACGTGCTTTCATAAAGTGAAGCGAGGCAGTACGCCGGCCAGCGGTTGGCTGCATCGCCTGGTTAGGTCTTGAGCAGTTCATGACATTAATGAGCTTGCCCGCCGCTTGCGCCGCGCCATTCGGACACCGACAACCTCGTGGAGGGCGTGTTTGCCAGTCTTACCAGGAAGTTTCACGCTAATGGCTCTCCCCAGGCGAACCTGCCCCTCGATTGCGCCGAGTACAGCATCAGACACTAGAAACTCGGTTCCAGCTCTTTTATTCGCCCGCTCAATTCGGTTCGCGATGTTTACGGCGTCCCCAATCGCAGTGACTCGCTCTTGCGGGCCACCGCCCACCGTGCCGACGATTGCTTCGCCAAAGTGCACGCCGACTCCAATTCCAAAAGAGCATTGGAACAATCTCTTCACATATGGCTGTAGATCCTCTTTTACGTAGCGGAGCATATCAAGGCCAGCCATTACCGCTTCGAGGGGCGCACATTCTGACCGCTCAACTCCGAAGAGCGCCATTAATCCATCACCAGTGTAACAGGCGACGTGGCCGCCATTATCCATGACAGCTCTCTCCATGTGATGGTAGAAGCGCCGAAGAACATGAATCACATCGAAGGGAGGAACCGATTCAGCAAAGCGCGTTGAACCGCGTATGTCGACAAAGAGAATAGCAATCTGCCGTTCTTCACCCACCGAGCCATGGGTTGTTCCCTCCTTCCTTTGGTCCGTGAGTCCCGCGTCCTTTGCGTCCAGGACGAGCCTCCGCAACGTCACGTTTCCTACGATAGTAGTCTGGCACGCTAAGCGAACTCTTTCGCCGAAGTGCAGTTGCTTAGCGAGCGCCCGTTCTTTCTCATTGCGTGGAGAACAGAACTGCAAACCGTTGAGGACGAGCACACGGCAGGTCGAACATCGCGCGTTCCCACCGCATTCATTCGTATGAGGAATGCCTCCACGGAGAGCCGCCGAGAGGACACTCTCTAAATCGGAAGCCTCAACGTATTGTTGGTCGGGCAAGAACAAAATGCGCGGCATAGCTCGATGCTAAAATGCAATGCTTCTTCCCATCGAGCCAAAGCACACAAAATCGCGGCGCATGTACCGGGACCTAACGAGACACAAGATCAGCGACCGCTGGCGAGAGCGAGCGTGGCTGCGGGTTAAACGTGGAAGTCATCGAAAGCTGGAACGCGGAGCGGCCAGCGGTTCGCTGCATCGCCTGGTTAGGCCGCGCCAGGAAGAGGATGATTCCCGCGATCACGACGTCTGTGAAAACGTGCGCTATCCATGGAGCGAACATGCCGCCAGCGCGTCGCCGAATGACTCCCATGAGCAACCCATAGATACAGGCGAGGCCCACGCCGAGCAAGCCGCGCGGGAACCCTCTAATATGGATTGCGCCGAAGGCGACGGCTTGCAGCAGAAGAGCCGCGAATCCGGGCCCGAGTGAGCTATCCAGCGCGTGCAAGATCACACCGCGATAGGCGCCTTCTTCGACGGCTGCGTTGACCATCGAAAAGAGCAAGCCGCCGGCAATCAGCAGTCCCAATGGCAGCGCCGGCACAAAGGCTTTGACGATGTCCGCAATGTTCGGCTGCAGAAGAAGGTACCAGCTGAGAAGCGCGACCGCTGCGAGGAGCCATGCGCATACGCAGAGGAAGCGGACTGTTGCGTCGAAAGATCCGCAGCGAGCCCATGTGGCTGTCCCCCGCAGCCAAGGAACAACGCGCACGACCCCCGCGTAACCAAGCAGACCAACGGCCAGGACGACCTGAAAATACCGCACCCCAGAAAAGACCAGGCCGAGGCAGACCACGCAGAAGATCGAATACGGCGCTGCTGCCGCACACCGCTTGTACCAGGCCAGCAGAGCCAACACGGCGATTCCGCTCGCAGCGCCCATCGCTGCCTTGCGAGGAAGCAGGGGGGCAGCTGTGACAAGCAAAGTAACGCTGACCACCAGAAGGGCATCAAGGTTCCGAAGGCTACGGATTACACATTGCCTGCGGATAACTGACACCGTGGGAACCATCTGATGGCCTAACGAGACTTAAGATCAGCGACCGCGCGAGTGAGAAATGATGCTCGCATGCTGTGAAAGCTAGGCATAAGGACGGTCCGCGGTTCGCTGCATCGCTTGGTTAGGTCTTTTTGCGTATCCTATCACCAGCTGGATATCCTTCGACATAGTAGCTGAGATGCTCATACCACCCGAGTTCGATAAGCGCGTGCACTCTCTTCTTCAAGGCTTCAAACTGGTTCTTCCGGAGTGGCTCACCATTGATGATGTCCTCTCGGCGCAGAGTGCGTCGCAACCACGCTGTTGAGGCTCTCAATGGAATAGAGAAAACATACGCTTCCGGCGCATAGGCGCTAAGCGTGTATGTGTAGCGTGGCATGAGACCTAACGCTGGCGCTCAGCCGCCGCCGCCGGCGGTCGGCTGCAGCGCCTTGTTATCCGGCATCAATCCATTTGCCGGATCTTCATGTGTGCGACCAACTTCGTGATGTTCGTATCTAAGTCGCCTTGGGAAAAGTCGAACCACTGGATGCCTCCAAGCATAAGCTGGAGCGACGGTGGCATCGCACGCTGAATGACGCGGGGGTCATTGAGCATTATCGGCACGATGTTGGCGCCGTGCGCGGCCCTGGTGGACTTATCGAGGGCGTACCGAAGTTCGTGCATCACAAACTCTGATTGCACAGAATCCGTGCTCAGCAAAACCAACACAAACCCCCGTTCGACGGCCCGATCTATCGCGCTGGTGATCTCCTGTTCCCAATTGCTACCCGGAGCAAGCGCCTCGATGTCGAGCCATACGCTGTAGTCCTGCTTAACGAGGGCCTCGCCAATGCGACGGGCGTGAGGCCGGTCGGCACGGTGGTACGAGAGGAAGGCGGTCACGCGCTTGCAGAGGCGGTCGATCCGCTCGATCTGCGTTTCGATCGCCTCCTTCAGGTTGACCTGTTCGTGGTACTTCCCCTGAAGCGCCTTGATGTACGCCACTTCGGTCTGTACCCAGGACGAGGCCCTTGCGTTGTCGCTCTCGCAGAGAAGAAACCATGTGCGCGCTTCTATTTCCCGCCTGATTAACTCATCGAGTTCCGAATGCTCCGTCAGGCACTTGAGAAAGAACACGAGTGGTTTGTGCCCCCTTTCTTCGAGGAGATTTCGAACAGGCGAACCTCGTCCCAGTCTTTAGTCGAGTGG
>Ga0222623_10000875_pt1 | contig 10001 bp, 8 predicted proteins | sample PLMtaG_FD_177336 | JGI IMG/M metagenome (GOLD analysis project Ga0222623, IMG submission 177336) | Groundwater sediment microbial communities from an aquifer in East River, Colorado, USA - PLM2_30_coex | ecosystem: Environmental > Terrestrial > Soil > Riparian zone | place: USA: East River...
CGATCCGTGGTAGGGGTCATCAAACGTCTGGCTCGACGGACACCAGCCGATCAAGTACCCCACGCCGTACGGGCGATGTGTCGACACGCCATCGACGACCGACGTTACTCCGCCCCGGGACGTTACGACGAACACGGGCTGGCCGTCGGGGAGGAAGGTTGCGACGGCGTTGCCGGACGCCGGGAGCTGAACCGACACGACGTTCGCCGTCGGCGCGTTCCGGCCTCGGAGCGTGATCGTCACCACGACCACCAAGGCGAGGGATATCAGGGCAAGGAATATGACGACGCGCCGCACTATCCGATCTTCGACCGAAGCGACCCGAGAGTCCAGGGCGTTCGATTCGTAGCCGCAGCCGTCGTCTTGGAACCAGAGAAGCCCTCATAGGGTAAGGGCAAGAGAGAACATGGTGGCAACACGAGCAACGCGATTCAGCATGTGGATCGACTCCTTGACTGAAGCCTACCCCGCGACCGGGGCGTCGCTCATGGGGCCTAGCACGCCGGGGCGCGTGAGGCGTCCGTCAGGGTGAATCGGGCAACCACGAGAAAGGGGTTCTAAGAAATCTGGTCTGCACCCGACTGCCGTCCGACAGTCGCGCATCCACCCAAGGTGATGACTCATCGACCCGAAGGCCGAGCGGGGCCACGATCCTCTCGATCACGTGCAGGACGGCCTCCTCCCCCTCAAACAGACCGTCCGTCACCTTCTCGAGCCGCCCCTTCCGCTCCACGTAGACGTCGTCGGGCCCGTTCACCATCACCTCGGTGACCTCGGGGTCCTTGAGCAGGAACTCGATGGGTCCCAGCCCGACGACCGCATCCGAAACCTCGTTGATGACCTTCGTCAGCACGCCCCGTGGCAGGATGTGCCGCTCCTCGCGGAGGATGGCCAGCGCCTCCTCGCGCACCCGCAGACGCCGCTCGGTTCGCGACACCTCCTCCAGTCCACGAGCATCGACCCGACGAAGCAGCCGCTCGTGCAGGCCGCGACGAACCTCCAGGAGCGCATCGGCTCGCATCAGGAGCCTTCCTCCAACCGCTCGAGCAGCTTCGCGGCCAGCCGATCGACCGAGCGGCCGGCCCTCCTTCGCGCGGGAAGCAGACGACCGTGGTCCTGGGCAGCGGGCACCCTTCGGTCCACGGGGATCACGGCGACCGGGGAACGCCCGAAGACCCGTTTGACGTCGTCCGGCGAGATCTCTCGCCTGGTGGCGCGGTTGACGACGAACGAACAGCGATCGTCGAGGCCCGTGGCATCGACGACCCGCTTGGCGGCGCGGAAGGACAGCACGTCGAGTCCCAGCACCATCACCACCACATCCGCGAGGCCCAGCCCTAACCTCACCGTGTCGTCCATGCCACGGGGGACGTGCACCACCACGACGTCGGCGGCCGACCGTACTGCCTCGAGGACCGGACCGATGTCCCGAGCCGTGACCCGCTCCGCCAGCTGCCCGTCCGCGGGTCCGAACAGCACCCGGAACCCATCGGGATGTGGCCACAGGAGGTCGTCGAGGTGGCGGGCGGTGAGCTCCTCGCCCATGGGAACGGCATCGGCGATGGTCCTCTGCGATCCGTCCACCGGAGCCCCCACGGCAGGTCCGATGTCGGCGATCCCCAGATCGAGGTCCACCAGGACGCACCGCAGCTCCCGCCGTGCGAAGCTCGCCGCGAGGTGGGTGGCGAGGAACGTCGCCCCAGCCCCCCCGCGTGGTCCATGGACGGCGACGACCCGTCCAAGCGTGTGACGTTCCCGGGTTCCGGGAGCAAAGACGCGGGCGACGGCGCGGGCCAGCTCACCACGATCGGCCGGCCACAGGAAGAAGCCCCTCGCTCCCGCCTTGAGGGCTCGTCGAAGGGTCTGCACTGTCTCGGTTGTGTCGACGGCGAGCAACACACTTCCGTTCAGGCGTGCGGAGGTTGCGAGCCGGGGCGAACCCACGACGGCGTCGGGTTCCAGCTGTCTAATGGCTTCGGACAGTTGATGCTCGTCCGAGGCGGTCGCCACCACCCGGGCCCTTCCGGTTCGGTCGAGGAAGTGCATGACTTCCTCGGCCACATCGTGTTCCTCGAGGGCGAGGATCACCCGCGCAACTTCTTCCATGCACACTCCATCGACTTCGTGGGAAGACCACCGCCAACGAAGGGAAGCGAGGGAGAGTCCTGCGGGGGGATGCTCGGCGGAACTGCCCGGCGCCCGAACACTAGTCGCACGGTTCGACGTCATCAATCGCCAGGCCGGCGGATTTCCGGATCCTGTCGGGGGACGCGCAAGTGAGGTGGCGCACACCTCAGCCGCCTCCTCACGACGACGACCCAAGACGAGCCTTCCCCTCGTCCCATTGCCTCTCACACGGACGGATGCTAGGTTCGCACTTCGCCACGCTGGGTGGCCCGACCGCAGGGAGGTGACCGATGATCGTTGCCGAGGTGGTCGTCGAGTCGCGCCCCGGCTCCGGTCGGTCTCGCTCTTCCTGATCGGCGGGAGCCTCAGGGCACGACGGCGTATCCCATCGTGCGCTCCTGGAGGTCTTCCGATGTCACGCGATCAACGCCGCGGTGAGCGGCATGAGAGACGAAGCTCGTTCCGCTGTGGCCACTGCCGGTTGGACGTCTCGACCGACGCCCTCGGCACCGCTCACCGCAACCACTGTCCAAACTGCCTGTGGAGCCGCCACCTGGACGACAGTCCCGGCGATCGAGCCGCGGACTGTGGCTCACTTATGGAACCGATCGCCATCACCGTTCGAGGAGACGGGGAGTGGGTCATCGTCCATCGGTGCCGCGGCTGCGCCGAGCTCCACCTCAATCGGACGGCCGGCGATGACAACCCCCTCATGCTGCTTCGGTTGGCGGTCAAGCCCCTGGCCCAGCCGCCGTTCCCCATGGAGCGGATCGGAGAGTTGTGATGGGCCTCAGTGGCCGTGCCCGTATCCGTTTCCGTTGCCGTTGCCGTTGTTCCCGTCCCCCGGCGGTCCCGTCGAGAGGGCCGGGGTGGGGCTCGGGCTCGGGCTAGGTGAGGGCGGCGGCGGAGCCGGCGAGTAATAGGAGACGGAAGGTGCGACGAAGGACTCGACGGGCATCCCCTGGGTGGCCATCAGCATGAAGTCGTGCCAGATGGGTGCGGCGAGCACCCCCCCGAACCCAGTCCCGTACCCCGGGACGTACGGCATGGGGATCTCGGCCCTGGCGTAGCCCACCCACACCCCGGTGGCGAGCTGGGGCACGTAGCCGAGGAACCACGCGTCCTGGTAGTCCTGGCCCGTTCCGGTCTTGCCCGCCTGGGGCCGCCCGATGTTTGCCGCGGTGCCGGTGCCGAACTCGACGACCCCTTCCAGCATGTGCGTCTCCTGCTGGGCCACCCATGCCGGGATGGCTCGCGAGCACTCCGGCTTCTGCCGGTAGACGGTCTTTCCGGTGCTCGAGACGACCTGGGCGATGGCGTAGGGCTGGCAGTGCACACCGTCGTTGGCCAGCGTGGCGAAGCCGGAGGTCATGTCGAGCGGCGAGACGGGTGAGGTGCCGAGCGTGAGCGGACAGACCGGCGTGAGCTCGGTGGTGATCCCCATCTTGTGGGCCACCTCCGCCACGCGTTCCGGCCCGATCTGGTCGATCACCTGGGCGAACACGACGTTCACCGAGTCGGCAGTGGCCAGCCACAGCGGAAAGCTGCCACCCCCATAGGGCTCGGCGTTGTGCAGGGTCCAGGTCTCTCCCCCGCCGCAGTCCGGGATGGTCCTGGGGGAGTACCCGCTGTACACGGCGTTCGGCGAGATCCCGGCCTCCAGGGCGGCGGCCAGGGTGAAGACCTTGAAGGCGCTGCCCGCCGTCCGCCCGCCCCCGGGATCGACCGCCAGGTTGTACTGGCTCGGCCCGTACGGGGCGTTCCCCACGGCCATGGTCCTGATGGCGCCGGTCTGGGGGACGATGCTGACCAGGGCGGACTGGGGCAGCTCTGGCCCGGTCATGCGGTTCAGGAGAGTCTGCTCGGCCTGTCGCTGCATGGACGGCTCGAGCGTCGTGTAGATCTTCAGGCCGCCCTGGTACAGGGCCCTGATCCGAGCCTTCACGGTGGGACCGAAGGCCGGGTTGGACAGGAAGCTGTCCACGACGTACTGGGTCCAGTACGAGTTCGGAGCGGCCTGGGCCACGTTCCGATCGGCTGCGGAGAGGACGATCGGCGCCGACGACGCCTGGGCGTAGCGGGCGCTGGTGATCCAGCCGAGCTCGAGCATCCGGGCCAGCACCGTGTTGCGGCGGTGCAGCGCGTGCTTGGGCCTGGTCAGCGGGTCGTAATAAGACGGCGAGCGGATCATGCCCGCCAGGAGGGCGGCCTGGGCCACCGTGAGCTCTGGGGCCCGCCGTGCGAAGTAGTACTCGGCGGCCGCGGCCATGCCGTATGCGCCGTGGCCGAAGTACACCTCGCTCAGGTACATCCCCAGGATGTGCTCCTTCGAGTAGGTGTTCTCCAGGCGGATGGCGTCGGCGGCCTCCCGGATCTTTCGAGCGAGCGTGGGAGCGTCACCGGTGACCGTGTCCTTGACCAGCTGCTGGGAGATGGTCGAGCCGCCCTCCACGATCCCCCCGGCAATCAGGTTGGTGACGGCGGCGCGGACGATGGCCGAGAAGTCCAGCGGACCATGCTGGAAGAACCCGTCGTCCTCGATGGCCAGGACGGCGTCGATGGTGCTCTCGCGGTACCGGTTGATCGGCACGACCACCCGGTTCTCGCCGAAATACACGTGCTGGAGGACCGAGCCGTCCCTGGCCAGGATGGTCGATCGCTGCGGGAGCGGGGGGAGCTTGAGCGGATCGCCCGCGTTGACCAGGTAGTGGCTTTTGACCATGGCGAGCGAGGTGGTCACGGCCATCACCATCGGCAGGAAGGCCAGGGCGAAAACGAAGATCCCCACGATCACGACGAGTCCGAACCGACTCTCCCCGTCGAGCGCCTCGTAGTGCCCAATCGCTCGTTCGGCACGCGCGTCCAGGCGGGAGGGTTCGAGCGGGGCGTCCAGGCGCGTGCGCCATCTCGCGGGCAGGCGGGGGATTGTCCGCTCGGCCGCCGCATGCAGCAGCCGAACCGGAAGTAGTCCCCGGTGGGGCCGGTCGCGTTGTATCGGTTGGGCCATGGGGCGATTCTGTCTTCACCCATCATGCGCTTTTTGCGCAGCAAACGTTCGACCGGATCTGGGCCTGCATGGGTCCGTCGCGGATTCTCAATATGACGAGGGCGGCCGCTCCGCGGCCGCCCCCGTCGACGTACTGGAAACGATGTAGACCTACCCGCCCACAGCGGTCAGGGCGTTCACCTGCCCATTCCCGTTGAACGAGTTGTAGTCGACATCACCGGTGCACACCTGCGGTGCGCCGTTGTTGACCGATGGGAAGGCCGCGTACCTCGTCATCTGCTCCGCCGTCGGGCAGGCCAGCGGGTCGGCCGTGTCCCGCAGCATCGACATCGCGGCGCCAGTCGATATCCCGGGGAACTGGCTCATGATCAGGGCCACCACGCCGGTCGTGTGCGGTGACGCCATCGACGTCCCCTGCTGGTAGCAGTACGTCGCTCCAGACGCATCGACGACCCTGCGCGCGGCAAGGCACGTCGTGTTGAGAACCGCAGCCGGCCAGGTCGAGAGCACCCTGCCGTTCGGCACGTCCGGCGAAGGCGTGAAGAAGAGCGAGTCGCCACCGGGGGCGATGACGTCCGTCACGCCATACCCGTAGTTGGAGTAGAACGACTTCACGACCTGGTTGCCGTTGGCGTTCACGCCTACCACGCCGGGAACCTCCACCGGAACAACGGCGCATGCGTTGGAGATTGCTCTGGTAACCGCGGTCCCCTCCGGGAAGTCAGGGCTGGTCACGTCCTGCGTGGGATTGGCCAGGTCGTCGGAGAAGTTGCCCGACGCCGCCACGACCACGACCCCGTTCTGCTGTGCGAACTTGATGGCCCGGGTCTCGGCCTGCCAGATGGCCCGCTGCTCCGGGTCGTTCTTGCAGTTGAACAGCCAAGGGTCGGCGAAGTAGCTGTTATTGGTGACGTCGACCCCGTGCGTGCCCGCCCACATGAACGAGCACACGACCATCTCGGGGAAGAAGAATCCGTCGTCGTTGCTGGACTTGATGCCAGCGATCTTCACGTTCGGGGCCACGCCCACGATCCCGATCCCGTTCGCCGCGGCCGCGATGGTCCCGGCGGTATGCGTGCCGTGTCCGTTCGCGTCGTTACCGGCTGCGAGCGGCTGGGCAACGCCGCTTTCGCAGTCGGCGCTGTTCGCTGCGTCGTAGTTGGGAGCGATGTCCGGGTGGGTGAAGTCCAGCCCTGTGTCGATGTCGCCCACCAGAACCGACGGGCTGCCGGGGTTGATCGCCTGAGCCTCCGGCGCGTGGATCTGCGTCATGTCCCACTGCCGGTTCGACAGGCTGTCTCCCCACGCGGTCGTTTCGACCTCGTCGCCCGTTGCGTTGGACCCTTGCTCGGTCTGGTCCGGGAGCTGTACGCCGAAGCCCTCGGTGGACGAGACGCCCTTGATCTTCAGGTCCTTCTTCATGGTGGCGGCGAACGCGTTGTTCGACGACCTGGCGATCGCGACGCCGATCTGCGAGTAGCTGGCTACCAGCGTGCCGCCGGCGCTCTGGATGCGCGTGGCGGCGTCGTTCGCCACCGCGTGCTGCTTGTACAGGACGATGTATGTCCTGGTCGTCCCGGCGCCGGCAGTCGGAGCCAATGCCACCACTCCGAGCGCCGTCGCCAGCGCGAGCGCCAGGGCGGCGCCCAAGTACCTCCGTCTCATGGATCCCCCTCTCTGAAGGTCCGCCGGGGTGCGGACCCTGCCTCACGCACGAACCTACCCGGGGGCCGCAAGAATGCGCAAGCCCCGAGACGCAACGCCAAGAGGCCTCGGAGCTTCCGAGGATTTGTCACACCCTCGCTCTACGCTTCTCCCAGCATGGGAATGGTCATCGAACTCGATGCCTGGCGACGCCGGCGGCCTCAGATCGCCGAGCACGGGGGCCTCGATGTGGAGCCCGATGGCCATGAGGGGCGCCCAGTCCCCCTGGCCCGCCTGGAACGGGCCATCGGCCGCCTGGACCCGCTGGTCAACGGCGGTACCAGCCGGATCGGCCCCCGAGTGGAGACCGAGCTCCTGGCCATCACCGGAGCCGTGACCGCCGGCCGGGTCGAGGACGCCGCCACCCGGGCCGAACGCCTGGCCGAACGCCTGGAGCACCCCTCTTCTCGGGCCGCTCGGTAGGCACCGCCCGGCCACCCGGCAGGCACGAGGGCACGTCACCGCTCGCCAGGAACCCAAGCCGGCCTGCCCCGGTCGATAAGGTTGATTGGCCGGCCGGACCGAGAGGGCAGACGTGCAGGACCCGGACCCTCGCATACTCGTGCGCGCCCGTGAGGGCGACCTCGGCGCGTTCGAGGAGCTGGTGCGCCAATACCAGGCCGACGTGTGGCGCTTCGCCTTCCATTTCACCCGAGACCGCGCGATGGCCGAGGACGTGACCCAGGAGGCCTTCCTGCGGGCGTTCCGGTTCTTGCGGACCTTCCGGGGCGACTCGAAGTTCACCAGCTGGCTCTTCAGGATCGCGCGGAACTGCGCCATGGACGCGCTTCGATCCCGCAAGAGCACAGTCGCCAAGGAGCCTCCCCCGCCCGTGGGTCCGCCGGATCCCGAGGCCCGGCTTGAGCTCGCCACGGCCCTCTCCGCGGTGAGCGATGAGCATCGCCAGCCGTTCCTGCTGATCGAGGTGTTCGGGATGTCGTACCAGGAGGCTGCGGACGTGCTGCACCTTCGGGTGGGCACCGTCAAGAGTCGGATGCACCGGGCCAGGCAGGCCATGATGAGCGCGCTGGCCGTGGAGGAGGATGCCGGTGGACTGTGAGCGGGCCCGGCGGGCCATCTCCGAACGGATGGACGGCGAGCGGCTGTCGACTCGACTGACCGCCGCGGTGGAACACCACGTGGCCGACTGCCCTGCGTGCGCCGCGTTCGAAGCCGGCGCGTGGAAGCTCCGGGAGGCCGCCCGGTTCGAAGTGGCCCCAGCGGTCCCCGATCTCGTCGACTCGATCATGGCCTCGGTCCAGCGAGAGAGGCAGGAGCGGGCGCCGGCGCACCTCCGGCTCCTGCCCGGGGGCCGGGCCCGGCGCCCGCTCCTTCCCGGCCGGATCCGGCTGGCCCCCGTGGCCGCAGCTTTGGCGGTCGGCCTGGTGGCGGGGAGCCTGGCGGTCGGTGGACCATGGCAGCGTCCCGAGGGCCTGAGCGTGGACGCCGCGGAGGTCACGCGCGGCGTGGCCGCCGCGGCGACCACCCTCTCCGAGTACCAGGCCCGGTTCGCCGTCACCGAGTACCACTTCTCCCCCGACGTGCCGGTCCGCGAGTTCTCCATGAACGTCTGGTTCCAGGCACCGGAGAAGTTTCGCCTCGATGTCGTCGACCACACCCAGTACCCGAGCAGGGACATGACGCCCACCGACCTCGAGCTGATCGTGAAAGGCTCGAGCTGGTACTCGGTCGGCCCGTCTGCGTGTCCAATCGACGTGTGTCCGCCGAGTGAATCCGTCGTGGAGAATCGCGTGCCGTTCTCCTCGACTGCACCCGCCCCCACGGACCTGATCCTTCCGGTCACCAGCCTGGCCGACGCCGACCAGCTCAGCGTGGTTGGCCAAGGCAGCCTGCTCGGGCGTCCGGCCATCGAGGTCCGCCTACCGTTCGACCGAGCGGAGCCCCTGTTCCCCTTCCTGTCACTCGGCGGCTCGTGGCGGCCGTTCTTCGGTTCCGACCAGGTAGACCTGTGGCTCGACGCCAGGAGCTGGTTCCCCCTCAGCTACGCGGTGTATCCGGCGCCGGGACGCGACCGCGACGAATGGGCGCTTCGGTTCGGCCTTCCTTCCGAATCCCCGCGGCAGCCCATCTTCCAGGTGGTGGCGCTGTCGGTCGATCAAGCGCCTCCCGCCGATGGCACCTTCCGTATCCCACAGACCAAGGGCGAGAAGGACCAGGGGGCGAAGCCCGTGTCGATCGCCCAGGCATCGAAGGAGACCGGCTTCCAGCCGGTCGAGCCCGGGGACGTCGATGGCTTGGATCTGTATCAGGTAGTCCTACCCCCGGCTTCAACCCCGAAGGGCGAAGCACAGCAGACGCTCATCACCTACTCCAAGGGTCTGGCCTGGCTGAAGCTCGGTGAGACCCGGGGCTGGACGTCGAACACCCTGTACGGACCGGTGGGCCTCCAGGCCCAGGAGGTCATCCTGGCGAACGGAAGCGTCGCGTACTACGAGCCGGCCACCGTGGATCACGGACGGCGACTCTCCATCCACGCCGCGGGCACGGACCTGTACGTTGAGACGAACCTTCCGCGCGACCAGCTGCTGGAAGTTGCGGGGTCGCTGCCTGTAACCGGGATCCCCATCCCGGCCACTTGGGCGGTGCGCAGGTCGCCCGAGGGCGTGACCGAACGGGTGACGCTGTTGCAGGCGGCTGCCGAGATGCCGTTCACGATCCTGCTTCCAGCCTCCCAAGCGCTTCCGGCAGGGTACGAAGTGGCCAGCGCCGAAATCGTTCGCATGCACCAGGGTGCGGCGCTCAACGTCTACTTCCAGCAGCAGGACACCGATCTGGGAACCGAGCCGATCCGGCTGCACGAGGAGGTGGCCGAGAAACTTCCCCCCGCATCGTCGGCCGCCCAGTCCGAAGTTGAAGTCCGCAACGTAATCGGCAGATGGACGCCCGACCGGAACCAGCTCGAGTGGGTGGAGCAAGGCGTGTACCTCTCGCTCGATGCCGCCGGCCTGACGCTCGCCGACCTGCTGGCGGTGGCGAACTCGCTTCAGCCCGCCGAAGGCGGCGCTCCATGAGGCTCGGCCGAGCGGCTTCGGCCTCTACCGCCGGCCTTGCCGGCTTCGTCGCCGGCGCCGTGCTTACCCTCTCGCTCCAGGGCATGGGGCTCCCTCGCCACGGGCGCCCGGGACAGATCCGCGACGCGGTC
>Ga0222623_10000876_pt1 | contig 10000 bp, 11 predicted proteins | sample PLMtaG_FD_177336 | JGI IMG/M metagenome (GOLD analysis project Ga0222623, IMG submission 177336) | Groundwater sediment microbial communities from an aquifer in East River, Colorado, USA - PLM2_30_coex | ecosystem: Environmental > Terrestrial > Soil > Riparian zone | place: USA: East River...
GCCTTAAAAAAAAATCCGCTACTTTTACTTGCAGTAACGGATTTTTTTTAGTGCCCTCTACCCTTAACTTAAAAATCTTCATAGCGAACACTTCTTTCTTTATAGATTTTTCAATAAAGATAACAACGATGGCACTAACGCGACAACAAACAATGCGGGAAATATGAAAATAACCAGCGGAAAAATAATCTTTACCGGGGCCTTCATAGCCTGAGCTTTTACATATTGACGGCGGCGTTCACGAATGTTGTCTGCCTGATTCTTCAGTGTCTGCCCCATACTCGTACCGAGACGTTCTGCCTGGATCAGCGATGTCATGAAAAGCGAAACATCCTGTACCTTACAGCGCTTGGAAACATTATGCATAGCCGTCCGCCGTACCATGCCCATGCGGATATCTTCTTGCATGCGGCGGCACTCATCGACAAAGGGCCCCTTCATGCGGTCAATGATCTTGCGCATAGACGCATCAAACGATAAACCAGCTTGAACGCTGACACAAAGCAAATCGAGTACCTCTGGCAACTGATGCTGGATAGCTTCCTGCCGCTTCTGGATCATGATATTCATCATCAGGATAGGCATAGAACCACCAAACAAGCCGCCCAATACCATAAACATGATTTTCTGGATCAACGCATAATTCGCATGCCAGGTCAGTATAAACATCATAGCCCACATAGCTGCCGCCCCTAGCAGGCAGGATAGGATGAATTCATTGACACTCCATTCTTTTGCCTTGCCCGCCATAGCAATGCGCGCGGCAATCACTTGATTCATTTCCTTCGGTGCCAGCTTTGTCACAGTCTGCACCAAGCCATGCAATAAAGGCTGGACAACACGCTCGACAAAAGGAATATCACTAAGTTTCCGCTCCTTATCCTTTTGACGGTAGTCCTCACCTTTTTTGTCTGCATCATCTTGGATGCGCAATATGCGCTGGTGTATCTGCGACTGCGGGCGGATTTTTTTCTCAATCAATCCGTATAAAATCAGGAATACCACAGCCGCCAGCGACACGGCAAAGCAAAAAATCAGCATCAGAACACACTCCTGTTATAATCCTTGCCATCGCCACCTGGCATAAAGAAATCATCAGGCAGCTCCACGCCATTTAGCTCAAACTTATCAAGGAAACCAGGCTTCAAGCCCGTCGGTACAAAATGACCGATAGCCTTGCCACTTTCATCAAAGCCAGTCTGTTCATAGCGGAAGATATCCTGCGTCGTGATGGTGTTATCCTCCATATGCTGGACTTCCGTCACGTAGGTAATCTTACGGCTGCCATCGCGGATACGCGACTGCTGGATGATAAGGTCGATAGCCGAGGAAATCTGCTCGCGGATAGCACGCACCGGCAGCTCCAACCCGCTCATGAGTACCATCGTCTCCAGACGCGACAAGGCATCACGCGGACTATTGGCATGGGCCGTCGTCAGCGAACCATCATGGCCCGTGTTCATGGCCTGCAGCATGTCGAGTGCCTCGCCGCTTCTGACCTCACCGACGATAATGCGATCGGGACGCATGCGCAGAGCATTGCGCACCAAATCGCGAATCGTAATCTGTCCCTTGCCCTCGATATTTGCTGGTCGTGACTCCAGCGTCACGACATGCTCCTGCTGCAAGCGCAGCTCAGCCGCATCCTCGATGGTCACGATGCGTTCCTGCTCAGGGATGAAGGATGAGATGACATTGAGCGTCGTCGTCTTACCGGATCCAGTACCGCCCGATACGAGGATATTGATGCGCGCTTTGACACAAGCCCGCAGGAAAAGCGCCATCTTCTCATCCATCGTACCAAAAGAAATCAGATTTTCCACACTAAGTGGCGTCTTCGAAAATTTTCGGATGGTTATGGCCGGACCGACGAGCGAAAGCGGCGGAATGATGATATTGACACGCGAGCCATCCTCGAGGCGGGCATCGACCAAGGGCGAAGACTCATCGATGCGGCGTCCGAGCGGCGTCAAGATACGCTCGACGATATTCATCAGATGCGCATTATCATGGAACTTCACATCGGTAAGCTCCAGCTTGCCCAGCCGCTCGACAAACACCTTCTTCGGCCCATTTACCATGACCTCCGTGATGGAATCATCATTGAGCAGCGACTGGATAGGGCCAAGGCCCAGCATCTCATCCTGAATATCGGCAATCAGATGATGGATTTCGCCACGCGGTACCGCAAATGGCTCCTCATCCATGACCTCTTTGCAGTATTTATGGATGACCGCCTCAACCTGCCGCTCATCCTGGCTAACGGTGGAGAGAACAACCTGTTCCTCCGGCGTCATCTCCTCAACGATACGCTGATGGATACGATGCTTGATATTCTGATAGGAAGCTTCTTCGGCCATTTCCTGACTTTCATCATGCGAAGCGAAAATCATGACCTGTTTATTTTTCCCATCCATGCGCCCCAGGCGCGTCAGTAGCGACATCGTATCTCAACTCCCATTATTTTTGATTGACATTTTTTTCGTTATACATCTTGTACTGGATATTTATATCAAAAGCTTTCACTCTATTTTTTTCGTTTTTATTTTCTGCTGGAAAAAAATTCAATAATTCATTTATCGTTCTCCCCAAAACAGAATTATCATTCAGCGGAGCATTTATATTTACCACCACATCATCGCTTTTTGCGGTAATAGTAAAATCTCCCATAGTATAAACATCGGAAATCAACAGTTTCTTTTTATACTTATTGCAAATATCCTGATATTTTGTTTCCCGCAGATTCTGCTTTGCCTGCTCACTTAATGTTTTATTATTACTATCTTTAGCTGGTACTGAAACAATAGCCGCTTCGCGGGCACTGTCGCGCGCAATATAAGTCAGCTGCAGGTAATCGGCAAAAGCAAAACTGAAATAAGCAACAGTCAACACTAAAAAAAGGAAAAAAGGAAAGATGACAGAAAACTCCACCATGCTTTGACCTTTTTGCATCAATTTCATTTCTGTCATCTCCCCAATGATTAAATAATATTAAGCCTTTTTAGTACCTACAGCATTTACTGAATCTTTAACTTTATTAAATCCTGCATTTACAGCATCCGAGAAACTGCCATTCGATGCAAATACCACAGCTGCAACGCCAACGATAAAAGCAACGATCAGGGCATACTCCACCATACCCTGAGCTTTCTCGCTCAGATAACGTGCCTTCAGATACTCCAGAATCTCTTTCATTATAAATCCTCCCTTTGAATAGAAAAATATTTATTTATGTAAAATCCCAAAGGATATCACATACTCAAACTTTGATATCCACAATCTTGCGGATAACTACATAGCCAATGATTTCCATAACAATGGCAACGCCAATGGCTATGCGCCCTGTCGTTTCTTCAAACAATGGCCGCATATAGTCAGGGCTGACCGTGCACAGGAAAGCACCTAAGGCAATCGGCAATAACGCCAAAACCACGCCTGACATCCGTCCCTGCGCCGTAAGCGCCATTACCTCACGGCGCATGCGGATGCGTTCCTGTATCGTTCCGCTGATGGTATCGAGAATCTGCGCGAGGTTGCCGCCGACCTGCCTTTGAATCAGCACGGCCGTTACCACCAGCTCAAAGTCGGGGCTTTCGACGCGCTTTTGCATATTCTCGAGCGCTGTATCCAGCGTCGCGCCGACGTTTACCTCATTGACGACTTTCTGTACCTCACGGCCAATCGGCGCATCCATTTCGCGCGCAATCAGCTCGAAGGCCTGCATGAAACTGAATCCGGCACGCAGAGCATTGGCCACCATGGTCAGCATATCGCCGAGCTGGTTGGTAAATGCCTTCTGCCGCCTTTTTATGTATATATCCAGGAACATAAGTCCCACAATCACGCCGGCTAAGCCTGCCGCTAAAGCTATCCACGGTTTTAGCGTGGCCGCCAGCGTGATGATGCCGCACAACGCCCCGAAAATGACGAGTATAACCTCGTATTCAGAGCCCAGAAGCGGCCAATCTGCCTGCTGCATCTTGAAATCCATCCGGTTTTCCTTCTGGATATTTTGCAGCTTTATCGCCATCCTATGAACTGTATCACGGAACTTTCCCTTCACAGCGGCGCCGCGCTTCTGCCGGAGCTGCTGCTGGCGCAGCTTTACAGCACTGCCCGAGAAATATTCCATGCGATTGACGATATTCTTATGCTCACGCGCCTTGATGCGCAGCACCAGCAAAAAAAACGCCAGACACAGGATCGTAACCAATATTGCCAGTAAAAATCTCATGATGCCGACCACCTTATCCTATGGCCACGGCCCGTGATTTCATCGGCCAGGCGGTCAACACTCTGCGCGAGCGGACTGTCAGGACGGATGTCGGTGGCCATCTTGCCATTATCCGCAGCATCGGAAACGATGCCATATTCATTCGGAATAATGGCCGTTACCGGATAGCCGAGCTGACGTGCCAGCTCCTGCTGAGACTGGCTGTTGCATGGCTCAACCCGCGTAAAGATTGCCTTTACCCGCTCTTGATAATCTTCCCAGTCTTTGAAAATCTCCAAAGCCCTTTTCATATGGTCGATTTCGTAGGCATCGTTTATCATGCTGACCAAAAAAGTCGTATTCGACTGTTCCGCTGCCGCAATACTCGTTGGATTGAACCCCGGCGGTACATCGATAAGTAAATAGCGGAACAAGCTGCGGCTCATACTGATGATATTTTCCAAGCGGCGAATCGATACCTTATCGATAAGATTCGGCGTTGCCGTACCGCAGAGCACACTGACATTCTGCATGACCGGCATAAAGTAGGAATGCAAAGTGACAGGCGACAGGAACTTGGCATCGCGCGCCGCCTCGACAATGGTCGTCTTGGGCGCCAGGTTGAAGAATACCGACATATCACCGAACTGCAAATCCGCATCGATGATACCTACCTGCTCATGCGTCTTGCGGGCTAGTGCTGTGGCCAGATTGGCAATCAGCGTCGTCTTGCCGCTCTTGCCTTTGGGACTGAAAAATACCAGCGTTTCACAGCCAGCCTCGGTACCGAGCTTGACAAAAGTATCGACAGCTTCCTGCAGTTCAAGCCCTGTAAACGGCTTGATGATATAGCCACGAGCCCCTGCCTGGACGATATGGCTGGCACTTTCGGCCTTCCATTTCTCGCCCATGCAGAGAATAGCCGCTTTCGGATATACCTTTAAAAAGTCAGCAATCAAAGCCACAGAATTCTGCGCCTCGATATCGAGCAGGATAAGATTTGGATTGAAGATAGTTCCCTGCCCGAGCGCATCGCTGACCGATTGATAGCGGGCAACAAGCTCAAAACCGTTCGTTCCCTGCACAACCTGCGTGAGCTTTTCCAGCATCAAGCGGTCACGCTCTACCAGCATGACGCGATTTCCCATGCGCTCCCCTCCTTTCTGCCTCGTTATCAGCTAAAAATCCTGCTAAGCCAGGACGTTCCAACATCCTCAACATGATCCTCTTCAAAATCCATCTGCCCCTGATTCGTATAGCGCAATACCAAGTCGCGCAAGGCCTCGCCGAGTTCCGTGTGCTCCTGTTTGAGTACCAGTGGTATCCCGTCTTTGATGGACTGGCTGGCCGCCCGGAAATCATTGGGCAGGATATGATAAAATTTCTCGCCGAGCAACTTCTCGACATCATCGATGCTTATACGCGTCTTGGCATTGCTGCGGTTAAGCACCAGCCACAGTTTCTGCCGATCGTAATTGAGTTCGTTGAGCGTATTCCGGCCAATCTTCATATTTTTGATGGTCGGAATGAAATCCACGATACCCAGGAACGTCACGATAGTCGACAAATCCAGCAAATCGAGATTGAGCACGCTGAACATCGAAGTCGTATCGACGATGACATAGTCGAATTTCAGTTGCAGCTGGCGGATGGCCTTGATGGCATAGTCCGTCTTGATATTGTAAGCCTCTTCGAGCTTTCGCGGCGCAGCCATGACATAGAACAGGACACCGCGATACTCATAAGGTGTCAGATATTCCTCTACATGACAGGTATCCCCCTGCAAAGTGAAACCGCGCTGCACATCCGCAATCGTATTTTTCGGCAGCAGCTGCAAATAGTTGCAGACATCGCCAAACTGCAAATCATAATCCACCAGGCAAACGCTTTTCCCCTGCCTGGCAAGCTCCGAGGCCATATTGCAGCTGATAAGCGTCTTGCCTACGGCCGAGGCCGTACTGAAAAAGGTGATGACAACGCCATTGACTTCTTTTTCTAATTCCAGCATTACCGCTGCTCCTTTCTGCTTGGCTTATTTCTGTACCTGATCCGGTGGCAGGATGTTATCGAGTGACGCTTCCTTTGCTGCCTTAGCCGCCTGCATTTCCTTACGCAGCGCCGCATAGCGCTCAGCAAATGATGGCTTGTCCAACAGGTCTTTAGCCATCTCAGCGGCTTCTGTAGTTTTCTTTGCCTTGAGCTCCTCCTCAGATGGCGGTATCGTCCCATTGACATCCACCGGTTCCATCTTCTGTACTTCGCGGCGGCTGTCATTGAAGGCCTTCTTCATCTTCTGCGACATCGCAACCTTCGTCTGCTCATTGACCACACGCGGCGTAATCAGTATCATGATTTCCGATTTCTGATTCGAGTCATTATGATATTTGAACAACTCGCCAAGTATCGGTATATTGCCGAGTAGTGGCACCTTACTGACCGACTTGCTGTCCGTCGAATCCAGCAGGCCGCCGATGGCCATCGTCATGCCCGTCGGGATATTGACCATCGTATTGGCCTGCCGCGTAATAAGGCCCGGCATATTGAAGCCGTTGACCGTCACCGCATTCGTCCAGTCCAGACGACTGACGACAGCCTGGATATCCGCCGTGATATTCCCATCATTATCCACCGTCGGCCGTACCAGATTCAGCTGAATACCATAAGGCTTGTATTCCACCGATACATTGTTATCGCTTTTTACCGGAACAGGAATCTGCCCACCAACCAATATTCCAGCTGTCTTGCCACTCATAGTCGTGATATTCGGACGCGAGATAATTCTAGCCCGGCCATCAGATATCAATGCATGGATGCGCGCATTGATCTGCGAGAAATGTGTGTAGAGCCAATTGCGCGTGTACCAATGACTGCCTTTGCTGCGCTGGACACCATATGTCTCACCAGCATAAAATTCTCCCGTTATACCTTCCGGCGAACTATATTCCATACCGAGCTTGGCCGCATCATTCGAGTTGATTTCCAGAACCATCGCTTCGATGTTTATCTGGTCGGGATTCACCATCTCCAGAAGATTCACGACCTTGGCACTCGTATCGATATCTTCTTCACCTTCAATATCTGCATCTTGACCAGCTACACCGTTCTGCACCTTTTTCGTAACCTTCTTCTTGCTTGCTACTGCATCATCGCCAACATAGAGCGAAGCGATCTTAAAGGCCAAATCCCGTTCATACTGATTCTTGACCCGTCCTTTGAGCAGGACGCGGTCGCCGACCATCGTCACTTCGACATGCGGCAGGTCAATGGCCTTTTGAATGATTGCCGCCAGTCCCTTATCCTCTTTGGATACCGTCACGCTGTATTCCTGGCGCATACCGTTCTGCGTCCAGATATTTAGCGTTGTCGTTCCCGGTTTGAAGGCCACGACATTCAAGGCACTTGCACCAAGAATCTTAACATCGGCAATTTCCGGATTAGCTACAGCCACACGGGTAATACCGCTGCCTGTATTCATATAGTACGACTGATTCACCCCAAGCCATATTGGCTGGACATAGGCATAAGCTGGCGCCGGCGCAATAGCCGCTGTTGTTATAGCTGTCAGACCGAGGGTAAATGCTTTTTTCCACTTTTCCATCGGCTCAGTTCCCCCCCACTCTGCTTGATTTAACGCCGCGTATGACTTCAATACCACTTTCGTAGCTTGGAGCCGCCGCTCTTACTGGCGCCGATTTGGGAGCTGGAGCTGGTGCTGGTGCAGATACAACAGGACGTGCTGCCGGTGCCGGTGCCGGTGCAGCAGCCTGTGGCGCAGGAGCTGCCTCGCGCTTGTCACCAGGCATATAAAAATCCTTATCGAGCGTAAAGATATCCGTCGGATTATACGGACGCAGAGCCAGATAAATCGTACCTTTCTGTGAAGCCACCGCTAGTTTCAATGCCTCATTGAGCGGCAATGCCAGTGTTGCCGTAGCCATCGCATCTTTAGAGCCTTCGATATTGCCCTCGCTCTTATCCTTTGACTTGTCCTTTGAATCGTCTTTTTTATCGTCGTCCTTCACGGCCTGCTCGCCGGTCTTATTTATGCCCAGCAAGAGGACGTTCTGCATCAGCACTTCGCCCTTTAGTCCGTCTTCCTTCTTGCCGCTTACGACCATGATGTCTACATAGTCGCCAGCTTTGGCAAAGCCCGATACACCTGTGATATCTGTGATGGCTACCGATACCGCCCGGCAGTTTGGTGGAATCGTTCCCGTAAAACCTGCCATGCGCACATCAGTATAGACTTTCTTATCCGTCACGATATCGCCCTGCTGGATTGCCGCACAGGTTGGGCGGTCAGCCGCCTCCGACACCTCGCTAAACGCTCCTGCTGGTGCAATATCTGCAGGAACTTCGATTACCTTGAGCATTTCCTCCTTGAGGATCGTACGCTCTGGTATATCCTGCTTTGCTACTACTACTTTTACCTTGATTTCTTTGGCCGCACTTTCCGCATTGGAATCCACTCCTGATAACGAAAAGAATACGAACAATCCCATCATACAGCTGAACATGACCGCCATGATAACCCATTGCCGGTAAGTGATCTTGTCCAGTAAATCCTTGAAATTCCCCGATGAATTCGGCATTTTCAACATCTACAACAATCTCCCTGTCATGAATAAGTAGTTCAAAAGTCCTTTATTTATTATTAATCTTGCTTTAATACCCTTATGAGTATAGCATAATTCTTATCATTGTAAAATATTTTTTTCAGAATACTTTTTTTTCGTTTTCTTTCATAGATAAATTTTTGTCCTCTCGAAACGTAATTTTTTCATAAAAAATGTATTTTTATAAAAAATTATGTCAAAAATTTAAATTATTATAGCTATTTCAATGTGTTTAGTCGTATACTGATTATAGATAAATTATTTTTCTATGAGATAGGACAGAGATATTATGACTACTTTTCTTTTGACCAGCATGACTATTATCCTAGCTGTTTTGGGCAGTATTGCCGGCAACCGCTGGATAGGAAAACTCTATGCAAAATCTACAGCTATCCTGAGCTATCCGGAAACTATGGCCCAACGCAACCGTATCCGTGAACGCTTTCTGGCACCACTGCTCGCATTCCTATTCACCTTTACAGCGCTCCAACATGCAGATCTCATCCCCCTGCGGCTGTATTTCGTGATTGGTTTTGAATATTTCCTCATTCTCTATACTTTTACAGATTTCGAGCAAGAAGTTATTTTTGACGACATGCTGCTGCCCTTTGCCATCTTCGGTGCCCTATACACAACGATGCTGGGCTTGCCAGTCCTTGACCATTTGCTGGCCGCTGTAGCAGGCGGCGCTGTCTTCCTGCTGCTGGCTGTGCTCACGCGTGGCGGTATCGGCGGCGGCGATATCAAGCTGGTTGCTGCTCTCGGTCTCTGGCTCGGCACAGATGCCCTGCTCTTCGTAGGTATCTCCGGCCTTATCCTCGGCGGTATCGCCGCCCTGCTGCTGCTTGTCACTGGCAAGAAGAAACGCGGCGAATATTTCGCCTATGGCCCCTGCTTCACCATAACAGCCCTGTTCACCGCCTTGTTCTGATAACTCAAAAACAAAAAGGCAGAGCCAAAAGCTTCGTTGCTTTCGGCTCTGCCTTTTATCATATGATCTTTTCCTCCAGAAAATCGTCTCAGCTTATCCGCATCTCTCTGGCCTGCTGACGCAGCAGGGCGATACGCTCACTGGTATCAGGGTGCGTGCTGAAAAGATTTGCCAGCGTCTTGCCTGCGCCCTTTAAAGGATTGATGATGAACATATGCGCCGTTGCCGGGCTGGCATCCT
>Ga0222623_10000877_pt1 | contig 9986 bp, 11 predicted proteins | sample PLMtaG_FD_177336 | JGI IMG/M metagenome (GOLD analysis project Ga0222623, IMG submission 177336) | Groundwater sediment microbial communities from an aquifer in East River, Colorado, USA - PLM2_30_coex | ecosystem: Environmental > Terrestrial > Soil > Riparian zone | place: USA: East River...
ACTCTAGTTTCTATTTAGGGTCTTAGAAATCAATTTACTTTAACGCCTTTCCTACTTGCACACCTATGAGTAATAATCCGCCGACTCCGACAACAAGCCACGTCAGGGGCCTAACTAATGACAAGTGGCTGGGGTGAAGAATTGAAACTAAAGGCAGGAGATAATATGTTATTGGACTTGAAAGATTCGAGAATATTGATAAGAAAACAGCACAACAAGACAACGGATTCTAAAATAACAAATACCCTTTCTTCGAATGAGTTCGATTGAAGACTAATTTATTTATTGTAAGACAGACTTAAAACCCAATCTCTAATTGATATTACATCCAGGAACAGCTGGTAAGTTTCGGCGTGAGACGGTATTTTTGTGTGCGGGTGGATAACGTTTTTTCTCTTTTTTCTAATATTATCAAACTTAATCCACATATCGTGCTTGTTTCTTTCATCGTCTGTCATATTATCAAAAAAAGCCTTGCGCATTGTTGTGTGGAACTTACCGTCAAACATTTTATCCACTCTTTCATTTGCTGTTTTCTCGTCGTTACCTTCCGCCGTATATCTATCAATTAAGAATCCTTCAACAAATACCTCTAATGAAATATTAATAGTTATAATTGCCTCAGAAAATTTACCTGAGTGGAAGTAATTTAAGGAGTCAAGAATAAGATTTTCTGATAATGGCAGCCTGTGTTCTTTTACTAGTATTTTTTCAATAAGGCCCTTTTTGGCTGCTTGTGCATGAATAGGTAAAGGTTCAAAATTAAATCCTGTTGGATATCCAAGGAGTTGAGTAACTGAGGGTTGCGGTTGCTCTCCATTCTTTAGCTCAACTTTGAATATATCTATGTCTTTCATTGTAATCATCTTTATCCAGTACCTATGAGTTGTGAATCGGATGACTTCCGTAAGTCGATTCAAGTATTTCAAACAGACGGTAGAGACCACGCTGTTATCCATTAGCCAATCTTCAGATATTTCCGTGGGTAAGAGAGGTATACTCATATCAACTTCTGAAATATAGTACAGCCCGTGAGGGTCATCAGGAATTATTTGAGGTGAGCCATGAATATGCATTCCCTTTGTCTTTTCTATTCCTTCATTATTTTCAACGTATCTTATGTTTAGAATTGATGTCCTGTCCCTTAGACGTATACGATACTCTCCTTCATCGGAAAATGTAAAGGGAACAACTAATTTAACCAAGATTTCAGCCATGTTCACAAAAGTATCGAAGAGGCTAATTGTATTTATTGCTTATTCGTTTGTAAACAAGTTCCTTCAAACTTCCATATTTATGATACTTTTTTGGGACTCCTAAACTCCATTGTCCTGGCTGAAGTTACATAGCTATGATAGAATATATTATAATTCTAGATTTATGAAATATTCAAACTAATTGAATCCCCATCATTTAGGATTATGTTTCTAAAATCAGATACTGGATTTCCATTTACAGTGGCTTGAACTGTTTTATCATTAACATCCAAGCCTTTCCATATATCTAAAAATTCTCCCAACCTAAAATCTCTCTTTGTATTAGATTCCACGTGGATGGTTCCGCTAGCGTCATGTGTATGCAACGGTGACATCCCTTGCATTCCATACTTGTCTAGAGAATGGTCTCCGTACAACAATGGGTTCTCTCCAATTCCTATATTTTGCGGGACCAGTTGAGTTTGGCCATTGTATGTGACATTCAGAGTAACATGATTATGTAATACCATTTTATTACTAGATGGTGGAACACCTGACATAGAACTCGAGAGAAGTAATGTAACAGTCACGGCAATCGCTATCGGTATAATTATCATAATAAGGTTTTTCTTTCTTCTTCCTCGGCCAACAGAGAAATAACTGTGATTTTTATCTTTTTTACTGACCAATTTTGTGTTCAAATAGGATTAGAGATATTAAAGCATAGTAGTTTACAAATGTAAAAAATCCTAGCACAATAATTTTATTAGCAAGCATCTTCCTATTCTTTTTTGAATTTTATTCTTTTACCGACTTTGCGATACAATAGGTATCCTACCAGCAATATTACTATCGCAATAGCACCTGTTCTAATCAAGCCTATAAAAGGTAATCCTGATAGTTCTGACCTGGGATTTTCTGATAAAAACTTTTGAAAATTCTCTGTCTTGCTAGCTACTAGGGGCTTATTGGGAACGTCCAATTTTATTAATTGAGGATATAGCAGAGATATCGTGAGTCCATCTTTCTCTAGAAATGAAGCTCGTATCATAATTGTATATCTTCCACTTACTGCCTCCTCTGATTCAACGGTTAGGTCTATTTTCACATCTGCCTGAGGAACTGCCGTCAAATTAACTCGCTCAGGTATTGATGAATATACAATTCCTTTAAGTCCTGCGTCGGTCATGCCTGCTACGGAGAGTTCAGTAACATTTGGTAATGCCACGGAGGAAACGTTATTGTTTAGGGTTAATCTTACGTCAACAGAATGAGAGTCGTCTTGCTTTAGAATTATCGGTTTCATATCGGGACCAGTATCTGTACTCTCATTGTTTCTGACAGCTATAGTGAATGGAATTTGAATACTATTGTCGAGATATGCAATCTTGTTAGATTCCCATTCTGTAAACCAAACACGCTTCCCGTCTTCAGATACTGTCAAGAATAACGAGGTGGCGAGAGGGCCCGTGGGAATATCAAATTCTATCATAATCCCATTGTCTGTGGAAATCTTACCTATCTTGTTACCACCATGTTCTGCAAAAAAGATGTTACCATCTTTATCGGACACGACTTGACTAGGAAGTGCCATTGGAAGAGCCCTTGATGGCGACGTCCAATAAGAGGTATAATTCTTCAAATCGGAACTACTATTTGAGACGATAACTCTGCTGGAACCATGGTCTGATAGAAAAATTTTTTCAACACCATTTACTTGTGTAGTTGCTACACCGAATGGGGAGAAAAAATCTGGTTTTTCTAAGGGTATTGAATACATACCAATACTTTTGCTTCCAGGAATTAGTAACCATGGTTCAACTCTCAGAATACTATTAGCATATGAAAGGGTAATCCACAAAACACCATTACTATCGAAAGTAAGTAATGTGGGTCCGCTGTTATCTCCTGTTGGATATTCAGTAATCAACTTGCTTTCAATATCCAAACTTCCTATCTTATTTCCCGTTATCTCTGTGAACCATACCAATTTTCTGTCTGGTGAAAGAGCAAGTCCCATTATTCCAGAATTGGTAGTCGGAAGCGAAAATAATTCTATCTTGCTGGTTTTTATATCTAATTTTCCGAGGGAATTTGTTCTAGCATCAGTAAACCAAATTGCATTACTGGTATTATAAAATAGTAACTGGCCTCCTGCAAGGTTTATTACGGCCTTGTCAGCCACAGTGTTACCAGGAATACTATATTTTGTAAAATTGTGACCTTCTTTTGACATTTTCAATATTGTGCTGTTGTTGATGGTCGCATGGTAAAACCATACATTCTGCTCACTGTCTGTAATGATTCCCTTTAAACCCCTCTCATTTACTGGAACCTTGAACTCTTGAATAAAGTTGCTGCGTTTTTCATATGTGACGAAATTTTGAGGTGATGGCTGCTGTGCCAGAAGCTGAATAGCAGTAGGTATCCAAAAAGTGTAGCTCAAAATTAGAACAACTGTGACGACAAACAAACTTCCAGCGAGTTGTAATAGCAATGATAATTGGCACTCGTTACGCACTAACTTTAGTCTTTTGATTTAATCTTCCTATTAGGATAAAATAAAATAATGCCTATCGCAGCTAGAGATATGGGAGATGTAATTAATACTTTAATACTAATCTCCTTGGTTGTATTAAAATGCTTTACAACTTTTCACAGCTCATTTTCACAGGCCAATACTACCAGTCCATTTTCGAAAAGCAATGTGAAAATCCAGAACATCTCAGCCCATACCTCGGATGGAAAATATTTTGTTAATTTGCAATATGCTCAGACATTAGTAGGAAAGGGCAAAACTATGTTTTTCATGGTAAATCTTTTTGATTTAACCCAAGTTTTTTAATAGATGTGCCAACATTTACTACAATAGCAATATGAAGTGTTCAATTTGCAACTGCACATCAGATGAATGCCAATCAAGTATTTCTCCATATCAATGCCCTAATTGCACACAGGTGGAATGTTGTTGTTGGTCATGCTTAAACACCCACCAATAATAATGAGATTTAAAGAATCTCATAAAATCCATGGCATCTATAGGCTAGTTAAATGTATGAAAAATTAAATACTTTGAAACAGGATCCTACTATATGCAGTGTCCGAATCTCACCGCATTCGGACTAACCAGCTCCAAAGGTAATTATCGAAATAAAATTTCTATCAATCCACGAGGTTTATTTACTAATTATTGTTTTTTATGACAGAAAACAAGATAAAGACTTGCTGGTTCCTCATAACCTTCCATAACGTTCTCGATTTCAAAGTAATCTGATAAAAATGACTTTATTTGTGATTTGGTAAAAAATCTAATTTGAAAACCATTTATTTCATAAACACTACTATCAATTTTTTTGCCTTTTTTGTATTGAGCATCTTTATCACTTCTAACAGAAAAATACAAGAGACCGTTGTTTTTTAACACTCTACTAGTTTCAATGAACAGAAATTTTAGTTCTTCATCTGTGAAACCCATATTATAAAACATATGCGCATAAATAGCATCAAAAAAATTGTTACTAAATGGCATTCCTTGTCGTGCATCAAAATGCTTTAAACCTACTGAAATGTTTTTTTCTTTTATTTTTTCGGATAGATTTTCTATTGCTGTTGTGGAAGAATCTAAAGCATGAACATCCAAATTATTCGCCGCAAAGAAAATTGTGTCTCTTCCTTGTCCACAGCCCAATTCTAATAATTTCTTAACCCGATGTTTATTAAAATCCCTATAACACATTTGAGCAAAATCACTTGGATTCTCTCCAAAAAATGCTGAATCACTAGAGTAAACCTTATTCCAAATTCCACTCACCATAGTTATCTGTTCTTGTCACTATTTCACTTTTGATAAAAATAAACTTGACAAGTTAAGAAATGAAATCTAACTTTACTTTTCATCCATCATATAAAATAATATTACGAAAATTGAATAGGCGTTTGTCGGGAACAGAAGCTTTTACACTACACTTATTACTTGATATCGTCTATAAATATAGAATGCCCTTAGACAAACCTCGAGTTATGATAGTCCAGGAGGATAATGATGCTAATACAATGTTGGCAGGTTTATTATGGCTAAAGGGTTATGAGGTCTATAAAGCCAGTACAGCAGAAGAATGCTTATCCAAAATTAACGAATTAGGAAACCAAAAGGTTCATGTTGTAATAATAAGTCAACAATTGGCACTCGACGGAAGAGCGATGTTAATTGTTAATGTGAAAAGAAGTAATATTGAGACAAAAATACTAGTAATAGCAGATGAGGATACCGACAAAACGAAGATTTTAGATTATGGGGCGGATGAATTTACTCTTAAACCAATAAGTGCTGAAAACGTAGCAGATAAATTATTTATGTTATTAACTCGTGAAGTTGTTTCAGATAATAGATAATCTGTCTGATGTCTTACATTGACCTAATATGTCATAATAAAATTTCTAATTTTCCATCAAATATGCCAGAAACCCATAATCAATTTAACAATTTTTGTTTTCTCAATTTTGCATAATGTAATTTAAACTAAATTTCAATCGAGTTTACAGAATACGTCAATATAAGATTTAGACGCTTACAATCTGGAACTAGTACTACTTTAATATCATTTATGGAGCAATCAGCTTATGTGAACCATCCAAATGATCGTCACAGCTTTAATGATATCTCAAATGATTTAATCCTTCGATTACTAAAATTACCTCTAGGTTATCATTGCCTTATTTTATATCCCAATATTGAAACAATAAGAAAAATTTATACTGAATACATACACCTCATAATTGAAGAGAACAATGTCGCAATTTTGTTTCTTCCTTACTATGATACAACAGATAAGGTGAGACAACACTTGAAGACGAAAGGATTAGATGTAAGAAAATTTGAACAAAACAATTCTCTCACACTGATAGATTTTACCAAAGTAGTTGATAACCCATATTTGGGTTTACCTGCTGCATTTGGTCTAAAGGAGTTCATAAATAAGATTCAGGCTTACAATAAGAATAAGAATCTTGTTGTTATTGCAGATATGTCATTTTATAATCACTCCAAGAATATCGATGATATCTTAAGGTATGAAAGGTTATCAGATGATGGTTATTGTAACCAAAATTGGAGACAACTATGCTTGTATCATAAATTAGATTTTCATTTAATGTTTACAGAAGAACAAAAGCAAAAAATCTTTGATTATCATAAAGATAAAGTTATTGTACTCTAGTTTTGTGTTCTTGTAATTGGTGAATATGTAGTTGATTATCAACCTCTTTAACCAAATCCTTCAACAATATGGGCTTCTGAAGAAAACCATTTATTATTTCCTTATCAGCATACTGTTGAAATAATTCATCGTCCAATTCAAAGGCAGTCATTAAAACTGTTCTTACTAAAGGATTCAATTCTTTTGTTCTCTTCATTAGTTCTATTCCATCAATACCAGGCATTCTCAAGTCAGAAACTATAAGGACGTAATCTTTCCTGTTAATTTTGAAGTGCTCGAGTGCCATTATCGGATCTGTAAATGTAAATATTGAAATTCCTCTAGTCTCTCGTATTGCGTCACGGAAAAGCATAGTAATATCTAATTCATCATCTATTATAGCAACTATTTTCCTGCTCTTATTCGACAAAGAAGTTTGACAAACCCCCCATTACCACAGTATACAATCCTCGCCAAGCATTACACGTTTAGGCATAAGAGTTAATACACACTATTTGGTCAGTGCTATTTTTGAAAAATATAAAAGAGCCGTATTAATTCTTGCTTATAAATGAAAAAGGAATTTATTCTTTCAAAGATTGAAGCGGTCCACGACGGAAGTCCTTAAGTTTACGTAGGATTTGTTGACCCCAACGATTCCAGTTCCAGAGAAGCGCGGCAACAGAATCCTTTTGGACCTAAGGCGATGGCATTCACTTCTCCAGAAGATTTGATGAAAAATTTGCCCAAAGCCATGGGAAATATTACAGGAATGATGGGTGGCGGTGGTTTTGGCGATTCTCTTACATTCAAGTTAAGTATGAGAGAGTATGAAGAGATGGGCCTGAAAGTCGGTGACAGGGTATCAATAGAAATTAAGAAAAAGCAAGATAGTGGTATTTAATCTGAATTTTTAAATGATACGACCCATCTCTGGAACGAACCATTCTCACCGTACTCCTGCGCCCTAACGCCGTATATAGAACTAAAAAAATATTATTGTTTTATCTAGTTTATTATGTACATTGTCTCCATAATTGGAGAAGATGTGATTGTTGGAAAAGAAATTGAAAAGTATTGAGCCCTTTACGTCAAGCGCAAAAAAGAGTTCTAGATTCTGTGCTGGATGCGGAGAACCTGCAACAAAGCTAGTCAAATACGATACTGAAGGGGCAATAATAATTGAGAAATATTGTGATAAATGTGCCAAAGCAATTGAAGATAGTTCGGCAAATTAATGCCAAGTCTGAACATTTTATAAAATAAATTTAAGTGTAAGAAACCCCGAGTGTAACTGATTGGTTCGAATCCCACTCCCTGCGCTTCATAAGAATTTTCTATAACTTTATTGACTTTTTAAATAGTTATTAATTAAGTTTATAGCTCATTGGTTTGTGAAGAAGTTCATTAAAACTTCCAATTTATGATACTTTTTTGGGATACCTAAACTCCATTAACTAATTCTATTAGATTATGTAAATTAGCATTTGTATAAACACATGATATCTACTTAATCAAACATCTAACAATACTCTGGAATTATCAATAATTGTAGAAGAAAATTTCTGACTGAATTAAAGACTACGTTAGACGTTTAGTTTTGCCAATCGTTCTTTTACAACATCCTCAAAGTCTTTGTCTTCGAATAGAGAGGCGAATTTTATTCTGTGTTTAACTTGCAAATTGTCTTTTCCGCCTCCTCTATCAATAATGGCTACAACTCCTAACATATGTTTCCATTTTGATTGTAGCACTTCAATTGCTTTTAGAACTGATTCACCTTTTGTTATAACATCTTCCACTACGACAACAGGTTCCAAAACATTTCCTTCTATCATATTTTGCAGGCCGTGACCTTTTGGTTGTTTTCTTACAAAGAACCAACTAATGTTGTCATGTTCAAGACTTTCCCTTGATATTGCAACTGATATCGAAATAGCACCAGTTTCAAGGCCACCCACTGATTTGACTGGCCCCATTTTGAGCATTTCTTCTAGCATTAGAATTCCTGTCAGTTTTAACCCTTCACCATGAGCTAGAACTTTCTTTAAATCGTAATAATGATTGGTTTTTTGGCCACTTGAGAGGGTAATCGGTTCACGTCGAACAACGAGAGCCTTGTCTATTATAAGCTCCTTCAATCTGGCTTTCTCATAATCAGGAGCCATCAAATATCAGATATCCTGCTGAAATATAAATTAGACATCAGAATCCTTACTTCCGACATGAAGTAGCGCTTTTTCATTTTGTTCTAACTTCGAAATATCTTTTTATTATATTGAATACGAACCTGTAGTTTAAGATTGAAGAACTGCCGTTTTTTTACCAACATATTGCCACTAATACTCGTGGGGTTTTTAATGGCTTTTTTATCTGTTCTCTCCTACGAACATAATGTCGTTTCAGGTCTGTCCACAAAATCAGCTGAAAACAAGAAAATAGGTGATAAGGCAATAATTTTTATTTTCTCTGATGGTCTCAAAAGCCAGTTCACAAATGCAAAACCAATTCTCGATAAATATGGATTCAAGGGGACATTTGACGTAGTCTGCAACTATGTTGGAAAAAAAAATGGGTATATGGATTGGAATGAAATAAAGGCCCTACACGATGATGGTCATGACATTGGTTCGCATAGTATGTCTCATGTTCGCCTTACAGAACTGTCGAAGGCCTCAATTGAATACGAAGTCGGAAAATCAAAAAAATGCTTGGATGATCACGGAATAGATCCAAAGAGCTTTGAGTATCCATTTAGCACCGGCTCAGATGATAAAGCCATAGTTGATATTGTTGCAAAACATTATGATTTTGCAACCCGAGGTAATGATCCGCTCATGTTTCTAAGATGTGACGGAATGAAGCAATATGGTCAAAAGGATTGTAAGACCTTTACCGATAATGGTACTCCAACATATACCAACAAATATTCTATTAGGAATTTGAGCCATGATTTTGAAATTGTGGAGAATTCTTACAGCGATTCACAGGCATTGCAAAGATTCATTGATGTTGTGAATAGTCAATTAAAGTACAATAAAAAAGGAACAATAAATGCGATTCCGATTATTATGTATCATGATGTAGGTGGAGAAAAAAATTCTGTTACTGATATTGATCTCTTCCAAAATGAAATGAAATATCTTCATGATCACAAATTTAACGTGATAACCATATCGGATCTTGCCTATAATGAAAAAGATAATTATCTATACGTAAAAGACCTCATCCCTGAAAAAGAATTGGCAGTTGAAAATGTTACCACACCAGCAATAGAACCAACAGTAAATGTAACAACAAACGTGACTACACCAGCAATACCTACAGGAGGCAATCCAATACTTGAAGCCCTAAAGCAACTATTCGGATTAAAATAGGCGATGTTTTTAGTCCGTTACTAATATATAAAACAATAAAAAATATGAAGAATTAAAACTTTGATAAGATTCCAATAGTTCATGAAGCGTTACTTTGTGTTGGTATAGATCCTGGATTTGGATCTTCTAATATTGGAATTGTAATAACAGAACATTTGAAAGATCCTGATATTGTAAGGGTGATATACGCTGAAGAATTTGAGAAGGCAAATCCTCAA
>Ga0222623_10000878_pt1 | contig 9986 bp, 6 predicted proteins | sample PLMtaG_FD_177336 | JGI IMG/M metagenome (GOLD analysis project Ga0222623, IMG submission 177336) | Groundwater sediment microbial communities from an aquifer in East River, Colorado, USA - PLM2_30_coex | ecosystem: Environmental > Terrestrial > Soil > Riparian zone | place: USA: East River...
TGCGCGACATCGGCACCAGGGCCAGGGCCGAGCTCGAGGCCCTGTTCGGTACCCAGGTCTACCTCGACCTGAGGGTGAAGGTTGCCAAGGAGTGGCAGCGCGACCCCCGCCAGCTGTCCCGCCTCGGCTTCTGACCTGCCGCCGGGCGGCTACAGGGGCAGCGCCGTGTCGCATTCCCGGAAGCCGGCCTCCCTGGCCCGCCGCCGGTAGTCCTGGCCGATCCCGTCGCCCCGGCGCAGCGCGTCGCCGCCCAACTCCGTGTACCCGTTGGCCAGCAGCGTCGCCGCCAGCCCGTAGACCCGCAGGCCCTCCTCATACTGGTCGAGGACGGGAGCGACCTTGGGGTCGATGGGCGCCGGGACCGGCAGGTCCCGCCACTGCCGCAGCGTGGCCTGGCCGATCCCGACCTTGCCCTTGAGCCATCGGGCGTGGGCCTGCGCGTCTTCGCGCGGGGGCCGATCCGGGAACTGCACCCTGCCCCTGGCCCAGCCCTTGGTGCAGATGGTGTCGGCCTGGGCGATGTAGGCGTCGGCGTTTGACCTGGCCGCCGTGGCGCTGGCCGTGCCGGCGTCCTGGCGCAGCGCCGCCGCCTGCGCCGCGGTGGCCGCCTGCCCGGTCCTGGCGGCCAGCACGGCCCGGGTGGCCAGCCCCGCCCCCACGGCCACCACCAGGGCGACCAGCACCGCGGCCAGGCCCTGGCGGCGCCGCCAGCGCCGGGCCCGCTGCTCGAGCTGGCGATTGGCGGCCGTCTCGGCCTGCCGCCGGGCCGCCCACTGGGCCCGCCAGCCCAGGATCGCCGGGGCGAGCACGTCGTGGAAGATCTCGAAGCGGGGCTCCTGGCCGAGCCCGGGCGGGGCCGGCACCGGCCGGACGATGCGGGCGCCCGGGGCCGACAGGGCGGCCAGCACCGCCCGCACCCGGTCCTCGGAGAACCGGGTGTAGTTGGCCAGGTCGGCCGCGCTGTGGCCGATCTTGCTGCCCGACGGGGTGACCAGGTAGTGGAAGAGGGCCGCGGCCACCTCCTGCTGGCCGGCCGGCAGCCCGTCAAGGGCCTCATCCAGGTGGGTGCGGACGATCTGCTGGGGGCCACCGAGCGCCTCCAGCGTCCCCAGCCGCAGTCGCCGCGACCCCTGCTCGTTCTCCCTGGCCCAGAGGCGGGCCAGCACCATCTGGAGGTAGGGGGTCTCGATCGGCGGGTCCGGCGGCTGGCCGGCCGCCGCCGTGGCCTGGCCGCGCCCGACCACCGCCAGCACCACCCGGCCGACCTGGACCCCTTCCAGCACCCGGCGGACCAGCTCGGGCTCGGCCGTCCACGGCTCCTCCACCGGGGCCAGCTGGTTGAGCCGGGCCAGCGGCTTCAGGATCGCCGCCTCGGCCCGGCTGGCGGTCAGGTGGCGGATGCGGACGTAGTTCTCGAACAGGTTAGGAATGCGGCCTTTGAAGCGGTCCAGCCTGGCCAGCGCGTCCTCGCGGATGGCGATCAGGAAGTTCACCGGCAGGCCGGCCCGGTCGACCGCCGGTGGGAACTCGGCCGCGAAGCTGCCCGGGCCGTCCTCGTCGCGGTGGTACAGGAAGTACTCCTCGAACTGGTCCAGGACCACCAGCAGGTCCAGGTGCCAGCGGGCCGTCCAGGCGGCCAGCGTCTCGGCCAGCCCGCCGGGGGCGGCCGCCCCCGGCGGGCTGGCCAGCCCGAGGGCCCGGGCGATCTCCTCACCGACCCGGCCGAGCAGCCTGGCCACCGGGTCGCCGGACCACTGGTTGAGGTAGACGGCCAGGAGCCGGGGGGCGCCGGCGGCCTGGTCGGCCTGACGCTCCTGCTCGCGCAGCTGGTGGATCACCCCGGCCCGCAGGACCGAGCTCTTGCCGACCCCGCTGGCCCCGTAGACCAGGGTGAGCCTGGCCGCCATCAGGTTGGCGGCCAGGATGGTCCGTTCGGCGTCCCGGCCGAAGAAGAACGGGGCGTCCGGCTCGGCGAACGGCTGGAGGCCCTGGTAGGGGCTCGTCCGCGGCTGGCCCGGGGCCGGCGGGCCGGCCAGGGCGGGGTCGGCCAGGGCCGGGTCGGGCGGGGTCGCCTGGCGCATCAGCCGACCCCGCTGGTCGCCACCCGCTCCAGGTGGGCGGTGAGCCCGGCCACGTACTCCTCCAGCGAGGTGTCGAGGACGTCGACCCCGCGCCGGTGCCAGAACTCCTCGTCGATCGGGTTGGGGTCGAGCTGGATGGCCCACGACTTGTAGCTGCGGGACTGCTCGGCCCAGATGCGGTGCAGCATCACCCGCAGGTTCCAGTCGCGCATGCTGTAGCCGAGGAACAGGAAATGGCTATGGCGCAGCTTGGCCCCAAGGGTCACCGGCATCAGGGTCGACACGTCGGTCCGGGTCAGGTAGTCGATGTAGTGGTCCTCGGTGATCACGAAGCTGTCGCGCTCGGGCTGGAGACGGTCGATGGCGCCGTGGATCTTGAGGATCACCGTGCGCTCCTCGAGCGAGAGCTCGTCGTACTCGTTGGGCCTGGCGATCAGCCGGGGTTCGCCGTCCGGTGGCAGGTGCAGGAACTTACCCCGGTTCTCGGCCTCGGCGACATACCAGACCAGGTCGAAGGCCTCGCCGGCGGCCCGGAACGCGCGTTCCAGGGCGTCGTCGTAGTTGGTGGTCATGATCAGCTGGTAGCGGCGCCGGCCGGCCAGCCCCAGCCGCCTGGGCAGGCTGGCCAGCAGCTCGTGCAGGAGGCTGGGCGGGTAGTCGGCGTCGAACAGCTCGTGCAGCTTGTCGTACAGCGGCCCCGACCCGAGCGTGACCTCCACGTACTGGGAGACCCGCAGGAGGTCCAGCAGCTCACCTTCGGGGTAGTCGAACAGGGCGGCCAGGTAGGCGGCCAGCTCGGCCCCGCTGGGCAGGTAGCGACCGTGCTGCCAGGCCACGTCCTTGGGCCGGCCGCACAGGTTCACACCCGCGCCAAGCAACGGCACCACCCGCCCGTCGGCTGTTGCCCGCAGGATGGTGTCGTAGTGGCTCGCGCTCGGCTCCGACATCAGCGGGGCTCTCTTCCCTCCAGGACTGCCAGGAGACATGATGCGCGTCGCGGCGCCGTTCGGAAAGTGCTTTGTGCGCAGCGTCACGTTTGGGCGGTGCCGCCGGAGCGGGAGGAGCGCGGATGCGGGTGATGGTGCTCGGCGGGACCCGGTTCATCGGGGCCGCCGTGGTCGAGGAGCTGCACGCCAACGGGCACGAGCTGCTGGTCGTCCACCGGGGCGAGCACGAGCAGGCCGACCTGCCCGAGGTCGACCACCTGCACGCCCAGCGCCAGGACCTGCCGCAGCTGCGCGGCCCGGTCGACGACTTCGACCCCGAGGCGGTGGTCGACAACTGCGCCTACTCGGCCGCCGACGCCGAGACCGCCCTTGCCGCCGTCGGCGACGACGTGCGCCTGCTGGTGGTGTCCAGCATGGACGTGTACCGGGCGTTCGGGGCGGTGCTGGCCGGGACCGAGACCGACCCGGTGCCCGTGGACGAGACCTCCCCGGTCCGCCCCGAGCGCTACCCCTACCGGGGCCGGCCCCACCCCTCGGCCGACGCCGGCACCTACGAGAAGCTGGATGTCGAGGCCGCCTACCTGGCCAGGGAGGCGACGGTGTGCCGGCTCCCGATGGTCTACGGCGAACGTGACCACCAGCGGCGGGAGGAGCCGGTCCTGCGCCGGGTCCGGGCCGGCCGCGAGCGTATCCCGGCCGGGTCGGGCGGCTGGCTGTGGACCCGCGGGTACGTCCGCGACGTGGCCGCCGGCATCCGCCTGGCCCTGGAGTCGGACGCGACCGTGGCCGAGGTCCTCAACCTGGGCGAGGCCCGTACCTGGTCGATGGGCCTGTGGGCCAGGCACGTGCTCGAGGCGGCCGGCTCCGGGGCCGAGCTGGCCCGGGTGCCCGACGTGCTGCTGCCCGACGACCTCAAGGCGCTGGGGACCATCCCCCAGCACCTCCTGGTCGACTCCAGCAAGGCCCGTGACCTGCTCGGCTGGACCGAGACCGACCCGCACGAGGCGGTGCACCGCTCGGTCGCCTGGCACCTGGCCAACCCGCCAGAGGACGCGGACGCCGACTTCAGCGCCGACGACCGCGCCCTGGCGGCGGCCGGGTAGTCAGCCGGCCACCGGCTCCTCGGTCCGCGTGAACCAGCCCGAGCGCCACGCCGGGGGCTCGAACGGCTCGGCGTAGTAGCGGGTCTCGCGCCACATCTTGCCGTCGCGGAACTCGACCCGGCCGATGCCGTGGAAGACGGTGCCGTCGGCGTAGTGGATGACGCTCTCGGCGAACCAGATGTCCCCGCTGCCGGTCACGCGGCGCAGCTCGATCCTGGGCGCCACACCGCCCGGGAAATGCTCCTGGAGCTTGCGGAGGCCGTCACGGTCCATCCGCTCGCCCGACTGGGGGAACTCCAGGAGGTAGTCCTCGTGCCGCTCCTTGTACTCCATCCCCGGGTCCATGGCCTCGCGCAGCCGGGTGAACAGCGCTCGCACCTCGTGCTCCTGCATGGTGTCCTCCTTGGTCGCTGACAGGTGCTGATGCCACGATGGGCCGGCAGGCTGACGTGGCGCTGTGGATCGGCTGTGGGAAGGAGCTGGCGGGACGGCGATGGAGTTCGCGATCCTGGGGCCGCTGGAGGTCCGCGACGGGCCGGCGCCGGTGCGGGTGCCGGGGGCCAAGGAGCGGGCCCTGCTGGCCGACCTGCTGGTCAACGCCGGGCGGGTCGTGCCGGCGGACCGGCTGGTCGAGGACCTGTGGGGCGACGACCCGCCGGGGAACCCGGCCAACACCCTCCAGGGCCGGGTGTCGGCCCTGCGCCGGGCCCTTGGCCCGGCCGGCGGGGCGCTGGTGACCCGGCCCCCCGGCTATCTGCTGGAGGCCGGCCCGGAGCAGGTCGACGCGGGCCGGTTCGAGCGCCTGGTCGCCGAGGCAACCGCGGCTGCGGCCGGCGAGGGGCCGCGGGCGGCCAGGCAGCTGGAGGAGGCGCTCGGGCTGTGGCGCGGCCCGGCCCTGGCCGAGTTCGCCGACCAGCCGTGGGCCCAGGCCGAGGCGGCCCGGCTGGAGGAGCTGCGCCTGGCCGCCACCGAGGCCCTGGTCGAGCTGCGCCTGACCGCCGGCGGGCACGCCGGGCTGGTGGGAGAGCTGGAGGGGCTGGTGGCGGCCCATCCGACCCGCGAACGGCTGCGGGGCCAGCTGATGGTCGCCCTGTACCGGTCGGGCCGCCAGGCCGACGCCCTCGGCGCCTACCAGCAGGCCCGCGAGGTGCTGGCCGAGGAGCTGGGGATCGACCCGTCACCGGAGCTGCAGCGGCTCCACCACCAGATCCTGCTCCAGGACCCGGCCCTCGAGGCGGCGGTCCCGGATCGGGCCCTGCCCCGGCACAACCTGCCCGAGCGGCTGACCAGCCTGGTCGGGCGAGAAGGGGAGCTGCGGGAGGTGGCCAAGCTGGTCGAGGAGCACCGCCTGGTCACCGTCACCGGCCCGGGCGGGGCCGGCAAGACCAGCCTGGCCGTGGCCCTGGCCGAGCGGCTGGCGGCCGGCTATCCGGACGGGGTGTGGCTGGTCGAGCTGGCCGCCCTCCGGGAACCGGCCCTGCTGGGCGAGGCCGTGGCCGCCGTCCTGGGGCTCGACGAGGCCGCCGGGACGGGCACCCCGCCCCCGTCCCGGGCCGAGCGGCTGGCCAGCTTCGTCCCCGACAAGGCGATGCTGCTGGTCCTGGACAACTGCGAGCACCTGGTCGAGGCCTGCGCCGGGCTGGCCCGGCGGCTGCTGGAGGCCGGGCCCCGGCTGCGGGTCCTGGCCACCAGTCGCGAGGTGCTGGGCGTGCCCGGGGAGGTGGTCTGGCCGATCCCACCCCTGGCCGTCCCCGCCGCCGCCGACGACACCGACGCCGGCACGGCCGAGGACGCCCGCCAGGCGACCGCTCCGGAGGCGCTGGCCGGCTTCGACGCCGTGCGGCTGTTCGTCGAGCGGGCGGCCAGCGCCGACCCCGGCTTCGTGCTGGATGCGGCCAGCGCCCCGGTGGTGGCCGAGCTGTGCCGGCGCCTGGACGGCCTGCCGCTGGCGATCGAGCTGGCCGCCGCCCGGACCCGGGCCCTGCCGCCGGTGGAGCTGGCGGCCCGCCTGGAGGACCGCTTCCGGCTGCTGGCCGGGGGCGCCCGGGCCCTCGACCCGCGCCAGCAGACCCTGCGGGCGACCGTCGACTGGAGCTGGGACCTGCTCGAGGAGCGGGACCGGCGCCTCCTGCGGCGGCTGTCGGTGTTCTCGGGCGGCTGGACGGTCGCGGCCGCCGAGGCGGTGTGCAGCGGCGACGGGCTGGAGGCGGCCGAGATCCTGGACGGGTTGTTCCGGCTGGTCGACCGGTCCCTGATCGTCAGGGGGACCACCCCGGCGGTCCCCCTGACCCCCCCGGTCGTGGCCGCCGGCGGCGACCCGGCCCGGTTCACCATGCTGGAGACGCTGCGGGCCTATGGGGCCGAGCGGCTGGCCGAGGCCGGCGAGTCCGGGACGCTGGCCGCCCGCCACACCGCCTGGTGCCTTCAGCTGGCCGAGCAGGCCGCCGCCCACCGCACGGCCCGGCCCTGGCTGCGGCGGGTCGCCGCCGACTACGACAACCTGCGGGCGGCGCTCGACCGGACGGTGGCCGGCCGCGACGTGGAGACCGCCCTGCGCCTGGCCGCCGCCCTGGCCTGGTTCTGGTGGACGACCCGCACCATCGAGGGCCGCCAGCGGATGGCCGGTGTGCTCGCCATGGCCGACGGGCAGCCGCCGACCCCCTACCTGGCCAGGGCGCTCCAGGCGTCGGCGATGCTGCAGGTGTCGCTCACCCCGACAGCGGCGACCGTGGACGCGGACCGGCGCAGCCAGGAGCTGCTCGAACGGTTCGGGGACTGGCCGGGGGCGGCGTTCTCCAAGCTCCTGCTGGCCTACGCCGAGCTCCAGCGGCGCGGTCCCGGCGAGGCCATCGCCCGCCTGGCCGACGAGGCCTACACCACCTTCCGGGAGTTCGGCGATCACTGGGGCGAGGCCTACGCCGAGCGGGCCCGGTTCGCGTTCGAGGCCTACTACCGCGGGGTGCCCGAACGGGCCGAGGAGCTGGGCCAGCGGGCGGTGGAGCGGTTCCAGGAGCTCGACGACCCCTGGGGGCTGGCCCAGGCCCAGTTCAGCCTGGGGGAGTTCGCCAAGGCCCGCGGCGACCTCGCCCGGGCCGAGGCCGCCTACGAGGCCGCGCTGACCGCCGGGCGCGACGCCGGGCCCTTGTGGGTGGTGCTGGCCTCGCTCGCCGGGCTCGGCGGCCTGGTCGCGCTCCGGGGCGACGACGCCCGGGCGGCCGTCCTGCACGCCGAGGTGACCGATCTCATCCGCCGGACTGGCGAGTACCGCGGGTTCGGCCACCTCTACAACGAGCTGGGCGGCGTCGCCCGCGTCCGCGGCGACCTCGAACGGGCCCGCCAGCTGCACCAGGAGGCCCTGGCCATCCTCCGCGACGTGATCGGCTGGAGCGTGCCCCACACCCTCGCCCAGCTCGCCTGCGCCGAGGCCCGCCTGGGCGACCTCGACGCCGCCACGACGCACCTCCAGGAGGCGGCCGGCCTGCTCCTGGCCCGTCCCCAGCCCGGGACGGCGGCGTCGGTGCTGGGCGGCGCGGCCCTGGTCGCCATCGGCCGCGGCCAGGCCGAGCAGGCGGCGCGGCTGCTGGCCAGCGTCGAGGCGATCCGCGAGCGCACCGGCATTGCCGCGATCGGCGCCGAACAGCACGAGGCCGGCCTGGCCGCCGACGCCGTCAGGGCCGCGCTCGACCCGGACACCCTGGCCGCCGCCCAGGCCGCCGGGCGCGCCCTGGCCACCGACGACGCCCTGCGGGAAGTGATTGCCAGCGCGGGAGCCGGGGGAGACCATAGACAGGATGGACAAACCCGATGACCCCACCGCGGCCGCGGCCGCGGCCGCCGGCGACGGCCTGGCTGTGGGGCGGCAGACGCCGTTGGAGCCCGACGGCCTCGATGGGCCGAGCCCGTTCCCGCCCATCGCCGAGTACGCGTTCCTGTCCGACTGCGAGACCAACGCGCTGATCGCGCCCAGCGGCAACGTCGAGTGGCTGTGCTCACCCCGGCCCGACGGGCGCAGCGTGTTCGCCGCCATGCTGGACCGGGCCGCCGGCGGCTTCCGGCTCGGCCCGACCGGGGTCGCGGTGCCGGCCGGGCGGCGCTACCTGCCGGGGACGCTGGTCCTGGAGACGACCTGGCGGGCCCGGGGCGGCTGGATCGTGGTCCGGGACGCCATGTGCGTCGGCCCCTGGTACCACCAGCAGCGCCGGTCCGGGACCCACCGGCGGCCCCCGACCGACTTCGAGGCCGAGCACATCCTGCTCCGCACGGTGAAGTGCATCATCGGCAAGGTCGAGCTGAGCCTGGACTGCGAGCCGGTGTTCAACTACGGCCGCACCGAGGCCCGCTGGGAGTACTCCGGCCAGGGCTACGGGGAGGCCATCGCCCACGGCGGCGAGGGCGACGTCCAGCTGCGGCTGGTCACCGACCTCAGAGTCGGCTTCGAGGGCCGCGGCGCCCACGCCCGGACCACCCTGCGGGAGGGCGACCGGGCCTTCGCCGCCCTGTGCTGGCCCCGCTCGCAGTGGTCGGCCTCCGAGGAGTACTGGGCCGAGCGGGCCCCGCCGGCCAACGCCGACGAGGCGTTCGAGCGGATGGAGCGGACGTCGGAGTTCTGGCGGGGCTGGATCAACCAGGGCGTCTTCCCCGAGCACCGCTGGCAGAGCCACCTCCAGCGCAGCGCCCTGACCCTCAAGGGTCTGACCTATGCACCCACCGGGGCGCTGCTGGCGGCGGCGGCCACCTCGCTGCCCGAGACCCCCGGCGGCTCGCGCAACTACGACTACCGCTACACCTGGATCCGCGACGCCACCTTCATGCTCTGGGGCCTGTACACCCTCGGGTTCGAGCGCGAGGCGAACGACTTCTTCTACTTCGTGGCCGACGTCTGCGACGGCGAGGAGGACGAGCTCCAGATCATGTACGGGGTCGGGGGCGAGGAGGAGCTGCCCGAGGAGGAGCTCGAGCACCTGAGCGGCTACGAGGACGCCCGGCCGGTCCGGATCGGCAACGCCGCCGCCACCCAGCGCCAGCACGACGTCTGGGGGGCGGTGCTCGACTCGGTCTACCTGCACACCAAGTCCCGCGACTACCTGCCCGAGCGGGTCTGGCCGATGCTCAAGCGGGCCGTCGAGTGCGCGATCGCCAACTGGAGCAAGCCCGACCAGGGGATCTGGGAGGTCAGGGGCCCGCCCCGGCACTTCACCTCCTCCAAGCTGATGTGCTGGGTGGCCTGCGACCGGGGGGCGCGGCTGGCCAAGCTGCACGGCGACCGCGACCTGGCCACCACCTGGCGCAAGGCGGCCGACGAGATCCACGCCGACATCTGCGAGCACGGGCTCGACGAGCGGGGCGTGTTCGTCCAGCACTACGAGACCACCGCCCTGGACGCCTCGGTCCTGCTCATGCCGCTGCTGCGGTTCCTGCCCCCCGAGGACCCCCGGATCCGCGACACCGTCCTGGCCATCGCCGACGAGCTGACCGTCGACGAGCTGGTGCTGCGCTACCGGGTCGAGGAGACCGACGACGGCTTCTCGGGCGAGGAGGGGACCTTCACCATCTGCTCGTTCTGGCTGGTGTCGGCCCTGGTCGAGATCGGCGAGGTGGCCCGGGCCAGGCAGCTGTGCGAGAAGCTGCTGTCGTACGCCAGCCCGCTCCAGCTCTATGCCGAGGAGATCGACCCGCGCTCCGGTCGCCACCTCGGCAACTTCCCGCAGGCGTTCACCCACCTGGCCCTCGTCAACGCGGTCATGCACGTGATCCGGGCCGAGTCCGGCGGCGACGCCACCCGCTTCCGCCCCAGGGGCGTCTCCCTGCTGTGACCCCGTGGAGGCGCCAGTGCGCGCCGACCATCTGACGAGGAT
>Ga0222623_10000881_pt1 | contig 9964 bp, 3 predicted proteins | sample PLMtaG_FD_177336 | JGI IMG/M metagenome (GOLD analysis project Ga0222623, IMG submission 177336) | Groundwater sediment microbial communities from an aquifer in East River, Colorado, USA - PLM2_30_coex | ecosystem: Environmental > Terrestrial > Soil > Riparian zone | place: USA: East River...
CCCCACGACGACAAGGCCGGCGTCACCAGCGTCGGCAATCCGTTCAGCGAGGACACGTTCTCCGACGACGGTCGCATCGCCTACATGGAAGTGCAGTTCGATCAGACGATCGAACCTTCGGACCGCGCCGAGGTCGTCGCCGTCCAAGATGCCGTCCGCGAGACGGTCGAGCCGGCGGGCATCACCGTCGAGTACAACGGCGAAGCCGAGTTCCCACCCATCAAGCAGGGGACGGAGGAAGGGCTTGGCCTGCTCGCGGCGATCATCGTGCTGCTCGTCGTCTTCCGCACCTTCGTGGCGATGTTGATCCCGATCATGCTGGCGATCACGGCGCTGGCGACGGCGTTCCTGCTGCTGTTCATCCTCGCCGGCCTGACCGACATCAACACGATCACGCCGATTCTGGTCTCGATGATCGGCCTGGGTGTCGGCATCGACTATTCGCTATTTATCGTCACGCGCTTCAGACAGATGCTCCACGAGGGGCTTTCTCCGCAAGACGCCGCCGCCGAAGCCGGCGCCTCCGCCGGACGTGCCGTGCTCTTCGCCGGCCTGACGGTCGCCATCTCGGTCAGCGGCCTGGCCTTGATCGGGCTCGACTTCGTGACCAAGCTTGGTATCGGCAGCGCCCTCGGAGTGCTGACCACGGTGCTGATCGCCAACTCGTTGCTGCTGGCGGTCCTGGCGCTGCTCGGCCACAAGATCGACCGGCTGAAGGTGCCGTTCCTCCCCCCCGTGGACGACTCGGACGCGGGCCGCGAGAAGACCCTCGTCGCCCGCTGGGGCCGGTTCGTGACCGCGCACGCTCGGCTGGTTTTCCCGGTTGTGCTGCTGCTGATCCTGGGAATGGCAGCGACCTCGACGCTCGTCCGGCTCGGAGCAGCCGACCAGGGAACACAGCCCAAGGAGCAGACCAGCCGCAGGGCCTACGACCTGCTGGCCGAGGGCTTCGGGGCCGGCTTCAACGGCCCCATCCCGATCGTCGTTGACGTGAATGACGACCCGCAGGCGCCACAGAAGATCTACAACCGTGTCCAGGGCCTTCCGGACGTGGCGTCCGTGGGCAAACCGCAGTTCAACGACGAGAAAACCGTCGCGATCATCTTCGTGACCCCGGAGTCCGCGCCGCAAGACGAAGAGACCGACAAGCTCGTCGACCGGCTGCGAGACCAGGTCGTGCCCGCGGCGACCGCCGGCGGCCATGCTCTCGCCTACGTCTCGGGCCAGACGGCGGCGTTCAAGGACATCGCCGATCAGATCTTCAGGCGGATGCCGATCTTCTTGCTCTACATCATCGGCGTCACATTGATCTTGCTCGCCATGGCGTTCCGATCGATCGTGATCTCGGCGACAGCGGCGGTCACGACGCTGCTCTCCGCGTTCGTCGGGTTCGGCGTACTGACGCTCGTGGTGCAGGAGGGCCACCTGCTCGGCTTGACTGGCCTCGACACGACCGGCCCGATCGAGACCTTTGTCCCACCGATCGCGTTCGCGATCCTGTTCGGGCTCTCGATGGACTACATGGTCTTCCTGATGAGCCGGATCCGGGAGGAGCACGTGCACGGCTTGAAGACGCGGGACGCTGTGTCCCACGGAATCTCGGCGATCGGCCGGGTCATCGTCGCCGCGGCGCTGATCATGGGCACGGTCTTCGCCGCTTTCATCCTCAGCGCCGATCGCGTTCCGAAGGAGTTCGGCCTGCTGCTCGCGGTGGCGATCCTCACGGACGCACTGATCGTGCGAATGACGCTCGTGCCCGCGTTCCTCACCCTCCTGGGCGAGAAGTCGTGGTACATCCCGCGCTGGCTCGACCGCCTGCTCCCGAACGTCACCATCGAGGCGCCGCACGACGGCGATGCGCCGCGCCCGATCGAGGAGGTCGAGGTCGGGGTCGAGCCTGGCTGAGCGCTCTACATGCCCATCGGGTAGTGACAAGTTGGCTCTGAGCAGGAAATTCCTGTCTTCGAACCGCTCATAGTCAGCACCGAGGCAACACCAGGAGACCGCGTTGCGGCCGTTGTCCACGCGTTGCTTGCCTGGACGAGCCCGTCCTCTCGCAGGATACTGCCGCTGTGACCGGGCGCTCGATGCAGGGGCCGTCCCACGGCGCCCGCGTGGCGTCGTGGCCCCCGGGCTGCCGGGAAGAGGATCGATGACGCCTGAAGTCGACCTCTCGTCCGAGCTCGCGGAGGCGCGCCGCCGGCTGGACGAGCTGGAGTCGCTCGTCGAGATCAGCCCGGTCGCCATCGTCGTCATGGACGCCGACGAGCGTGTGACGGGCTGGAATCCGGCGGCGGCGCGGCTTTTCGGCTACTCGCCGGAGGAGGCGATCGGGCGCCCGATAGACGACCTCGTCCTCAACGAGGACCTCCGCGGAGAAGGCCGGGACGTCAGCCACGAGGCGCGCGAGAGTGGTCGTGCGGACCGGATCACTCGCCGCGCACGGAAGGACGGAAAGCTGGTCGACGTCCAGATGATGCTCGTGCCGCTGACGGTCGACCGTGAGCACGTCGGCTTCTACGCGATCTACCACGACATCACCGAGCTCCAGCGCGCACGAGCACATGCCGAGACGCTCCTGGCCGTAACGAAGGTACTCGGCCGGACGCTGAGCCTTGAAGAGACCTTTGAAACGATCCTCGACGAGCTGCAACGAGTGGTGCCCTACGACAGCTCCTCCATCCAGGTGATTCAGGGCGATCGCCTGGTCATCGTCGGCGAACGCGGACTCGAAGATCTCGGCGGCCTGATCGGAGTTGGCTTCGACCTGGACGACGAGACCAACCTCAACAGTCAGGTCGTCCGGTCGAAGCGCCAACAGGTTTTCGCGGACGTATCGGAGAACCCGCATTTCGCGAGCGATGAGCACGGCAGCGGACGCATTCGCGGATGGATCTGCGCGCCGATGATCGTCGGCGACCGTGTCATCGGCGTCCTGAGCGTCGACAAGTTCGAGCCCGAGTTCTACACCGAAGAGTTGGCGGAACTCGCGACGGCATTCGCCGCCCAGGCCGCGATGGCGATCGAGAACGCTCGCTTGCTCGATACCGAGCGCGCCGCGCGTGCGGAGGCCGAGACGCTCCAGGCGGCGGCCGAGTCGCTCGGGAGCACGCTAGGCGTGTCCGAACTCTTCGACCTGATCCTGTCCGAGCTGCGCAAGGTCGTCCCCTACAGGAGTGCCAGCATCCAGCAGCTCGACGGCGACGAGTTCGTGGTCGTCGGCGGCCACGGCTATCCGGACCTCGACGAACTGCTCGGGCATCGCTACCGGTGGAGCGGACCTAACGATCCTGCCCGCGAGCTGGTGGAGCGGCACGAGACCGTCATCCTCACGGACGCCGCGGCGCGCTACCCGCAGTTCGAGGATGTCCACGTCGAGGGAAGCATCCGGTCGTGGATGGCCGTCCCACTGCTGATCGACGACCGCATCATCGGGATGCTCACGTTCGACTCGTTCGAGGTCGCCTTCTACACCGCCGAGCACGCGACGATGGCCAGGGCTTTCGCCGCGTTCGCCGCGACCGCGATCGACAAGGCGCGGTACCTCACCGAGCTCGAGCGGGCGCGCGAGGAGGCGGAGGCGGCGACGCAGGCCAAGAGCGCCTTCCTCGCCACGATGAGCCACGAGATCAGAACGCCGATGAACGCCGTGATCGGCATGACCGGCCTCCTCCTCAACACGGAGCTGACGCCCGAGCAGCGCGAGTTCGCCGAGGTCGTCCGCTCGAGCGGAGACGCCCTGCTCCACGTCATCGACGACATCCTCGACTACTCGAAGATCGAGGCGGGCAAGCTCGAGCTCGAGAAGGAGCCGGTCGATCTCCGGGCATGCGTCGAGGGCGCGCTCGACATCGTCGCGCCGCGGGCGTGGGAGAAGGAGATCGAGTTGGGCTGCCTCATTGACGAGCAGGTGCCTGCAGGAATCGTGGGGGACGCGGCGCGCCTCCGACAGGTGCTGCTCAACCTGGTCTCGAACGCGGTCAAGTTCACCGAGGAAGGCGAGGTGGTCGTCCACGTCAATGCCGAGCCCACAGGAGCAAGCTCGTACGATCTGGGGTTCGCCGTCCGCGACACCGGGGTCGGCATCCCCGAGGACCGGTTGGACCGGCTCTTCGAGTCCTTCAGCCAGGTCGACGCCTCCACTACTCGGCGCTACGGCGGTACCGGGCTCGGGCTCGCCATCTCGAAGCGTCTCGTCGAGCTGATGGGCGGGACGATGCGGGTGGAGAGCGAGGAGGGTAAGGGATCGAGATTCCACATCGGCCTCCCCGTGGAAGCGGCGGAGGTGCAGACACGCGTGGCCGTCCAGAGCGTCCTGCCGCAGCTCTCCGGCAAGCGGATCCTCGTGGTGGACGACAACGCCACGAACCGCGAGATCGTGGCTCGCCATGCGCGATCGTGGGGCATGGAGGCCGTGGCAATCGCGTCCCCCTCCGAGGCGCTCGCTCGGATCGAGAAAGGCGAGAAGTTCGACGTCGCCGTCCTCGACTTGGTGATGCCGGAAATGGACGGGCTCGCCCTCGCGCGCGAAATCCGGCGGCATCGAGACGAGCGGGAGCTTCCGCTCGTCCTGCTGACCTCGCTCGGCCGGCTGCCCCAGGCTCAGTCGTCTGGAGAGTTCGCGGTGCAGCTGGCGAAGCCGGTCAAGGCCTCCCAGCTCTACAACGCCCTCGTGAAAGCTCTCGCCGAGCACGTCCAGCAGCCGGAGGCCGGCGAGCCCGTGCCGGAAGTAGGCAAGCCGGCGACATCGTCGTTGCGGATCCTCTTGGCCGAGGACAACGCCGTGAACCAGAAGGTCGCCCTCCGGCTCCTCGAGCAGCTCGGCTACCACGCCGACGCGGCGTCGAACGGCCTCGAGGCGCTCGAGGCGCTCGAGCGGCAGCCCTACGACGTCGTGCTCATGGACGTGCAGATGCCCGAGCTGGACGGACTCGATGCTTCGCGCCGGATCTGCGAGCGTTGGCCGGCGGAGGTCCGCCCGCGCATCATCGCGATGACGGCGAACGCGATGCGAGAGGACCGCGAGGCCTGCTTCGCCGCCGGGATGGATGATTACGTTGCCAAACCGATCCGTCCGAACAAGCTCGCGATGGCGCTGAGCCGCGCGCGCACGCTCGAAGACACCGGCACACCGCGCGCGCAGGGCGGCGCCGCAAGCCTCGACGCGAGCGCGGTCGAGAGCCTGAGAGACCTCGGCGGGGAGGAGTTCGTGGCCGAGGTGATCGACACTTTCCTGAGCGACGCGCCCGCCCTCGTGGAAACACTGCGGACGACGTACGAGCAGGGCCACACGGAAGGGCTGCGTCGGGCGGCGCATACCCTGAAGTCGAACGGCCAGACGTTCGGCGCCGGACGCTTCTCCAAGCTCTGCCGAGAGCTCGAGGAACGAGCGAGGAGCGGCGAGCTGGACGGCATTGCCGAGCTCCTCGATCGAATCGAGCAAGAGTACGCTGCGCTTGAGGAGACCCTCGCTGCGCTCCGTTCGACACCCGCGTCGTGAGCGCTTCCGCCTCTCCGCCCGGAACGATCCTGATCGCGGACGACAACCGGGTGAACCGGCTTCTGCTCAGCCGCGGTTTGGAGCAGCAGGGGCACACCGTCGTCTTCGCAGAACACGGCCGCGAGGCGCTCGACCTGCTGCGTAGCCGGCACTTCGACCTGATGCTGCTCGACGTCTTGATGCCCGAGCTCGACGGCTATCAGGTCCTCGCGGAGCTGAAGCTCGACCCGCATCTCCGCGACATCCCAGTGATCATGACCTCGTCGCTCGACGAGCTCGACAGCGTGGTCAAATGCGTCGAGATGGGCGCAGAGGACTACCTCCCCAAGCCGATCAACCCGGTCTTGCTCGACGCGCGCATCACTGCGAGCCTCGAGAAGAAGCGCCTTCGCGATCAGCAGCGGGAGCTGATCAGCAAGTTCGCGACGAAGGAAGTCGCGGAGGATCTGCTGACGTCAGGCTTCTCGCTCGGCGGCAAGCATGTCGACGCGTCTGCGCTGTTCTGCGACATCCGCTCGTTCACGACGATTGTCGAAGGGCGGGACCCTGCTGAGACGATCGAGTTGCTGAACGACTACTACACGCTGATGATGGACGCGATCAGCGGGGAGGGCGGGATCGTCAACCAGATGGTCGGCGATGGGCTGATGGCGATCTTCGGCGCGCCGCTGCCGCGCGAAGGCCATCGCCAGCGAGCCGTGCTCGCGGCGCGCCAGATGGTGGAGTTGATCCGCCTGTTCAACGAGGAACAGCCAGCGCGGGACAGGATGCAGATCCAGATCGGTATCGGCATCGCGTCGGGGCAGGTTGTGGCGGGCTACACGGGCACGCACGACCGAGCGACCTACACGTGCGTGGGCGACACCGTCAATGTCGCTGCTCGTCTCGAGTCGCATACGAAGGTCGTGAACCGGCCCATCCTGATCGACGAGCACACGCGGCGCGGCCTCGACGACGTGATCGCCGTCGAGGCACAGGGAGAGCTGCTGGTGAAGGGAAAGACCCAGCCGGTCAACGTTTACGCCGTCCGCGTCCACTCGCTCGTCGCGGAGAGCGTGTGAGCGAGACAGACGCCGAGAACGGCTTGAACAAAGGGCTTCCGAGCTCAGCGAGCGCGCCCGAAGCGGTGCCTACATACCCATCGCGTGGTAGCCGCCGTCGACGTAGAGCGTCGTCGCCGTGACGTTCCGCGCCTCCTCCGACAGGAGGTAGGCGGCTGCCGCGCCCACGTCGTCCGCGTCGATCGGGCGATGGAGCGGCGAGCGCTCCTCGACGATCGCCTCCATGGTCGGGAAGCCGGCGATCGAGCGGGCCGAGAGGGTCCGGACGGGCCCCGCGGAGATCGCGTTCACGCGGATGTTCTTCTGGCCGAGGTCCCAGGCCAGGTACTGGACGGACGAGTTCAGCGTCGCCTTCGCGACGCCCATGACGTTGTAGTGCGGGACCGCCCGCTTACCGCCGAGGTACGTCATCGTCATGATCGAGCCGCCTCCGGCCGCCTCCATCAGCGGCTCGGCGGCCCGTGCGAGGGCGACGAGCGAGTAGGCGCTGACGTCGAGCGCGAGCCAGAAGCGGTCGCGCGGCGTGTCGGTGAAGCGACCCTCGAGGTCTTCAGCCGCGGCGAAGGCGACGGAGTGGACGAGGACGTCGAGCTCACCGTCGAATGTCTCCCCCACTTCGCGCATCACGCGGTCGACGTCCTCGTCCGACCGAACGTCGCACGACGTGATGAGCGGGCTGTCCACCGACTCGGCCAGCTCGCGGACGTTCTTTTCGATGCGCTCGCCCTGGTAGGTGAACGCAAGCTGCGCCCCTTCCTCTGCGAGCCGCCGTCCGATCGCCCAGGCGATGGACCGCTTGTTTGCGACGCCTGTCACGAGTCCCCGCTTGCCTTCGAAACGCCCGGCCACGAGGCGATCCTAAGTGGTGGCTAGTCTGTACGTCTTGCGCCGCCAGCTCGTGCTCTTCGTGCCGATCGCGGCGCTCGCCCTGACAGCGTCCGCGTCCGCTGCCCTCCGGCCGGTCGACCGGACCTTCGGTGAGATCACCGTTCCGCGAGTTCGCGCCGGCACGATCCGTGTCCCGGCGGAGCACCGGTCCGGACGCGTCACCGTCATCGCGACGCTCAGACTCCCGGCGCTCGCCGCCGCGAGAGGGCCCGGCTTCTTCGCGACGCTCGGGCCGACCCGGCTCGACACGACGAGCTCCTCGTCCCGCGGCTATCTCGCCCGAGTCGCAGCCGAACAGGCCGAGGCGGCTCGCGTCATTCGCGCGGCGGTGCCGGGGGCGAGGCTCGGCCCCCGCTTCCAGGTCGTCCTCAACGGAATCACGGTCGACCTGCCCGTCGGGCGCCTGCCGGCCCTGCACGCGCTCGGGTCCGTCAGCCACGTGTATCCCAGCGTCCGCTACCTGCTGAAGCTCAACCGCAGCCCGGGGATCATCGGCGCACCCGCCTTCACCGTCGCGACCGGGGCGACCGGCGCGGGGGTCAAGATCGCCGTCGTCGACGACGGGATCGACCAGACGAACCCCTTCTTCAACTCGAGCGGCTTCGCCTACCCGCCCGGGTTCCCGAAGGGACAGCGCGCTTACACGACGCCGAAGGTGATCGTCGCCCGCAGCTTCGCGACGTCCTGGTCCGGACGGCGCAGCCGGCTGCCTGTTGATCCGCAGGCCTCGTTCCACGGGACGCACGTCGCGGGAATCGCTGCAGGGCGGTCGGGGACGAGCTCGCCGGGCGGACGCGACCACCCGCCGACCGCCGGGCTAAGCGGGGTAGCTCCCAACGCCTGGGTCGGCAACTACCGCGTCTTCAACGTCCCATCACCCGCCGGACACCTCTCGACGACCCAGCAGACCGTGGCGGCGTTCGAGTCGGCGGTGCGAGACGGCATGGACGTCATCAACTACTCCGGTGGATCGGCGGCGATCGATCCGCGTTCCGACGCGATGATCCCGACGGTCGCCAACGTGACGAAGGCGGGCGTGGCAGTCGTGGCGTCAGCGGGGAACGACAGGGACGACTTCGGCCTCGGCTCGACCGGCTCGCCCTCGACGGCGCCCGAGGCGATCGGCGTCGCCGCGACCTCGAACACCCACGTGTTCGCTCCGGCCCTGGCCGTCAACGACCCGGCCGCCCCGGCGAGCGTCCGCAGGATCCCGTTCCGGGCCGACGTCTTCGGCGTACCGTCCTCGTGGGGCACGTCCGACCGCTCGCTCGTCGACGTGGCGTCCATCACAGGGACGAACGGACAGCCCGTCCCGACCCAGCTCTGCGGGATCGGGCGCGACCCGAATGCCGGCCGGAACCCGCTGCCGCGCGGGTCGCTCGCCGGCCAGCTCGCCCTGATCTCCCGCGGCCACTGCACGTTCTACTCGAAGGCGCTGCGCGCTCTCGACGGAGGGGCGTCGGGGATCGTCATCGTCGACAACCGGGCGGGCGAGCCGAATCCCATTCCGCTTGTCCTACCGATCCGGGGCGGCATGATCTCCGACCTCGACGGGTCGAACCTCCGCGCCTACCTGGCAACCCGGGGCGGCCGTGCGCCGATTCGGGTCGGGCCGGGCGTGACGGAGATCGACACCGGCCGCGGCGGGATGATCACGAGTTTCTCGGCCGCCGGGCCGACGGCCTTCGGCCACGCGTTGAAGCCGGACGTCGCGGCGCCGGGTGGCGAGATCTTGTCCTCGACGTTGCGCCAGTTCACCGGCGGCTCGCCTTTCGCGTCGTTCGACGGGACGTCGATGTCGGCGCCCCATGTCACCGGCGCGGTTGCCCTCCTCCGGGAACGGCACCGCGGTTGGACGGTCCATCAGATGAAGTCCGCGCTGATGTCGACGGCGGGCACGGCTTGGGGGAACACGGCGCGGACACAGGAGGCCTCGGTCCTGCTCCAGGGCGCCGGTCTCGTGAACGTTCCGGCCGCCGACGATCCGAAGATCTTCACCGAGCCCGGCTCGCTTTCGTTCGCCGACCTCAACCTCCGCGCGAACGTCACGTCGAAGCAGCTCCTCCTCTCGGTGCGTGACGCGGGCGGCGGCGCAGGCGCCTGGACGGTCGAGCTGCGGCCACAGGCCGCGACCGCCGGCAGCAACATCGACGTCCCGTCGACCGTCGTGCTCGCGCCCGGGGGAACAGCGGACATCCCCGTCACCGCCCGGGCCGACACCACGGCCCCGGCAGGCGACAATTACGGCTTCCTCGTACTTCGCCGCGGGACGGTTACCCGCCGCATCCCGTACGCGTTCTTCGTCACGCGTCCGGGCCTGACCTCGATCCCCGCCCGGACGCTTCGTCGCACCCAGAGTGGAAGCACCAAGCGCGGGCAATCGTTCGCCGACCGCTACCGCTTCCCGGCCGCGCCTTTCGGGCACTCGCCCGAGTACGGCGTCGGCCCGGACATGCGTGAGGACGGGGCGGAGCGGCTCTACTCGATCCGGCTGCGGCGGCGGGCCGTCAACGTC
>Ga0222623_10000882_pt1 | contig 9959 bp, 6 predicted proteins | sample PLMtaG_FD_177336 | JGI IMG/M metagenome (GOLD analysis project Ga0222623, IMG submission 177336) | Groundwater sediment microbial communities from an aquifer in East River, Colorado, USA - PLM2_30_coex | ecosystem: Environmental > Terrestrial > Soil > Riparian zone | place: USA: East River...
CGGCTACCGCTGGACAGCATGTTCGTCGTAGCGGGGCAATTCACCAGCGCAGCGTCGTCTCAATAGGCGAGGGCGATCTTGACTGCCGCTTGGGGATGCTCGTCGATCCAGCGGTAGGCGGCCGGGGCGTCGCCAAAGGCGAAGGTCCGGCCGAGCAGGCCCTGCACCGAGACCCGTTCGGTGTACAGCAGCCGGGTCGCCGTCGCCATCATCCGGCGCCGGTCCCACAGCGGCGCGTGCCGGTCGGGTGCGCCCCAGGCGCCGATCGAGGCGATCAGGGACAGCCGGTTGTGGTGGAACTCCTCTCCCAGCCGCAGGTGGGCGGCGCCGCCCTGGTAGAAGCCGGCCGCCACCACCGTCCCACCCAGCCCGGCCGAGGCGAGCGCGTCCTGCAAGGCCCGGTCTGAGCCAGACACCTCGATGGCGACGTCGACGCCATGCCCCATGTTCAGCTCGCGGACCTGCAGGCCGGTCGGCACCTCGCCGGTCGGGTCGAGCACCTGGGTCGCCCCGAAGCGGGCGGCCAGTTGCCGGCGCTGGGAGTCTGGGTCGACCGCGAACACGTTCTGGATGCCCTCCAGGGTGCACATCTGCACCGTCAGCAGGCCGATCGCGCCCAGCCCGTGGACGCTGACGGCGTCGCCGAGCTTGATCTCGGCGTCGTGGACGGCTTGCAGGGCGACCGCGGCCAGGCTGATGAACAAGGCCCGCTCGGGACGCTCGGCGGTCGGGAGCCGCACCAGCGGGTAGGTGGCCGCCAGGGAGTCGGCCACGTCCAGGACCGTCTCCTCCTGGTGGGGGGTGCCGGTGTGGACCAGGTCGCCCACCTTGACCTCGGTGACGTCGGGGGCAGCCTCGAGGACCTCGGCGACCATCTCGTAGCCGAGGGTCACCGGGTAGCCGGCCACGCTGCCGGCGTGCGGGGTGACGAACGCGCGCAGGCCGCGGTCGAAGACCTTGTCGGTAAAGGCCGAGGTGCCCCGGTACAGGCTCAGTTCGGTGCCGTGGCTGATGCCGCTGAGCCGGGCCCGCAGCCGGATCTCACCGGGTTCTAGCGGCCGCGAGGGCTGCTCGGCGAGCCTGAGCCGGCGCGGGCCGTCGAGCACCAGGGAGCGGGGCATGAGCGTGCCTCCTTCCGTGCCTATGCTCAGCCTACGACGTGAGCGAATGGTCACCTGCCATGAAGCGGCTGCTGTCCTTCGTCCCCCCGGCAGCCCTGCCGAGGACCTGGTCCTGCTGGAGGCTGCTGGAATTGCCGACCACGCCGCCCGGGAAGGCGTCTGGCCGGCGATCGAGCCGATCAACCGCTATGAGGACGACCTGACCAATGGGCTCGAGCAGGCCGTTGGGCTCGGCGAGGTGATCGAGCCTGTTCTACCCGGGATCCAGGCCTGGCCGATGTCTGGGTCGGTTATGGGTGGCGTGGTGGGTGAAGCGGGCGGCGCGCCGTTGGATGTGGCGCTGGTGGCGTTGCTGCTGGGTTGGCCGCGGTCGGTGGGGATGGGCTTGGATCGCGTAGAAGCGGCGCTTGACGAGTTCGACGAGTAGCAGGTAGGTGGCGATCATCCCGAGCAGGATGAGGAAGAAGCTGATGGGCAGGGTGGCGAACCCGAGGAAGCCAGCGAGCGGGGTGAACGGCAGGACCGCGCCGATGAGCGCGCAGGTCATGGGCGTGATGAACATCGGGAGGCTGGGGCGGCTGCGGAAGAATGGGACTCGCCGGGTGCGGATGACGTACACCACCAGGGTCTGGGTGGCGAGGGACTCGACGAACCAGCCGCTGCGGAACTCGCTGTGGCTGGCGTGGAGGAGTTGCAGCATCACGAAGAAGGTCAGGAAGTCGAAGATCGAGCTGACGGGGCCGAACACGCTCATGAACCGCCGCACGAAGCCGATGTCCCAGGCGGCGGGTCGGGTGAGCACCTCGGGGTCGACCCGGTCGGTGGGGATGGCGAGCTGGCCGGCGTCATAGAGCAGGTTGTTGAGCAGGATCTGGGACGGCAGCATCGGCAGGAACGACAAGAACAGCGAGGCGCCGGCGGCGCTGAACATGTTGCCGAAGTTGGACGAGGTCGCCATCAGCACGTACTTGAGGGTGTTGGCGAAGATCCGCCGACCCTCCATCACGCCGTCGGCGAGGACGCCGAGGTCCTTGTCCAGCAGCACGATGTCGGCGGCGTCCTTAGCCACGTCGGTGGCCCCCTCGACCGAGATGCCGACGTCGGCGGCGTGTAGGGCGACCGCGTCGTTGACGCCGTCGCCGAGGAAGGCGACGTCGGCGCCGGTGCGGCGGGCGACCTTGATGATCCTGGACTTCTGGTCGGGGCTGACCCGGGCGAACACGGTGGTGTCCCCGATGGCGGCGGCCAGGGCGTCGTCGTCGAGCCGCTCCAGCTCGGCGCCAGTGTGGACCTGTTCGACGTCCAGGCCGAGGTCGCGGCAGACCTTGCCGGCGACGATGGGGTTGTCGCCGGTGATGATTTTGACGGCCACGCCGAGCCCGTTGAGTTTGGTGATCGACTGGCCGGCATCGGCTTTGGGGCGGTCGACGAAGGTGAGGAAGCCGACCAGGTGCAGGTCGTGCTCGTCTGACGGGTCCGGGGTGGTCAGCCCGGGCGCGTCGCGGGTGGCGACGGCGACGACCCGCGCGCCGTCGGCGAACAGTCTTTGCAGGGCGTTCGAGCCGTCGGCGGGGACGTCGACGCAGCGGGCCAGCACGGCTTCGGGGGCGCCTTTGACGACCAGGAGCGTCGTGCCGCCGGTGGTCCGCACGGCCACCGAGGCGAGCTGGCGGTCGTGGTCGAAGGGAGCGAGCCCGAGGCGCTGGTAGGCGGCGGGACCATGGGCGTCGGCGGCAAGGGCCGCAGCGGCGGGCGCGGACCACAGCGCAACGTCGAGGGCGTTGCCACCCACCGGGCCTTGGGCGGTGATCGCCGCCTCGTTGCAGACCAGGCCCAGCAGCAGCGGCTCGGTCGCCGGAAGGCCGGCCGGGTCGAGGGCCTGGTCGAAGGTGATCGCTCCCTCGGTGAGGGTGCCGGTCTTGTCGGTGAACAACACCTCGATGTTGCCGAGGTCCTCGATGGTGACCAGCCGCTTCACCAGCACCCGACGACGGGCCAGCTCCCGCGACCCGCTCGACAGGCTAACGCTGACAATCGCCGGGAGCAGCTGCGGGGTGATGCCGATGGCGATCGCCAGGGAGAACAACAGCGCATCCAGCAGGGGCCGGTGGAAGGCGACGTTGATGACGAAGATCGAGGTGGTCAGCACCGCGGCGACCCGCACCAGCAGCTTGGAGAAGTCTCGCAGACCGGCCTGGAAGGCGGTCTCGGCTTGGCGTTCGGCAAGCCCGACAGCGATCTTGCCGAACGCGGTCGAGGAGCCGGTGGCCACTACGACCCCGCGCCCGGCGCCCTGGTGGACCACGGTGCCCATGAACGCGCACGAGGGCAGGTCGACTGTCGAGTCGCCCGCCGGGACCGGGGCGGCCGACTTGATCGCCGGCATGGCCTCGCCGGTGAGGACGGCCTCGTCGCACTCCAGCTGGTTGGCCTCCAACAGCCGCAGGTCGGCGGGGACCACGTCGCCGACGCCCAGGGCCACCACGTCGCCGGGCACCAGTTCGCGGACGTCAAGGCGCTGTTGGTGGGCGTCGCGCCAGACCAGGGCCTGGTGGCGGATGTTGGCGTGTAGTGCCGCGACCGCCGCCTCGGAGCGGTACTCGTTGATGAATCCCAGTCCCACGCTCAAGCTGACGATGGCAGCGATGATCGCGCCATCGGTGATGTCACCCGTGGCGGCGGCTACCCCCGCCGCGGCGAGCAACAAGATGAGCAGCGGGTTTCGGAGCTGACGGACCAGAACCCCCAACGCGGTCACCCGGTGCGAGGCCAGTACGTTCGGGCCGACAGTGCGCAGCCGATCATCAGCCTCGTCAGAGGTCAGGCCAGTCTGGGTGCTACCCAGCTCCTGGAGTACCGCGTCCACCGGCTGACGAGCGGCGGCGGCAAGTTCGAGCGCCGGCCGCGCCGACCGCGCCGGCGACACTCCTGGGGCGGCCTTGGTCATGGCTGGCTCCTCGCTACACGCCAGCGCGAGCGGTCGCCAGGCCCCTGGCCAGTGACCACTGGGCACGCGCTGCGATGTACAGCGAGATCGCCGCAAGGAAAGCTGCACCAGCACCGCCTCCACGATCGCCCCGCCCGACGCGGTCATCAGGCCGCAACACACCCTCGACCAGCCGCGTCGCGGTGGCGATCATGCCCGCCTCGACTCACCAGGCATGCCGCCAGGCCCCCCCATCCGTCGCGACCCAGCAGGGCGCGAGACACGTGCCGGAGCGAGATCGCCAGGCGCCTTGTGCTGCCCCTGTGGTGCAGGGATACATCGCCTCGGTTCGTCTGGTGGCATCACGACCTCCCATGCGAGACGATCCAAAGTCAAGAGCCCCACCATGAGGCCGACCGGGCGGCGTGTCACCAGCTCGTGCCGAGATGGCAAGACGGGACGCGAGATCCACGAGCACGCCCTTAGCAATCAATAGTGTGCCGCTGGGCGCAGTGTTGCCGCACCCGCCCATCTATGAAGCATCACTTCACTCATCTTCCTTCCTATAAAGTGGTACTCTCTCCATTTGAGAGGTTGGCTGATACGAATGAAGAAGGTGCGGCCGTGAGAATCGCAGTGGCTGGTGGAACCGGATTGGTCGGTCGCCAGACCGTCAAGGCGCTGCGTCGATCTGGACATGATGCGGTCGTAATCGCCCGCTCAGTCGGGATGGATCTGACGACCGGGGACGGGCTAGCAGATGCGCTGATGGGCGTCGATGCCGTTATCGACGTTATCAACACCCCAACTGTCGACCCCGGGGAGGCGCGCGAGTTCTTCGCCACCACCACCAGGCAGCTGCTGGCCGCGGAACACAGTGCAAGTGTCAAACATCATGTCGTGCTGTCGATCGTCGGCGTGGACCAGGTGGAGGGCAACGGGCACTACGCTGGCAAGCGTGCACAGGAGCGGGCCGCATTGGACGGCCCGGTTCCGGCGACCATCGTACGGGCGACGCAGTTCTTCGACTTCGCCGCGATGGTCGTGGGGTGGACACAGCGTGGGCAGGTGGCGACCGTGCCGCCGCTGTTGGTACAGCCGGTTGCGGTGGCGGACGTGGCGGAGGTTCTTGTCGAGGTAGCGGCGGGTGGACCCCAAGAAGGGATACGTGAGTTGGCCGGCCCAGAACTCCAGGATCTGGTCGACATGGCTCGTCGGACGCTCGCCGCACAGAGGACGTCGCTCCGGCTGATCCCAAGCTGGCGCGGTCGATTCGGGGTCGAGATGGCCGGCGAGGTCCTTCTTCCAGGGCCGGGTGCACAGATCGCGCCGACCACCTTCGAGACGTGGCTCGCTGCCCAAGCTGTCGACGGCGGGCAAGAGCCTGTTGGGATGGCTGTTGACAGCGACGGCGATAGCACCCCACTGCCGACCTTGAGGGAACCGGCAGGGGACGCTGTAACTACCGGGGTGGACGTGGATGCTGGTGGGCTGGGGCTCCTGAGCGACGGAGCCGGGTGCCAACTTGCGGTACGGGAAGAAGGGGTAGGTGGCCGGCCGCTTGAGCCTACTGGGATCTACTCGGTGGCCGTCCAGGTTCGACACCTCGACCGGTCGCTCGCCTTTTACCGCGATCTGCTCGGGCTGCGCCTGCAGCATCAGGAAGGGCAGATGGCCCAACTGCACGGCTACGGTGAGACCGCTCCGTCGTTGGTGTTGCTCGAAGTCGGCGGACATGCCACGCGTCTGGGCGGCGGGCCTGGCCTGGTACGCGTCGCGTGGCGGGTCGACAAGCAGGCCGACCTAGATCTTGCTGAGCAGCTCCTGCAGCGAGAAGGGCTGACCTATCAACGTCGCCGCCAGGAGGGGTTGGACATCGTTGACACGCGCGACCCTGATCGGACCCACGTACTGCTTGTGTGGCTGTCCCATGACGTTGTCGCCGACGATCGCTTCCCGCCACGGCTCTACGGCTGGGAGTAAGCAGTCGGCGGTCTACTTTCAGTGGTGCGGAAGCCGGGGCGGGCTCCTTGGTGGCGGGGCACGCGCCATTCGTGGCGCCAGCTCGTATCGGCCTGGGCTGGCTAATGGTGACGAGACCCGGCTCCCGCAGCTGCGGGTCCGCGGGTGAAGGCTCGCGTCGAAGGCGCAGATGGAGCCCACGGCCCTTCGCCGGTCAGCAGCGACAGCCCGGCGCCGCTGGCTCCAGCAGCTTCCACGCACGCCGTGCACAGCCCCCGTGCCGCCGGCAAGGTCGCCATGGTCGACAAGCCCGAGCCTGACTGGCCTTCGCGCAGCCGCGTGAACAGGGTCGGCGGCCACGTCGGAGGTTCCCCGCTGTGACCGGGGGAGCCGGTCCGGCGCTGGACTGGAGCCTCCCCGCTACTGGCCGTTCAGCGGATCGTCGCGCTCAGACATCGTGCGTCTCCCCGCTGCCCCGGTCGTGTGCTCAGGTGGCGCTGGCTGGGGCCGGCGACGAGCCGGCGCCCGCCCCGGCGGTTGCGTCGGTGTGGTTCGCGCCGGTGGGGCTGGGATCGGGCGGCGGAGGCGCTTCGCCGTTGTTACCAGCAGGGCCTGCCCATGGTGGAGGATCTCCAGCGGCTCACCGTCCAGGAGCAGGTACGCCGCCCCACCACCGGTCACCTCGATCCGCAGCCGTCTCCGCTGCACGGCGATGGTGAACGCCAGCCGGGTGAGACCCTCGGGTAGCCGCGGCCGGAAGCTCATGACGCCGTCGTGGTCGCGCATCCCGCCGAATCCGGCCAGGAGCGCGATCCAAGTCCCGGCGAGGGAGGCGATGTGCAGGCCGTCTCGGGTGTTGCGCTCAAGATCGTCGAGGTCCATCAGCGCGGCCTCACCGAGGTAGTCGTGGGCGAGGGCGAGGTGGCCGACTTCCGCGGCGATGACCGCTTGACTGCAGGCCGAGAGCGACGAGTCCCGCACCGTGAGCCGCTCGTAGTAGGCGAAGTTGCGGGCCTTCTGCTCGTCGGTGAACGCGTCCCCACGCAGATGCATGGCCAGCACGAGGTCGGCCTGCTTGACCACCTGCTTGCGATACAGGTCAAAGTACGGGAAGTGCAGCAAGAGCGGGTATCGGTCGGGTGGGGTGCCGGCGAAGTTCCACATCTGGTGTCCGGTGAAGCCCTCCGACTGCGGGTGGACACCGAGGCGGTCGTCGTAGGGCACGAACATGGCCTCGGCCGCGCCATGCCAGCCGGCGATCTCCTCCTCGTCGACGCCGAGTTCGCGGGCACGGTCGGGGTGCCGTGTGGCCGCGGCTACCGCGCCGCGCAGGTTTCGCTGCGCCAGGAGGTTCGTGTAGAGGTTGTTGTCGCAGATCGCGCTGTATTCGTCAGGGCCGGTGACCCCGTCGATACGGAAGTGGCCGTGGGCGTCGTGGTGGCCGAGCGAACGCCACAGCCGCGCGGTCTGGGCGAGCAACTCGAAGCCAACTTGGCGCTCGAAGGTGTGATCGTCGGTCGCGTCGACGTAGCGGATGACGGCGTCGGCGATGTCAGCGCCGACATGGAATGCGGCCGTGCCCGCCGGCCAGTAGGCCGAGCACTCCTCGCCCCCAATCGTGCGCCATGGAAAGGTTGCGCCCTCGAGACCGAGCTGGCGCGCCCGTTTCAGGGCCATCGGGAGGGTCGAGTGGCGCCACCGCAGCGCGTCGGCTGCGGCGTCCGGCACGGTGTAGGTCAGTACCGGCAGGACGAAGGTCTCGGTGTCCCAGAAGGCGTGGCCATCGTAGCCCGACCCGGTCAGGCCCTTGGCCGGGATCGCCCGTCCCTCGTTGCGGGCGCCTGCCTGCAGGACGTGGAACAGCCCGAAGCGGACGGCCTGCTGGAGCTCGGTGTCACCGTCGAGTTCCACATCGGCGCGGCTCCAAAAGTCGTCCAGGTAGGCGCGCTGCTCTGCCAGCAAGGCGTCCCAGCCCGTCTGCCGAGCCGCCGTGAGCGCCGCCTTGACCTGGTCACGCACCGCGGGCCGCGTCCGCAGGCTCGACCAGCCGTAGGCGACGAATTTGACCACGCGCAGCGGCTGCCCCGGTTCCAGGCTGACGGTTACCGTCACCCGCCCCAGGTTCGGGTCGCTGTCCGACAGCACCAGCAGGCCCGGTGGCCCGTCAATGAGGTGGTCCATGGCCGCAGCCACCCGCAGCCCGCTACGCTCGGTTGCGTGCATGAGCTCGGCCGCGGTGTCGCGGGCGCTGTGCTCCTCCGGGCGCAAGGGCGTCTCGAGCACGGCCGCGACCCGCGGGTCACCGCCGAGCGGCGGTAGCTGCTCGTTGGCGACCAGCTCGGACTGCACGACGACTCGCGCCGGGCCGTCCAACGGTTCCACCTCGTAGCAGATGGCCGCCACCGCGCGTTGCGTGAACGAGACCAGACGCACCGATGAAATACGGATCGTCCGCCCAGCCGGGGATCGCCACTCGGCCCGGCGGTGCAGAACCCCAGCGCGGAAGTCCAGGCGCCGCTCGTGCGCACGCAGCTGGCCATAGCGGACGTCGAAAGGCTCGTCGTTGATCAGGAGGCGGATCAGCTTGCCGTTGGTGACGTTGATGACGGTCTGTCCTGATTCCGGGAAGCCATAGCCGGCCTCGGCGTAGGGCAGCGGTCGAAGCTCATAGACGCCGTTGAGGTAGGAGCCGGGAAGGCCGTGCGGCTCGCCCTCATCGAGGTTGCCCCGCCAGCCGACGTGTCCGTTGGACAGCGAGAACAGCGATTCGGTCTGGGCGAGGACACCAAGGTGCAGCTCAGTCTCCCGCAGGCACCACGGCGCAACCGAGAACGCCGGGTGCTGGATCATGACCGGTCGAGCAGGTCGGCCAGGTCGGCCACGACCACGTCGGCGCCGTGCGCCCGGAGGGCGTCAGCCTGTCCCACCCGGTCAACGCCGACAACGAAGCCGAAGCCACCGGCTCGACCCGCCGCGACCCCGGCCAAGGCATCCTCGAAGACGGCCGACTCACCAGGTGCAACCCCGAGGGCGCGTGCTGCGGCCTCGAACGTGTCGGGCGCTGGCTTGCCCCGCAGATGGTCGCGCTCAGCGACCACCCCATCGACACGCACGTCGAACAGGTCCTCGATGCCTGCCGCGACGAGCACGTCGAGGCAGTTGGTGCTGGACGACACGACGGCGCGGCGGAGCCCGGCGTGACCAGCCGCTCGCACGTAGCGGACAGAGCCCTGGTAGGCCTCGACGCCATCCTCGCGGATCCTGCGCAACACGATCTCGTTTTTTCGGGTACCGAGACCATGCACGGTCTCGGCCTGGGGTGGGTCCTCCAATGCCCCCTCTGATATCTCGATGCCGCGGGAGCTCAGGAACGACCGGGTGCCGTCGGCGCGCGGCTTGCCGTCGACGTACTCGTCGTAGTCGGTGACCGCATCGAAGGGCCTGAAGCGCTCGCCGGTCCGCGCCGCCCGTTCCCGCAGGTAGGCGTCGAACATCTCCTTCCAGGCGGCGGCGTGCACCTTCGCCGTCTTGGTGAGGACACCGTCGAGGTCGAACAGGCAGGCCTGCAGCCGATCGGGGAGGCCCAACACGGCTTGGCTCACCCCCCGATCAGGTCGGCAAGCATGGCGGCCTCGCTGATCTCGGCATGCTTGGTCGCGGTGAGCAGCGTCAGCGTCCCGCTCCTGGCCAGCTCCCGCAGGTGCTCGAGCGCCTGGGCGCGCTCGGCGTCCTTGAGTTCCTCGCGGTAACGGCGGCCGAACTCTTCGAACCGTTCGGGGTCGTGGCTGTACCATTTGCGCAGCTCCGTCGATGGGGCGACCTGCTTGACCCACTGGTCGAGCCGGGCCTTGTCCTTAGTCAGCCCTCGCGGCCAAATGCGGTCGACCAGCACCCGGGTCCCGCCGTCTGGCTCCGGCTCATCGTAGACCCGGCGCACCCGTACATCCGGC
>Ga0222623_10000883_pt1 | contig 9956 bp, 6 predicted proteins | sample PLMtaG_FD_177336 | JGI IMG/M metagenome (GOLD analysis project Ga0222623, IMG submission 177336) | Groundwater sediment microbial communities from an aquifer in East River, Colorado, USA - PLM2_30_coex | ecosystem: Environmental > Terrestrial > Soil > Riparian zone | place: USA: East River...
CCAGTTCGAGGGCCAGACCAAGACCAAGCTCGGCAACACCGACATCAAGGGGTTCGTCCAGCAGACCACCAACCGGGCCCTGGACGAGTGGTTCGAGGAGCACGGCCCCCAGGCCAAGGCGATCGTCGTCAAGTGCATCCAGGCCGCCCGGGCCCGCATGGCGGCCCGCAACGCCCGCGAGCTGACCAGGCGCAAGTCGCTGCTGGAGTCCTCCTCGCTCCCCGGCAAGCTGGCCGACTGCTCCTCGCGCGACCCGCGCCAGGCGGAGCTGTTCATCGTCGAGGGGAACTCGGCCGGCGGCTCGGCCAAGGAGGCCCGCAACCGCACCTTCCAGGCCATCCTCCCCATCCGGGGCAAGATCCTGAACGTCGAGAAGGCGCGGCTGGACCAGGCGCTCAAGAACGTCGAGATCCAGTCCATCATCACCGCCATGGGCACCGGCATCGGCGAGGACTTCGACCTCACCAAGGCCCGCTACAACAAGATCGTGCTCATGGCCGACGCCGACGTCGACGGCTCCCACATCCGGACCCTGCTGCTGACCTTCCTGTTCCGGTTCCTGCGGGGGCTGGTCGAGTCGGGGTTCGTCTACATCGCCCAGCCACCGCTCTACAAGATCAAGTACGGCCGCGGCGACGATGACGTCTTCTACGCCTACACCGAGGCCGAGCGCGAGCAGTGGTTCAAGCGCAACCCGGCCAAGAGCCGGAACGTGAAGCCCCAGCGGTACAAGGGCCTCGGCGAGATGAACGCCGACGAGCTGTGGGAGACCACCATGGACCCGGAGCGGCGCACCCTGCTCCAGATCGGGCTGGAGGACGCGGCCATCGCCGACGAGATCTTCACGATCCTGATGGGCGAGAACGTCGAGTACCGCCGCAACTTCATCCAGCGCAACGCCAAAGATGTCCGCTTCCTTGACATCTAAGCTTCCGCACCACGCTTCGCCGAAGAAGGGGACTAACCACCGTGCCTGACGCCCGACGGATCGAGCCGATCGAGATCGAAGAGGAGATGCAGCGCTCGTTCCTCGACTACGCGATGAGCGTGATCGTGGCCCGGGCGCTGCCGGACGTGCGGGACGGGCTCAAGCCGGTGCACCGGCGCATCCTCTGGGGCGCGAACGAGGAGGGGGTGCGGCCCCCGAACGGCCGCCGCAAGTCGGCCTACATCGTCGGCTCGGTGCTGGGCAAGTACCACCCCCACAGCGACACCGCCGTCTACGACGCCATGGTGCGCCTCGGGCAGGACTTCGCCTCCCGCTATCCCCTGATCGACGGCCAGGGCAACTTCGGCACCGCCGACGGGGACGAGCCGGCGGCCATGCGGTACACCGAGGCCCGGCTGAACGCGCTGGCCATGGAGCTGCTGCGTGACATCGACAAGGAGACCGTCGACTTCACGCCGAACTACGACAACGAGAGCCAGGAGCCGGTGGTCCTGCCCGCCCGGTTCCCCAACCTCCTGGCCAACGGGTCGGAGGGCATCGCCGTCGGCATGGCGACCAAGATCCCGCCCCACAACCTGGGCGAGGTCATCGACGCCACCGTGGCCCTGATCGACAACCCGGAGCTGACCAGCGAGGACCTGCTCCGCTGGGTCAAGGGCCCCGACTTCCCCACCGGCGCCTCGATCATGGGCACTGCGGGGATCCGCGACGCCCTGCTGACCGGGCGCGGCTCCATCCGGGTCCGGTCCAAGGTCCGCATCGAGGAGAACAACCGCGGCGGCCAGCGCCTGGTCGTCACCGAGCTGCCCTACCAGGTCTCGGGCGACCGCCTGCTGATCCGCATCCGCGACCTGGTCCGCGAGGGCCGCCTGAGCGGCATCGTGGACATCGCCAACGAGTCCAACAAGGAAGGCACCCGCCTCGTCGTCGAGTGCCGCCGCGACGCCGTCCCCCAGGTCGTGCTCAACCAGCTCTACAAGCACACCCAGCTCCAGGACAGCTTCGGAGTGATCATGCTGGCCCTGGTCGACGGCGTCCCCCGGGTGCTCAACCTGGGCGAGATGCTGTCGCACTACGTCGCCCACCAGGTCACCGTCGTCGTCCGCCGGACCCGCTACGAGCTGCGCAAGGCCCAGGAGCGGGCCCACATCCTCGAGGGCCTGCTGATCGCCCTCGACCACCTCGACGAGGTCATCAACCTCATCCGCAACGCCGAGTCGGCCGACGTCGCCCGGACCCAGCTGATGGAGCGCTACTCGCTCTCGGAGCTCCAGGCCACCGCCATCCTGGACATGCAGCTGCGCCGGCTGGCCGCCCTGGAGCGCCGCAAGCTCCAGGAGGAGTACGCCGAGCTCCAGACCAAGATCGCCGAGCTCCAGGCCATCCTCGACGACCCCTCCAAGGTGCGCGGCATCGTCAAGGACGAGCTGCTCGAGGTGAAGCGGCGCTTCGCCGACCCCCGGCGGACCGAGATCCGGCCCGACGAGGGCGAGCTGTCGATCGAGGACCTGATCGCGGCCGAGCCGGTGGTGGTCACCGTGACCAGGACCGGCTATGTGAAGCGGGTCGCCCTCGGCGACTACCGGGCCCAGAACCGCGGCGGCCGCGGGGTCCGGGGGGCCAACCTCAAAGAGGATGACATCGTCCAGTTCCTGGCCATCACCAACACCCACCACTGGGTGCTGTTCTTCACCAACAAGGGCCGGGTCTACCGGGTGAAGGTCCACGAGCTGCCCGAGGCGGCCAAGAACGCCCGCGGCACCTATGTGGCCAACGTCCCAGGAGCGACATTCCAGCCGGACGAGAAGATCGCAGCAGTGCTCGACCTGGACGACTACGACGATGGTAAGTTCCTTGTCCTGGGTACCAAGAACGGCATGGTCAAGAAGACCGCCCTCAGCGAGTACGACTCACCGAGGGTGGGACTGATCGCCATCAACCTGCGAGGCGACGATGAGCTCATCGGGGTCAAGCTCACCTCGGGCCAGGACGACCTCCTCTTCGTCTCACGCAAGGGCATGGCCGTCCGCTTCAGCGAGTCGCATGTGCGCCCGATGGGAAGGCAGACGAGCGGCGTGACCGCCATGCGGCTCAAGCGCGAGGACCAGGTGCTGGCCATGGAGGTGGTCCGGTCGAACGCCGACCTGCTGGTGGTCACCGACGCCGGCTTCGGCAAGCGCACCCCGCTGGAGCAGTACACGCGCAAGGGCCGGGGCATCCAGGGGGTCAAGACCGCCGAGCTGACCGAGGCCCGCGGCTTCATCGCTGGCGCCCACGTCGTGCAGGACGAGGACGACATCTTCCTCATCACCGATGCCGGGCAGATCATCCGGACGCGCGTCAACGAGGTCCGCCGGGCTGGCAGGGCGACCCAAGGTGTGCGCATCATGCGACTCGCCAGGACGAGTGGCCGGGTCGTCGCCGTGGCCCCGGTCGTCAAGGACGAGGAGTAGCCAATGTCCAGCCAGTACCCGCAGGTGCAGACGCGGCCCCTGCCGCGCTCGGCGGCCTCCGGTATGGCGCCGGCCGTCGACCGGCGGGCGCGGCTGGTCCTGCGCCGGCTCGATCCCTGGTCGGTGCTGAAGTTCTCGGTCGTCTTCTACTTCTGCCTGATGCTGATCAGCCTGCTGGTGTTCGCGGTCATCTGGTTTGTGCTGGTCAACATGGGCGTGTTCCAGTCGGTGACCGAGTTCGCGCTCAACTTCAACCTCGAGGTCGGCTTCCCCGCCGGCGCCGTGTTCCGGTGGTACGCGTTCATCGGGCTACTCGGTGTGGTCGTGTGGAGCATCGTCACCGTGCTCCTGACCCTGCTGTTCAACCTGGTGAACGACGTGACCGGGGGGATCGAGGTTGTCCTGGCCGAGCGGGAGCAGCGCCCCGTCGGTTCCTGACCTCGTCTCGGCCCCTGGCCCGTTCGCGGCCACTTCCGTCACCGCGGGCGCGCTCCCTGCCTCCGCGGGGCTGCCCGTCCCGCCCCCCGCCCTTCCGGGGCTGCGGCTGACCCGCCCGACGCTCCTGCCCTTGCCGGTGGCCGGGCTGGCGGCGGTCCAGTTCGGCGCCCAGCTGGTCGCGGCGGCCCTCCCAGCGTTCGGCGACCTCCTCGACGGCATTGCGCACCGCCTCGAACCGGTCCAGCTCTCCAGGGCCGGCGCCACGCGGCGGGGCCGGGCGGCCCTGGGTGCCCTGGCTTGACCGGGCCGGCCCCGGCTGCCGGGAACGGAGGCCGTCGATCTGCTCGTCGAGGTCGCGGCCGAGGCGCCGCAGCTCGAACAGGGCCTGGGTGAGCACCCGCTTGGCCGCGGCCAGCTCGCGTGCTCCCGGCGGCCCCTCCGCGGGGAGGGCTTGGACCAGGGCCCGGCCGGCGGCCAGCTCCTGGCGCTTCAGCGCCTGCTCGTAGTCCCGCGCACTCCGCTTGCGCTCCGGCGCCACCGCTCACTCCTCGCTCTTGGTCTTCCCACCCACAGCCTAGCCAGCGGCCGCCGTTTCGAGTACCCGAATTCCTGACGATCGAGCCGCTTGCTGGAACTGTCACCAACAGGACGGTTCCGGTGCCTGTTCGTCCATATACTCACTCGCATGACGACTTGCCCGAACTGCGGCAACGGCCTGGTCGGCCAGCCCAGGTTCTGCCCCGAGTGCGGCCACCGGCTCACGGCCCGGGCCACCACCCAGGAGTTCCGGATCGTCACCGTGGTCTTCTGCGACGTGGTCAAGTCGACCGAGCTGGAGCGAGAGCTGGACCCACTCCCGATGCAGCGGCTCCTCGACCGCTACGGCCAGGCCGTCCGCCAGGCCCTCGGCGACCGGGGGGCCAGCGTTGGCAAACGGCACGGCGACGGCTTCATGGCCGCCTTCGGCGTCCCCGAGCTGCACGAGGACGACGCCCTGCGGGCCGTGCGGGCCGCCGGCGAGCTCCGCACCGCCCTGGACGAGCTTGCCAAGGAGGTGCGCGAGCAGCGCGGCCTCGAGTTCCACGTGCGCCTCGGCATCAACACCGGCAACGTGCTGGTCCGCGACGCCGGCACCCTGGAGGAGGAGCTCACCGGCACGCCCGTCAACCTCGCCAAGCGGTTCGAGGAGCTGGCCGGGGCCGGCGAGATCCTGCTCGGCGAGGAGACCTACCGGCTGGTCGTCGACGCGGTCAAGGCCGAGCCGGCCGGGCCGCTGACGGTCAAGGGGACAGCCGAGCCGCAGAACGTCTGGCGGCTGCTGGAGGTGCTCCCCGACCGCCCCGGCCGTGCCCGGCGGCCGATCGCGCCCATGGTCGGGCGGGGCCGCGAGCAGCAGCTGCTCCAGCAGCTGTTCGAGCGGGCGGCCGCCGAGGGCGCCTGCCACCTGGTCAGCGTGCTCGGCTCGGCCGGGGTGGGGAAGTCCCGGCTGGTCGACGAGTTCGTGGCCGGCCTCGGCGACCAGGCCAGCGTCCTGCGCGGCCACTGCCCGGCCTTCGGGGACAGTGTGACCATGTGGCCGATGGTCGAGGTCGTCCGCCAGGCGGCCGGGATCGCGCCCGACGACTCGCCCGAGCAGGCGAGGGCCCGGCTGGCCGAGCTGCTGGCCGGGGTGGAGCGGGGCAACCTGGTCACCGAGCGGATCGCCCAGCTCCTCGGCTTCGCGGCCAGGACGCCGGCCTGCCCGAGCACCTTCTGGGCGCTGGAGCGGCTGCTGGAGACATTGGCCCGCCGCCGCCCGCTGGTGCTGGTCATCGACGACCTCCAGTGGGCCCACCCGATCCTGCTCGACGCCGTCGAGCACGTGGCCGAGTACGCCGACGCCCCGCTGATGCTGCTGTGCATGGCCCGGCCGGACGAGCTGTTCTCGCGCCGGGCCCAGTGGCCGGGCGGCAAGGCCAACATCCTGTCGTTCCTGCTCTCTCCCCTGCCCGAGCGGGAAGGCGAGCAGCTGGTCGTCCACCTGCTCGGCGGCCGCGTCGACCAGGCCGTCCATGCCCACGTCAGCGAGTGGGCCCAGGGTTTCCCGCTGCTGGTCGAGGAGCTGGTCAGCAACCTTCGGGACGCGGGCCGGCTGCGGACGGCGAACGGCCGCTGGACCCTCGAGGTCGAGTCCGAGGAGGCGGCCGAGCGGCGGGGCCGGACGGTACCGACCTCCATCCACACCCTGCTGCTAGCTCGCCTGGACCGGCTCGGCCCCCGCGGCCGGGCGGTGATCGAGCCGGCGGCGGTCGTCGGCCAGCAGTTCCACCTGGGCGACGTCGAGGCCCTCCACCCCGACGCCCCGGCGGCCGAGCTCGCAACCGGGCTCCAGGAGTTGGTCCGTCTCGACCTGATCCGCGCCGACCACGGCCCCACCTCGACGCCGCTGTCCCCCAACAGCGGCCCCGGCTATCGGTTCCGGCACGCCACTATCAAGACCGTGGCCTACGGACGGCTGCCCGACGACCGGCGGGCCGAGCTGCATGAGCGCTACGCCGACTGGCTGGAGCGCGAGACCGAGGACCGGCGCAGCCAGTTCGATGAGATCGTCGGCCATCATTTCTACGAGGCCTTCCGGTATATGGGCAGGCTGGATCCGGGTGGTGAACAGGTCAGAGACCTGGCGAGACGTGCCGGTGTCCGGTACGCCGCGGCCGGTCAACGGGCCGCCGTGCGCGGCGATGCCCGGCTGGTGCAGGCCTGGCTAGGCCGGGCCACCCGGTTGTTACCGGCCGACCATCCTGAGCGGCTGGCTGCCCTGCCCGCGCTGGCGGAGGCCCAACAGGCGAGCGGCAGGCTCGCCGAGGCCACCACGGCCTACCAGGAGTTGGCCCGATCAGCTACGGCGGTTGGCAACGAGAGTCTCGCCCTGCATGCAACGATCGGCCGGCTCGGGATCACCGCCCTGTATGACCCGAGGCAGTTCCTCCGGGAAGGTCGTGACGAAGTCGAGCTTGCGATCGCCGCCTTCGAGCGTCTCGGCGACCGACTGGGGCTAGCGAAGTCGTGGCACCTGCTCGCCCACTTGAATTGGACCCGGGGGCGGCTCACCCAGGCCGTAGCAGACGCCGAGCGAGCAGTGACGTTGGCGCGGGAGGCGGCGGATCCGTATTGGGAGGCGAATGCCACCGGCCTCCACTGCCTAATCCTCTACTGGGGGCCACTGCCGCTCGACGCAGTTGAGCTGCGTAGCCGGGAGGCGTTGGCCGAGGCCGAGAGGAGCGGAGTGCCCAGTCTGGCCGTAACCGCCCACAGGGTGTTGGCAAGGATCGCCGCCCAGAGAAACGAGTTGGACGAGGCCGAGGGACACCTAGACGCCGCCGACGCGATCACCGAGGGTCAGATCGAGTCGTTGATCCAAGGGACCGATTGCATCTCCCGTGCCCTCTTCGAGGTCGCCGCTGGCGACCTTGCCGCAGCGGAAGAGCACCTACGAAAGGGATACCAGCAGCTGGAGGAGATGGGCGGCAATGGGCCCAGGGCAAACGTTGCCGCCATGCTCGCTCGGGTGCGGCTGCTGCAGGACCAACTCGACGATGCCGAGGAGCTCACCCGCACCTGCGAACGGCTGGCCGCGCCAGATCAGGCCGACGCCCAAGTCAAGTGGCGGTCCATTCGAGCCATCGCGATGGCCCGCCGGGGTGAGCCGGGCGAGGCCGAACGGCTGGCGAGGGAGGCTGTGCAGCTGGCCGGCAAGACCGACCAGCTCGAGTCGTGGGCTGACGCGCGCGTTGACTTAGCCGAGGTCCTCCTGCTGGGTGGCCGCAGCCGCGAAGCCAGCCGGGAGCTGGACCGGGCGATCATCCTCTACCAAGAGAAGGGAAGCGAGGTCGGGCAACGCAGGGCGCAGAGACTGCTTGCTCGTGCCCGTGCGTGAGCGTCGGCGACGACGGTCCCTGGTTCTCCACTGGTGTTTGAAGAGCATGCACGTGCAAGCCGCCCAGAGACGGGTGGGGAGGAGCACCACGATGAACACGAGCCCGTAAAGGAGGATGAACCGTCGGCCGTCGGCCGTGGAAGGGGAAGGCACTAGGCCGAGGCTGGCGAGACCCATGAGCGCCAAGGCGCCGGCGTCCCAAGGCAGCCGCTCAGGTGCCTGCATGACATCGATGACCGTGCTCGCCAGACCGACAGCCACCAGGACCGGCATCAGTGTCCTCGCGGCGAGGTCAACGGCCAGGTATCGGCTCCGGCCGGGGAGCAGAGAGAGCATCCTGGGTAGCTCTCGGTAGAAACTGCGGTTCCAGCGAATCTGCTGCTGAATGTAATGCGTCAGGTTGCTCGGCACATTGGTCGAGGCCTTGGCCATTGGTTCGTACACCGAGCCCCAGCCGGCGTCCAGGACCAGGTTGGTGAGCTCCAGGTCGTCGCCGAAGACTCGCCGCTTCTTCGCCCGTTGCCCGACGTACTTGGACCAGACCGATTCGACCGCCGATCGCCGGTAGGCCGAGAATGGTCCCGCGCAGCACAGCACTGCCCGAAAGTGGCTCTGCGCCGCGCGCTCCTTGTCGAACAGAAGGCCATAGCGCGTCTGGATCAGCCGGGTGAGCCAGGTGTCGAGGTTGGAGACACGCAGGCTGCCGGTGACGGCCCCGAGGGTGGGGTCCAGCAGTGGAGCGATGATCTTGCTGATGCCGTCCGGCACGATGGTGGTGTCCGAGTCGACCGTCAGCAAGATCTCGCCACGGCCACGGAACAGCGCCGCCGCTTGGGCTTCCCGTTTGCCCTCGTGCCTGTCACGCAACACGACGCTGCAGGAAGATCCCTCGACAGCTTTGAGCACTGGGAGGAGGTCCGCCCGGTTGTCCGACCCGTCGTCGACCACCCACACGTGGAATGGGCCTTGGTAGTCCTGCCCGCGCAACGATGCGAGGCAGCTAGCCAGCAACAACGGCTCCTCGTTGTAGCAGGGGACGATGATGTCGACACCTGGCCGCCAGGGCGTCGCCGATGCCGAACTGGCCCGTACCGGCCGCCGCCGCGGGTCGGCAAATCTTCGTTGCAACCGTGCGTACGTCGGGGCAATTGCCAGCTGCAAGAAGAGCGCAACCGTCAGGACGGTCGCCGGCGCATCCATCTAGAGTCACCTCTCCAAATTCACAGGGACTTGACGTCCTACCGCCGACCGGGCTGGTTGCTGAGCAAGCACGCGTCTTGCTACTCGTCCAGCCAGTTGTGCAGGGACAGCCCGCCGTCGACGGCGATGTTCTGGCCGGTGATATAGCCCGACCAGGCGTCGCTCAGCAGGAACAGGGCGACCCGGGCGACGTCGGCGGGGACGCCGGCCTGGCCGGCGGGGATGCGCGGCCGCAGGCGGGCGTACTTCGCCAGCTGCTCCGGGGTGCTAGTGTCCTCCGCGGACCGGATCCAGCCGGGTGAGATCGCGTTCACCCTGATCCGGTGCCGGCCCAGGTCCTTGGCCATGGCCTGCACCAGCATGGAGACGCCGGCCTTGCTGACGCTGTAATGGGCCTCGCGGGCCACGAACCGGTCGTGCAGCGAGGAGATGAACAGGATCGACCCGCGCGGCCGCGGGACCCGGTCCGGGGTCTGGGTCTGGGCCTGGATGAAGGCCTTCACCAGCCGGTCGGTGAACAGCCACGGCCCCCTGAGGCTGGTCCCGAGCACCAGGTCGAGCTCGGTGGGACCGATCTCCAGCAGCCGGTGGGGCGTGGTGATGCCGACGTTGTTGACCACCAGCTCGACCGGTCCGTTCCTGGTCAGCTCGTCGGCAACGCCGGCAACGTCCTCGGTGTGGAGGTCGGCCTCGATGACCTGGCAGTCCTCGGTGCGGAAGGTCTCCTTGAGCTGGCCGGCGTCCTTGTCGACCACGGTGACCTCGGCCCCGGCCATGATCAGCCACTTGGCGATCGCCTCGCCGATGCCGCGGGCGGCGCCGGTGACGACGGCACGCCGGCCGCTGAGATCCTCGAGGAACTCACAGACCGGCAGCACCTGGCCCATCTGACCGGGCCCGTCGTGACCCTTCACCTGCACGCGCGGCTGACCTCCCCACCTGGACGGTGCGCCCAGCCATCAAAGAGCCTTCCCGGCCACGGCGCTGTCACCTAGCTGAC
>Ga0222623_10000884_pt1 | contig 9949 bp, 11 predicted proteins | sample PLMtaG_FD_177336 | JGI IMG/M metagenome (GOLD analysis project Ga0222623, IMG submission 177336) | Groundwater sediment microbial communities from an aquifer in East River, Colorado, USA - PLM2_30_coex | ecosystem: Environmental > Terrestrial > Soil > Riparian zone | place: USA: East River...
CACGCGGGGCAGGCGGCGGAACAGCTCGGATCGCTTCGGCGTCAGAGCTCGGACGCGTCGAGGGAGCGCGAGGCGCGCGAGCGGCTGCAGCGCCGCCGCGAGCCAGAGCACCTTCCTCCTCGGCAGCGCGACATCGAGGCCGAGCCATCGCAGGAACCGCGACCGGCGCGTTCGCAAGGGTTCGACCTGGACGCGTGCTCGCTCGACCATCCGGCCGAACGGCACGTGCGACGGGCACACGTCCTCGCACGCGCGGCACGCGAGGCAGAGGTCCATGAAGCTCGAGAACGTCTCGTCGGCGTCGGCCAACCCCTCGGCGACCGAACGCATCGCCGTGATCCGGCCGCGCGGGGACGCCGACTCCTCACCCGTGACCCGGTAGGTGGGGCAGTGGGGCAGGCACAGCCCGCACGCGACGCAGGCGGCCAGGTCCTCGTCGGCAGGCGCATCGAGCGGGAACCGCCACCGGGGTTCGCGATCCGGGTCCCGGCCGACGAACCTGACGCCGGCAGGCATCTGGCTGCCGAGGACGAGATCGCTCCCGGGGTCGCCTTCACCAAGCATGACTACCTGCCGATGCTATCCGGTAGCCCGCGGCGGCTCCGTGAGGCCGCGAGCCGAAGCAAGGCCGTTCGCCGTCCGACTCGATTGGGTGGTGCATGAGGGCGAGGTCGAAGGCATAGTCGTGCTCCGCGGCGGCGCGCGCGTGGGTCGGCTCGAGCCTGGTGACTCGACGTTCACCGACCGATCGGCGCTCCCGGCTACTCGGTATTCCTACGAGGTGCTATCCGTGCGTGGCGGGGAGTTCCTCCGGAGCGAGCCGATCCGGGTGAAGACGCCGCCGGCGCCTCTTTCGCTGGCTCGGCTCGACGGCGTCTACGCGATCGACGCGCGAAGCACATCGCACTTCGGCTTCACGGGCGTCGCCGACGAGTTCGCGTCCGGATGGCGGTTCCGGCCAGTGTGCCGGCGGGGACCATGCACCGACACGTTCAAGGACGCCCAAGGCAATCCCCTCTCGGGCAAGCTCGAACGCACACGAGTGCGATACGAGGGCACGGGGAGCTCGAAGTTCGGGACCTGCGGCAACGTCTCGAGCACCGGAACATTCACGCTGAGGCTCGAGGTCATTCGAGCGAAGACGGTCCGCGACGCCTGGCGGGCTTCCAAGCTGGTGGGCACGTTCGTCGAACGCGTGCCGGCACAGCTCGGATGCGTCGGTGCGGGCGTCGACTTCGACATCACCGCCAAGCTGATCGCTTAAGAGCCTCCGCGACGAGGTCGTCGTGTTCGAGGTGCCCCCCGAGATCGGCAAGCTCAAGCGCGCCTTCGAGCAAACATCTGCGCACGCGGTGAATGTCGGTTTCCGGCGGAAGGCGACAGTCGGGAACGAAGTAGACGCCGCCAAGATTCGAGATGTCTAGATCCGGGGCCCGTTGAGGATCCATTCGCGCTTCACGCGGCTCAGGAATGCGCGGAAGCGGGTCAAGCCCTCGGTAGTCCGAACCACGGCCGAATCGATGCTCACCCACCTGGGCTCTCGCACAGGCTCCGGCGATGAACGCTCATCGGTCAGTTCAGCGAGGCGCTCCTGAATCTCAGTCTCCCACTCGCCCCAGCTCTCCATGCCCAGAACATCGGCTCCGTGATGGGCGGGCTGAAGCTATTGGCGGCAAGGTCTACCCGCAGGCTTGCTTTCGGAGGTTCTCGAGCACGGGTAGTCGTTTCACACATCGTCCAGCTAGGTCCACAAGTGCACGTCAGAGGAGCGACGGTCCGATGGCGCTTCGGATGTCGCTTTCGATCCTGAAGCGACCATCAACTCGCCGCTAGGCGGCCTAGGTACAGTCGGCGGGTGGAAGAGGGCTACACCGCATCTTGGGAAGCGCAATACGCATCTGGCCGTTACCTGGATGAGCCGCCAGTGGCGTTCGTCGACGACATCGTCCGAGCCTCCCGGGCCACATCGCGGACGAGGGGCCTCTACATCGGGTGTGGCAACGGAAGAAACTTCATGCCGCTGCTGGAAGCGGGGATGGACCTAGTGGGCCTGGACATCTCCCTTACAGCCTTGCAGCAACTCCGAACACGTCTCGCGGCGCGTCGAGGTTTGCTTGCCTGCGGAGAGGTTCGCTCGCTCGACTCGTCCATCCTATTTGATGTGATCGTAGCCATCCAGGTCTTCTAGCATGGCAGCCGAGCAGAGACCCATCGACACGTTCAGGAGGCACAGCGGCGCGTTGCTCCCGGTGGCCTGATCTGCATTCGCGTGAACTCGACTGCCACGGACGTCTTCCCGGCCCACGACGTCGTCGAGCGTGATGACGACGGATCGTTCACGGTTCAGTACCGCATGGGCGCAAAGAAAGGATTGGACGTGCACTTCTTCTCCGAACCAGAGCTACGGGCTCTCTTCGCCGAGGCTTTCACGCCGGTTCTCAACCCGAGAGAACAGGTGACAACCAGAGCGCCTGCCAGCCTTGGGCAGTGGACCCAATGGGAAGGAATATGGCGTCGTACCCGGTAACCGCACGAGCGGTCGAAGCACCAGCCGCCCGGCCTCGGTAGGGCGAAGGTCGTCATCTAGCTTTCAACCCTTCTTTCTCCGCGAGACAGCACCACAAACGGGTCAGAGGCAAGTGCATCCATTCGGTTCCCAAGCGCAACAACGTCCACGTCCACCGCATCAGCATGCGTGAACAATGGGTGGTGGTAGTCCAATGGGGCGGAACGACCCTGGGCAGCCTGAAGCGTCCACCGAAGCGCAGGCGCGTGAGCCACGACGAGGATGGTGCGTTCCGGTCGTCGTAGCAGAAGCGTCGTCGCTTCGAAGTATCGACGAGCGGAATCCCGCAAGCTCATCGACGTCCCCGGCACTGGCGTGTCGGCGTCGCAGCCGCTCATCCATCTGACGAAGGCCTCGACAGGACCGTCTTCGAAGACACCGGCAGGCGGGTCATCCAGCAGCGGCGTCGTCATGAGGGGAATCGGGAGCGCGCTAGCCACGATCTCCGCCGTCTGCACCGCTCGAAGCGTCCTGCTCGCGACACACAGGTCGATCTCATCCCCTGCGAGCCGGTCCGCGAGGGACCGCGCCTGCTGTATTCCACGGGAGGTCAACGGGGACCGATGAGACGACGGGTCGGCACTTATGAGTCCTTGGACGTTGTATGCGCTCTCGGCGTGCCTAGCCACGATGAGGCGTTCCACCTGGCCGCAAAGGGTCACACGAGCCGCGCACGGGCTGCAAGGCGTCAACGATGTCGGTTCCGGCGGAAGCGACTGCCAGCGCCCAGGGCTCATTCCACTTCGTTGCGGACGAGGCGAACTCTGCCTTCCGCCCACGGCGCGAACGTCCGCGGCGCTCAGTTGACGAGACTCAGCAGTGCCCTGAACCCCCACGCCACCAGTCCGATCGGCACTAGGGCCAGGGTGGGAAGAAAGAAGAGGGCAAAAATCCACTGCCCGGCACTCAAAGGCTTCTGCCACTTTCCGAGAGCGGGTTTGGGCTCCCAATGGCCTCTCCGCGTGCCACGTCGCTGCGTCTTCGTCACATATCGAAAATGCGCCGCGACTTCCGATCGAGTCGAATCCCTGAGGCTACGCTGTGCTCGTGGCTGGCGAGGTCGTCGTTCGGCAGGCACGACCAGGTGACGCCCGAGCCATCGCAGATGTGAGCGTGGCCTCGCGGCGCTGGAGCTATCGCGATCTCTTCGGAGAGGCGGATCTGGAAGCCCTGTCGGTGGAGGAAACCACCGCCGACTTCGCCGAAGGGCTCGCGGAGCTTCCTTCCGGCGCGGCCGTCTTCGTCGCGGAGATGGCTGGTCGTGTCGTCGGCTACGCGTACGTGCTGCCGAGCCCCGATGCTGACGTCCCCGCGGGGACATCTGATGTCGGCAGTCTCTACGTGACCGAGGATGTTGCAGGGACGGGCGTGGCTCAAGCGTTGATGGAGGCGGCGGTCGATCATGCCCGTGCCACTGGCCACGGGCTCCTCACGATCTGGGTACGCCGAGAGAACGGCCGCGCCCGTCGCTTCTACGAGAAGTGCGGTCTGCAGCTGGATGGTGGCGAGCGCTCACGTCCGCACGACGTCCTGCCGTTCGAGATGGACGAGATTCGCTACCGAATGTCGCTTGAACCGCGCAGACCCCAGCCAGGGGACTGACCGCCCTCTTTCCCTCGTGGCATCTCAGCATTGACCCCCGGTCCTGACCGGGAAGGTGCTGTTCGTTTTAGCCTCATAGGGTCAGCTGCGCAGCGCGGTTAGGATACGCGTCCACTCATGCGAAAGATTCGTCCGTCGCGCAGAGCTTCATCCTTCACGGAGTCGGTAATCCGTGAAATGACGCGCCTCGCTAACGCCCACGGAGCCATCAACCTCTCGCAGGGCTTCCCCGACTTCCCGGCTCCCGCCGAGATCAAGGAGGCCGCACGCGCCGCGATCGCCGCGGACATCAACCAGTACCCGCTGACTTGGGGCTCCGAGCCGTTCCGCGCGGCCATCGCCGAGAAGTACCGCTTGGGCTACGGCATGTCGTGGGTGGACCCACAGCGACATGTGACGGTGACCTGTGGTTCGACCGAGGCAATGATTGCGGCCATGCTCGGCGTCCTCGATCCGGGGGACGAGGTTGTGGTTTTTTCGCCTTTCTACGAGAACTACGGACCTGACACGGTCCTCGCCGGCGCCGTTCCGCGAACGGTCACGCTGTCACCTCCGGACTGGATCTTCGACGAGAACGAGCTGGCCGCTGCGTTCAACGCTCGGACGCGCGGCATCGTGATCAACACGCCGAACAACCCGACGGGCAAGGTGTTCTCGCGCGAGGAGCTCAACGTCGTCGCCGAGCTCTGCCAGCGGTGGGACGCGGTCGTGTTCACCGACGAGATCTACGAGCACATCACGTACGACGGCTTCCGCCACGTCCCGCCCGGCGCGGTCGCCGGGCTCGAAGATCGGACCATCACGATCAGCGCGCTCTCGAAGACGTACGCGGTCACGGGCTGGCGGGTCGGCTGGGTCGTGGCCCCGGACGAGCTCACGGGTGGGATCCGCTCGGTGCACGACTTCCTCACGGTGGCCGCGCCGGCACCCCTCCAGGAAGCCGGGGTGGTCGCCCTCGAGATGCCCGAGTCCTTCTACGAGGAACTCGCGCTCGAGTACCTCGAACGGCGCGACACGCTCCTACGGATCCTCACCGAGACGGGGTTCGAGTCGAACCCGACCCGAGGCGCCTACTACGTGATGGCCGACGTCTCGCACCTCGGGATGGGCGACGACGTCGAGGTCGCGAACCGGCTGACGAAGGATGTCGGGGTAGCCGTGGTGCCGGGTTCGTCGTTCTTCTCGAGGCCCGAGCTCGGAAGGCACCTGGTGCGGTTCGCGTTCTGCAAGCGCATCGAGACGCTCGAGGAGGCCGGGGCGCGCCTGCGGAAGGCGTTCGCCTAGTTGGCCACACCAACGACGTCTCGGTTCTTGGGATGGGTCGGGCCTGATCTGGATCCCTCTCGTGTACCTGTTGATCGTCGTTTCGAGCGTGCCGACCGCCTGGCTATTCGGAGTGTTCCCGTAGGCCGTGAATGGTTGGAGCGGTGGTGGTCGCGAGTGTGTGGCCGGGCGTTCGGCTCATCAACGAACGATCGTGAAGCCGAATCAAAGGCGGTCCCATCCGCGGCCGGGGGCGAGCACGCCGTTCGGATCGAAGGCCGCCTTCAGGCGACGATGCACGTCCGGTGCCGGCACCGGCGAGTCGCCGAGACCGCCCGGGCCGCGCACGATTGGAGCGATCCCGCCGACCGCGTGGACGCGGCTCCGGAGCTCGTCGAGTTCGTTCTTCCCACTGCCCAAACCCATCCACACGATCCCGACGCCGGCGAGCGCGCCCCAGCCGTCGCCGACGATCGTCGAGTCGAGCTGCGAAGGGGGGACGGCCGCTTCCGCGACGACCGGTCGTTCGTCCCAGCGCCGCTCGATCGGGAACGGCGCATCGTCGACCGTGGCGACCGGTCGCCGCACTCGGCGAGCCATCGCCGTCTGCTCCTCGACCTCCTCGGGCCAGCCTTCGAGGCGGACGTCGACGGCGCCCGGCGTCGCGAGCACCGCGGCCGATCCGTGCACCGCGCCCACGAGCTCGTTCGCGAACTCGAGATCGCCGTTGAACCGCAGCGTTCGACGCGCGCGGGGAAGCGGCCGTAGCTTGAGCGCGACCTGCACGATCACCGCGAGGGTGCCGAGCGACCCGGCGACCAGCTTGTGGAGGTCGTACCCGGTCACGTTCTTGACCGTTCGAGCGCCGCTGCGAACCAGGCGACCGTCGCCGGTCACGACCTCGGCCTCCAGGACGGTGTCCCGGAGCGCGCCGACCTTCAGCCGCCGTGGGCTCGACGTGCCGCTCGCGATCACCCCCCCGACCGTCGCGTCGGCCGGCGCGTCGCTCGGCCACTCCTGGCCACCGTCGGCGAGGATCCGGTCGAGCTCGCCGACCCGCATGCCGGCCTCGACCACCGCGATCATCTCCGCCGGCTCGTACGCCACCAGCCGGTCGAGCTGGGTCGTCCAGAGCTCGGCATCGATCTCCGAGGGGTTGCCCTTGTCGAGGTGACGGCGCCCGCCGACCACGAGCAACCGTCGCGCGGTCGCGTTCGCGTCGCGCACGGCCTCAACGACGTCGGCCTTCGACGACGGATGGATCAGATCCACGAGCCCTCCGGAAGATCCGCCGCAACGTCCGCGGCGTTCGAGCCGCGCGCTATCGCGAAATCGCCGCACCGGGCGCCGTCCGGTAACACCTTCTGCGGGTTCATCCGCCCGTCTGGGTCGAACGCCGACCGCACGCACGCCTGCGCCGAGAGGTCGTCGGTGGAGAACACGAGCGGCATGAAGTCGCGCTTCTCCAGCCCGATCCCGTGCTCGCCCGAGAGCGCTCCGCCGGCCTCGACGCAGAGCCGGACGATCTCCTCGCTCGCGCGCAGGACGCGATCGAGCGTCCCGGGCACGCTCCGGTCGAACGACAGCAGGGGATGCAGGTTGCCGTCGCCGGCGTGGAACACGTTGGTCACGACGAGCTCGTGACGTTCGGCGATCTCGTAGACGCCGGCCAGCACGTCGACAAGCTTGGTCCGGGGGACGACGCAATCGTGCAGGTGGTAGTGGGGCGCGATCGTCGCCACCGCGCCGAACGCGTTCTTGCGGCCCTTCCAGATCAGGGCGCGTTCGTCCTCGTCCGCGGCCACGCGCACGGCACGCGTGCGGTTGGCGCGCGCTGCGGCCTCCACCGCCACCGCCTGCGCCTGGACCGCGGCCGCCGTCCCGTCCACCTCGACGATGAGGATCGCCGCCGCGTCCGTCGGGTAGCCCGCGTGCGCGAAGCCCTCGGCCGCGACGACGATGCCTCGATCCATCATCTCGACGGCCGCGGGGACCACGCCGCCGGCGATGATCCCGCTGACGGTGGCCGCGCAGTCCTCGACGGTCTCGAAATCGAACAGCATCGTCCTGACCGCAGCGGGCAGCGGCGTGAGCCGAACGCACACGGCCGCCACGACCCCGAGCGTCCCTTCGCTCCCGACCATGACGGCTCGGAGGTCGTAGCCGGGCGCCTCGGGAGCCTCCGAACCCAGGCGCGCGACGCTCCCGTCCGCCAGGACGACGTCGAGCGCGAGCACGTGGTTCGACGTCACGCCGTACGCGAGGCAGTGCGGGCCGCCGGCGTTGGTGCTGACGTTCCCGCCGATCGACGACGTCTGCTGCGAGGACGGGTCGGGCGCGAACGTGAACCCGTGCGGACGGAGGGCGTTCGCGAGGTCGAGGTTCGGCACGCCGGGCTCCACCCACGCGAGGCGGTCGCGCGGTCGGATCTCGAGGACCCGCGTCATCTTCGTGGTGACGACCACGAGCGCATCGCCGATCGGCGTCGAACCGCCGGCCAGCCCGGTCCCCGAACCACGGGGAACCACCGGGAGGCCGTGCTCGGCCGCGACACGGATGCAGGTGACGATGTCGTCGCGCGAGCGAGGGAAGGCGACGAGCGCGCATCCGCCTTCGACCATCGAGGCGTCGCGAGCGTACAGGCGGAGCGCGAGCGGGTCGGACAGCACCTCGACGGGACCGAGCGCATCCTCGAGCGATCGCCGGGCCGCGTCGACGTCGGTCATAGAGGAGCTCAGGCTAGCGCGGCGTTCGGTCGGAGCGATCGCTGAGCGCCGTCAGGCGACGTGTCCGGCGTTGCCGTCCGGCGTCGTGAGCGGCCGTCCCTCGTCTGCCCACTCCTCGAGGCCGTGCGCGAGGTTGAAGGCCTCGAACCCGCGGGCTCGGAGCATCAGGGTCGCGAGCTCGCTCCGGTTGCCCGAACGGCAGACGACGACCGTCGTCTTCTGCGGTTCGAGCTGCCCGATCTCGCCGGCGAGGATCGAGTTCAGCGGGATGTGGATCGAGCCGTCGATCCGCCCCGCGTGCCACTCGTAGGGCTCACGGCAGTCGACCACCTGCACCTCGCCGAGGTGCTCGGCGAGGCCGCTCGAGGTCGTCAGGTCCGTCGTCACGTCGCTCATGCAGGTGCAAATCCTAGCAGCGAGGTGCGGAACGATGGAAGCCGCGTCAGGCCCCGAGCGCCCGCTCGAACGCCTCGTACGCCGGGCGCCCGAACAGGACGAACCGGACCTGCCCGACGGAGGTCTCGGCTCGCCGAACCGCCTCGATGGCGACGACCGACGCCCCCTCGACCGGGTACCCGAAGACGCCGGTCGAGATCGCGGGGAACGCGACCGTCTCGGCGCCGAGCTCGTCGGCGATCTGCAGGGACTCCGTGTGGCATGACGCGAGGAGGCCGGAGCGGTCCTCGGTGGCCGAGTACACCGGCCCAACTGTGTGGATCACCCATCGCGCCGGGAGGCTGCCTCCGCCCGTCGCGACCGCGCGGCCGGTCGGGAGCCCGTCGGGGAACGTCGTTCGCCGGATCTGCTCGCACTCGGCGAGGATCGACGGGCCGCCGGCCCGGTGGATCGCGCCGTCGACCCCTCCACCGCCAAGCAGCGAGGAGTTGGCGGCGTTCACGATCGCGTCGACGTCCTGGACGGTGATGTCACCCTCGACGAGCACGATGTCCGGCACGTTCTCTGGCATGGCGACATCGTAGGTTGGAACGCATCGTGGATGACCCAGATCTTGCCGCGTCCGTGAAGGCCGCCCTGCTCCCGCATCGGCATGTCCGAGGGGTCGAGCTCGTCGGATCCCGCGCCAACGGCTCGTCGACGCCGCTGTCGGACTGGGACTTCGTCGTGGCGACGGACGACTTCGGCGCCGTGGCTCGGGCGCTGCCTGCGGTGGTCTCGGCGCTCGAACCGCTCGCCCAGCAGTGGGACCGGATCAGCGAGTACCCGTGCTACATGCTCATGCTGATCGGACCCGTCAAGGTGGACCTCATCTTCCCGGGCGAGCCGTACGAGTCGCTCCCGCCGTGGAGGGTGAGTGCCGAGACGCTCGAGGGGATCGACCGGCACTTCTGGGACTGGATCCTGTGGCTCGCGTCCAAGCGCGAGAAGGGGCAGGACGAACTGGTACGGCGCGAGCTCGCGAAGATGAGCGAGCACCTGCTCCGGCCCCTCGGCGTGGATCGGGTGCCCGGGTCGATCGAGGCCGCGTTCGAGAGCTACCGGATCGCTCGCGACGAGCGCGAGCGCGAGTTCGGGCTCGAGGTCTCGCGCCGGCTCGAGCACGAGGTCCTGCCCGCACTGCGCCGGGCTCGACCGGGGCGAGGCCACTGCGGTTGAATGGGTTCCACTCGGGTACCCACGGGAGGATCAGATGGCGACGATCGTTCTGGACGGCGTCTCGAAGGTGTACGCGGACGGGACCAGGGCCGTCTCCGACCTCACGCTGGACATCCGGGACCAGGAGTTCATCGTGCTGGTCGGTCCCTCCGGGTGCGGGAAGACGACCGCGCTCCGG
>Ga0222623_10000886_pt1 | contig 9938 bp, 13 predicted proteins | sample PLMtaG_FD_177336 | JGI IMG/M metagenome (GOLD analysis project Ga0222623, IMG submission 177336) | Groundwater sediment microbial communities from an aquifer in East River, Colorado, USA - PLM2_30_coex | ecosystem: Environmental > Terrestrial > Soil > Riparian zone | place: USA: East River...
GGCCGTCTACCTAGGCGGGTCGTCGTTCCGCCGCCTCGCCCGAATCGGCCAGGTGCGGGAGCTGACCGACAACGCGCTCGCGCGGGCAGACTCGATGTTCGCCTGGGACCCGTCGCCCTGGTTCGGCTTCATCTTCTGATGGAGGACCTCGTCGACTGATGGACGACCTCGTCGCCGACTATTGGAACCTCGGGCCGACCTCCGAAGATGAGACCTGACGAGCTCGAGCGCCGACTCCGAGAGCGCGTCGACGCGCTCGGTCCGGCTCCCGTGCATCGCTTTCGAGGGCGGCCTCCGCACTTGCCTAGATGTATTCCATGCAACAGCCAACCCAGACGATAAACGCAAGGAGTGCCAAGGTCGGGATGGCCACACAGACGATCCCGAGAACCAGCCCTATGGTGGCGGTGATCCGACCCGAGGATTCGGCCTTCGCGAGCCCCTTCCGGCCGAACACGATGGCGCTGATACCCACGGCAACGGAGACGGATGACCAGATCAAGAGCCCCGCGAGATCGGGCGACTCCAGATTAGGACCCCTCCCCGCAACGAAGCGATCGAAGGCTGCGTCATGTTGTTTGTCCCGAATGAACCAATCCCCCTGTGCCAAGAGCTGGATCATGAGCGCCAAGATTGCGAGGACGAGCGACGTTACTGCGGGGCCGTTCGACAGATCCTCAGCGTGCGGTTCGTTCAGTTGAGCAGTCTCGCCGGACTCCTCGTCCATGGCTCGAATTATGAGCACAGTGCGCGTCCCGTCCAGGTCCGCGCCCATTCACATCCGTAAGCAATGACGGCTTCCACCGGCTGTCGGGCCGCAGACTAGGCTCCGCCTCATGCGTCCAGACGAACTCGAGCGCCGCATCCGAGCACGTCTCGACGCCCTCCGCCCCGCTCCCCGCGCCGAGCTGCTCCACGTCCTGCGACTCCCGGTCTTCGACCGCGCCGACGCGATCGGCACCTCATGGGGCTACCCGGAGAGTCGCGCCTTCGCCGAGCTGCTGATCGACTGCGAGGAGGATCGGATACTCCGGCCCCACCGCCGCGATCCGCCGGAAGGTCTGCTAACCGCGGAGGCGCCGCACCCTCACGCGCTCGGCCCGGCGGGTAAGGAGGAAGGCGGGACGTCGACCATGCGGTCGGTCGCCTCCGCGTAGGCCCACACGTCGATACCCGGGGGTTCGATCCCGAGCGTCGTGAGCGCCGTCGCGATCTGGCTCCGATGGTCGGTCCCGTGGTGCAGCACCTGGGCGATCCGAACCCCGGTCGCGACGTGCGTCTCGGAGCCGTCGTCGAGGCGGACGACGAGGATCGCGTCCGGGTCGGCGTGCTCACGAAGCAGCTTCGGCCACACCGTCGCGTGGCCCGCGATCGCGTCGCACAGCTCGGCGACGTTCATGTGGTCCTCGTCGATCAAGCGCGACTCGTCGCCGCTGATGCGGAAGAGGTAGAAGGCGTCCGAGCCCACGAGGTGCCGCGCGGTTTCGAGGATCGAGCCGTAGGTGCCCGGGACCGACGTCTCGAGCTGCTCGGGGGTGAGCCCGGCGCAGGCGTCGAGCAACCGCACGCTGGCCCACACGTGATGTGCGAACGCGTCGTCGAGCATCGACTCGGTCACGGCGCGGACCTTAGCAGACGCTCCTGAGGCCCCGGGACAGCGATCACCTGGACTGACGGTAGAAGCGGAGGCAGTCGAGCTCGATCTGGTCGAGCCCCTCGACGCGGGTGAAGCCGGCGCTCCACCTGATCTCCGCCGGAGATCAGGTGAGCTGTGATTCCGCCCGCCGGGTGGCCCCGGGAGCACCGACTCGGACAGCAGCGCCGGGATTCCACATGCAGCCTCCAACGGCAGTCGCGAAAGGGACCCATCCTGTGGACCGGACGCTCCGGGCGGTGCTCGTCGGCATGCTGCGGGAGGCCGATCGACCGCGATAGGGCGCACCGAGAGCCCGCGCCGCACGGCGAGCCGGCGGTCTAGCTGAGGAACTCCGGTCCTCGACGGCGTTGCAACCGGTCCCAGCCTCCGAACAGCCAGCGATCTTAGGTCGGGGTCGAAACGGCGACGACGTTCGGGTGAGCCAGCACGCCGCTGTCGTCAAGGATTCGCTCGGTCAGGTCCGGTTCAGTCGGCAACGAGCGATAGACGATCCGAAGCAGCCGCTGCTGCGTCGCGAGGTGATCGGCGAGCCCTACCAGGAACTGGACGGTCTGCATATGCGCGACCTCTGCTCGCTGCAGGTCCAACGTCACGGGACCCACGTGGCTCTCGACGGCGCTGCGGATCTCGTCCTCCTCCTTGGACCGCGGGAGGCCGGAGACCCGGACTTCGACCGACCCGCCCTCCCTCTCGCGCGTTTCGACCTTCGGCGGCGGCATCTCCGACACCCTACGGCGAGCGAGGGATGGTGGTCGAGGCCCCCGGCCCACGGGACCGGCCTCGCATTCACCGGGGCGGCCTGCCGGCCAGGCGAGCTGCTGATCGACTGCGAGGAGGATCGGACGCTCCGGGCGGTGCTGGTCGGGATGCTGCGGGAGAGCGAGCAGTCGCCGTAAGGCCTTCGCACTTCCTAGGAACTCTGCGGCCATACCCCTACAGGTCTCGCCGCTCTCAGGTGTTGAATCCTTCGAGATGGGCGAGGTGGCTCGGCTACCACGGAGGTCGGAGGCTCCTGAGGGGTCGATTCCCCCCGGACGGGAGTCGCCGAGCTTCGAGGAGTTCTTCGAGGACGAGAAGGACCGCTTGCTGCGGGTGCTCGCCGTCATCACGGGGAGCCGGGGCGAAGCCGAGGACCTTGCGCAGGAGGCGTTCACCCGCATGTTCGAGCGTTGGGATGAGGTCGGGCACATGGACGATCTCGCCGGCTACCTCCATCGGACAGCCATGAATCTCTTCCGCAGCCAGTACCGGCGAGCGCGGGTCGCGCTGAAGCGCGCCGCTTTCTCAACGCCCGAGCGAGACGTGTTCGAGGCGGTGGAGGAACGGGACCTCGCGACACAGGCGCTGGCCCGGCTCACGCCGCGACAGCGCGCCGCGCTCGTCCTGACCGAAGCGCTCGGCTACTCCGGTGAGGAGACCGGCCGGCTGCTCGGCATCAAGGCGTCGACCGTGTGGGCGCTGACCCACCAAGCGCGAACCGCATTGAAGGGAACCCTGGAGGCAACCGATGCCTGAGACCCGCCCACTCCTCGAGCGCGTGATGGAGCGCGTCGAGCTCCGCCCGTTCACGCTCGAAGGATTCCACGACCGGCGAGACCGCAAGCGCCGGAACCAGCGCATCACGGCGGGCGTGGTCGGGATCGCGGTCTTCGTGGCGGCGGTGTGGATCGTGACGAGCGTTGGGTCGCTGGACCGCTCGGAGACACCGGCCGGTTCGGCCGAGACTGGACCGGCGGTGTCGAACTGCGTCGTTACCCGCTGCACGGAGACCGGACCGGTGCAGCCGACGCCGACCCCATACCCGGGACCCGCCCCCGAGACGACCGGTTACCTGATCGACCTCAACACCGGCGAGATGACTCAACTCCCCAAGAGCATCGCCGGCATCGGGTACGCGGTCTCACCGGACGGCACGATGGTGGCGTACATCTCTGGAGACAATGCGGTCTTCATCGCCAGCCTGGACGGCACGGATGTCCAGCAGGTGACGCATGACCAGCGCGGGGCGTGGGCGCCCGCCTGGTCACCCGACGGCGAGGCGATCTCGTACGCGTCAGGGGCCTACACGTCAGTGGACGAGGACGTCAACAATATCTTCGTGCTCGACCTGGCGACGGGCGAGACCTCGCAGGTCACGAACGAGAAGCCGACGACCGAGACGAACCTCAGCGTTGGCCTTGGGCTCGGTGCCATCTTCCCCCAGTTCTCCCCGGACGGCGCGTCCATCATCTACGAAGTCCATCGCGGCGACGGCTTCAGTATGCGGATCGTGCCCGTCACGGGCGGGAAGAGCGCCCTGCTCGTCGGCGGCGGCAAGAACGACGTTGAGGCGAAGTGGGGGACGTTCTCGCCCGATGGGTCAACGCTCGCCGCGTCATGCTTGGGCCGGTTGGAGGGGATCTGCATCGCGCACGCCGACGGGACGAAGCTGCGCGTGTTGGTCAGCGGTCCTTCGTTGGTTGAACCGAACTGGTCGCCCGACGGCACGCGGATCGCCTACACCGACGCCGAACAACCAGTCGGCGAATACAAGATCTTCGTGGTGGACGTCGCCACCGGCGAGACCACCTTCGTGGCCGAGGGGATCGATTCCGAGTGGCTCGACGACCACACGCTCATCATTGAGAACTTCGGTCCCCCATAAGCCGCTCGATACCAACACCTCGTTTCCTCGGCAGGCCGTAGCCGCGAGCCCGAGCAGTCCATCCCGCCGCCACGCCGTTCACTTCGGAGGCGGGCAGCAGACGCAGGCGCTCGAGGGCCAGGAGCCGGCGATCCCGCTCACCTACATCGCCCTCAAGCACCCCCGAGGTCTGGTGGTCACCGGTCTCTAACGAGTCCATGCAGGCGTGTCGGGCGATGCAGCATGGGAGAAGGTGGGATGCGGCCTATGCGGATGGGTCCGAGGCGCGTTCATGAAGGCTATGGATCAGGCGGCGGCCCGACCGGGACTCGTCAGGCTCTCCCGGTTCCCCAGTCCGGGGCGCTCTCCCACTGGTTCGGGGTGTTCGTTACGTCGACCGGAGTTCCTCCGCTCGTAGGGATGATGTAGACGTCGGCGTTTCCCAGATCGCCGTTGCTGACCGGGTTCTCGGCAGAGACCACGAACCGGCCATCCGGCGAGAAGGCGCACGACTGCCATTTCCCAGTGCCTGCAGGCGTGTGCGTGAGCTTGTGCAAGTCCGTCCCGTCGGCATGCACCAACCAGATGTTGCCCGATGTATCGGATGTCTCGTCCGAGCGGAACGCGATCCATCGACCGTGCGGCGAGTACTGCGGTTGGGAAGCGTCGAGCCGCCACGGAGTGATCCTGCGAAGCCCTCTCCCGTTCAGCGCCACGGTGAAAATCGCGAGATGGCCGGTCGAGTTGTTCGTGCGCTCGAAGGCCAGCCGTCTCCCGTTCGGCGACCAACCCGGCGCTTGGTCGTTGTAGGGAGACGCGACAGTCGGGCTCTGCGATCGCAGCGTGATCTGACGGGCTCCGGTCCCGTTCGCCCGCATCACGAAGATCGATTGGTAGCCGGTCCGAGCCGTCGGCGAGGGGGACTGCGTTCGCTGGAAGGCGATGAGGCCGGTGCTCGACCAGTCCGGGAACCCGTCGCCCTGGCAGTCCCCGGTGCAGGTCTGCTCGAGCTGGGTCTTCCCCGAGCCGTTGGGTCGCACCTTGAAGAGCCTCCCGTGATCCAGATCGCCGTGGTGGATCACCATGTACACGATCCAGTGACCGTCGGGCGAGGGGCTGGGCTCGGTGCTCGCGCCCTTCTTGGTGTGCGTGACCCGGGTTAGGCGGGTTCCGTCCGGGTTGATCGTGAAGATGTCGCCCTTTGTGTGTGCGTCGTTCAGCCACCGCCGGAACACGATCTTCCCGTTCGAGGGCCTTGACGAGGCGGAGGAGGCCGTCGGAGCAGCGAGCGCCACAGAGACGAGCGTTGCGAGCACCGCCACCACCGAGATGAACCGCTTCATGCCTCTCTCCCGTTGCCTCAATCTTTGCGAGGCGACGATACGCCGATTGGCTGCCACCTGCCGTTTGCATCGAGCGCTTTAAGACGCGGGTACGGCTGGCCAACCCGTTGTTCCCCCTACTTCTCACACCGAGTCTTCGACGAAGCGATCGCCGACCCGGGTCTTTCGCGGAACTCGGCGTCCCCCCGGCCACTGGGCGCATCGGGAGCCGGCGCCGCACGGCGAGCCAGGTGTAGACCTGAAGGCGCCGCAGACGTTAGGCGTGCCTCTACGGGCCCATCCACCGCCACCAGAGCCAAGACCACAAACATCGGCCAGCGGCGATGATCCTGTGCTGCAGCCGCCCAGATTCGCGACAGTTAGGACCCGATCCACGGTACGGTGGCTGGGCTAGCCGACACGGGAGGAGCAGCCATGGTCACCGTGGGAGTCCTCGCTCGACTCGAAGCCAAACCGGGAAAGGAAGAAGAGGTCGCGAGCTTCCTCGAAGGAGCACTCCCACTTGCCCAGCAGGAGGAGGCGACCACCGCGTGGTTCGCCACCCGCTTGGGTCCGTCGACGTTTGGCATCTTCGACGTCTTCCCAGATGAGCCGGGTCGCGAGGCCCACCTCGCTGGGCCTATTGCCGCAGCCCTGATGCAAAGAGCCGACGAACTCTTGACCGAGCCGCCAACGATCGAGAAGGTTGACATCCTCGCGAGCAAGCTCAGCGAGTAGTAGGACCCGAACGTAAGAGCTGCACGCCAAGATGCTGCGGCTGGAGATCTCAAGCTGAAGGCCGATCTCGAGCGCCTGAAAGGGGCGTTCGCCGCCGGTTCCCCCGTGGCTCGCCTCGCACCCAGTGACGTTCATCACCCTCCAGACCGGAAGTCTCGCGAGCGTCCAACAGTTGTGGAAGGGGTAAGGACGCAGAGGCGCCGAAGACGAATCGAAGGAGGTCCGGTATGGACAACTCGAGTGGCATGCAGCGGGGCAGTGGTTGGACCTGGAAGATATGGGTCGGGATCGTGGTCGGCTTGGCGGTCGTCGCCGGGCTCGTCGTCCTCATCGCGAACGCCGGCGGTGGCTCGGGCGGCATCTACTGAGGAACACGATCAGCCGGTTCGTCTGTCGGCCGTGAGGAATTGAACCTCACGGCCGATGCGGCACGGCGAACCGCCCTTGGCTGAGGAAACCGGAGAGGCTCGCCAAAGAGGGTGGGGATTCGACACATCCCCCCAAATCGACCCCGCTTGACGCGCGGAGGGCTGTCAGGTCCGAGCCGCCCCATAGGTCCACGACACGAACACGACCTCGCGCCCATCCGGGTCTGGGTAGGTCACGCCCCCATTCGCCTGCCAGTAGGGATGCTGTGAGGCAGGCTCCTTGCCGGCGGCTGCCATCCTGGCGACCAGACGCTCGCGGGCTGCCAAGTCGGGCAGATAGAACACCAGCATGTCTATGCGATCGACCGGGATGGCTGGCACAGTCGACCGGACGATCTCTAGATGAAAGGAGGCGTCGGGGAGGCCGAAGATCGTGCCGTCCTCCCCGTAGCTTCCCTCGAAGCTCTCGAGCACCGGCAGCCCGACAAGGTGGCGATAGAACTGGACTGTCTGGTCATAGTGCGCGCTCGCTCAGCCGAAACGCACCGCCCGAACCGGAAGGTGCTCAGCCCAGTGTCCGACTGCGTCGAGTGGGGTGGACATCGCGAGCAGTCTAGGCGACTCAGTTTGAGGACCGGACGCTCCGGGCGTACTCGTCGGGATGCATTACGAGAGCACGAGCAGTGACGCGCGGATCGGGTCGAGAGCGCCAGGTTCGTGAACGAGTTGGCCGGTTCCTCAGGATGGCCCATAGCGACCGAGTGGTGAGCCCTCCACCGTGTTGAGCGTGTCACGAACTCCGGCCAGACGCCTCCGTGGAGCCGGACGACCCCAAGGAGCTGATGGTGCAGGCGGCACCAGATGTTCACAGCCGGTCCCCCGGACTCAACCGCCGATGCGCTTCTCGGGCTCGCTCGGCCCTCGAACTCGCGCCGTAGCGCCGCAGCATCTCCCGTGAACGCCATCCGGCGATCTCCATCAGGTCGCCCTCTGCTCCCTCGGAGCGGAGCCATTGATGGGCGAAGGTGTGCCGGAACTGATGCGGGTTGAGGTGATCGAGTCCGGCTTGGGTGGCACGACGGCGGAGCATCTGTGCGATGCCGCTGGTCCCCATCGCTCCCGACCGACCCAGCCACAGCGCCGAGATCCCGTGCTCCCGATGAGAGCGTCGCACCCGGAGATAGCGGTCGATGGCCTTGACGGCCTTCGCGCCGATCGGCAGCACTCGGACGCGGGAGCCTTTGCCCGTCACCGTCAACGTCTGGTTGTCCAGGTCAACGTCGTCGAGCTTCAGGCTGGCCATCTCGGACAGCCTCGCGCCGGTGTCGATGAACGTGCGGACGATCGCGGTGTCACGCCGAGCGACGAAGTCCTGGCCCTCGCATGCCTTGAGCAACGCCCGGAGCTGGGTATCGGTCAGGACCGCCGGCGGATCCTCGGGAACCGACGGCAGCCGCATCCGGGCCATCGGGTCGGAGGTGATCTCCCCCTCCTCGACGAGCCACCGGAATAGTTGCTTCAGCGACTTGTAGCGAACGGCGACCGTCGCGGGTCGGAACCGGGAGTCCAGATCCTCGATGAAGGACTCGACGTGTTCCCGTCGGACCGACTCGACGGCGGTCGGCATCCCTCGACGGACCAGGAAGTCCGAGAGCTGCTCGGCGGACTCGGTGTAGGACTGGACGGTCCTCGGGCTCCTACGGGCGGCTCTGAGGCTGCGTTGCCACGACGGGAGCAGGGCGGGGATGTCGATCTGGACGGCGGCTCGGGTGCTCATTTGCTAGGCACGCCCTTAGCGGTGAGGACGTGGCGGGCGTTCGCGGCCATGTGCTCCCCGATCCGGCAATGGAATTTCATCCCATCGTCTCCTGCCTCCTGCAGCGTGAGCTTGTGGAGCTTCAACCCGCGATGGATGCGAAACCAGGCAAGCTCCTCGTATGCGAACCCCATCCACTTCCCAGCCACTGGCCCTTCCTCGCACAAGACGGCAATTCGGTCCTGAAACAGGACAAGCGTGCCGTTGAAGACGTGTCCCCCCTGTTTGTGCGAGAGGGACACTAGGGTCGGTCCTGCAGCCAGAGCATCAGGAAACCTGATGAGTTCCTGATGGCGCCGGGGCAGTATGCCAGTCGGAGGGCGATACGTGATCGGTTCCATGCCCTCTGGCCATGCGTAGGGCAGGTCGTTCCGGTCCAGACTTCCCACCGTGTCCTGCTCGGTCGAGGCATTGACCACACCATGGGGGTGCTGCGCGTCGGTGAACGCGTTGACCACCCCGTGCTGCGCGTTGTGAATCGTGATCAGGTCGAGGTGGTTGATCTGCCGCGTGAACGTGACGCCATGCTCCTTGAAGAGATGACGAGCGAGCGACAGATGCGCCTTCGACATGTGATCGGCGCGCAGGGCTCCGATATCCTCATCTCCGTGGACGAACTTCACCCACCACTCGTCGGTGTTGGTCACTTCTCGTCCAAGGCGGCGCGGGTAACGTGCCAAGGCCAGCCGTCGAGCGGGGTGCCGTTGTTGTCAGCTATCTCTTCCAGCGCCGCCCGTAGCCGCTCGACCTCGGCGCCGCAACCGCCGTTGCCCGGGTAGATCCCGTAGCCGCGGAAGATGAACCCCCGCTCGTCCACGCTCACGTTATACGCTGTGTAAGCGGTGTGCGTCAACGCCGGACGGCGTTTTCCCTGCTAGTCGGGCCGGCGGGATTCGAACCCGCGACCTCCTGACCCCCAGTCAGACGCGCTAACCAAGCTGCGCCACGGCCCGTGCCCGGCGAGTCTACCGGTAGGTGAGCGGAGCCGATGCGGGCCGAGCGGAGTCAGCGGACGGGGCGGCGGCCCTGGCGGAACCGGACGCCGATCGGCACACCCTCGAGGTCGAAGGCTCGGCGCAGGCGCCCCTCCAGGAAGCGCTGGTAGTTCGACGCGGGCGGGCCTGCGCCGAACAGGACGAACCGCGGCGGCGCCGCGGCCACCTGCGTGGCGTACCGATAGCGGATCCCGCCCGGGGCCTGCTGTTCGGCCTGCGCGGCGGCGATCACCTCGTTCACCCGGGCCGTGGGCGCCCGGCGGTTCCAGCGCTCACGGACCCGCCAGAGCACGCTCGGCAGGCGGTGCACGCCGGTGCCCCCGATCGCGGAGGTCCGGAGCACCGGCGCTCGGGCGTACGGGGAGAGCAGCTCGGTCAGCTCCTTGAAGGTCCGGTCGCGCTCCTCGATCAGGTCCCAC
>Ga0222623_10000887_pt1 | contig 9929 bp, 8 predicted proteins | sample PLMtaG_FD_177336 | JGI IMG/M metagenome (GOLD analysis project Ga0222623, IMG submission 177336) | Groundwater sediment microbial communities from an aquifer in East River, Colorado, USA - PLM2_30_coex | ecosystem: Environmental > Terrestrial > Soil > Riparian zone | place: USA: East River...
GAAGGGAAAAGTTCCGGAGAACTTCGCGCTTATCCTGGCGGAGGATTCGTTGCAGGCGTACCAAAAACTCGCTGCCAGCTACAGGAGATCACTGTCGCTTAAGGTGGTCGCGATTACTGGAAGCAATGGCAAGACAAGCACGAAAGATTTCGCCGCGGCGGTCCTTGCCCGCCGTTTTCGAGTCACAAAAACAGAAGGAAATTTCAACAACCATGTCGGCCTCCCCCGAACAATTTTGGAAGCGACGTCGCAAGATGAAGTCGCCGTTTGGGAGATCGGCATGAATCATCCCGGCGAAGTTGCGGCGTTGGCGAAGCTGGCTGCGCCGGACGTCGCCATCCTTACAAACATTGGTGTCGCGCACATCGAGTTTATGGGATCGCGCGAGGCGATTGCGGCGGAGAAAGGCGCTCTTATGGAAGCTGTTGACGCTCAGGGAACGGTCATTTTGAATGCGGATGATCCATTTACGCCGAGCATCGCGGCGCGCGCGCGGGCCAAAGTAATTTTGGCGGGCACAACGGCGGGGACGATTGCGCCAGCGAGATCAGTCAGAGCGGCAGCGGAACGGACTTTACCATCCTCGAGGGCGCCCACCGCTGCCGCGCGCAGTTGCCTGTGCCTGGGCTGCACATGGTCCAAAACGCGCTGCTCGCAATCGCCGCGGGCCGCGTCTTTGGTCTTTCCCTTGAGGATTGCGCCGCTGGCCTGGTCGCCGCGCCGCTCACGAAGGCGCGTTTGCAAATCAAGGAAATCCACGGCGTGCAGTTTATCGACGACAGCTACAACGCAAATCCCGATTCCATGAAAGCGGCATTACGCACGTTGGTGGAACTCGATGCCGATGGAAAGCGCATCGCTGTGCTCGGCGAAATGAGGGAGCTTGGTTCCGAATCGGAGCGCGGCCATCGTGAAGTTGGCGAAACCGCGGCGACGTTCGGGATCGATCAACTCATTACCATCGGCGATATGGGAGAACTTATCGCGCGGGCGGCGCGTGCTGGAGGCCTGGAAAAAACTACGGCTGTAAGATCGACAAGTGAAGCTGCGGAGTTGTTAGGCGAAATTGCCGAGTCGGGCGATCTCATTCTCGTCAAAGGGAGCCGGTCCGCACGCACCGAGCAAGTCATCGAGGCTTTCGGGCTTCGTCATTCGTCATTCGTCATTTCCCCATGATGTACTACCTCCATCACCTGAGCGATCACTTCATCGGGTTCAATGTTTTCCTTTATGTCACGTTCCGCGCCATTGCCGCGGCGGTGACGGCTTTCCTGGTCACGTTGGCTTGTGGAAATTTCATCATTCAAAAACTGACCGCGCTGAAGCTGGGCCAACCCATTCGCGGAGCGGCAGAAGTTCATCGCCTTGCAGAGCTGCATGGCGGCAAACAGGGCACGCCAACCATGGGTGGCGTGCTGGTCATCGGAGCCGTCTTTGTATCGAGCTTCATCTGGGCCCGCCCAGACAATCGTTTTGTTTGGCTCGCCTTGTTCAGCATGATTTATCTCGGCGCGCTCGGCTTCGTCGATGATTACCTCAAGGTCACGAAGAAGAAGTCCGAAGGCATAAGCGGCCGGCTCAAACTTATTTTTCAAATTGCCCTGGCGGCTATTGTCACGAGCGTTTTCCTCACGAGTCCATTGCTCGAAGTGCAGGCGCGTTCGCTTTACGTCCCGTTCGTTAAGGCGCCGGTCATCGCGAATATGGGCTGGTTTACCTTCGTGTTTTTTGCTCTGGTCATCGTGGGTTCCTCGAACGCCGTAAACCTCACCGACGGACTGGATGGCCTGGCGATCGGTTGCAGCATCACGGTGGCGTTTGATTACGCCTTGCTGTCTTATGCGGCTGGCAATTTTCGGATCGCGGAATACTTGCAGGTCCCGTTTTATGCCTTTGCCGGAGAACTGACGGTCGTTTGCTCGGCACTGATTGGCGCGGGTCTTGGTTTTCTCTGGTTTAACTGTCATCCAGCCAAAGTTTTCATGGGCGATACCGGATCGCTGGCCATCGGCGGCATGATCGGCGTGGTCGCGATCTGTTGTAAGCAGGAGCTGCTTTTGACTGTCGTGGGTGGCGTTTTCGTGATCGAAGCCGTCTCAGTGATTTTGCAGGTGATCAGTTTCAAACTGACAGGCAGACGGATTTTCGTCATGTCTCCGCTTCATCACCATTTCGAACTGACTGGCTGGAAGGAAAGCACCGTAATCGTTCGGTTTTGGATTCTCTCGATCATCTTTGCACTGCTTGGGTTGGCGACACTGAAATTGAGGTAAAAGTTGCGGTACAAAAATCAAAATATCGCCGTTCTTGGTGCGGGGTTGAGCGGGACCGCCGCAGCGCTCTTGCTCAGCTCCGAGGGCGCACAGGTTACCGTGCTCGATAGCGCTGAAGAAAAGAATTTACTCAAATCGACCATCGACAGTCTCCGGGCGCAAGGGATTCGCGTCATCTGCGGAACGGCGGCGGATGAAGATTCTTCCACTTACCAATTGGCTGTCTTAAGTCCGGGTATCGATCCTGCCTCTCGGCTCGCGCGCGAATTTTCCTCGCGCAAGATCGACATAATCGGCGAGCTCGAACTCGGTTGGCGGTCCTGTGAAATTCCGGTCATCGCCGTTACCGGCACAAACGGCAAAACCACGACGACCGAATTACTCGCCCAGATGTTGAACGCATGCGGCCAGCGAACAATCGCTTGCGGCAACATCGGAAAACCGCTCTCCGAAGTGGCGCGCGAAAAGAAACCATTCGATGTGCTGACGGTCGAAGTGAGCTCGTTCCAACTGGAAACTATCCGCAGATTTCATCCATCGATCAGTCTCTGGCTCAACTTCGCCCCCGATCATCTCGACCGTTATCGCTCCGTGGCCGACTATCGAGCGGCCAAGCTGCGCATTTTCGAGAATCAAACCGGCGACGACGTCGCAGTTGTCAATGCGATTGAAAGGGTGCCCGGGATTCGCGCACGCACGATCACGTTTAGCGCTTATGTCGATCAAGCGGATTTTCGCCTTTCTGAAGGAGCGATCGTTTATCGAAACGACACTGTTCTGCGGTTATCCGATACGAAACTGCGTGGCTTGCATAACATCGAGAACTTGATGGCAACACTTGCCGCAGGGATGGCGCGAGGCTTGTCATTTCGCGAGATGGTGCCGCCGCTTTGCGCCTATGAGCCCCGTCCGCATCGCTGCGAATTCGTGCGCGAACTCGGTGGCGTTGGCTACGTAAACGATTCCAAGGCTACGAACCTCGACGCGGTGGAGAAGGCGCTGCGCGCGCAAAGCAAACCGGTCATCCTCATCGCGGGCGGCAAGGACAAAGGGTTCACGTTCGATCCGCTTCGAGCTCTGGTGAAAGAAAAAGTGAGATCGACGATCTTAATCGGCGAGATTGCCGAGAGCATCAGGAGCTCCTGGAGCGGCGCGGTCAACTCCGAAATTGCGAATTCGCTCGCGGATGCAGTTGAGCGCGCACATGCCGTCGCCAAGCCAGGCGAAGTCGTCCTTTTTTCCCCGGGCACATCGTCCTTCGACATGTTTAAAAGCTACGCCGATCGCGGCGATCAATTTCGCGCGCTGGTGCGAGCTCTCCCCAAATGAAAGTGAAAATCCCCAACTTTCTCAGGCGGAAAAAACTTCTGGCCGCGACCGCGCGCCGCGCCGCCGGCGCATCTGCCGAACTGGATTACGAAGAGATGGAGCCAAACATGAAGCTGTCTCGGGCGTTGCTGATCGTTTTGCTTCTTCACGTCGTTGCGGTGTCTGGAATCATCGCGTTCAACGCAATCAAGACGCGACAGAGCTCGTTTGTAGCCGCCGCCCCGGAAAGTGCCGAAAATAATTCGACTACCTCCCTTGGATCGACAGTTAGCTCGGATACTTCAAGTTCGCGATCGGCGGCGGCACAAAGGGAAAACGTGCCGCGTGATGAGCCGAGAACGTCAGGTTTGCTTTCGAAACCGCCTGCGAAAGACGACCGCGAGAAATCGACCGGACACGGGAAAGTGCCCGCCTCCTCTGGAAAAGTTTACACGGTAGGGAAAGGCGATAAGCCAGTGACGATCGCAAAAAAACTAAAAGTCTCTTACGACGATTTAATGGCGCTCAATCACATCGAGGACCCGCGCAAATTGCAGATTGGCCAAAAGCTGCTGATTCCGAAAACGACTAAATCAAAAAAGAACGAGAAATGAAACTCGCCGCGGCATTTTCAATCTGGGTAGCGCACGCCAGACGCGTGCGCTACCCAGAACAACAAGCACGCTCGCGCATAGCTAATAATGCATCGTAAAAGCGCCTATATCCTTTTCCTTGCCGTGCTGGGATTGCTCGTCATTGGCATTGTCATGCTTTTCAGTACGAGTGCGTTTGCGCGCGACAGCCATGGAGATATTTATTTTTTCATAAGACGGCAGGCGATCTGGTTCGGGATAGGCCTTGTCGTGTGCACCTTTGCTGCGCTGGTCGACTATCACTTCTGGCAACGCACATGGTGGCTTTGGTTTGCGTTCGCACTTGTCGCTTTGGCGCTTTGCTATTTCCCGCATATCGGGATGCGCATCAATGGTTCACGCCGGTGGGTCGGCCTGGGACCAGTTACCTTTCAGCCTTCCGAACTGGCAAAGCTCGCCGCCATCTTTTTTCTCGCCGCCTGGTTTACGCGACACGAAGAAGTCGGCAGCAATCTGCTCTCTGGATTCGTGCTTCCGCTCGCCATCGTAGGTTTGCTGGCTGGGCTTATTCTGGGTGAAGTCGATCTTGGGACGACGGCTTTGCTCGGAACAACCGCGTTTGTCGTGATGTTTGTCGCTGGAGCGAATCCACTGTTGCTTGGTATCACATCGTTAGCCGCTCTGGGCGCCATTCTCATCGTCGCCACGCAAATCTCGGAACGGCTGGGAAGACTCTCCGCCTTTCTTCATCCGCAAAATTTCAAGGAAGATGCTGGTTTGCAGCAGATGCAGGCCTTGATCGCGTGGGGCAGCGGTGGAATGGAAGGGCTTGGCCTGGGCAATGGTCGCCAGAAGATGCTTTATCTGCCTTACGCGCACACCGATTTCATTTTTCCAATCATCGGCGAAGAGCTCGGTCTGCGGGTCAGTCTGCTCGTGGTCTTTTTATTCGTGGTCATCATTGTTTGCGGGATCATGATTGCGTTGCACGCCAAAGATCGTTTCGGCTTGCTGCTCGGGTGCGGCGTAGTATCGCTCCTGGCTCTGCAAGCAGCGATGAACATTGGCGTGACCACATCGCTCTTGCCGAACAAAGGGCTGCCGCTGCCCTTTATCAGTTATGGAGGCTCGAATCTCGTCGCATGCATGTTCGGGATCGGTTTGTTGCTGAACATTTATCGGCAGGGCATTCTTGAACCACCGAATAAGAAACGCGCCACCATGCACGCTCGGGTGACACCGCGGATTTAGATGCGACTGATGAGTCCCATAAGTCCTATGTACCAACCAAAGATCGAAAACCAGCTTTTATGAATGCAGTGATCGCATGCGGAGGGACCGGTGGACATCTTTTTCCCGGCATTGCCGTGGCAGAAGTGCTGCGCGATCGCGGCCACAAAGTCATGTTGCTGGTCTCCGAAAAAGACATTGACGCACTTGCACTCTCCGGCCGGGCGAGTTTCCCATTCGAAAGATTGCCAACTGTAGGACTGCCTTCGCCATTTTCGCCGGCGATTCTCGGTTTCGTTCGCCGCTTTTACGAAAGCCTCTCGCTTTGTCGATCTATCTACCGCAAATTTAAACCCCAGGTAGTGCTTGGCATGGGCGGGTTCACTTCCACCGCACCGGTATTGGCCGGACGGATGCGCGGCATTACTACCTTCATACATGAATCGAATGCCGTCCCGGGAAAAGCGAACCGATTGACCGCACGCATGGTGCGCGCTGTGATGCTCGGCTTCCAGGAATGCGCGCCCTTTTTTCCAAAAGCGCGTACGGAAATTACCGGCACGCCGATCCGGACCGAACTGAAGCCTTTGGATTCGCACGTTGCGCGTCAAAAGCTCGGATTACGTGACGATCTCACGACGCTGCTCGTGATGGGAGGTAGTCAGGGTGCGAGCGGAATTAACCAGGCCATGATCAAATCGTTGCCGTTTTTGCAGGGCGTACCGCTGCAGGTGATTCATCTTTCCGGCCCGCGGGATGAGCGTCTCGTCGCCGATAACTATCGCCGCGAAAGTGTCCCTGCTTACGTCGCCCCGTTTCATCATCGGATGGAGGAAGTATATAGCGCTGCGGACCTCCTCGTCGCACGGGCCGGCGCGGCGAGTCTCGCTGAATTCGCTGCCTTTTCATTGCCGGGAATCCTGATTCCGTTTCCATACGCCGCCGACGACCACCAAACACGCAACGCGGAAATTTATGCTCGCGCTCAGGCGGCGATCCTCCTGAAGGAATCGGAACTTTCCGGTGAATTGCTCGCAAGCAAAATTCGGGAGTTGATCGAAAACCCGGAGCAAATTCAACGAATGGCTGCGAGTTGTTCGCGTCTTGCACCAGCAGACGCGGCCGGACGCGTAGTCACGACCATGGAAAAATATACGACTCATGAAGCCCGTCTCTGAGCTCGATTTGCCAAAGTTGCTCACGCATGAGCGTCATAGGATTCACCTCATCGGCGTCGCCGGGAGCGGCATGAGCGGCATTGCGGCGCTTTTGCTCGAGCTTGGGCACAACGTCAGCGGCTCGGATAAAGTGAGCACGCTCGAGACGGATCGACTGCAACGCCTGGGTCTGCGTTTTCGGGAGCAACATCGCGCGGAGGATGCGGCCGACGCCGATCTGATTGTCTTTTCCTCCGCGATCAAGATCGACAATCCGATTCTGATGAGCGCGCGCGATTCGGGAAAACCGGTCGTGCGCCGCGCTGAAGCCCTCGCCGCAATCATGCGCGGCGAGCGCGGCATTGTCATCGCCGGAATGCACGGCAAGACGACAACCTCAGCGATGACTGCGCACGTTTTGCGCGAAGGCGGGGTGCATCCATCGCATTACATCGGCGGCGAGATTCCGATTCTTGGGACAAACGCGCACTGGGATCCGCGCGGCGAATATTTCGTCGCGGAAGGGGACGAAAGCGACGGGACCCTGCGTTGCTTTCATCCCGAACACTCCCTCATTCTAAATATTGAGGAAGAGCATCTCGATTTTTACTCCGATCTTGCCGCGATCGAAAAAGTTTTTGCGCAGCTCATCGAGCAAACCAGCGGAACCGTTTTTTACAACACCGACGACTTGAACACGGTGCGATTATGCGCAAAACGGAAAGGCGCAATCTCGTTCGGCCTCTCTGAAGAGGCGGATTATCGTGGCGCCGACGTCGAGCTGCGCGATTTTGCTTCGGTCTTTTGCGTTTATCGACGCGGCGAGCAACTAGGCGAAGCAGTCCTAAATGTTCCCGGGCAGCATCACGTCCAGAATGCCGTTGGTGTAATCGCCCTTGCCACGGAGCTTGGAATTCCGTTTGAAAGAATTGCGGCTTCGCTGCGCAGGTTCGAGCACGCGCGCCGCCGCTTCGAAATTAAGTACGAGAGCGATCGCTTTTTGCTTGTTGACGACTATGCCCATCACCCTACCGAGATCCGCGCGACGCTGAAAACCGCCAGATCGGCCGGTCGCAAACGTGTGTTGACCATGTTTCAGCCACATCGTTATTCGCGGACCAAGGCGCTGTGTAAAGAATTTGGCCGCGCCTTCGATGACGCAGACCGCGTGGTTGTGACCGACGTTTATGCCGCAAGCGAATCACCGATTTCTGGAATCAGCGGTGAAACAATTGCGAGCGAAATCACCGCGCACGGTCATCGCGGCGTAAGTTATCAACCGCGTTTGGAATCGGTTCATCGCGATCTCGGTAACATGCTGGACTCAGGCGATCTCGTTTTGAGCCTGGGCGCCGGAAACATTCACGAGCAATTATCGCTTCTCGCAGCCGATCTCGTGATTGCTGAGAAATTGAAAGCGATCATAACCAGCGACGGTGAAGTTCGGCTTTACGAGCCGCTCTCGAAACACACGACTTTGCGCGTAGGCGGCCCGGCGCAATTTTGGGTCGAGCCGCGCAACGAGAACTCGCTTGCAGAACTGCTTCGTTTTTGCCAGCGGGAAAATCTTCCGCTTTTCGTCATTGGGCGTGGATCCAATCTGCTCGTGCGCGATGGTGGCATTCGCGGTGTTGTGGTCCATCCCTGCGGTGGTGATTTCGACAAGATCGAGGTCACGGGCAATGAGATCGCAGCCGGTGTCGGCGCCAAATTGAAAGAGGTCGCCTACGCAGGCAAGGCTGCCGGCCTCGGTGGGCTGGAGTGGATGGAGGGGATTCCCGGGTCGGTTGGTGGGAGCTTGCGCATGAACGCTGGCGCGATGGGGGTGCAAACTTTTGAAAACGTCGTGCGCGTGCGCTATCTCGATGCAAATGGCGAGGCGCACACAAAAATACGCAAGGAACTCGAAGTGCATTACCGAAATTTCCCGTTGCTCGAGAATAATTTCGCAGTCTCGGCGGTATTTCGCGGACAACCCGCGCCGACTGAAGAAATCGTCGGCAAATTAGAGGCGTCGCAGGAAAAGCGTCGCACTTCACAGCCGGCGGCCAAAAGCGCCGGTTGTATTTTCAAAAATCCGGATTCGTGCCCCGCAGGAAAACTGGTTGATGAATTGGAACTAAAAAATTGCCGCGTTGGAAAGGCGCGGGTATCGGAAGTGCACGGCAATTTCATCGTCAATGATGGCGGCGCGACCGCGGCGGAGATGCTTGAGTTGATTGAGAAGATCAAGAGCGTGGCGCGTGCGAAGCGCGGGATCGAATTGGAAACAGAGGTGCAAATCGTGGGAGAACCGGCGTGAATAGCAAGACGACTATTCCCAAAAAAATCGCGGTGCTGATGGGCGGGCCGAGTAGCGAGCGCGACGTTTCGCTGGCGACCGGTCGTGGAATCGCAAAAGCGCTGCGCTCACTCGGCGCGGATCTCGTCGAAGTCGATGTGCGGGACGCGAAGTTTGAATTGCCGGGCGATGTTGATCTTGCCTTCAACGCGTTGCACGGAACCTTTGGCGAAGACGGTCAGGTGCAGCAAATTCTCGAAGCGCGGGGCGTTGCTTACACCGGCGAAGGAGTTGAAGAGAGCCGGTTGGCTTTCGATAAAATCCGGTCGAAAGAGAGATTCCGCGAGCATGGTGTGAGCACTCCGGAGTGGGAAATCATCGGAGCGCATCAGCGTCCTCTCATGCAATTGCCGGTTGTGGTTAAGGCGCCGCGACAAGGTTCCACCGTCGGCGTTTACATCGTAAAAAACACGGAGGAACTCGAGCCTGCGCTTGCCGGAGCGGCGAAGTATGACCACGAATTGTTGATAGAAAAATTTGTGCCTGGCCGAGAATTGACGGTTGGCGTTCTTGGGGACCAGGCCTTGCCGATTCTGGAGATTATTCCGAAGGGCGGCGTTTACGATTTCACGAATAAGTATCCATTCTTAAATCCCCAGGCTGGCGGCGGGGCGCAGCATGTTTGCCCGGCGAAGATCGATCCGAACAAAACGAAAGAGATTCGAGACCTGACATTGCGCGCGTGTCGCGCCCTCGGGCTGCAGGTGTATTCGCGCGTCGATGTGATTTTGGCGGAGACCGGTCAGCCGTTTGTGCTGGAGATTAACACGATCCCCGGCATGACCGAGGCGAGTCTGCTACCCGAAGCCGCTGCGGCCGCGGGCATCAGCTATGTCGATCTTTGCGCGCGCATCATCGCGCTTTCCAGCGCCAGAACAGAAGGGAACCGGAAATGAAGCTGGTCCAAAAAAGCCCCCGGTCGCAAAATCGGCGCGCGTCCAAAGTGCGCCACCGGCGCCAGCAGCACCTGCTCGACGTGAAAGTCCGCTCCCGCAGAGTGACCCAGCATCGCATTCGGAGGGTTCTA
>Ga0222623_10000892_pt1 | contig 9911 bp, 11 predicted proteins | sample PLMtaG_FD_177336 | JGI IMG/M metagenome (GOLD analysis project Ga0222623, IMG submission 177336) | Groundwater sediment microbial communities from an aquifer in East River, Colorado, USA - PLM2_30_coex | ecosystem: Environmental > Terrestrial > Soil > Riparian zone | place: USA: East River...
ACGACGAGAGGCATCTAGACCGAAGCCGCTGACATCGCCTCGAAGCCGACGAGCCCAGCCCCCACCAGCCCTGCCTCCGGACCGAGGAGCGCCGGGACGATGCGAACCAACTCTCGCGCCGGCAAGAGCGCACGTTCCGCCACGACCTTCCTGGCCGGATCGAGGAGCAGGTTCCCCGCACGGGCGAATCCTCCCCCGATGACGACTAGCTCGGGGTTGAACACGTTCACGAGCGAAGCGATGCCGTTCCCGAGGACGAAGCCGACCCGCTCCAGCAGGTCGCGGGCGTCCCCGGGACCCTCAGCGGCGAGATCGACGGCCAGGCGAGCGTCAACGGTCGCCCCCGCCGCCAGGGCGCGGCCGAGGTCGCCCTCGGGACGCTCTGCGGCCACCTCCACCGCCATGCGGTCGGTGGCCGTCCCGGAGGCGAGAGCCTCGAGGTGCCCCAGGCCCGGGCAGGTGCCCTGGCACGGCGGCCCGTCGAGATCGAGCGTGATGTGACCCAGTTCTCCCGCCGCTCCTTGGGCGCCGCGGTAGAGCTCGCCGTCGAGGATCAGCCCGCCGCCGATCCCTGTGCCGAGCGTCAACATCACCATGTGGCGTGTCCCGCGACCGGCGCCGAAACGGTGCTCGGCGAGCGCGGCCGCGTTGGCGTCGTTCTCAATAGCCGCCGGGAGCTCGAAGCGCTTCGTGAGGTGGTCCCGGAAGTCGAGGTCCGCCAGAGGGATGTTCACGGAGCTGACCGCGCAGCCGCGCTGCTGGTCGATCGTCGAGGGGATGCCGACGCCGATCGCGCCGACATCCTCCTCGCGCAGCTCCTGGATCGCCGAATCGAGCTGGGCGAGAAGTTCTTCCTGGCTTCCGAGCGCCGTCGGACGCACGGTCCGCTTCACGATGACGCCTTCCGCGTCCAGGACGCCGGTCAGGAGCTTGGTCCCGCCGAGGTCGACAGCGATCACACGGGGGGCGGCCATCCCGGCGGCTACCATAACCCGTCCCGGTGGCCGGCAAGGAAAAGCCATACCGCGTCTACAGGGGGGGTCGCGCCAAAGGGCCCATCCGCCACGAGCCTCTGAAGGAGCAGGCAGGCCGCCGCGACGGCGACGGGTACGCCTACAAAGGACCGAAGCCCGCGCGCAAGCCGCGGCGCTGGCGGCGACGGATCGTCTGGGCGCTCACCGGCGTCATCCTCCTGTTCCTCGTCTGGGCCGTCCTCGGGTACCTCGCCTTCCGGAGCGGGATCAAGGACGCGAACAAGCGGCTCGATCCGCTGGCGGCCCGCGCCCTCACGCCCCAGAAAGGCCTACTGCTCTCGAACGCGAGCAACATCCTCGTCCTGGGGGCCGATACGGGCAGCAAGAGCCGGCAGAGCACCCGGGGGCGCGCCGACACCATCATTCTCATCCGCACCGACCCGGACAACCACAAGATCGCGCTCCTCTCCATCCCGCGCGACCTCCGGGTGGAGATCCCGCGCCACGGAACACAGAAGATCAACGCGGCCTATGCGTTCGGCGGCCCCACCCTCGCCCTCAAGACGGTCGAGCGCGTGACCGGGCTCCGGATGAACCACGTCGTGGTCGTGGACTTCTCGACGTTCGGCAAGGTCGTCGATGCGCTCGGAGGCGTGACCATCAACGTCCCGCGCCCGATCCTGTCGAACAAGTTCGAGTGTCCCCGCCACACGCAGGCCCAATGCGCGCGCTGGCCGGGCTGGCGGTTCCACAAGGGGCCGCAAAAGATGGACGGCCGCACAGCGCTCATCTACTCCCGCATCCGGGAGAACCAGCTCGACCCGAGCGAATCCGACTTCACGCGGGGGGAGCGCCAGCAGGCGGTCATCCAGGCGATCGCGGACAAGACCACCAGCTTCAACACCTTCCTCAAGGCTCCCTTCATCGGGGACGACCTCGTGAGGCCGCTCGCCACGGATCTCTCTGCGGGACAGATCCTCCAGCTCGCGTGGGTGAAGCGGCGGACTCCGAGCAGCGGATGGCTGCGCTGCCGGCTCGGCGGGACGATCGCCAACATCGGCGGGGCCTCCTACGTGATCGGCAGCGAGGAGAACGTGTCCGTGATCGCCATGGTCACGGGCAAGTCGGCGCCTCAGCCGCCGCTTCCGGGCTCCGGCCCCTTCGGGCCCGGCTGTCTCGTCGGCAAGTAGCGCTACTTCCTGCTACTAGGTCTCGGCCGGCTTCTTGGCCTCCGAGGATTTCTCAGAGGACTTGTCCGCGGCCTTGTCCTTGGCCTGCGAGTCCGGCTTCTCGCCGTCGCGGGCGCCATCCTTCTTCCTGCCTCCACGGCCGTAGTCGGTGCTGTAGAACCCCGAGCCTTTGAAATGGATCGCCGCGGGGTAGAGCACCTTCTCGACGGGTGCCGCACCGCAGATCTGGCACTCTGACGGAGACGGATCGCTCATCCGCTGGAAGAGCTCGAACGTGTGGCCGTTCGGGCAGCGGTACTCATAAGTAGGCATCGGAGAAAGGGCCGCGGTGTGGCGTGAAATGCTAGCAGGGAGCACGGCTCTCCCCGGCACTCGCGCCGAGGGAGTGCCAGCCGAATCGGGCCGGATCCGGCGGTGGGGGCTTGCGGACGCGTACCGCCTCGGCGTCGGCGCGATCACCGGCGCGCTGGCGGCATTCCTGCTCCTTCAAGCGATCCACTGGCCGCCGCACGAGGACGAGACGCTGGTCTTCTTCGTCAGCCGCCAGCCGCTCACGAATCTCTTTTCGACGGTGTTCGAGGAGCGAGGGGGCGCCCCACTCCATTTCCTGCTCGCGCACGCCGTCGACTCGGTCTGGTCGAGCCTCCTCGGACTCCGGCTCATCTCCGTCGTCTTCGCGCTGGCGAGCGTGCCCGTGATCGCCGCGCTGGTCGCGCGTCTGACGGACAAGAGGACGGCGCTCGTCGCCACTGCGATTGCAGCGGCGAGTTGGATGACCGTCTACCACGGGATCTACGCGCGCATGTATTCGCTCTTCCTGTTCACGAGCGCACTCTCGTTCCTGCTCCTGCTGCGCGCCCTCCGGCGGCGCGACGCCTGGCCCTGGGTGGCATGGGGCCTTGTCACCCTGGCAGCCATCGCGACCCAACCGTACGGTGCCTTCGTCCTCGGCGCGGGCGCTCTCTTCGTGGTCGTGCGCAGGCGGTGGGACTCGGCTCCACTCCGCCCGGCGCTCGTCGCCGTGGCCGCGACGTCGCTGCTCGCCCTTCCGCTCTGGCTCGTCTACCGGGTGCTAGCGAACCGATTCGACGTCGGGGTTACGGGCTCGAGCGGCTCGAAGCTCGGCTCTCCTGTCGACGTGCTCGCCTATCTGGTGCGCGTCGCCGGAGATTTCACCACGGGCTGGAAGCCCGCCGTCGCGATCGTCCTCGCGGTGGCGCTGGTCGGGCTCGCCGCCCTCGCGCGGGAGCGACCACAAGCCGCGTTGCTGACCGGGGCCGTCCTCCTCGTGCCCGCGGCGGCTTTCCTCGTCATGCGGTCAGGCGGCAGCGTTTCGCTCGAGAGCCGTCATCTGATCTTCGCCCTGCCGTTCTTCGCCATGCTCGTCGCAGCCGGGCTCCTGCGGCTGGCGGCGTTCGCCCGCGGCTGGGCGCTCCCGAGCCTCGCCGTTGGGATGGCTCTCCTGCTCTCGGCAGAAGTCGCGTGGGGTTGGCACAGGACTCCGTGGATGTACCGCGGCGAGCCCGCGGTTCGCAACGAGGCGCGAGACCGGGCCGCAGGCTGGCTCGCCGCGACGAGCCGCTCCGACGACGTCCTCTTTGCCTACGAGCCGCTCTACCTGGACGCGTTCGAGAAAGGGGCTCCATTCGGCGGCGTGATCGTGCAACGGGCCGATCCCAAGCTCGCGCTCGACACCCTCGCGGAGGCGCGGAAGCCCCTCGGACGGGGTGTGTGGATCTTCGACGCCACCGACCAGCTCGACGCGTCGAAGCAGCGCTACAGCGTTCCGAGCGTCAGCCCCGGGCCGCAGTTCGAGGTCAGGGCCTTCGGCCCGTTCCTCGTGATCCGCACGTCGAAGCCGGTCCTGGCCGCGGAAACGTTCTTCCGGGACACCGCCGTCGTCGAGTATCAGGGGAAGCTGATCGGGATCGGCGATGCCGGGCTCAACTACCAGACCGCCGTGACCGCGCTGGCCCGTATCCAGGGCCGCCGCTAGGAGGGTTTGGCGGAACGTCACTCGTCGCCGGGAGGCGCTGGTCGTTCCGAGGCGAGGACGCAGGGAGCCCTCGTATCGACTTCAGATACGGGGGCGACCCGTCATTCTGAACGCGGATGCGTTGGGGCGAGCGGCGCGCCTCCGGCGGCATGGATGATGTTCGTCAAGCCCTCCTATTAACGCTCTTCCGCGGCCGCCTCGCGCTCGACGAGCTCCTGGTAGCACGGCGCCTGCTCGAAGGCCGCGAGTCCTGCCAGGGTCGTGCGCTTTGGCGGGCGCGCACGGACGCGGACACGGCCCGCGGCAGCCAGGCCGGCGAGGCTCCCCAGGAGCCCCCCGATCAGAAAGGAGCGGAGGCGCCGGCCGCGCTCGTTGTCCATGTGGCGAAAGATGCCACAGATGATCTGTTCGCTGGGAGATCTACTCCTCGACGTCGTCGTCCGCCTGGAGGGTCCGATCGCGGAAGATACGGACACGTATGGGCGCACGAGAGTCGGAGCGGGCGGCCAGGCGGCGAACGTCACCGCCTGGGTGGTGGCACTCGGGGGCCAGGCGCGCTTCGTCGGAAAGCGGGCGCGCGACATCGCCGGACGCCTGGTCACGGAGGAGCTCCAGGCTCGGGGAGTGGAGGTCGCCGGGCCTGAGGTGGAAACCGGCACAGGCACGGTCGTCTCGATCGCGACTGCCGACGGAAAGCGAACGATGCTGAGCGATCGCGGCGTGGCTCCCGAGCTTCGGCCGGAGGAGCTGGACGGCAAGTGGTTCGAGAGCTGCGAGCGCCTGCACCTTCCCGCCTACAGCTTGCTGCTCTCTCCCATCCGCGACGCCGCGCTGGCTGGCGCCAGGCTCGTCGCTTCCGTGAGCGTGGACCTCTCGTCGACCGCCGCGATCCGGACGGCGGGCGTCGACCAGCTGCGCGGCGTGCTCGCGGAGCTCGGGCCCGACATTGTCTTCGCCAACGAGGAGGAAGCGGCGCTCGTGGGCCGGCTTGACGTGGAGACGCTCGTCGTCAAGCGCGGCGCACGAGGCTGCTCCGTCTACGCAAGCGGGGAGGAGCGCGCATACGCGGCCGAGCCCGCGGAAGTGGTCGACTCCACCGGAGCGGGCGACGCCTTCGCCGCTGGCTTCCTGCTCGGCGGGCCGGGGCTCGGGGGGCACGCTGCCGCTCGCTGCGTCGGGCAGCTGGGAGCCATGCCGTAGTGGAGCTGCTCCGCATCCATCCCGAGGTGCGAGCGGCCCTGGAGGCGCGCCGCCCGGTGGTCGCCTTGGAGACGACGCTCGTCGCGCACGGCTTTCCGGGAGGAGTAGGGGCCGAGGTCGCAGCGGAGGCCGAGCGGCGCGTGCGCGTCGCTTGGGCCGTCCCTGCGACGGTCGGTGTCATCGACGGCCGCATCTGCGTCGGCATGGAGGAGGGCGACCTGGAGCGCTTTGCCTCTGCGCCGGAGGCGCGCAAGGTGGGCCCGCGCGATCTCGCCGCCTGCGCGGTCAAGAAGGAGCTCGGCGCCACGACGGTCGGGGCGACGCTCGCCGTCTGCCGCGCGGCGGGCATCGGGTTCATGGGCACAGGAGGTATCGGTGGCGTCCACCGCGGATTCGCGGAGACGCTCGATGTTTCGGCCGACCTCGGCGAGCTGGCCCGAACGGAGGCGCTGGTCGTCTCCTCGGGCGCCAAGTCGATCCTCGACGTCGCCGCGACGGCCGAGGTGCTCGAGACGCTCGGCGTCCCCGTCCTCGGCTGGCGGACGGACGAGCTCCCGCTCTTCTACCGGGCAGGCGGCGGGCCACCCGTCTCGCAGCGCGTCCAGAGCGCCGAGGAGGCCGCGCAAGTGGCCCAGTTCCACTGGCGCCTGGGCCGCCATTCGGGGATCGTCCTCGCCCGCCCGCCTGACGAGAGCCTCGACGTCGAGCCCTTGATCGAGGAAGGGCTCGCGGAAGCCAACCGGCGCGGCATTCGCGGCCAGGCGCTCACGCCGTTCGTCCTCTCGTACCTCCACGAGAAGAGCGATGGGCGCACGATCGAGCTCAACAAGCGGCTCATCGCCGAGAACGCGGGCCTGGCGGCCGAGGTCGCGGTCGCGTACTCGAAGCTGCCGTGAGGCTGTCTTCGGCGCCAGCCGCTGCGCTCGTCGCCCTCGCGGTCGGCTGCGGCGGCGGCTCGCCGCCGGAAGGCGCGGCGGCGGCGGAGACCCAGACGGTGCTCGACACCACTCCGACGAATCCGGCTCCTTCCACGACGGCTCCCCCGCCCACTCCGACGGGACCCGAGCCGCTCTCGGGCCTCCCGGCTTTCACTGCCGGCTACGACGGCTGGCTGAAGCTCAATCGGAAACCGATTCCGCTCAGGCAGTCCGCCGACGCGCACAGCGGGACGAAGAACGTTTACGCCTCCAAGAAGCGCCGTCCGAGCGGGAGCTTCCCCAACGGGACGATCCTGGTGAAGGAGGCCGTCCGGCCCGGCAAGGACTTCATCGGCCTCATCGCGATCATGCGGAAGGAGCGCGGCCTTGATCGGGACCACAACGACTGGCGGTTCGTCGAATACACGCGCGACTCGGCCGGCGCGCGGTTCGCCGAGACGGCAAGCGGCTCCGTCTGCTGGACCTGCCACATGGGCGCGCAGCAGACCGACTACGTCTGGATCTACACGCTGGGACTGGCCCGCTAGCTCCTAGCTACTCGTCGACCCGCTCGATGGCCACGATGTCGTCCTCGTCGAACTCGGCCTCGCCCGCCTCGCCCCAGCCAACGATGTCGCCGCTCGGCAGGATCGCCACCGGCGCGATCAAAGTCCCGTCCCGCAGGAGCAAGCGCGCCTGGTGGACGCCGAAGGCGTCCTGCGGCCAGTCGGCCACCTCGGCCCGGAGCCAGTCCGGCAGCCGGGGCGGCTCGGGCACTCAGTTACTCAGCTCCCGAGGAGCTCGATCACGTCGTCCACGTCGAGCATCTCGTAGGACTCGGTGTGGACGCTTCCGCGCGCGCCCAGAATCACCGACACCTTGGCGATTGCGGAGGAGTCGGTCGCCTCGACGATGTTGACGAAATCGTGCGGCCCGAGGAGGAACCACTGGTAGAGGACCTTGACGCCGAGCTCCTCGACGTCCTTGTTCACCTCGTTGATCCGCTCGGGGTTCGCGCGCAGCGTCTGGAGCCCCTGCTCGCTCAGGCGCGACAGCATCAGGTACTTCGGCATGTGGCCTCCTAGGTCGGCGGTTTCGCCGGCCGCGAGGATAACGCCCTCACCTTCTGCTCGAAATAGAGGACGCTGAGACCGAGGAAGAAGAGCGGCGCGAGGATGACCTGCGCAATGGCCACGGCGACCGCGCGGCCGTTGTCCGCGAAGCCGACGAGTGTCGCCGCGAGCACGATCCCAAGAACGACGTAGACGATCACGAGAGCCGCCGAGATCCCCATGGCGTGGAGGTACTCGGCGCGTGCCAGCGATACGGAGCGAAAAAGGGTGTAGCCCAGGCGGTCGAACCAGGTCTTCGCCTCCGGATCCTGCTCGAGCATCGCAACGGGGATCGAGAAACCCATCAGACCGAGCCAGGCGACCGCGAGGAGGAACAGGTAGAGCTGCGTCACCGCCAGCGCGAACGGGACGGCCACGACGAGAGCCAGGACGAGCAGCGTCGGCAGCCGTAGGCCGGTCTGCGCCCACGCTTCCACGAGGGGGTCCCCCGCGGCCACCCGCGCCGCGGCCGCATACGAACCAGTGAAGGCGAGCGCGATGATGACGACGTCGACGGCAGTCGGCGCAACGAGGGTGGCGAGGAAGGCTCCCCCGATCGGAATCCCGATCCCGACGGCCGCCCCGAACCTCTGGCCGTAGAGGCGGACCGTCTCCGCGAGGAGCTCACTCAGCCCAAGAGGCCGGTCGACGGTCAACGACACCGCGACACAACGTACTAGGAGGGCTTGACGAAACCATCATCTGTGCCGCCAGAGGCGATTCGAGTTGAAATGTGCTTGTGTTTCACCAGCACAAGCCCTCGTTCCCCCAAAAGGGACAGGGAACGAGTTATCGAAGGGCCGGACAGCGAGCGCTCGGACTTTGTGCGCGTGAAGCACAAGCGATTTGGATTGTCGGCGGGCGTTTGGGCGACGCGCCGGTCTAGCCGACGGCGGCGGGCTCGGCGACTTGGGCCTTCTCGAACACGAGCTCGTCGTCCCTCACGTCCACCAGGACGGTGTCGCCGTCGGCGAACTCGTTGTCGAGGAGCCTCATGGCGAGGGGGTTCTCGACGAGTCGCTGGATCGCGCGCTTCAGAGGACGCGCCCCGTAGGTCGGATCCCAGCCGGCCTCGGCCAGGAACTCCTTCGCGGCGTCCGTGAGCTCGATCCGGATCCCTCTCTCGGCGAGGCGTGCCTCGAGGCGGCGGAGCTGGAGCTCGACGATCTCGGAGAGATGCTCGCGTGAGAGCGGATGGAAGACGACCATCTCGTCGATCCTGTTCAGGAACTCCGGCCGGAACGTGGCGCGCAGCTCCTCCTCAGAGCGCAGGTTCGAGGTCATGATGATCACGGTGTTGCGAAAGTCGACCGTGCGGCCCTGCCCGTCGGTGAGGCGGCCGTCGTCGAGGATCTGGAGGAGGATGTCGAAGACCTCCGGGTGAGCCTTCTCGATCTCGTCGAGGAGGACGACCGAGTACGGGCGGCGGCGCACGGCCTCCGTCAGCTGGCCGCCTTCGTCGTAGCCGACGTACCCTGGGGGCGCGCCGATTAGCCGGGAAACAGTGTGTCGCTCCTGGTACTCGGACATGTCGATCCGGACCATGGCCCGCTCGTCGTCGAACATGAACTCGGCGAGGGCGCGCGCAAGCTCGGTCTTCCCGACGCCGGTCGGGCCGAGGAAGATGAAGGAGCCGATCGGTCGGTTCGGGTCCTGCAGGCCGGTGCGCGCACGACGAAGGGCGTTTGCGACAGCCTCGACAGCCTCTTCCTGGCCGACGACCCGCTGGTGCAGGCGCTCCTCCATGTGGATGAGCTTTTCGGTCTCGCCCTCGAGGAGCCGGGAGACAGGAACGCCGGTCCACCGTGAGACGACGGCGGCAATGTCGTCCTCGTCGACCTCCTCTTTGACCATCGGCTCGAAGTCGGTGCCTGCGCGCTCGGCCAGCTCCTGCTCGAGCGCCGGCAACTCGCCGTAGCGGATCTCTGCGACGCGCTGTAGGTCGCCCTGCCGCTCGGCGCGCTCGGCTTCCATGTGGAGCTCGTCGATCCGCTGGGTGATGTCCTTGACGCGGTCGAGGACCTCCTTCTCCTTCGCCCAGCGCGCGGCGAGCTCGTCGCGCTGCGCCTTCGCGTTGGCGAGCTCACGCTCGACGGGCTCGCGCACCTCCTTCGACTCCTTGCCCATCGCGGCCAGCTCGATTTCCAGCTGACGCACGCGGCGCTCCGCCTCGTCGAGCTCGAGCGGCGAGGAGTCGATCTCCATGCGGAGCCTCGACGCCGCCTCGTCGACGAGATCGATGGCCTTGTCAGGCAGTTGGCGGTCGGAGATGTACCGGTCGGAGAGGATGGCCGCGGCGACGAGAGCAGAGTCACGGATGCGGACCCCGTGGTGCGCCTCGTAGCGCTCCTTGAGCCCGCGCAGGATGGCGATCGTGTCGGAGACCGACGGCTCCCCGACGAAGATGGGCTGAAATCGCCGCTCGAGCGCCGCGTCCTTCTCGATGTGCTTGCGGTACTCGTCGAGCGTCGTGGCACCGACGCAGCGCAGCTCGCCGCGCGCGAGCATGGGCTTGAGCATGT
>Ga0222623_10000895_pt1 | contig 9892 bp, 7 predicted proteins | sample PLMtaG_FD_177336 | JGI IMG/M metagenome (GOLD analysis project Ga0222623, IMG submission 177336) | Groundwater sediment microbial communities from an aquifer in East River, Colorado, USA - PLM2_30_coex | ecosystem: Environmental > Terrestrial > Soil > Riparian zone | place: USA: East River...
GAACCACTCTTCACTTCATTCGACAAATACGACGGCCAGATCGGAATGCCCACATTTAGCAAACCGATCTCGAAAGATATCCTGGTCGAAAAGGCGGAGACCTCGGGCGATATGCAGCGCACCGAGGTGCGCGCCAAGCGAAGTAACGCCCATCTTGGCCACGTGTTTCCAGATCCAAAATCGCCCAGCGGACAATGTTACGCCATGAACTCGGCCGCCTTCCATTTCATTCCAGTCGAACAAATGAAAGAGAGAGGTTACGAAGCCTACCTGCCGCTTGTGGAGAAAAAGCCTGCCATGCCGTAGGCCGCGTAGGCGGATCCTCTTATGGCTTTTCTCAGGTTCCGCCGGCGACGGCGTAGCCTTGTGCGCGTAAGTCTTCGGCCAAATCCTTTTCCATTTGAACAGCGTGTTCGTACGGCATGGGATTTAAGTGCTCATAGAGTTCCGGCAACAATCGGACACCATATTTCCTGACCAGCCGCGCCGACTTGTATCCGTTCTTGTGATTTTCAAATCGATGATCGATCGGCAATCCTGTTAGACCGACGTACACCGCTGGTTTCGATGGATTTCGATTTGGATTGCGGCGCAAGATCGACAAATCCTTTAGCGCGGCTTTCGACAACAGGACGACGTAAACGCTGTGATGAAAGTCGGGCTCGGCTAATCGGAGCCGACGACGCCTGCGACGCATCACGCCGGAATGCTAATCCAGCAACCGACAACTGATAAACTGATAAGTGAGGCTACGTCCCAATAAACGGTGGGGCATGCAATTACGGGAAGAGCTGCGATGGCTAGTCAACTGTGGCGGCGGCTGCCTGCTCGCGAAGAATTTCCGGGTTTAGAGAGGCCCCCCGTTGCCTTTGCTAATCACTCGCCATGATGAATAGCGGCTGCATTTCGAAATCGGTGTAAAGTGGACGCAGGCGCTCCTTGTTATAGTATTTGTCCACATTGACCGTTTTCTTGCTGCTGGTCACCGCTTCAATCGGCATATTGTCATAGCGCCCATTCTTTAGGACGACGAGGCGGCCGTGGCGGTCATGCAAGATGAGATCGAGGGCGAGGTTCCCGTAGGCCATGGGCACGATCGAATCAATCGCGTCGGGATCGCCGCCGCGAACCATGTAGCCGAGACGCTGGTTGATGGTCTGGATCGGCTTGCCCTTGTTGTATTTGGCGGAACGGTCCTTGAGTTCGGCCGAGACCAGGTCGCCGATTCCGCCGAGTTTCAGATGACCGAACGCGTCGGTCGTCCTGTCGGAGAACACCATCTCACCGCCTTCGAACATTGCCCCTTCTGAAACGATAACGACTGAATATTTACTCGGGTGATGCGCGCGGTCATAGCACAACAACTCGGTCAGATGCTCCATGTCGAATTTGTATTCCGGGATAACGCACCGGTTGGCCGCGCCCGCCATCGTTGGCAACATCGCAGTGAACCCCGCGTAGCGTCCGAACACTTCCATAACGAGAAATCGCTCGTGAGATCCGGCCGAGGTCCGGAGACGATTCGACAATTCAATCGTCCGGCTGACGCATGTGCTAAAGCCGATGCAATAATCGGTGCCCGGCACGTCATTGTCCATCGTCTTGGGTATCGCCACGATCTTAACGCCTTCCTTGGACAAACGACTCGCAAAAGAAAGCGTGTCGTCGCCGCCGATCGGAATCAGATAGTGAATTCCCAGCCAATCCAGGTTCTTGATGACTTCAGAAGTGAGATCGTTCTTGTCTCGATCGAACGTTACCCGCAGCGCTTCAGGTACCTCTTCTTTTTTCACTGCTGACGGGTTCGTGCGCGAGGTATGCAGAAATGTACCGCCGGTGCGTGCTGCACGATTGACGATCTCTTCCGTCAGGATTTGAAAGTGCTCGCTGTTGTCGGCGTGTTCATCACGCAGGATGCTGATCGCGCCCAGCCAGCCATGGCGGATACCAACGACCTGATAGCCTTCGCGCAGGGCGCGAATGGTGACCGCGCGGATCGCGGGATTGAGCCCCGGCACATCCCCGCCGCCGGTGAGAATACCGATCACGCCTTTCTTGGTGCTCATGCAACCCCTTTGTCGTTTCAATATCCGGCATGATTGTGTGGCGCAACTCACTTTGCACAAGACACTCGAAGTTCGTCGCCAGCGTTTGCTTCTGATCGGGCGGCTGATCTTTGGCCTTTGACGTCCGGCTCGGCGTATTCGACTCTCACCTCTCTGCAACGTTTCGTGGTTATAGCGGATCAACGCTCAACTAAGTCGACTGCCGATCAGTCCCCTAACGAATGCTAATGGGGCACTGAACGGGGGCGCTAGCCGCCAGTCGCTATTGGCAAAGCAGACTCCGCCAGGATACGGTCGAAGCGGGGATCGTCCCGAAGGTCATCCCATACGGGATTCAATTTCAAATCGCCGTAGTTGATGAGACCAAACGGCAGCTTCACCAGTTTGCTTAGTTGGTCGAAAATAGCGTCGCGGTCTCCCGTCATAACTAGCGCTGCCGCGAGATTCATCTCGCACATGGCACCGCCCACAGCATCCACGCTCGGCGGAAGCATCTCGGCGGCGTGACGCGCATGGCGGAGTGCCTCTTCGTTCTGGCCGAGCGAAGCCTCGGCGATCGCTAGTTCACTAAGGAGTCGGGGGTCATCTGGCCGCGGCCCGAGTGCAAGCAGTGCCGAGCGCTTCGCCTCCGCATTGGCCTGACGCTCCTCGTTTACGTTGCCTTCCGCATGAAAAACTGCTGCCAGGGTGAGCCAGTAATTCGGCGTTCTCTTTACCTCGTCGGTCACCTTCGCTGCGAAGGCTTTGGCGCCACTGTAATCTCTTTCGATTAAGTAGAGCCGGAGTCGCTCGGCCTGGTAATCCGTGTCATCCTTATCCTGGATTGAGTCGAGCGCGGCCTGCGCTTCTTCTAGATTCCCCATCCCAACTGCCGCTTCGCTCTTCACTACCAAAAGTCCCTTTGACTTTGCTCCACGCAGGCGCGCAATGGCCGCGTTCGTCACGCGCTCGGAATCACGGAATCGTCTTAAACCATAATACGTCTGCCCGAGACTAGCAGCGAGCGACGCATCCTGGGGATCGAGCTCAACCGCTCTTTCGCCATCGCGAATCGATGCCGCAAATTGCCCCAAACGGCGTTCGACCTGTGAAGCCAGGATAAAGAAATCAACTCCATGAGGCGCGGAAGAAGGGAGACTCGCTAATTCGTGCTGCGTCCGGCGGTAGTCCCTCAACCCATGGTAATAGTATCGAGCAAGAGCAAGGCGCGCTTCTTCGCGATTTGCCTCGAGCCGCAGCGCCGTCTCCGCCGCATCTTTCGCGGCAGCGAGATGCTGCGGCGAATGATCCTCTCCAAAACGGTATTGTAAGACGTAAGCCTCATTCAGCAGGCAATAGGCGAGAGTGAACTTTGGGTCGCGAGCGATCGCTCTGTCGAGAAGATCGACTGCTACGTTCCAATTCTCGCGCGGAATAACTCCACCTTGACCGCGCAATGCGGCGCGGGCGCGGAGATAAAGATCATACGCTTGCAAATCCTGCGTGGGTTGCCTCCAAATCTCAGCCTTTTCGCCGGTGGAGAGGGTTGCCTTGAGTTGGGTTGCGATCGTCTGCGCGAGCTCACTCTGGAGTGCGAAGATGTCCTCCAATTTGCGATCGTATTGCTCCGCCCAAATCTGTGTATCCGTCTGAGTATCGATGAGCTGCGCATTAATCCGCACGCGATCGCCGGAAATCTGCACGCTTCCCTCCAACACGTTCGCAACGTCCAGGTCGCGTCCGATCTGCTTCATGTTTCTATTCTTACCCCGATAGGGCGCGACACCGCTGCGGCTGATGACCTTCAGATCTCCCACTTTGCCGAGATCGGTCAGAATATCGTCCTGAACACCATCGGCAAAATATGACGGAGAGTTGTTGTCACCCAGGTTTTCGAAGGGCAGGACTGCAATGCTTTTCCGGATATCCGAGGCTGGCTCACTGCCTCCCTGCGCCCGCATGCCCGCCGCCTCACGGGCGTTTTGTTGTTCGCAGAGCCTTTGAAAATCTGGATTGGCGCGCAACGGGTCCCAGATTGGATCGAGCTTTAAAAGTGCCGGCGTGATGGGCGTTGGACTGTAAAGCCAGCCACCATACGGCGTTTGTAACAATCGCGTGAGAGTTGCGATCGCACGACGATTCTCGCCAATTATCATCTCAACTAGCGCCAGGTTCTCTTCGAAAGCGGGTCCAGACAGCCGATCTTTGTTGCTCGGCGAGAGCGTGATTGCACGCTGCGCTTCGTTCAGGGCTGAGTCCTTCTCGTCGAGCATGGCATAAGCGACGGCCAGTGCTGCTGCAACAAAGGCGTTGTCTGGTTGATCCTTCTTGAGCGACTCAAGCGTGTTGCGCGCTTGTTCAGCATCAGCTTTTGCATGAGCTGTATCACCAGCTACGCGCTGGGCCAACGCAAGCCCCACCTGTTTGCTGCCCTTCTCAATCCCGGAAGCAAATTGCAATCGAGCTTCTCGGCCTTGCACCAACCGGATGCCCTCAGGATTTCGTTCAAGTCTCAATTGGGTCAGCTTGATTCGAACGGCCGCGTCCGAATTCGTTTGTGCGTTTACCTGCACGAGCGATTTAGCGGCTTCTTGCAGATTACCTTCGGCCTGGTAGATGCTGGCTTTTAATGCCATTAGAGACAACTCATTAGGGAGTATATCCAGTGCCCGATCGTAGAGCTTTTCCGCTTTCGGGAATTGTCGAAGCGCGGCATATGTGAATGCCACTTCCGTCAGTAACGCTGTATTCCGTGGATTGAGGGCGAGGCCCCGCTCCCAATAGGCAACGCTTTCATCCCAATGTCCCTCGCTTCGCGCAATTGCCCCAAGGGCGTATAAGACCTCGCTGTTACCTGGCAACATTTTGCTGACGCGTCCAAATGCGGCTTTGGCCAGCCCGTAATCGTGCAACACCCAATATTGATAATAACCCGTGAAGAGTAGGGTTTCGGGTGTGTTCGGTTGCAGTTTCTGCGCATTTTCTAAAGCTTCCTTTGCCGCATCGCGGCGAGCGGCACTTGTGTCGCCGCGGTTAGAGTAAAGAAGCGCGTGCGCACCAGAAAGTCGCGCCCAAGCGAGCGCAAAATTCGGGTCAAGCCGCACCGCCAGGTCATAAAAATCGATGGCTTTGAACAGGGCATCGCTGGAGTAATTACTGCGTGCTTCAAAAGCCAATCCGCGTAAATAAGCATCGTAAGCTTGCGGATTGTTCGTGGGCTTAGCAGCCAATGCTTGCTCCTCACGGCCGGTCAACTTCGCTTGCAACGATTCCGCGATTCCTTTAGCGATCTCAGTCTCGACGCTAAAAATGTCACTCAACTTTCGATCATACGTCTCGGCCCAGAGCTGCGAACCGGTTTGCACGTTCACCAAGTGAACATTGACTCTCACCTGATCGGCCGCTTTTTGAACGCTACCCTCAAGGATGTTCGCTACGCCAAGCTGCTTTGCGATTTCAGCAAGATTGCCCGGTTCGCTCTGATATCCCTGCGTCGAAGTGCGCGAAATCACTTTCAAATCCGCGATCTTAGCGAGACACGTCAGCACTTCTTCTTGAATGCCATCGGCGAAATAAGCGTTATCCGGATCGCTGCTTAAGTTCTGAAAAGGCAGGACTGCAATACTTTTCCGGATGTCCGAGGCTCGTGCACTGACTCCGCGCGCCGGCATGCCCGTCGCCTCATGGACATTTTGTTGAGACCGAGCCCAAAACGCGAACAGAACTCCGGCCATCACAATCACGACAGCCGCGCTCACCACGAGACGTGATCCATTTCGCTTGATCAGACACTTGGCGCGATAACCAAGAGTAGGGTGACGCGCGACAACCGGTTTTCGCGCCAGATGGCGGCGGATATCATCCGCGAGATCCGCTACTGTGGCATAACGCATCTCGGGTTCCTTGCGCATCGCGAACAGGACGATTGCGTCGAGATCACCGCGCAACAGCCGCGCGGTCTGCGCATCAGAAGCAACCGCACTGGGCGGCGGCGGAACTTGCTCACCTACCACTAAGGCCAGTTCCTCACGCGTGGGACGCGCAGTGGAAAACCGGTGGGGCTTTTGGTCGCTCAACATTTCATATAGCAGCGCACCTAACGAGTAAATATCAGTGGCGACTGTTATCGGATCTCCTTTCGCCTGTTCGGGCGAAGCGCAGATAGGTGTCAGACGCTGCTGTGCCTCGGTAGCCGATTGCGCCGCGTCTTCGTCTTTGGCCAGGAGCTTGGCGATCCCGAAATCGAGCAGCTTCGGTTCGCCTTCTGCGTTCGCCAGAATGTTGCTCGGCTTGATGTCGCGATGAACAACCAGATTCCGATGCGCAAACTCCACCGCGGCGCAGATCTTCAAAAACAACTCCAGTCGTTGCCGCGTCGACAGCCTTTGCGTGACTGCAAATCGAGTAACCGGTACGCCGACAATGTAGTCCATGATGAAGTAGGGCAGACCATCGTCGGTCGTGCCTGCATCGAGTAGCCGCGCGATATTTGCGTGATCGAGTCTGGCCAGGATCTGGCGTTCCGCTCGGAAGCGGCGCAGGATCTCAGCCGTGTCGGCGCCTCGATTGAGTATCTTGATCGCAACTTGTTTCTCAAATTGACCATCAGCGCGCTCTGCCAGGAAAACTGTGCCCATCCCGCCGCGGCCAAGTTCACGGACGATGACATACGCGCCCACGCGTTGTCCGCCGCGCGGCGGTCCCTCCTGCCAGAACGTGGAGGCTGCGTTCTGGGCGCAATCTTCGAAGCTGTCGGTAGGCTCCTTAAGAAGCACCTCCGCTTCGGCCAGGAGCGACTCGGCCTCTTCGAGCAAATCCGTATCTTGACCGCAGCGTCTCTCCACCAAGGCAATCCGGGCCGCTGAAGACTTTTGTTCCAACGCTTCGCCCAGAATCGTTTTCAAGCGATCCCAGCGTTGCGGTTCGATGTTCCCTTGCTGGAATCGGCTAGTTCTTGTGGCCACGGAAATTTGAATCTCTAATTCGCAGATAGTTCTCGCCAAAGCCAAATCTTCGCCAGGGTCCAGTCCCGCTTCACCGTGGCCGGCGAAATTTCCAGTAACTCGGCTGTTTCCTCGACCGTCAGCCCGGCGAAAAACCGCAGTTCGACGATGCGCGCCTGCCGCTCGTCCAGAGCTTCCAGCGCCTGCAACGCCTCGTCGAGCGCAGTCACATCAATTTTGCAGCTATCGTAAAATTCGAGAGTAAGTCTCAGAGGATCCGAGCCGCCGCGTTTCAAACGGTGTCGCGCGACCGCGTAGTTAGTCAGCGTCTGTCGCATCACCCGCGCGAAGATTCCGATAAAGTGACTACGATTTTGCCAGACAAGATTCTTTTCGCCAATCAGGCGAAGGAAAGCCTCATGTACGAGCGCTGTCCGCTGAAGAGTGTGGCCGGTCCGTTCGCCCCGCAGAAATGTCTCGGCTAGACGACGCAAGTCTTCGTAAACCTCCGGCATCATCTCGCTAATCGCGGCGGCATCGTTGCGCTCGGCATGATTCGCCTCACGCACGAGAGGCGGACTCAACGGCGCCGCGGGGGACGGCATGGGCCTCTCGGTGCGAACCCTTGCCATAACGGCAAAGCCTAACGCATCTCGGGCCGAGGCGTCCAGCCAGAGCTCATCGCCTCTCGCGTTGATGCTTTGTCGCACCTCTACAGCGCTTCGCACCACGACCGGATTGATACTGGAATTCTTTCTTCGTGCGCCGTTTGGACCGGACCGCCCGATGGCCGGTTTTACACCTCCACCGGGCTCAGTGCCGGCCTCAAAGTCTCGTTGGCGATGATTCAGGAAGACTATGGCGCTTACCCTAGCGGCGTCGCTCGGCTAGGAGTTACTGTCCGGTCGCTTCTCGCACGAAGCCGTGAGCCACGTTGTTCGCATCGAAGTAAAATGAGACCACCGCCCCGTTCGGAGCTATGCTCGCAAAGGCGCCCATGTTCGTCGCGCCCGGAACGTCGAACTCAACGATAGCGCCGTCCTTATCGCGCACAAAGCCGTGAAACACATTTGTCCCGTCAACGTAGTATCCTGCGATCGCTCCATTCGTATTGATTCCCCAAGGGTCGGTACCTTGGTCGGGACCCGTACCCGCGTCCGGAGCATCGAACGTGGTAACTGCGCCATTCTTATCCAGCAGGAAACCGTGATTCACATTGTCCGCGTCAATGTAGACTCCCATGATGGTTCCATCCGGAGTAAAGCCCCCTCCATATGTACCTTGGCCGGGGCCCGTGCCTGCGCCCGGAACATCGTATGTGGTGATGACGCCCTTCGTATCGCGCAGGAAACCGTGGACTGCATCGGTTTCGTCAAAGTAGAATCCTGTGGTCTCCCCACCTGGGCTGATTGCGAAGCTTTGCGTACCCTGACCGGGCCCCGTGCCCGCACCCGGCGCGTCAAATGTGGTGATGACGCCCTTCGTATCGCGCAGGAAACCGTGACTCACGAAAGCCGAGTCAATGTAGAGTCCCGTGATTGCCCCGTTCGGGTTGATTAGGAGGGGGCTGAAAGTAGGAAAGGTGCCCCGACCGAGCCCCGTGCCCGCGCCCGGTGCATCGAAGACGGTAATCACGCCTTGATTGGAGCGAACATAGCCGTGCGCCGTATTGACTGAGTCAGTGAAGTGTCCCGTAATCGTCCCGCTCGGGTTGATGGAGTAGGCTCGCGTCCCCTGGCCAGCTGCTGTGCCCGCACCCGGCGCGTCGAAGATGGTGAAGCTGCCATCCTGGGATCGGACGAAACCGTGCCGCACATTGTTCGCGTCAACGCTGAATCCTATGATCGTCCCAGACGGGTCGATGCTCAAGGAACGGGTGCCCTGAAAGGCACCCGTGCCCGCACCCGGCGCGTCAAACGTGGTAATGGTTTGCGCAGATACTGCGATGGACATTGCCAGGGCGATCAGGATGGTTGCCGCCGGCACAAGCTGAAGTTTCCTTTTTGCGAAATAGAATTGTTTCATACTTCATAATGCAGCAACCGGCCGGAAACCGGCTCATTCTTCCGCAAAATTTTACAGGCCTGAGTAACGGTCGTAAGGCTGGCGTTCCGGGAGAAAGGCAAGAAGCGTCAAATCTTTTGGATGCAACCCCATTCTCCATTAACGGGCAAGCCGACAGGCCGAAGCGAGCGGGAGCGACTGAGTCAAAATTTTCGGTGTTAGGCGGTTGCCTCTGATCTGGTGGCTGATCTTTGGCCTTTGACCTACGGCTCGGCGTATTCGACGCTCACCTCTCTGCAACGCAAGCGCTATCTCTTTGTCTGCATCAATCGTCGGGCCGAGGACAACCCGAAAGGATGCTGCGCGGCCAAGGACTCGGAAGAAGTGTATCGAGCGTTGAAAGGGGAGGTTGCCGCGCGCGGACTCGCCAAGCTCGAGGCGCGCGTCTGCACATCGAGCTGTCTCGATCAATGCGCCACCGGCGTGACGGTCTTAGTCGAACCCGATCACTTTTTTTACGGGCACGTTACGGCTGCAGACGTCCCCGAGATTGTGGATGGACTAGTCAAGGGCCAACCGGTTAAACGTCTCGTGGTCACCGCGGATCAACACAATGGAGCTGGATGGGATCAGCGACATAGAAGGTAAAGCTGCGAGGGAAGCAGCGAGCGAGCTGGGAAGCGAGCGAGTTTCAATGGAGCTGGATGGGATCAGCGACATAGAAGGTAAAGCGACGAGGGTAGGAGCGAGTGAGCGTGGGTAGCGAACGAGTTTCAATGGAGCGAGCGGGATGAGCGACATAGAAGGGTCCGAGCCGGACTGGCATTAACTGCAAGGGAAGCAGCGAACCAGCGTGGGCAGCGACTGAGTTTCAATCGATCTCGAACAGACGCGGCGAAC